>PVBE011688862.1_pt1 | contig 158118 bp, 121 predicted proteins | sample 1631181 | NCBI WGS metagenome assembly PVBE01 (sample SAMN08397723, study PRJNA350692) | Marine metagenome, whole genome shotgun sequencing project. | isolation source: water | place: Pacific Ocean | collected 2012-04 | reverse complement strand
GGCCTCGAAGTCCTCGCGATACGCCGCGGTGACGGCGCGAATGGCGCACATGCCTTGGCGGACCGTCTCTAGGTCTGCCGCCGTCAGGCTGGCATCCGATGGCTCGGAGCCGGGAGCGGATGGCTGGCGCCCCTGCGTCGTAGCTCCCCGCCCACATGCCAGTGCCACGCCAGCCGCCGCTTCCACGTGGGTCGGGTCATTGGGGTCGAGGTTGGCGATCGCCTCTGCGCAGGCTTGCCGACTTGGGGGATGCTGCTCAGCGAGGGACCATGCTGCCCTCGCTGCAGTTGACTCGTCGTCACGCCACCTGTCGTCCGCTCCCAGAAGCTCCAGGACCCAACGATGGAGACCGTGGTTGAGCAACTGCTCGATGACGACTTTCCCACCAAGTTCCTGGATGGCGCAATCGATCGGGGCGGACAACCGGTCGTCGCTGAGAACGTCACGAAGCAGAAGAGCGTACCACATCCGCACAGCCGCTACGGGGTCCTGCCGTGGCAGGTCGTGCAGCTTCATCGCGCCAGCCTCCTCGCGGGGCACCGTCCAGCGCCGGCGCCGGCCGCAAGTCCGGGACGACTCGTCTGTCGACTACCGACTCAGTTCGCCGCTGCCTTCGCCGGCGCGCTCTGCTTCGGCGCCGGCCCCCGCGTGAACCGCAACGGGATCTCCATCGGCGGCATGAACAGCAGCTTCAGTTCGGCCTTCTCCTTCCAGATGTTGAGTTCCTCGACGAGCGCGCGCAGCATCTCACGCTGTTCGTCGAGCGTCAGGTTGCTCCAGACCTCATCGAAGCGCCCCAACATCTCCTTCACCTGGTCGATCTCAACCCCAATGCTCTCGGCCTCAGCCCCCTGTGACTCGAGTTCCGCCGAGCGCTCCTGAAGCGCCTGCTGGTCCTTGACGAGTTTCTCGTTCCGCTTCCGGAACTGGCGCTCACTGATCGACCCGGAGTCTAGCATCTCAGCCCACCGATCGAAGCGCGCGTCCATCTCGGCGAGTTGCGACACGACCGCGTCGCGTTCCTCGGCTATGCCAGGCCCGGCGGCGGCTACCTGCTGCTTGGCCGCCCCAAACGCCGCCTCCTGGAAGTCCGGTGAGGCCGCCAGCTCCCTCACCTTCTCGATCACCACTGCCTCGAGCTTGGGGGCACTCTTGGTGAGGCCGGGGCATGCGGAATCCCTACCGTCCACGTTGCGCCGGTGTCGGTACATGCGGTACTTCCGCTTCCCCCCGGGTCGCGTCGTATGTTGGACCCAGTGGCCACTGAGGCGGGCACCACACCGGCCGCACCGGACGATGCCGGCGAGGAGATGCCGGCTCTGCTGACTACGGGGTGGCAACGTGGCGCGCTGCTGGATCAGCTCCTGCGCGTCGTCGAAGAGCTGCTGGCTGAGGATCGGTTCGTGATCCCCGTCGTGGACCTCGCCCTTGTAGGTGAGTTTCCCCACATACACCGGGAACCGGATCATGCGGCCGATGGCACGGTTGTACCACTGTCCGCCCATCTTCGCAGGGATGCCTTGCTGGTTGAGGTAACGAGCGATCTTCGTGGTGCCCCACTTCCGCTGACCGTAGAGCTCGAAGATCTTGTGGACGACCTCCGCCTGGTCAGGCTCCACAAGTAGCTTCCCGGCATCCGAGCAGTAGCGGTAGCCATAGGGCGTGTAGGCCTTCGGTCCTATGTACTTCCCTGACCGGGCTCGCCTCGCGATCCCGTCGCGGACGTTCTCCGAGATCATCTCTCTCGTGAGTTGCGCGAACACGGCGGCGACGCCGAGCATCGCGCGGCCCATCGCCGTCGTCGAGTCAAACTGCTCCGACGTCGAGACGAAACCGACGCTGGCGTCGCTGGTCAACTGCAGGAAGTCGTAGACGTCGCGGACGTTGCGGGAGAGTCTGTCGAGGCGGTAGACGATGACGACATCGATCTCGCCAGTCTCTATGTCTTTGAGCAGTTCCTGATAGCCTGGCCGCTTCGCATTCCGACCACTGAGTGCGTCCTTGCGGATCTTGACGACGCGCCAGTCTTTGCGCTCTGCGTACTCACGGCACCGCTCTTCCTGGATGGGGAGCGAATGCCGATCGTCACCGGACTGCTCCTCAGTGGAGACGCGACAGTACACGAATGCACGCTTCATCCCAGCACCTCCGGATTGCGCTGAAATGAGCGTATCATGGTTTATGGTAGTTAGTCAACTATCACTACCCCAAGAGCAACCGCGACATCCGCGAGCAGATGGTTGATTCCGGCGTCGTCATTACGGAAATGCCCATCGGCAAGCCGCCGTCGCGTGAGGTATTCCCGCAACGAAACCGCATTGTCGCCGGGATGACTCTGGGCACGCTGGTCGTCGAGGCGCCGACAAAGAGCGGCGCGCTCATTACGGCGAACCTCGCGCTCGACAGGGGCCGTGAGGTCTACGCGGTGCCGGGGAATGTCGGCTCGCCCAATTCCCGAGGGTGCCACGCGCTGATCAAGGACGGGGCGAGGCTGGTCGAAACGGTCGAGGACATCATCGATGGGTTGGGGATGGCGCTCCATTCCGTGCCCGAGCGCCGCCAGCCGGAGAAAGTCCACGTCGATCTGTCGCCTGACGAACAGGCCGTCACGGGCGAGCTATCCGCCGGCCCGAAGAACCTCGACCAACTCGTCGCCGGGACGCGTCTGCCGCCCGCCAGCGTGTCTGCGGCGCTCATGATGCTGGAGGTCAAGCAAGTCATCAAGCGCATGCCCGGAGGCGAGTTCGCGCGCTTGGCGTAACCTCAGTCAGGCCCGACCCCCGCGAGAAAGTCAACCACCGCCTCCGCCATCTTCTCAAGCGCGCCGGCCGCGCGGTAGAAGTGCGCTACTCCCGGCAGCACGGTCACCTGGGTCGTTTCCGCTGGCAGCAATTCGCGGATCGCATCGGCGTCTCCGTACTGGTCTTCATCGCCAATGACGATGAACGCCCGCTTGCCCAATTCAGATGCCGTGCCGAGCAACTCCTGCTCGTGGGCCAGGCCGGAGTAAGGCAGGGACACGCCCGCATACGCCGGCGATTCATCATCCTGAAGCGCCGCCAGAAGCGCCATCGAAGCGCCGAACGAGTACCCGGCCACGAATGTCCGCTCGGGGTCGATCTCCGGTTGCTCCCTCAGGAAATCGAGCGCGCCCAAGACATCATTCACCTCGGCTTCGCCGTCGTACTCGCCGGTCGACTTCCCCACGCCGCGAAAATTGAACCGCAGCACGACCATGCCTCGCTGGAACGCCTCGTGCGACACCGCCACCACGACAGCGTCGTCGGACGCTCCACCCATGCGCGGGTCGGGGTGACACACAACCACGCCGGGCACTCGAGCCTCGCGCTCGGGCACGTGGAGCGTGCCCTCAAGCGTAATATCGGGCTCGTCTCGCGCGACGAATCGCACCTGTCGGGCCTCCGGCCCGGCGCCAAGAGCAACCGAGGTAGGCACAAGCGTCATCAGAAATGTCGCGATCGGTATGATCCTCATGGCCTCGCCGTGTACGTGATATCGGTGATCGTATCGCCGTCCTTCTTGATCTCAAGCTCGCCGATGATCTTCGAGTTCCCCTCGCCATTTGCGAGCGTGCCCGGGCCCTTGCCCGTATCCGGATTCCAGAGCCCGCTCCTGACCCCGTACTTCCCCGCCCCCGCGTGATCCGGCACGGTTACTTTGACCGGCCCAATCTTGTATTTGTTCCCGGCCTCCCACTCAGTGGTCGCCGGGTCGGGCCAGGGCGTGAAGCGGAACACGATCTCGCCATCAGTTGCATACTGGCGGTTGAGGAACTGAGTGAACGCCCAGTACTTCTCATCGCCCAGCGGGCCGTCCACGTTCCACGTGATCTCCATCTCAAACTCTAGCCCGCCCAGATACTCGAATGCCGTCGCGCTTGGCTCCGCGTCGACAAGGGTGAACTGAACCGTCTCCTTCGCCTGCTCCATCACGATGTGTCGGTAGGGGTGGTCGGTCTCCTCGAGCCAGTCGAAGATCGCCTTCTGGCTGCGTTTCACGACGCCCGCGTAGCGCTCGTCGGCGACGAGGTTCGTCATCTCGCCTGGGTCGTCTTCGAGGTTGTACAGCTCATCCACGTCGCGATTCTTCCAGTGGAGCGCGTATTTCCACGTGCCGTCGTACGTCACGAACGACTGCCCGCACCAGTGGCTGTGGATCCGCTTCTGAACAGACGCTTTCGGCCGAGCCAGTGACTTGCGCAAGCTGACGCCGTGCATCTCGTCATCGCTTCCGAGGCCGCACAGGTCCATCAAAGTCGGCATGATGTCCACATTGCTGCCGAGCGCCTGTGACACCGAACCGGGCTGCGTCATCCCCGGCACGCGCGCGATGAATGGCACGTTGAACAGCTCCTCATACCCGCACGTGCAGAGCTTCCATACCAAGCCATGCGCCCCGACCATATCGCCATGGTCGGAGGTGAAGATGACGATGGTGTTGTCATCCATGCCGCAGTCAGTCAGCGTGCTGAAGACGCGCCCCATCTGCTCGTCGAGGTACGCGCAGTAGCCGTAGTAACGCCTGATGTAATCCTGAAACTGCTCGTCCGTCCATTGCGGCAGCACGTAGCAGCGCCTGTTCGAACGCTGCTTCAGCGGCTTGCCGACGAGATCATCGTTGTGGTTGTCCGGCAGCGGACACTGGTCGAGCGAGTACTTCTCATCCCATGGCTTCGGCGGCGCCACGGGCAGGTGCGGGCCGTAGTAGGAGAGCACTGCGGCCCATGGGGTGTCGCATCCCTGATGGCCACGTATGAAGCGCTCCGTCTCCTGCGAGAAGAACGACGCCATGTGGTGCTCGGGCGGCAGCATCGAATATGAGTGAGTCGAATCCGGTCCGCTCGGGGCGGCGTTGTGGTTGCCGATGTTGGGATTCTTGTCCAGCATGTCGCCGAGACCAACGCCGCGCATGTACTCGTGGTAATGCTTCCACCCGCCGACCCACGTGTCGAAACCGCACTGCGGTTCATCCTCGCCCTTGCCCCCAGGCGTCCGCTTCCACCGGTAGCCCTTCTCGTCGTCTTCGCGCTTGAAATACCAGTTGTTGTTGTCAGGGGCGTTCGGCCGGTCCCGGTACATCGACCCGCCGAGATGCCACTTGCCGAACCACCCGGTGTCGTAGCCGGCGGCGCTGAAGATATGCCCCATCGACGGGACATCCTCTTCCAGCGGGATATCGTTGGTGATCACTCCATGCCCGTGCGGGTGGCGTCCGGTCAGCATGCACGCTCGCGAGGGGCTGCACGGGAACCCGCCGATGTAGAAGTTGTCGAACCGCACGCCGGTGGCCGCCAAGTTGTCGAGGTTGGGCGTCGGGTCGAGCGAGTTGCCGTAGCACCCCAGCGTGCTGAGCGGCTGCTGGTCAGTCATCACGAACAGGACGTTCATCGGCCGGCGCGGCTGGTCGCTCGCGGCTGCGGAGCCCAGTGCGGACGCGGCGGCCACGCCGCCGGCTGCAGTTCTGACGAAATCCCTGCGAGACACTTTCATCGTGACGCTCCCCGCGTGCGGTTTGGCCCATCTTCGGCGACCGGCCGCGCGCGCCCTTCAGAGGGATGGGGACGCTGGCCGCGAATACCTACAGCACGTCCGCTCGACCCGAGGAGACGCCCATGCACGGTCGTCGTTTGGGTTTCACACTTGTCGAACTGCTTGTGGTGATTGCCATCATCGCCATTCTGGCGGCGATCCTCTTCCCTGTCATGGCGAAGGCCCGCCAGAAGGCGCACCAGACCCAATGCATGTCGAACCTGCGCCAAATCGGGATGGCCATGCGCATGTACGCGGGCGACAGCGACTCGATGCTCCCGCTGGTGCGCAGCTACGTCGCCACGCCACTGTACCTGGGGTCGTGGATCCACTCCCTGCAACCATACGCAACCAACGATCAGGTCTTCATCTGCCCGGCCGCGAGCCGCACCAGCACCAGTTGGCGCAACAACGATGACCTCATGCGGAGTTATGGCTACCCGCCTGCCGCCGGTTCGTTCGTCGATGGCATCCCCCCGATCTATAGCCTCGTGAGCTTCCACGGGACGGCTCGCTACGACGGGCTGGGGGGCTACGGCGGAGGGCCGATGGGCATGTACCGGCGTCCTGCTCCCAGCAAGCGCCTGATCACCGTCGAACGCGCGGCTGAGACCGTCCTCGTCAGCGACCACGTGATGTACGACTGGGGCCTGGGGTCGGGGGCGGTCTACTACCCGGCGATCCGCCACATGCCCTCTAGCGGCGCGGGCGACTACCCTCACGGCCAGGTCGACACCAGCTTTGTGGATGGACACGCCAAGGCCATGCAGCACGAGGCCTACTGGGAAGTCCGCGACATCAGCTCCATGGTCCATGGCCAGGTCCGCGTCTACTGGCACCACTGGCCGTGGGACTAGACACGAACCACCCAGAACCACAGAGCGACGGGGTCTTGGCCCCGTCGCTCCGTGGTTCTGCATAGTGGCTCGCGGTTACCGCGCCTTGACCCGCTGGCTCTTGACGATCTCGCCGTCATCGCTAAGCGCTACGTACTCGTCCCCGTCGGCGAGCGTGACCTCGGACGAGGAAGTGCCCAGTTCGATGCGGTTCGCCTCATTCTCGTAGTCGTAGACGTCGATGTTCAGCGACGAGCCTTCGATCTCAATGTCGCCTGATGCGTCGAGCTTGATGCGGTACCCCTCGATCTTCACATCGTCGGCCGCGCCGATGATGACCTGATGAGGCGCGCGCACGGTCACCGTTCCGTCGGGCAGGAACGTCAGCACGGAGTCCTGCGCGGTGACGACGAACGTACCGTCCTCATGGAGCAATGCGCGTCCGAAATCACCGGAAATACCGTCCGCGTGGGCTGGAGCCGGTACCAGCCAATATTGCAGCGCGTGGCTTCCCACCGCCCCCAGCAGAGCCGCGAGCGTCAGCACGACGAGTTGCTTCCTCATTGGTCTCGCTCCCCTCGATTGCCTGTTTCTACTATTGTACCTCGTAGGAAGCATTTGGAAACATGCTAAGGTCCGAAATGCCGCCTATTCTCCCGGCGCCTCCGGCGGATCGTAGATCTTTAGCGACTGAGCCGCCTTGTCGAGGATCGGTTGCAGCCTGTCATAGCTGTCCGCGGGCACTGCGTCGGCAAACACGAAGAACAGATGGTCTCCATCGACCAGATAGACCCGATACCGCTGCCTGGACGTCTCCCCCATATCGAACTTCGTGAGGCTCTCGTACGCGGGCAGCTCCCCCACCATCGTGTCTCCCTGGCGGATGACCGCGTGGCTCTCCATCACCTGGGCGGCCACATTGACATCGCCCATGACCGCGGCTTCGGCGGTCATCTCCGGGGCGGGCAGATCGATCATCCCGAGCGTCATGAAGCTGTCGCCGCCCGGCTGACGCATCGAGAGCTGAATATTCCACTGCCCCGTGCCGATCTTCGCGTCCCAGCCCTCGGGAATGTCGATCGAGCAACCATACGTGTCGTTGATGTACTGGCCGTCTTCAACTCGTCCTGCCTCCGGCGGCAGTTCGGCGATCTCGGGGGCCACGATCTGCGTGCTCGCAAGCGCGCGGTCGAGGGCGTCTTTATGGGCTGCGTAACCCGCCGGGGGGATGGCGTTCTGAGCCACGACATATGCGGTCTGCCCGACGACGCAATAGATCCGATCGATGAAGATCTCCATGCCGGCCGCGTCAACGAGCACGTGGCTGGAGTGGTAGGCATCTCGGCCGGCCAATGTCGCGTCGCCCGCCTGGGAGTCTTTGGTCGACAGCCCGACGGATGGGCCGATGTTCTTGAGGATTTCTTCCGAGCTGCTCGCCATCTGCTGGGCGCTGAACGTGCCGGGAAGGTCGACGGCGAACCAGACGATCATCGCGGTGAGGTCGGGCGAGTAGGCGACGACCCCTCTCCCCGACGCGCCAAAGGGAATGAGCCGCCAATCATCGGGCGCCGTCAGCGTGAGCCCGGCCCGGGGATCCGAATAGGTCTGCCCCGTCACCAGCGTCTCGAGCGCTTCGGTGTCAATGAGGTCAGAACCGAGAATCTGCCACGCGCCTTCACGCTTGACGAGAATGTCCGCCCGCTCCTGAGTCTCGCCGAACGCCTCGTCCGTTTCCGTGGTCGTCCCGCTGATGGCCCACGTGACCATGACGAAGGCTTTGTCCCCTTGGACATCGACTTCATCGAATTGCAGTTCCGCGGCGATCTCTTCGCGTTTGCCGAACATCCCCGAGACGTCCTTCAGCCACCCCTCGCCAAGCTGCGCCTGAAGCACGGCAAGCGGGGTGAAATACCCGATCATCGACTCGATGTCCTCAACCTCGATGGCGACGCGCATCCCCTCGTACATCTCCACAACATCCGCCGGCATTCCCTGGGCAAGCAGCGCCGATGGGGCGGTGACGATGAGAACGCTCGCCGCCAGCAGCGCCGCGCTCAGGCGCGTTGATCTCGTATTGCGCGTCATGGTATTGCTCCCTTACGTCCGGTTTGAGCCCGCGCGCGACCCGATGGTCTGCGCAAGGAAATGGCCAGGCGCTATGGCCTGACGACGGGCTTGATCGGATCGCCGACCCGGTCCTTGACTTCCCCGAGTGCCGGCGCGAGGTCCTCGAGCGCGTAGCTCTGCGTGATGAGCGACGCCACGTCCACCAGACCCGCGCCCAGCGCCTGCAGCGCCGCCGGCCACGCGTTCGGGGCCAGCCAGGAGAACCGGATCTCCTTGTCATAGAGAATCTGGTCGAGCACGGGCACGCTGAGCCGATCCGTGTCGCCGGGCAGCCCGAAGTAGACGATGGTCGCCCGACGGCCGGTGACCTCCAGGGCTTGCTCCATGGCCGGAAGCGCGCTGGTCGCGGTGATCGCGCCGTTGGCCATCTTGCCGTCGGTCCTGTCGGCGATGAGCGCCGGGACGTCGGCGCAGTAGTTCTCGGAAGCCTCGTCCGTGCTGAGGATCATGTCCGCGCCGAGCTTTTTCGCCAGGTCCAAACGGTAGTCGCGCGTCCCAACAACGGCGACCGTGCCCGCGCCGCGCGCCTTCGCCAGTTGGAGCATCATCAGACCGATCGCTCCGGGGCCGTAGACCACCACGAAGTCGCCGGGCTCAACGTTGAGGTTCCTCACGGCGTACGTCGCGCAGGCCAGCGGCTCCGTGAGCGCGCCCTCATCGTAGCTCACGTTCTCCGGCAGCTTATGGACGCCGGTATACGCGCTGCGCGCCAACTCGGCGAATCCCCCGTCCGTGGAGACGCCCAGGACGCTCTTCGTCTCGCACAGGTTCGGCTGAGCCATCTTGCAGACTTCGCATGAATTGCAGTACTGCACCGGGTCAAGCACCACGCGATCGCCAGGCGCAAACAGGCCCAGCTCCTTCGGAATCGCGCCGACCTCAACGACCTCGCCGGAGAACTCGTGCCCCAGCACGCACGGACCCTTCCCGTCGGGCGTTTCGAGGCTGCTTTGGCCATAGTAGTAGGCGACGTCCGACCCGCAGATCCCGCAGGCCTTCACGCTAATGACGACATCGGCGGCCCCACAAGTCGGATCGGGCGCGTCGACGAGATCCATCTTTAGCGGCTCGTAGAATACTTGGGCTTTCATGCGGAATGCTCCCCCGTTTCTGCGTTTCCATGCGGCATGACTGCCGGTTCGTCCATCAGGCACCCCCTCCCTCCACGCGGAGCCTCAAGGGAAGGCGCCCCTGGTCGGCGAAATATGGGTGGGGCTAGACTTGGGGAAACGGGAGGCGTATTGTGAAACGCGTTTTGACCTGGTTAGCGCATGCCGTGGCGGCGACAACGGCGTGCTCGGGCATATCGGCTCAGGTCGTGGCTACATGCCCGCGAGCGCCTAGACCACCGATACTGGATGGCAACGTAACCGCCGATGAGTGGATCGCCGCCGGTCGCTTGGGTCCGTTCGTGCTCCTCCGCGGCGAGGGACTGCCGCAACACTCAACCGAGGTCCGCGTCATGCACGATGACTCGGCATTCTATGTTGCGGCCGTGCTATACGATGACGACACCGACGCCCTCGTCGCCGGGGTCACCGAGCGCGACGGGGACGTGTTTAGGGACGACTCCTTCGAGATCTTCATCGACGCGATCGGCACGGGCGAGACGTACGTGCATCTGGTCATCAATTCCATCGGCACTCAGCTCGATGAGATGAACCAGAGCCGAGTCGATGACTTCCAGTGGGCGAAGGGTGTCTCTGTCGCCGATGGCGCGTGGGCGATTGAGCTGGCCTTGCCTTTCGGTGCCGGCGAGGCACCCGCGCCGGGGACCACGTGGCACGTCGGAGCCGCCAGGAACATGCCCCGCCTGGGTGAGGCGAGCAGTTGGAACGGCTTCGAGAACGGCTTCCACGAGTCGGAACGGTTCGGGTTGCTGACCTTCGGTGGACCGAATATCTCGTTCAAGGTCGCCGATATGGGCGAGCGGCGGCTCGGACTGAACGAAGCCCATCTTTTCGCGGACAACGCGACTCCACAGGTCCTGGACTACAAGGCCAACATCCGCGTGCATGGCCGCGACCGATCCGGACACTACTTCAGCTCGGTCAAATTCCCCGCGCCCGGCGGGTCGCGAACTCCGGTCGACATCCCCTACCAGGTCACGCAGGACGGCGTTGGCAGCGTCCTCATCTCGGTAACCGACAGCACGGGCAAGCCCGTCTTCCGCACCGCGGCCCTGCCGATCCGCTCGCCTGCCATCGCCCGCGCCTTGTTCGATGCGGAGGCGGCGCTGGCCTCAGCCAGTCGCGAGTGGGCCAAGCTTGAGGCATCAGACGGCAAGACTGCTCTTAGCGGGGGCATAGGTACGCTAGCGACGCGATGGCGGACCCTAAGCGATCTCGCTGTTCGCCGCGGCGAGATGACCCGTCCCGAGCAGGAGGAGATGGCGGTCGCCGCCCGTCGTTTGGCCGGCGACGCTGGGCGATTGCTTCAGCGCATCAAGGCGGTCGGCGTAACGGGAAGGATAGCGCTCCCTTTCGCCCTGGCGACGACGACGCCGTTGGCAAAGGTCTTCCAGGATGATGTAGCCGTCGCCGCCTACGAGACGGTCCAGCTTCATGCCTGCCGCAACGAGACCGAAGCGTTTCAGATCGTGATCGTGCCATTCGAGAGCGCGCCGCAAGTCATCTCCGTGGAAGCGTCGAGCCTTGCGGGCGAGGCCGGAGAGATTGACGCGGAGCAGATCATCATCCGGCCTATCGGCTACGTGCCCGCGGCGGATCACCTCGTGACGGCGTCCGAGAAGCGCCCGTACCCCGACATGCTCGCCGATCCGCTTGGTTCCGGCATGGGCATTCAGGTAGAGCCTGGCGTCACATCCGCCCTGTGGGTGACCGTCAAGGTGCCGGCCGACGCGCAGCCCGGCGACTACGAGGGCACGATCCAGGCGACATCCGACGAAGCCAGTCTCGAAGTGCCCGTGGCCCTCACGGTCCATCCGATCTCGCTGCCGAACCCAACGGACTACCGCGCGACGATCGGCTTCTGGCAGTCGCCCCATCGCATCGCGGAGCAGTACGGTCTCGAGCTCTGGAGCCGCGATCACTGGGCGCTGATCCGGACCTACCTGCAGGACATGGCCGACCACGGCCAGGATCTGGCGTTCGCCACGCGCGACCTTGTCGAGTGGCGCCGCGACGAGGCCGGCGAACCGGTCTTCAATTACACGCTGTTTGACCGCTACATCGAGGTCTGCCGCGAGGTGGGGATCGACGAGGGCATTGAGTACTACTCGATGTTCAACGCGTCCGGCGACAGCGCGATCACGTGGGTCGGGCCTGATGGCGACACGGAGATCATATCGGCCAGCCCCGGTGACGAACCATACGACTCGGCCTGGACAGCCTTCCTCACTGATTTCGCGTCTCACCTCGAAGAGAACGGCTGGCTTGATGACGTGTATATATGTCCCGCCGACGAGCCGCGGGATCGGCCCGATGTCCCAACGCTTGACCGCTTCAAGCGCTGCGCGGAACTCGTCCACGCCGCTCACCCGAAGCTCGGTACGACCGTCGCGCTCGACTCGCTCGAGGTCGGCAAAGCGCTGGCCGACTCAATCGACCGCATGGTATTCAAGCTCCGCGATGATGTCTACGACCGCGAACTGGCGGAGGCAAAGGTGCTTGATGGCGGGATAGTTGAGGCCTATATCTGCTGCCATCCGGACCGACCCAACACCTTCATCACCTCACCTAACATCGATAGCCGAGTCATTGGGTGGCTCATGTTCCGCGAGGGCCTTCAGGGCCTGCTGCGCTGGTCATACGAGCGCTGGCCGGTCGACCCCAGCGGCGTCCCCGAGGGTGACGGCAAGTACGCCGCGGGCGACCTCTTCATCGTCTACCCCGGCCCCGATGGGCCCTACTCCACGCCCCGCTGGGAGATCCTGCGCGACGGCATCGAGGATCACGAGTTGCTCAGCATTCTAAAAGACCGGATCGACGCCGCGCGTGCCGATGGCCGAGAGGCCCAGGCCGACGCCGCCGAGCAAGCCTTGAGCCGCGCGCTTGCGGCCGTCGCCGGCGATGGGCCTGAACTGATTGGCTACACCGAGGATCCAGCGACGCTCGAGCAAGCTCGCGTGCAAATTATTGAGGCACTCAACGGACTCGCGAGCGGTTAGTATAACCATGCCGCTCATTCACGCCACGAGGGAACCAGATGCTACCCTTACTCGCGCTACTGCTGATCCCGCCAACCGACGCCGACGCCCAGCGACGGGCCCCCGCGGTGCTTATCGACAACTTCGAAACCGGCACGAGCAAGTGGCGAAGCAATGACGCCCTCGCTGTCGACCGCGCCCGGTCTACAATCGCCGCGATCTACGCGGTTGCGGGTGATGCGCCCGATGGGGGCGCGCAGGCGGCGCTGATTGAGTTCACCGCCGGCCGCAACACGTGGGCGAGCGTGACGACGTCGGTGGATGGATCGACATGGGTCGATAACAGCTGCTCCGGCTTGGCGATGTGGATCCGCGGCGACGGACCGCGGCGACGGATCGATCTCGTATTACGAGCCTACACGAAGGACGCCGACGGCCGCGCGGTCGACACATCCTACACGAAAACCGTTTCGGTCTCATCGGACGAATGGCATGCCTTGCGCGTGCCGTTTGGCGCGTTCAAGGCCAAGAACGGTCCCGCTCTCGACACGACAGCGCTCCCCGACGTGAAGCTTCTGCAGTTCGTCAAGACGGGAACTTGGCAACCCTTGCGCCTCACGGTCGACGACATCCGCGCCGAGGTCTTTCCCGCCACAACAGCTCCCGTCGCGTCCGCCGGCGCGACGCTGGTCGACTTCGATCGCGGCGGCTCAGAAAGCGTTCTCCAGCATGGCGCGTGCCTCGGCAGCGAGTACCCGAGGCTCCTCGATGATGAGATCTTCTCCGCCAAGGTCATGGCCTCCCTCGCGTTGCTCGGCCGCACGACCATCCGCGTCCGGCTATCGGACTTCTATGACCGCGAAGGGCAACTGGTCAAGACCTCCGAACTCCTGAAGATCCTCGCCTGGATCCGCACGATCGGTGGCGATCCGCTGCTTTGCTTCGACCAGCCGCTGTCACGCACGGGCGTCAGTCCCGCCGAGGGGTGGCGCGACTTCGGCGCGCTCTGCGCGGAGATCGCCAAACGCCGCAAGGACGAGGCTGGCGCGCACTCCTACGAGGTCGGGAGCGAGCCGCTTCTCAGCGGGCAATTCCGCAAGATCGAGGACGCCACCGACGCCTACAATGCCCTCGCGGCTCAGATCCAACACGCCGACCCGCTGGCCGAGGTGGGCGGGCTGGGCTTTGCCTCACCGTGGGATGACAACCTGACGTACTTCGTCGAGAACGCCCGGACGTTGGATTTCGTGAGCTTCCATTTCTACGGAGCCCACAGCCCCATCGCCGCGGACGATGACCTCTTCAAGGTGGCGTGTCGCGGGGAAGCCTCCGACCTCCCGCATCAGATGTCTCCCCAGGAGGTCCGCGAACTGGTCGCCGAGCGCGATCCTGCCATCGAGGTGTGGATCACCGAGTGCGCCCTGAACTCCGGCCGCGAGGCCTCCGGTCGCGCGAGAGACGATCGTATCCAAGACCACTACGGCGGCGCGTGGCTGACCGCATTCTCCATCTCAGCGGCGCCTTACGTCGATCGCGTGCTCTGGTTCAAGGCGTATGGCCACGGCTGGGGGTTGCTCAGGGATGACGGTACGCCGACGCCCGCATTCCACGCCGCCACGCTCTTCTCGCGCTTCGTCCCGTTGGGAGCCACGGTCGGCAAGCCGATCCTGGCGGGCGCGTCCGCAGTGATGGCGCCAGTCACCACCGGAGCGGGGCGGCACGTTCTGATCGCCAACTCGGCCGAGGCTCAAGCCTTCGAGATTCAGCTCAACGGCACGCCCGATGTCAGTCCGGTTCGGCTCCGCCGCTTCGATCCCACGACCACGTCGCCGGTCGCCGACCCCATCGTGGCAACCTCGCGACTGAAGCTCACGCTGCGCGGGCCCGGCATCGCAATCATCGAAGCGCCAAGCGAACCGGAGACAGAGACACAGTAACTAGTCTGTCGCCTCCAGCCTCACGCGAAACGGCTCGGCGAACGTCCCCTTCGCCCAGATGATGGTGCGGATGCCCTCGACGGCAACGCGCGTCTCCTCCGCGCCCTCCACCGTGCCGATGAGCCCCCGCGCCATTCCGCCAAGCACCAGAAACGCCGGGTTCACGATTGGCGCGTCGGGTGCGGGAGTCACCACGATCTCCCCCGGCGCCACGCCGGCCAGGACGTACGCTCGCTCGGCCTGACTATACTCCGCCGTCCCGCGACCCGCGACCACTTCGACTTCGCCCGGCTCAATCCAGCATCTCGCCGCATCCAGCACGTCCGCCGCCCGATCGACCGTCCCGATCAGCCAGACGTAGTCCTCCTCTCCGTCGGATTCCCGGATCGGGTCGTTGACCAGATTCACGAGGTTCGAGTGCGTCGGGTGCTCGTACAGCGCCGGGTCCTCCAGCCAACTCGTCTCCATCCCGCGCGTGAGGGGCCAGTGGGGGTAGCAGTTGAAGATGTCAGGTTTGTCGATGTACGGGTCGGCCCACATCTTCACCTGGCGCGGCGCGTTCGGCGTGACCATGAACGGCCTCGGCCCGCCCTTGATGTTAACGATGGATATTACCTGCGGCCAGTCGCTGATGTCGAGCCCGGGCTTCGGCCAATGCGGTGTCTGTCGCTCGCCACTGGGCGAGTAGAACGTGATCGCCTGCGGATCGAGCGCATCCGACGGGCGACGCCCCGGCCGGTTGATCATGATGAACTCCTGGTTCTCATGCCAGCCCGGCTCAACGAACGCTCGCAGATAGCGCGTCCCGGTGCCATCGGGATAGAACGTGAAGGTCTCCTCAGCGTGCTCTCCGCGAATCCATCTCACATCCACATCCACGAGCTTGTACGACCATCTCACCACCACGCGCGCGGGTGAGGAGTGGATGATCTCCACCTTGGAGTGCTCGCAGTTCTTGTCCTGCAGCGGCTCGACGCAGCCCCGCGCGCCGTAGAAATCCGGCTCCGCCTCCAGCCACTCATACGTCAGCCACGCCTCCGGCAGCGCCCAGCACCCCACGTAATTCACCCCGCGCCAGAACACGAACCGCGCCACGCTATCGGGCCAGCTCACCACCACATCCCGCTTCTCGCTCCCACTCCAGATCTCGTCCCACGTCCGCGTCTCATCCCCGACCTTAATCGGGCGGGTGTAGCGGAGGTCGGCGTAGCTCGCGCCGAAGGTGATGTCGGGGATTGGACCCTCGTGTAGTATGGACACTGACTGCAGCGGGGACCGCAGTGCAAGTCCGGCGTCGACTTCGGTGGCCGGCCGGATTCGGTACGGCCTGGGCACCAGTTCCGGAGCGCCGCCGCCCAGTGGCGCGTCCACTCGCGCGAGCATATCACCGGCTGAGGCGAGACGCAGATCCGCCGCGGCCACCGGCAACCAGACCGCCCTCATCCTCTGATTCGGACCGATCCAGTCACCGGACGCGGACCACACTTCCTCACCATCCATCTTCGTCAGCGCGAGCCGCAGCGCGCGCTCACCGCCCTCCGGCCGGCGCGCCTCGATCACGCACAGCCGCTCAATGCCCTGATCGCCGACGCGGAAGTTGTCCTTCAGGTGGAGCGCCAGCTCAAACTCCGTCGCCGGACGCTCGCCCCAAGGCATGTAGTCCTCGGGCTCGGCGAAATGGCTCTTCGGCAACAGGTCAATCGGACGGTTGCCATACGTCGGCGCAACTTGGGAGATCGCAACGGTGCAGCAGAGGAGACAGCATGAAACGGCGATCATCCGCGAACCCAAGACAGACCACCCCCGGTTGGCAATTCTCAACTCACACTAATGCTGGACGCCTGACGCGGGAGTAAGTTGCATGAAAAGACGGCGCCGAGTCGAGATCTCAGCGCCGTCTCAGTTTTCCGTCGTGCCATTCCCTGCCGTCACCCCCGCCGTCAGCCCCGACGTTACCCCTGCCGTCAGCCCTGCCGTTGCCCTACCCCTCCGCCAGCGCCTTCATCACCGACGCCATCCGCTCCATGCGCTCCGGGATCGGCAGATCCTGCGGGCATGCCTCAACGCACTGACCACACGCGGAGCATCGATTCGGATCGAAGCGCTCGTTGCCGTAGGCCTTCGCCAGCCGCTCGGAGGCGCTTCCGATGTGGAAGACCTCGTGAAGTTGAAGCAAGCCCATCATCATGAACACGGGGAGATTCTCGGGGCACTTGCCCATGCAATACCGGCAGCCCGTGCAGAGGTCCTCGCCTTGGCTAAACTCGCGGAAAGCGTCGATGAAGCGCTGGCGTTGTTCGGCGCTCATCGGCTCTTCAAGGCTCGCCACGGCCGCGTTCTGCTCGACATGCGCCGGGTCGTTCATGCCTGAGATCACCGTCGAGACCGCGTCGGATCCGAGCAAGAACCGCAGCGCGATCTCCTGCACCGGCATGCCCTTCAACTCCGGCAAGCGCTCGGCGAACAGCTCGGACTCTCCGACCAGGAGACCGCCACGCAGGGGGCCCATGATGCAGATGCCGACGCCGTGGTCCTTCGCGTATTCGATCACGCGCTCGGGATACCGGTCGTTGAAGTTGTAGTAGAGCGTGACGAACCGAAACTCCGGGACCTTCTCCAGCCACTCAATGATGTCGTCGGGTTGGCCGTGGCTGGTGAAGCCGAGGTGGCCGACAAGCCCTTCGTCCTTCGCCTCGCGCATCGCCCGCAGCGGAGAGTCCGGGCCCTCCGTGGCGACCGCGAAGTGCTCCGCGGCGCTCAAGTCCCAGAACTGGTAGAAATCAAACCGGTCGACCTTGCACCGCTTGAGCGAGTTGTCGATACACTCGCGCATCTGGTCGCGCGTGCTGATGCCGAGGTTCTTCTCGACTTGCCCATCGCCGGGCCGGGGTTGAGCCTTCGCGCTCAGCACGAGCTTCGAGACATCCCTTCCCTCGAGCGCGGAACCGACCCAGCTCTCGGCGTTCTCGTCGAACTCCTTGTAGCTGTAAGCGGCGCCGATATCCACGTACGTCAAGCCGAGCTCAATCTCTTTGGCCATGATCTCCACTGCATTCTCGCGGTCATGGAACCGCATCGTGCCGATGCCAAGCGCCGAGACATCCAACCCCGTATCACCAACCGGTCGATATTGCACGTGGCCTGCCTCCTGTTGAAGGTCCGTCCGAGCCCGGGCGCGCCTTAGATGCCCCAGTGCTCGTTGATCTCGCGCTGGTATCCCTCGATGAAACCGGATACAACATCCTCGTACGGCAGAGCCTCGCCACAGTGCGCCGACTCGTAGACCGCCTCGCAGATCGCCTTCGTGCGCAAGCCGGCCTCACCGTCGATCTCAGGCTGAGAGCCCGTGGCAACGGCGCGCAGGAAATCGTAGATCTCAAGCGCCATGCCATCCTCAAAACCGTGCGGGAAGTAGCGCTCGCGGTCGTCGTCGCTGAGCGAGGCCATGTACTCGGGGATGATGTCGGACAGAAGCTGCGGCTCGTCGCCAGGCCGGATGATGCGCGCGCCGGGGAAGGGCCCTTCGAATACATTGCCCTCATCAACGATGCACCCGGAGCTGCCGTAGTAGGCGATGTTGCTCGCCTCCTGTCCGGGCGCGACCGCCGTCGAACTCCAGAACCCATCGACTCCGCTCTCGAAGCTCAACATCGCCATCCACGTATCCTCGCGGTCATCGTAGACAGTCTTGCCGTCGCGGATATATGGCCACTTCTCATGCTGGCGGACGGTGGCGTAGACCCTACTCGGCGCGCCGAACAGGTAGCTGATCGTGTCGGCGAAATGCACGCCTCGGTCCAGGATCAGCCCGCCGGCGCCCAGCACTTTGGGGGGGGGCCAGTGCCAGGGGGGGGGGGGGGGGTGACGGACGGTGATAGCCGGCGTGCTGGATGAAGAACATCCGGGGCTCGCCGATCATGCCGCGCTCGTTGATGGCCCAATACGCGGCGCGTTGCGCGGCTTCGCGACGGATGTTGTTCGCGCAGGCGGTGATCAGCCCATTCTTTCGCGCGGCCTCGATGATCAGCCGGCTCGCGCGAACCGTCACCCCGAACGGCTTCTCGATGAGAACGTTGGTCCCAAACTCCAGGCACTGCACTCCGGTGATGTGGTGGTCATAGTGCGGCGTGCAGATGTCGGCTCCATCCACCTCATAGTGCGCGATCATCTTGTGCACGTCCGAGTGGACCATCGGCCGGATGTCCTGCCACTCGGCCACATGGGTGGCCATCTCTCGGGCCGCCTCTTCGTCGCGATCACACACGTGCGTGATCCGGAAGAGGTCGCCCTCCTTCTGCATGATCTGTTCGTACGCTCGCAGGTGCGAATGGGCGATGTGCCCGCACCCGATGATACCAATCTTGATGGGTTTGCTCGGCAAGTGAATCAGCCCCTTAGGAATCTGCGGAATCTCTATCAACATCCCGCCACAGCGTCCGCCGGTGCGATCTGGCCCGGACCTTCTCCGCCCGAGCATCCAGACCTGCGCCACCGACCGCCATGGCGAGGCACATCAGCGATGCATGCCATTCATTCGTGCAGGTTACTCGCGCTCGGCCGCGAAATGCCACGGCGCCCCGTCTTACTCGGGCGAGCGCTCTTCCCCATGATACCACTGTTCCTGTCAACTGTCCTGATGGGTGCCTTCGCGATCGTCGTCCGGTACGGTCAGCGGCGAGGCGGCGACACGACGGCCATCGGCGCGGTCAACTACGTGGTCGCGTCGGTCTGCTTTGTTCCTCTCCTCGTCATCACGTCGGGACTCGACATCTCCCGCCGGACTTGGCTGATCGGCATCATCGGCGGGATCCTCTACTCGTCTGCATACTTCCTCATCCCGCCCATGCTCAAGGCCAAGGGCGTCGCCGTCACCACGGCGCTCATGAGGATCAGCGTCATCATCCCGGTCCTGATGTCGCTCGTGCTGTGGCAGGAGACCCCGACCGGCGTGCAGACCATCGGCGCCATCCTCGCGCTGGTCGCTCTGCCCATGCTGGCGGCGGGGTCAGCAACAGATGGCAACGGGCAAAGCACCAAGTGGACCGCCCTCGCTCTGGCGGGCCTTTTCATCCTAACTGGTGCCTGCGCGGCCGTCAACAAGGTCTATCACATTCTCGGCACGCCGGGCGAGAGGCCCGCGTTCCTGCTGATTCTCTTCGCCGTCGCGGCCATCGAGGCGGGCCTCATCTGGGCGTTCGTATCGCGACGACTGTCGGGCGTGGACCTGCGCGTGGGCGTGTTTCTGGGACTCGTGAACGCCGGGGCAAACACCGCGATGCTGTCGGCTCTTGACGCGTATAGCGGAGTCGTGGTCTTCCCGGTCACCGCGGCCGGTGGACTCGTATTTGCCTTCGCTTTCGCCGCCTTCGTCTGGGGTGAGAAGCCCACGCGATGGGGGATGGCCGGCGTCGTGCTCGCGTTGGTCGCGGTGCTACTGGTCAACATTTCCGCGTCGAAGGAACAGGCCGTCTACCAGCCGCCTGTTGTGCCCACATCACTCAGCCACTCCTCGCCATTCGGGTCGCCTGACTCACCAGGTGGCCTCGGCGGACAACAAGGAGATCCCGCCATGACGGACATGACTGACGTTACGAAGCTGTGGGACGTCGAGCGCATCGCATCGGAGGACCTGCGCATCGAGACCCTCCGCGAGCGCCAGATCGGCTGGGGCGCCAATCGCATCAGCACCCGCGACATCCGCTACTACTCCCACGACTGGGCGGAGGGCGAGGTCATCATCGCCGCCCACATCGCCCTTCCCACCGCGGACGCGCCGGTGCCCGCAGTGGTAATGGGCACCGGCGACGCAGACTCCGCCGACACCTTCTGCCGGCAACACGGCGTCGCGGCCATTGCCATTGACCGGCCGGGCACGGGCGAGAGCACGGGTCCCGAGGATCTCTACAGCAACTGGGTCAACTTCACCGATCCCCGCGACGGCTGGATGTATCACTACGTCACGTCGGCCATGCGCGCCGTGACGCTGGCGACGGCGTTGCCCGAGGTCGACCCGGCCCGGATCGGCATAACGGGCTACTCGCGCGGCGGCACGATGGCCTGGATCGCCGGAGGCGTCGACCCGCGCCTGGCCCTCGCCATCCCTATCGCCACCGGCGGCGACATCGTTCTCGCCCTCGACCACGGCGGATGGGCCAACTACATCCATCGCGACGAACAGGGCCAAACCCACATCCCAGACGAGTTCTACACATTCGCCAAGTACTACGACCCTATGCTATACTGCGGGCGTCAGCATGGTTCCGTGCTGCTCGTCGTCGGCGCGCAGGATGAGTACTTCCCTCTTTACTGCACCAAGACCAGCGCGGAGGCCTCAGGGGACGATGACTTCCGCATGTTGATCGTCGCCAACTGGGACCACGGGTACTTCGCCGGCGACAACCCGCATGTCGACGCGTTCGACAACCGCTCCGAGGCCAAGGCGAAGGAGTTGCGGGCGGTCACCGCCGCGATCAACTCCCGGCTCAAGACCCAGGGCGACCTACCGGAAGCGCCGCGACTGACTGTCTCCCGAGACGGCGACGCGCTACTGTTTTCGGTGGAGGCGACGGGCGTCGAATCCGCGACGGTCCAAGTGTCCGTCGACGGAGCGTACACGCTGACGGAGCTTCCCGCTACGCCCGACGGCGATGCCTTCGTCGCGGAGCTAGCCGGCCCCGACAGCGCCGTGCTCGACGGCGCCGCGGCGTATGCGGAGGTATACTACTCCGATGGGCCCGTCCTGACTTCCATCCCGTGGTTTGGGCCTGCCTTCGAGCAGCGGATGAGGGCGTATCCCGAGCCCGATGAGGACTAGATTCTAATGACTGGACTGGTCTACGACGACGCGTATCTGACTCACGGCGACCCGCACCATCCCGAGAATGGCGGACGGCTCGAGGCCGCCGTCGCGCATCTGAAGAGAATCGGCCTGTGGGATGACCTGAAGCACATCCCCGCGCACCCCGCGTCGGTTGAGGAGATCGGCTGGATCCACTCCGAGGACTACATCGAGGAAGTCGAGGCCATCAGCCGCGCCGGTGGCGGAAGCCTCGACGTGGACACCACGGCAACAGCAGAGACCTACGACGTCGCGCTGCTCGCCGCGGGTGGATGCCTCGCTGCGAGCGAGGCCATTTTCACCGACCAGATCAAGAGCGCGCTGTGTCTCATCCGCCCGCCCGGTCACCACGCCGTGCCCGACCGCGGCATGGGCTTCTGCTTCTTCAACAACATCGCCATCGCCGCCGAGTGCGCCGTCCGCCGCGCGCACCGCGACCAGGTATCGATCATCGATATCGACGTGCACCACGGCAATGGCACCCAGGACGCGTTCTTCGCCCGCGAGGACGTGCAGTACATCTCGCTCCACCAGGCGATGCTCTACCCGGGAACGGGCACGGTTGACGAGGTCGGCGTCGACGAGGGAGCGGGCACCAATACGAACATCGTCCTCCCGCCCGGTGCCGAGGACAAGCACTACTTCCGCGCCTTCGACGAACTTATTCTGCCGCTGATCGGGTCATTCCAAGCCGAAATGATCTTCGTCTCATGCGGCTTCGATGCCCATTTCGCCGACCCGCTGGCGCGCATGTGCCTGACGAACAATGGCTACTACGAGATGACGCGCATGCTCAAACACCTCGCGGATGAACTCTGTGAGGGGAAGATCCTCGTCGCCCTCGAGGGTGGGTATGACTACGGCGCGATGGCCAGCGGCACGGAGGCGGTCATCCGCGGGCTGAGCGATCTGGACCCGCCCGAGCCCGAAGAACTCGACGAGTCGATCCACCCGTCGGTCACCCAGCAAGTCGAGGAGTGGCTGCAAGAGAACATCCAACTCCACAAGGAACGCCTGGGAATCTGAGCCCTTCGCGTGGCAACGAGGCTCACGCCTCGTTGCTGCCCTTTTCCCCGCCCAAGCCATGGATGCCCACGCGCTGAAAGTCCTCGAATTCGATAAGATCCGCGAGCAGCTCGTCTCGTCTTGCGCCTGCAGTTTGGGCAGGCGCCGGGCGAAGGGGATCCGCCCGTCGAAGGATGGCGAGTGGATCCGCGAGCGGCTCAAGGAGACATCCGAGGCGCGTCACGCGCTGCTCCGACATGGCACGGCGCCCTTTGGCGGGCTCACCGACGTCAGCGACCTCCTCCCGAAGGCGAATGCCGGGTCCGTCCTCGGCGGGTTGGAGCTCCGCTCGGTCGCTGACGCCCTCCGCGCGGCGCGCCGCATGAGGGCCTACTTCGCGGCCACGCCCGACGGCGAGCTTCCGCGGCTGCAGACCCTCGCGGGGATGCTGGCATCAGCCAAGGAGTTCGAAGACAAGGTTGAGGCGACGATCGACGAGGAGGGCGAGGTCCGCAACGACGCTACGGATGAACTCCGCTCGCTCTGGCGGCGACACGCCGCGCTAAACGAGCGCTTACAGTCATTGATGCAGAGCGTCCTCACGAAAGAGACGAGCGGCACGCGTCTGCAGGAATCACTCATCGTCATCCGCGGCGGGCGACACTGCATCCCCATCCGCGCCTCGTCTCAGCGCGGATTCTCGGGGATCGTGCACGACCGCTCCGACAGCGGCGCGACCGTCTTCATGGAGCCGCTCGACGCGGTTGGGCCGGGCAACGATCTCCGAGACACTGAACTCGCCATCGAGGAAGAGAAGCACCGCCTGCTTCAGGAGATGACCTTCGCGGTCGCCGGTCTCTCAGGCGACATCACGGGCAACCTCAAGACCCTCGGCGTCATCGACTTCATCTTCGCCAAGGCCAACCTCGCCCAGCGCATGGACGCCACCGAGCCCGGCATTGCCGAGCCCGGCACGTTCCACCTCGTTCAGGCCCGGCACCCGCTCATTGAGGGCGATGTCGTGCCGACGGATGTCTGGATCGGCAACGACTTCGACACGCTCCTCATCACCGGCCCCAACACGGGCGGCAAGACGGTCACGTTGCGCACCGTTGGCCTGCTCTGCGCGATGATGGAGTGCGGGCTGCACATCCCCGCTCAGAGCGGGTCTGAGATGGCGGTCTTTGAGGAGGTCTACGCCGACATCGGCGACGAGCAGGGGATCGAGCAGAGCCTCTCGACCTTCAGCTCGCACATGACCCAGATCATCCGCGTCCTGCAGAAGCTCGAGGCCTGGAACCGACGCGCGCCGGGCACGGTCAACGTGCTGGTGCTCCTCGACGAGGTCGGCGCCGGCACGGATCCGACCGAAGGCTCGTGCCTGGCCCGAGCAATCCTTGATGAACTTCAGACCCTCGGCGCGCGCACATTGGCGACGACTCACTACAACGAGCTGAAGGCCTTCGCCTACACCACGCCGCGCATGCAGAACGCATCAGTCGAGTTCGACGTGAAGACGCTGCGCCCGACCTACAAGCTCATGATCGGCGCGCCCGGCTCCAGCAACGCTTTCGACATCGCCCAACGGCTCGGCTTGCCGAGGGTCATCGGCAAGAAGGCCCGCTCGCTGCTGAACCGCGAGGACGCGGCAGTCGAGGACGTGATCCGGCGCATGGAGCGCACGCGCATGAGGCTTCACAGCGAGGCCGATCTCGCCCAGGAAGAGCGCCAGGAGCTCGAAGAGCTGCAGGAGATGTACGAGACAGAGCTGGACGATCTCCAGGCCAAACGACGCGAGGCGCTGGAAGAGGGTTTCGCGGAGGCGCGCGAGATCGTGGCCAGGGCCGAGGCGCAGGCGGTTGAGATCATCGCCGACTTGCAGCGACAGAAGGGCCAGTCGAAGGTCACCGAGCGACGCCGCCAGCAGATTGCCGACCTGCGCGACGAGATCGAAGACCGCGCCACGCAGCACCGGGAAGAGGCGCCGCCGCCGGACCTCATCGTCCCGACCGACGTGCCGGTGGATCCCGAGTTCTCGCCGGACATCGGCGATCAGGTCCACATCGGATCGCTCGGTCGTGACGGCATCATCGTGCGCGAGATCAACACCAGCCGCGTGTTGGTCGAGGTGGGGTCGCTGAGAATCGACGCGAGCACCGAGGACCTATCCCCGCCCCGCGACCCCATCGCGGACAAGTACCGCAACCTGGCGGAGACGCTGCAGATCGAGAAGAGCATCAGCGTTCCTCAGGAGATCCACCTGCGCGGCATGCGCGCCGAGGAGGCGCTGGACGAACTCGAAAAGTACCTCGATGATGTCAGTCTCGCTGGCCACCTGGGGGTCCGCGTCATCCACGGCAAGGGCACGGGCGCTCTGCGCAAGGTGGTCCACGAGTTCCTCAAGAACCACCGTAGCGTCACCGGCTTCGCCATCGCCGAACCCCAGGACGGCGGCGACGGAGTGACCATCGTCGAGCTGTGACCTCGCCCCCCGACAATAGGCGTTTCAGGCCCGACGCCGTCACCGTGGCCAGCCCAAGTGTTCCGCCCGCACAGGGAACGCCCGAGGGGTATGGCGCGCTTCTATAGTACTAGCCGCGAGAACCGATCGGGCATCTCGGGGAGGACGAGGGCCGACGGGACCCGAACAGCGTGGCGCGGAGGACAACAACGCATGACATTCAGACTGGCATTGACGATGATACTTATCGGCGGAGTGGCGGCGGCGGATGATTGGCCGCAGTTCTATGGACCCGGGCGCGACAACCGCTCGGAAGAGACGGGCTTGCTCGAGCAGTGGCCCGAAGGCGGCCCCGAACTGGCGTGGACCGTAAGCGGCCTGGGTGTGGGCTATGCCATCGTCGCCGTCGCGGACGGGATGATCTACACCACCGGCGATGTCGAAGGCGAGATGGTCATCTTCGCGATGGATCCGGCGGGCAACGAACTCTGGCGTCGGGCCAACGGGCCGGCCTATGAGAAGTCGTATCCAGGCAGTCGCTGCACCCCGACGATTGACGGCGGGAAACTCTTCTGCACGAACGGCCACGGCAACATGATCTGCCTCGACGCGAAGACCGGCGAGGAGCAATGGTCGGTCAACTTCTTCGAGCGATTCGGCGGTCGCGAGATCACCTGGGGCGTGGCGGAAAGTCCGCTTGTTGTGGGCGACATCGTCATCTGTTGCCCAGGCGGCGAAGACGTGTTCATGGCGGCGCTCGATCGGGACACGGGCGAGACGCGCTGGACGTGCACGGGCGTTGGCGACAACCACAGCCACACCTCGCCAATGCTGATCAGATTCGCGGATACTTCCGTGATCGTGCAAATGACGGGAGCCTCCCTGATCGGCGTCGACGCCGACACCGGCAAGCTGCTCTTCAAGCATCCTCACCCCGCCCGCGTCAATGTGGACACGCCTATCTACGATGATGGCAGCCTCTACATCTTCGGCACGTGGGGGCACGGCGCCACGCGGGTTGATCTCGCGATCGAGGATGGAGCGTGGTCGACGACCGAGGCGTGGCACGAGGTCGCGCTCGACAACGAGCACGGCGGCGTGATGCTGATCGACGGGCACCTGTACGGACAGGCAGACAACAACCACAAGACCAGGCACATGGTCTGCATGAACGCCGAGACCGGGGAGACCGTCTGGACGATCGATGACCTCGCGGGCAAGCTCTCATCGGCGCTAACCTACGTCGAGGGGTTGCTCTACATCGTGACCGACCAAGGCGAAGTCGGCCTCATCCGCCCGATCACGGAGGGTCTCGACGTCATCAGCCGTTTCCAGATACCACCGGGCGGAACGGGCCCGCTCTACGCGTTCCCCGTGGTCTCGAATGGGCGGCTATTCATCCGCCATGGCGAGTACCTGTTCGCATACGATGTCGGGGCCTGACGCGTCCTGCTCCGGTTGACACTGCGCGGTGAAACTGCTACCTTCGCAGCGACGCTTTACGCAGGGGCGACGTGCCGCACGGAGACTGCGGGCAAGGGGGGTGAGCACGTGCCAAGACCGAATACAAGCGCGCCGACGAAGCGCCAACAAGGCGTGCTCGCCGCCATCGTGACCGAGTACGTCCGCACCGGCCAACCCGTCGGCTCAAGGACCACGCGCGAGCAGCACGGAATCACGGCTAGTTCGGCGACCATCCGCAACGAGATGGTCGCGCTGACCGAACTCGGGCTGATCAGCCAACCCCACACGTCCGCCGGGCGCGTCCCCACTGATGTAGGGTATCGGTACTTCGTCGAACACCTGATGGATACCGAGCCGCTTGACCTGCGCGAAACCGCGTGGATCAAAGGCGAGTTCCGCCGAAACACGGAGCGCGAGCAACAGATCGACGTGCTCCGCGAGGGCGCGCGCCTGTTGTCGTCGTTGATGCAGGCCCCGGCGGTTGTCATGTCGCCGAGGGCTCCCGAGCAGAAGCTCCAGCACTTCGTCGCCTCGCCCGTGAGTTCGCGAAACGTGCTACTGGTCTACGTGACCAGTGACGGTGAGGTCGAAAACCGCCTGGTCGAACTACCCGAGGCCGTGACATCGCGGCAACTCGAGCGGATGAGCGAAGTCGTCAACGCCCGCTTCGTCGGCGCCGAGGTCGGAGCGCTGACGCGGGTTGACGCAGAGGTGCTGCTTCGCGAGATGGGCGACCAAGCCGTGCCACGCGCGGTGGTCGAGGCGATCAGGCGGGGACTCGAGCACGAGCAACAGCACGACGTCTACATCGACGGCGCGATATACGTCATTCAGGACCCCGAGTTCAGCCGGGCAACAGAGCTTCAGCGCGTCGTCGAGGCCCTCTACGAGCGGACGCTGATCCGGCGAATGCTTCGGCCGTTGGCCGCTGAATCGACAGTCTGCATCCGGATCGGCGAAGAGCACCCGATGGCCGCGGCAAGCTGCTTTGGCGTCGTAGCAACGACATACACGGGCGCGGCCGGGGCGCGCGGCGTGGTTGCAGCCGTTGGATCTCGGCGAATGCCATACTGGCGCGCGGTGCCGGCGGTCACGTGCGTCGCGGAAGAACTGAGCGAGCACCTCGGCCCAAGAGCGGAGAGATAAGGCCCTGACCCCATTGCGGCCGGACCGGTGACACCATGGCAGACGCGCCCCACCAGATCCCAGGCACCGACATTGACGACCGCCACGGCGCGCTCCGCTCGAACGCGGCGGCGGTGCGGACGATCGCCTCGGCGGTAGAAGGTACGCTCGGGCCGAAGGGCCTCGACTGCATGCTCGTCGACCCTCATGGCGACGTGACGATCACCAACGACGGCGCGACCATCCTGGGCAAGATCGACGCCCAACATCCGGCGTCGCGCCTGCTAATCCATGCTGCGAAGGCCCAGGAAGACGAGGTCGGCGACGGGACGACTACCGCGACTGTCCTCGCCGCGGCGCTGATCGAGGAAGGCCTCGTTCACGTGCTGCGCGGCGTCCCGCCGACCAAAGTCATCGAGGGCATGCGCGTGGGCGTGGAAGCCGCGATCCTCTCGATTGGCGAGGCGGCCCTGCGGGCCTCGGATCTCGAGGACCCGCTGCTATTGAACGCGGCGCGGATTTCGGCGCGGGGCAACGAGGGGTTGGCTCGACTCGCCGCTGACGCGGCCCGGATGATACCTGAGGAGAAGCTGCTCAACGACCCGGCATTCAAGCTGGCGCGGCGAGTGGTCGCCAAGGAGGGCGCCGAAGCCTGCGTCTTCGACGGCCTGATCATTGAAAAAGGACGCATGAACCGGCAGATGCCCATGCAGGCTGGCGATGCGCCCGTGCTCGTCATTGCCGATGCGCTGGAGCCTGAGAAACTCGACGACGAAGCCCTGACGACCGAAGTCGGATTCCGCCGGCATCAAGCCTTGCGCGAGGAGTTCGAGGCCAACGTCCGCAAGCTAATCGATCTAGGCGTGAAGTTCATCGCGGTCGAGCGACGCGTCGATGAGATCGCCGAGGAGCTGCTGACCGACGCGGGCGTGATGGTCGCGCGGCGGATGGCGCGCCGAGACATTTCGGAGATCCTCGACCACTGCGGCGCGAGGGCCCTGATGCGCGCAGGGCTCAGGCGCTCGCCCGAGGAGATCGGCGGATACCTCGGCCACGCGGCATCCATCAGCGAGGACGAGCGACTGGGGCACATCTGCATCAGCGGCGGGCGTGGCGCGCAAGCGGCGACAATCCTGATCGGCGCGGGCACGGCTGAGGTGAAGGACGAACGTTTGCGCATCGCCCAGGATGCGGCCGCCGCGGTTCAGGCGGTCGCTCGCGGCGGAGTCCTGCCTGGTGGCGGAGCCGCGGAGATCGGGGCGATTCCAGCCGTGCTGGCTGCCCGCGATCGCGTCCAGGGAATGGCCACCTACGGCATCGACGCCGTCGCGGTCGCGCTCAAGGCCCCCATCTCTCAGATCGTCACGAACGCCGGCTTCAACCCGCTGGAGAAGGTCGAGACCGCGATCAGCGAACAGGCGGCGGCTGACAACCGAGCGCTGGCCATTGACTGCGATTCGGGTGAGGTGGTCGACATGCTGGAGGCCGGCGTGGTCGACCCGGCTCCCGTGAAGATCTCCGCATTGCAGACCGCGCTTGAGATCGCCGAAGCAATCCTCAGGATCAGCATTGTCATCCGCAAGCGCGACATCAACACCAACCAAGATGCCTAACCCGCCCGCCGGGGCGGATCCCGTGGAGGATACGTGATGCCGAAGTCTCGGAAAGACAGCGACGCCCCGCGCCGCATTGAGATCAGCACCCCCGACGACGAGCAACCGCAAGACGCCGACGAGTGTCCGTTTCCCGATGCGGCGGAGGCCGATGCCCCGGACGTGTCAGCCATCGAGGGCGAACTCCTGGAGGCAGAGCGCAACGTCGACGAGGAGCTGGCGCGACTGCAAGCGATGATCGTCGACATGGAGCAGCAATGCGTGGCTTCGGAAGACGAAAAGCAGCGTCTCGCGGCTGAGATGCACAACTACAAGCGACGTGTGCAGCAAGAGAAGGACCTGCTGAAGCGCTATGCCAACGAGGCCATCGTCGCGGAGCTTATCCCAGTGATGGACAACTTCGAGCGCGCGATGGAAGTGCCGGTGGAGTCGTCGGACGGTGAGTGTCTGATGGCCGGCGTTCAGATGATCTACAACCAACTGCATGGCGCGCTTGAGGGGCACGGCGTGAAGCAGGTGATGACGGAGGGCCAGACGTTCGACCCGAACTTGCACGAGGCCGTCGAGCGCGAGGAGTCTGCCGATCATCCGTTGGGCACGATCGTCAAGGAACTGGCGAAGGGCTACATGATCGGGGATCGACTGATCCGGCCTGCGCGTGTGCGCGTGACAGTCGAACCAGCGCTCTCTGACGACGAGTAGCTATCGCTCGGCGCGCCAGATCATGAGGATGCCGATGCCGCCGAAGAGGACGTTCTGCAGCCATCCGGCGATGATGGGGTGAAGCGTTCCGGCGAGTCCGAAGGCAAGCGTCCAGGAACGCACGCCGTTGTAGAGGAAGACCATCAGTATCGCGAGCAGCACGCCCCCGAAGATCCCCCAGCGAGAGAATCGGAACGCCAGCGGCGCCCCGATGAGGGCGAAGACAACGCACGCCGCGGGGATCGAGTATTTGAACTGCAGTTCGACCGCATCCGCGTGCGTGTCGCGACCCGTGGCCTCCAGCGTCGCGACCCGGCTGCGCAGCTCCTCCGCGCTCATTTCAAACGCCGTGCGCTTGTCGGTATAGTGCTTCTGCAAAGCGCCTTGCAGTCTGACCTCCATCTCATCAAACGCGACGGGCGCGAGCGGCTCGCCCCACTCGTCATACCCCTGGTCGCGCCCCAAATGGAGCATCCACACGTTGTCTTCCGTATCGGCGAACTCGGCGTGGACGATGCTGATGAGCCGGTCCTGTTCGTCGAAGCTCCACATGACGACATTCTCGAGCAAGTTCTGATGGGCGTTCATCCTCCCCACGAAGAAGATGCGCCTCTCATCAACATCGCGGATGAACTGGTTCCGCTCCTCGGAAATGACCGCCTGAGTTACGCGGATCTCCTCGAGGGCCCGCATCGACGCATCGTTCGCGTCCGGCACGACCCACTCGTTGAGGGCAAACGCGATCCCCGTGCCGAAGATCCCAATGGCCACCAGCGGCATGCAGATGCGCGCGAAGCTCACACCGGCGGCGCGAATGGCAGTGATCTCGCCGTCGCGCGTCATGCCCGCAATAGCAAGTGACACGCCAAGCAGCGTCCCTACCGGCAGCGACCACACGACCGCGTTGGGCGTCCGCAGCCAGATGTACTTCGCGATGAGCGACAGAGGCGTGCGCTGATTGATGATGGTGTCGCTGATCTGCCGCGCGGCGTCGCCCAGTAGGATGACGGCAAAGGTCACCACGCCAATCAGGAATGGCGCGCCCAATTCCCTGAGCAGATGACGATCGTGCAACCTCATGGGCGGCTCCGGCAGAGGAAAACGACGGCGCGCCCCCTCAACGTGGAGGGAGCGCGCCAAGCTCGCTTATGACATGTCGATCTCGACGTCGTCGGCGACGCCGCTGAGAATTGAGTAGTCGGTTGGCTTCGTCTGCAGGATCGAGCCGGGGATGTCCTTGCTTACCGGTCCGTGCGCGACCAGACGCGCGATGAAGCGCTGCCAGGCCATGTCCGTCCCGTCGCCGCACATGCCGTCGAGCCAGAAGGAGCGGTGCTTCGCCCCGAGGATGTCCCGCGGGCCAATCGTCGCGGCCTTAGGCGGGACCCAGGACCAGTCGCCACCGAAGGAGTGGAGGGCGTTCTGCATGATCGTCATCGGGTGCAGCTCGACGATGCGAGAGCCGGCGGCGCAGTAGTCCTCCAGCGTCTCGTACTCGGCGCCGAGGCTGCTCTCCCAGAACGCAATGTGTCCGCACCAGCCAATACCGCCGTAGCAACAATCGGCCCCACCCGCCGCGGCGATCATGTCGGAGTAGCCATCCACATTCCCGGAGTCTGGGAAGTTGATGTTCTCGGGCGGCGGCCTCAGGTCTTCGTCGATCTTCGAGAAAAAGCCCTTGTGCATCGCCGTCGCGAACGAGCCGGCCCATTCGGCGGGCGCGGTCTGACCGTTCTCGTCTGCGTACTCGTCCATGTTGAACGTGACAAGGTGCTTGCATGAGAGCTGGAACTGGTTGATCATCTTCGCCGCGATGTCAAACTGCGGCACGGGGCCAACTGGCAGGATCAGGACGCAGTTACGGCCCTCTGCCTGCGCGAGCTGGATCCGCGAGATGATGTCGAGCGCGAACTCGACGTAGAACTCGGTCGGCGTGTCGACGATGCGAATCTTGAAGTCCGGATTCGCGTGTTTGCAGATGTCCTCGCGCTTGATAGCGCGCGCTCGCGCGCACTCAGCGGCGTCGCGGAACGATATGAATTTGGCCAGCTCAGGCATGAACGCCACGACGGCACCCCCCTGGAATTCTGTGTCGATCGGCAGCGCGCGAGCCCTTCGTCGCGACGCCAATTCGCACCTGCCCTTACGGTTGCGGCGGCGCCGGCTGTTCGGGCTGCTCCGGCTCCTCGTCCTCCGTGTCAGAGCCGAAGAAGCCGTTCCTGTCCTCAATCGCCGCCCTGGGAAGCTGGGTCGGTTTGAGTTCCGGATCCTCCAGCGGATTGACGGTCAGTCGACCCGCCCCGGCCTCGGTCAGCGCATCGACCTGGGCATCATCGAGAATGATGTGAGGCGTCAGGAAGACGAGCAGCTCGCTGCGACTCTCCTCCTCCTTCTCGCTCTCGAAGAACTTGCCAATCCATGGGAGCTTGCGCAGGATCGGCACGCCCTCGATGGTCACTGACTTGCGCTTCGATATGATCCCGCCGATGATGATTGTTTGACCATCACGGACCTCGACCGTCGTCTCGGCCCGGCGCTTCGCCGTGCGTGGCGCACGGAGCTGCTCGTCGAAGCCGATCAGAGCGTCGATGGTCTGCACCACCTCGAGGCTGATGCGCTCCCGCTGGTTGACGTGGGGCGTGACCTCAAGCGTCGTGGCGACCTCGACGAAGCCGACATCCTGCTGGATGCTGCCGCCGCTGGTCTCGGTGATGCTCTCCTGATAGGGGATCTCCTCGCCGATGGAGATCGTGGCGGGCGTGTTGTCTGAGGCCACGATGTTCGGACTGCTGAGGATCTCCACGTTGCTGCGCGTCTCCAGCGTGCTCAGGAAAGCCTGAATGCTGTTTGAGATGAGATTGTAGCTCAAACCCGGAGAGCCTTTCACCACGCCCTCGAAGCTCGTGCCGACGGTGCCCGTCGCGCTCGAGTGGCCCAGGATGTTGCGATCGATCAGCGACCACTCCATCCCCATCTTGTCCGCATCGTCAAGCGTGACGTCGGCGATCAGCACCTCGATGTATACCTGCGGGACGCGCCGATCGAGTTGCTGGATCAGCCTCTCAAGCGTCTCGAACGTCTCCGGCGGACCGGTGAGGAGGATCGTGTTCGTCGGCGCGTCGGCGACGAGGTTGGCGTCTCGCAACTGGTCGAGCGGCGCGTCGCCGCCCTGGTTGCGACCGCTGTTCATGAGCGCGAAGAAGAACCCGCCGCCCTGCTGCGCGCCGCTGATGAGATCATTGACGGTCTCGGCAACAGTGGTTGCGACCGCATTCTCCAGCGGCACGACGCGGACAACATCCGCGATCTCGGCGGCGATATCGAGTTCCTCGATCAGAGCCATAATCTGCAGCATGTTCTCTTCGTCGGCCGTAACGATCAGACTGCGAGTGCGAACGTCCGGCACGATCTGATTGCCCGTCAAGCCGCTGTCGCTGGGAGTGCCTCGGGTGGAGCCGCGACCGCCGCGACCATACCGCGAGCTATACATCCGCGAGAAGAAGCTGCCCCCGCCGCTTGATGACCCGGACTCATCGTAGAGCTGGTTGATCTGCTCGGAAACTGTCTGAGGGTCGGCGAACTGCAACGGAACGATCTTGGCCGAGACGTCAGGCCGCATGTCCACGTCCACTTGCTCGACAATGTCCTTGATAACGGCGATGTTAGACTCAGATGCCGAGATTATCAGCGAGTTCGTGCGCGTCTCAGCGACGATCTTGACCTGGCCCTTGGCGTCAAGCAGTCCGTTGCCTCCACCCAGCGCCGCCGCGGCCGCCGCACCACCACCGCCGCCACCCATCGCTCGCTGTATCCGTTGACGCACGTCAGAGGGTAGTCCGCTCAACCCCTCTTCGCGCTCAAAGAGTTCATTGAGATTACCTGCCAGCTCCTCGGCGTCCGAGAAGTCAAGCGGGATGACCTCAACGTTCGTCACCTCGGCGCGGTCGGTGTCGAGTTCGGCGATGATGTCCAGCAACCGAGACACGTTGCGCGCGGTGTCGATGATGATCAGCGTGTTCGTGTCGCCGTTGGAGATGAGGTGCCCCTGCTCGTCGGGGACGAGGGGCTTGAGGTCCTCTTTCAGGTTCTTGGCGTCAATGAACTCGACCTGGTAGATGTGCGTGATGTAGTCGTCGGTTCGGTCGATTTCGGCATCGCCCGACGTGACCCGCGACCGCGATTGAAGCGCGGCCTTGCTGGGCACGATGCGGAGGATCTCGTCGTCGTCCTGGATGACGGAGAAGCCCTTCACGCTCAGCAGCGCCTGGAGGATCTTGAAGGCATCCGTCACGGTGATCTTGGCGGTGCTGACGATGGTGACTTTAGTCTGGACGGAGGGTTCCTTGACGATGATCCGCCCGCTTTGCTCGGCCAAGAACTTGAGGACATGATCGATGTCGGCCTGATCGAAGCTCAGGGAGATGAGCTTGTCGCCATTCGGCTGTTCGGGCACAAAAACCGCGATGGGCTTGTCGGGTTCATCCGACTTGTCCTCGTCGGATTTGCCCTCCTCGTCATCCTCGGGTTTCTTCTCGCTGCCGTCCGCGGGCTTCTCCTCGGTCGTCGCGGTCGGCGCCCCGGGAGTGGCCGTGGTCGTCGTTACTGTCGTCCTAGTTGTCCCGGACGGCGGGCCCTGGGCCGTCACCGTGCTCTGCAGTCCAAGGATTAGGAGCAGTCCCACGAGGCAACCAAGCTCTACGATCCTCCGAGCGCTCAGTCCCGAACGGGTTAGTCCTGTGTTGCGCATCGATAGTGCCCTCCTGCTCGCGCAGTTTCCGCGAGCTGTTGCGTCTGCATGAATGTAGATTGCATCGGGCAGCCAGCGCCCGGAATGATAGATCTAGCGACCGCGCCGCCGGCGACTCTCGAGGTACTCCTCGGACTGCCGCCGCTGATCGGGCGACATGTAGCTCGAGTACTGGCGATGCATCCGCTCCAAAGTCGAGAGCGGCTGCCGCTCGGCCCAGGCCAGCATGTCCCCGCCGAAATCGCCACTCGTCGGCCCTGAGCCCATGGAGGGACCACGCCCCGGAGTCGCCTGCCCGGCGGTCTCTTCGGGCTTCTCGCTGGTGGCGATCGGTCCACTCGGCGTCTCATCGAGTTCCTTCTCGCCCATTCGCAGCGTGTGGCGGCGGCCATCCCGCTCCAGCTCCACAGCGTCGATGCTAATACTCGCCAGGCGAAAACCATCGAACTCCCCACCCACCGCAACAAACTCCCCCGACCGGGTCGAGACCTTCTCGATGAGCGCTTGCAACTTGCGGTCGACCTCTACGACTCCCGTCAGCGCCAGGTCAGCCATCGGGTCGGCCGGTTCCGCTGGCGGCGCCGGCGTCGTTGCGGGCTTCGCCGCCGCCTGACCGGATGTCGATCCGGCGCCCGACCCATCGCCACCCGCTACGCGTTCGGCCTTCACGAGCGGCCGGAAGATATCTCGCTGCGCGATCTCATCGTAAGCCACCAATCCGTGGCTCGCCCGCACGTCGGGCTCGTCCTCGGCGGGCGACGCATCGACCGAAACGGATGTCACTGATGCGGGGTCGTCGACCTCCCGGCTGCAGCCGGCAAGCCCGACCATCACCACCGCCCCGATCAGTACTCGCGCGCGCCAACTCATCCCGTTTCAACCTCGGCGACCAAGACCGTGTCGTCCTCGTCGGCCTGGGCATCCCCCAGGGCCTCAATCGCAAACGTGGACAGCAGGAGTTCAACCGACAGATCCTGAGTCTCAGAATTCGGCCCCGGCGGCGTGACATGCATCCGCCTGACAGCGATGACCGGCCGCGCGTTCTGAAGGTCACGAACGAACCCCACGAGGCTGGGCAGCGACGTGCGGAAGTTCAGACTCAGCGAGTGCGCCGAGTAGGCATCCTCAACTCTGGCCGGAAGCGGCTCGTACCGCGTGATCTGGATGCCATGCACTTGGCCCAGCGTCTGGACCTCGTTGATTAGAGCCGGCACGACGGTCTGCGAGGAGTCGAGCTCATCGATCTCTCGGATCATCTCGGCGACCCGCCGACGGTCCTCCGCGTAACGGTCGCGTTCACCCGCGAGCCCGCTGAGCTTGTCGAGGGCTTCCTCGCCGGTCGAGAGCTTGTCTTTGGCTCCGGACCATCGCTGTTGCATGGGCGAGACGACGTACATCCAGCCCACTATCGCCACGACAGCGATGAGCCCGATTATGAGCACTTTCTGGTCGCGTGCTGTCACTTTCATCGCGGCAGCCCTAGCTCCCCTCCGGCTCGGGGAAGTCCCCGGTGATATCGAATTCGTAGACAGGCTGATCTCCGATGGTAACGACGTTGAGACTGCTGAGCTTCACCTCGGAGAAGTGCGGCTTGCGGCTCAGAACGCGGACCGCTTCGGTTACCGCGACAGCATCGAGAGCGTGGCCATGAACGCTCACGCCGCGAGTTCGGTCGTAGAGGAAATCAGTCAGCCAGACGCCTCCGGGCATCGACACGCTGACGCCGTGGAGCATTTCAAGCGGGCGCGACGTGGGGTCGTCGAGGGCGATCAGCAAGTCCTCCACATCCGACACTGCGGCCGCGTCGGCCAGCGCCTGATCGAGATCTCCGACGGTCGCCTCCAGGTCCGCCACCTGCGTCGCCGTGCTCTTAGCACTAGCTTCGAGCTTCACCAACTGGCTATTGGCGTACCAATACGCGCCACCCAAGACGATCACAGCCGCCGCGATCGCAGCGACAATGCCCGTCACGTGCCGCCGGCGTTCCCGATCGGCGCGCTCGGCCTTCGGCGACAGGTCGATCTCAACTGGGCTTCGGCCGGCTGCCCTGAGCGCCAGGCCGTAGGCGATAGTGAACTCGTGGCCCGGGCCCGGGAGTTCGATGGACGCCTCCGCCAGCGGATCGAACAGGCCGATGTCCATGCCGATGGCGTCTTCCAACGCCTCGCGAAGCCCTGGCGTGTCGGCTCCCTCGCCCGTGATCTCAACCGTGCAGCGCTGCATCCCGCCGCGTTGGCTGCGGAATGACTCCAGCGTCCGGCGAATTTCCTGGGCAAGCCGCGCCAGCCACTCCGTCGCGCGCTCGCGATCGATCGGCTCGTCGGGCAATCCAACGGGCGGCGGCCCAGCATCCAGGCCGGTCACGCCGTTCGACTGCCGAACCTCCTCGGCCTCGGGCGCGCTGATCTGCAAGTCCTCCGCCAACGCCGTTCGTAGCGTCTCGACCCCCGATGCGACCGATCGCGCGAGGACGAGGTTTCCGGACTCGCAGACGGCGATAGACGCGTGCTCGCCCGATAGGTCGGCGATCAGGGCGGCTTCGGAGACGCCCTCGCGCGCTTGCTGCCAGGCGGCGAGCAACGCCGTTGCCGTCGTATCGACGACAGTCGTGCCGGAGGTGGCGCCGAGCAAGGCGGTGCTTAGCTGGACGGCCTCATTCTTGCGCACCGCGGCAACCACGACGTCAAGACGGTCGGCGCCTCGGTCGACGATCGCGTGGAAGTCCAGTTCGACGGCCTCGACTGGAAGCGGGATGTATCGCTCCGCCTCGAAGCGCACCATGCGGTCGATGTTCCCGCCACTCGTCTGTGGCAGCGTCATCCGGCGGACCGTTGCCCGGTCAAGACCGAAGGCTGTGGCGACGGCGCCAGGCCTCACGCGAACAGAACGAATGCTGTCGCGTAGCGAGTCCGGAAGCGTCCCGCCACGCGGCGTCACGGTCCCCACGATCGGTTCGCCCGTCGCTGAGTCCACCGCCAGCGCGCGCAGAACGCCGTTGTCAATCGAAATCCCTACTGCAGGCTCATTACGTGCCAAACGCACCCTCCAACCACACGTGGCTCAGGCAGCAACTCCGCTACCCTTCCACAATATGGACGATCTGCGGTTCATCGGACTTCAGATCCACGATCACCGTCAGCTTCACCCGAATCCGGCCCTCCTCGAGCGAGCCGACGGATGTAATCCTCAGCGAGCTACTGCGCGCGCTGATGTCCTCAACGATCTGCGTGAAGACTTGGTCAGATACATCGTCGAGCCTGAGCAGATCGCCCCGCGAGCCGAACGGCTCGTTCTCTCGCTCCTCGATGATTGCCTGGACCAGTTGCTCGTCCATCCCCTCGAGCGTCGCCAACACCTCGGCCGGGGCCGTGTTGATGTTGTAGACCCCATGCCGATACTCGTCCGGAGCCGGCAAATCCGCCGTGTCGCCCTCGGAGCCGCCTCCGCCCTGCCCCGGTTGCTGGGGACCAGTCTGCTGGCCTGGCTGTCCCGGTTGTCCGGGCTGGGGCAGACCGGGGATCCCGCCACCACCGCCCGTCGGCGGCTGGAACTGGCGCGCGGCGTCGCCCGGAATACTCGGCAACCCCGGCAGTCCCGGCACCGCGCCGCCCTGACCGGGGACGCCGGGAAGCCCTGGAATCTGCGGCGCGGGCTCCTCCTCGGGCTGGGCTTCGCCCGGCTGCGCGTTCTCGTCTTCGCCGGGCTGCGAGCGCGTGGTGACGAGGTCCGCCACTTGCTGCATCTTCTCCCGCGTCATTCCGGGAACCTGAAGCAACTCGCCGATGCTCTGGAAAGGCCGCGAGCCGCGCCGGTTGATGATGGCGCTGATGTCGCTGCTGGTCAGCACCTCGCCGGCGATCTCGGAGATATCGTCCTCTTCCGCGACGTTGATGTTCACCCGATCGCGGCCCTGCGCGTCCTGGTCGTTCATCCCGCCGTAAACAGTAAAGATGCTCTCAAGCGGCAGGATCTCCTCGGATTCGCTCTGCTCGCTCGGTGACCGGATGGCCATCGGCCGGTTGGCGCGCGATCCGTAGTACGTTTCGTCCGTCATGCCGGCAACCAAGAGCAGCTCCTGCATCGTCATGAACGGGCGGTTCGCGCAAATCCTTGGCGGGCGCAGCCGCGCGTAGTGATCGGCCTCCGCCCCATCGCGACGCGTCTCGTCATCCTCATCCCGCCAATCCAAAATGCAGGCCATCAGTTCGGGCGTGAGCTGCGTGAGCTGGCTCAGTGATTCCTCGTCAACCACGTTGACGTCGAGTTTGGAGCTCTCATCCGTCACGAGCACCTCGTAGCGCTCGTCGTCCGGGAATGGAAACTCGTCTTCTTCCGAGTCAAGGTAGGCCCACTCGGACAGGCTTGAGAAGTAGCCCGTCTGGTCCGACTGATATGCCGCGATGGCTCGCTCGATACCGGCACGAGCGGCGTAGGTGGCGCGGGCACGCTCCATCTCGTTGTGAGCGGCGCGGCTTTCAACATGCATGGTAGAGGCGAACGTCAGTGCCAGCACGGCCAGGATCGTCAGCACCCAAAGCGTGATGATCAGGACCATCCCGTCATCGCGGCTGCGAGATCGTCTCATCGGCCACCCCCTGGCGTCGGCATGGTTGGGACGCCTCCGCCACCAGTCGGCAAACCTGGGATCGACGGAATGCCCGGGATGTTCGGCTGCGGTTGCTCGGGACCAGGCTCTTCCGCATCCGGGCCGCCAGGCTGCTCGGGACCGCCTTGGCCGGGCTCCTGCTCAGACTCCGCGACTTGCCCCGTGCCGATCGGCGCCGCCGCCAGCTCAAGATGAACGGTCACGGAGAACGGCATCATGTCTTCGATGTCAGACTCGACATCTTCCTCAATCTCGGCCGGGAGCACGTACATCACGACCTGCACGGAGGTCGGCATGTCCGTGCGCTCTTCCCACTCCTCGACCCAGGTCTCCTCATTCGGATCGTAATACGTCATCTCAAGGCCAACGGCCCACGGACAGTACTCGCGAGTCGACAGGTCCTGCTGTTCGGGCGCGATCTCCTCGGGCAGCGGCATGGCTATCGCTGAGCGCACGAGACCCATCCGGTCCGTCCGCTCTTCCATGTCGACATAGTACTGAACCCTCACCAGATCGCCCGTCGGCATCAGGGATGCCATCGGCGCTCCAGACGCGGATGAGAACTCCAGCGTGTCGGACGGGAGTCCGTTGTACATCTCGTTCGTGCCGATGAACGTGAACTGCTCGTCTTCCTCGCGAAGCACCGCGGCCTGCAGGTCCTTCTTGATCTGGTTGAGCGTCACGCGGACGCCCTGAAAGAGTTCGGACCGCTTCTCGCCGATGATCTGCGTCCGGCGAGCCGATGACAGCACTCCCAGCACCGCGGCGATGACGACCGTGCCGATCGAGAGGGACACGAGCAGCTCAACAAGCGACATGCCCTGGCGACGCATCATCGCGCGCCCCCCCCTCCGGCTGCCGCGTTGGGATCATTCTCGCGTAAGGCCGTGCTCAGCACGAGGTAGTCATCCAAAGTCGCGACAGACCAATAGACCGTGACCGTAACGAGTTCCAGTCCCTCGATCTCGCTGTCCGCGATCTCAACAGACCAAGTGAAGTCCGGGAACTCCTCGCCGAAGTCGCCCTCATCTTGGCCGGCGGTGATGTAGGTCTCCTTGATGACCTCTTCCATCTTGCCGCTGGCCAAGAACGTCGCCGTCGTGAGGAACTCATCCTGAAGGCTAAGCCGCATCGCCGCGCCATACGCCTCGATGACGGCCACGATCCCCACGCCCATGATGGCGAGGGATACGATGACCTCGAGCAGCGTAAAGCCGCCTCGGCGGCGCGCGCGGTGCCTACTCGTCATTCTCGGCGTCCTCAGTGACCTCGGTGCGGCCCGTGATCGGGTCCAGCGTCACGACAACGTTGTCTTCGAAATCATTCTCGAGCAGTATCTGGGCTCCGTCGTTTGTGCCCGATGGTGAGAACGAGACATACGGAGTGCCCTCGTCGTTCACCCGCTTCTCCTGGGCCTCGATGACCTCCGCCGCCTCATCGCTGTACTCGGCGAGTTCCTCATCGCCAAGGTGCAACTCGGCCAGCGTGACGATGTCAGGCAACTCTCGCGACGCCGCAAGCGCCGACTCGTCCTCAATGAACACCGGCTCGTCGTCGTACTCGGAGTCATCTTCCGACTCGACGTCATAGAACGTAACCCACAGCCGGCCACCCTCTGCGTCGACGTTCAGCCGATAGGTCGTCCCCTCGACGATGGCCTGCGTCCGCGCGTATTGCATGAGAGCCACCGTATCGCGGGCCGCCGAATTGAGCTTGGCCGTGTGGTACTGGCGCTGGAACGACGGCGCGACCAGCGCCGCCATCAGCACGAGTATCGTCAGCACCACGAGTAGCTCAATGAGCGTAAAGCCGCGATCTGATCGCATCTATCTGCGCGCTCCGTGTTTCCGGTCTACCCTTCGGCCCAGGTCGAGCGCTCCCAAGAGTTGATGTCCGCGTCCAGGTCATCTCCGCCCTCGACGCCGTCCGCGCCGAGCGACCAGAGATGGTAGCTGCGGTTGTTCTCAAGGGAGATGTAATTCCACTCGTTGCCCCAGCCGTCGGTGGGCACTGCGTCGGTGTCCTTGAGGTACGGGCCCCTCCACCGCTTTGGCTTCGGCGAGCTGGTCGGCTCATGCAGAAGAGCGTCAAGCCCCTGCTCGGAGCTCGGGATCTTGCCTGAGTTGTCGACCTGGTACTGCTCCAGCGCGCCCCGGAGGCCGCTCATCTGGATGATCGAGGTCTTGCGCCGAGCCTCTTCCGCCCGGTTCATGACTCGGGTCAGAACCAGCGCGGCCAGTAGCACCAGGATAACCATGACGACCATCAGCTCAATGAGAGTAAAACCAGTGCGGGCAAGCCGCTTGCAGCTACTCATGACCAACGTCCTCCTTGCGAATCGATACGGATTCAGCGCCGGCGTTCAGCCCGACGCCATTAGGTTCAGATCGAAAATCGGCAACAGCATCGAGATGATGACGCTCCCGACGACCACGCCCATCACGAGAATGATGATCGGCTCGAGCAGCGAGACGAGCTGACGAACCGTGTTCTGCACCTCGATGTCGTACGAATTCGCCACTCGGCTAAGGATGGCATCGACGTCGCCCGTCTCCTCGCCGACGGCAATCATGTTGACCACCAGCGATGGGAACGCGCCCGTCCGCCGGAGCGGATCGGCGATCGACTCACCCTCGCGAACGCTGTCACTCACCTCATCCAGCGCCCGGGCCATCATCGTGTTTCCGATGGTCCCCTGCACCGATTCGAGCGCCTCGAGAATCGGTACGCCGCCCCTGAGAAGCGTCCCAAGCGTGTGCGCGAAACGGGCGGTTGAGATCTTCAGCGACAGCGGCCCGACGACGGGCGGCTTGACCTTGACCGAATCGAAGATCAGCGACCCGCTCGGCGTGCGGATGTACCAGCGGAAAGCCAAAACGAGCACGGCCCCGCCGACTAGCACCATCCACCAGTACTTGCCGAGGAATGTCGAGACCGCGAGCACCACAAGCGTCGGCGCCGGCAGCGTCTGGCCCAGGCCCTCGAAGATCAGCACGAAGCGCGGGATCAGGAACGTGACCAGGAAGAAGACCGCCGCGGTGCCAACCACGATCAGCAGTATCGGATACGCCAGGGCAGAGCGGATGTGCGCCCACTGCTGCGATTGCTGCTCCATGTAATCGGCGAGACGGTCGAGCACGCCCTCCAAGTCACCCGAGGCCTCGCCGGCGCGCACGAGGTTGACGTACAACTCGTCGAACATCTCGGGGAACTTCGTCAGCGTGTCGCTGAGCGACGCGCCCGTTTGGATCTCTTCCCGAACGCGCAACAGAATGTCCTGAGCGCGGGGGTTATCAACATTATCGATGAGGATCGTCAACGAGCGGATGATGGTCAGCCCGGCGCCGAGGAGATTCGCAAGCTGGCGCGTGATGACCGTCTTGTCGGCCGTCGTGATCCGCGTGAACAGGGCGCTGCGACCGCCGGCCTCGCGGGCGGGAGCGGCCTCCTTGACATCCATCGGGTAGTTGCCGCCGTCGCGCACCCGATTGATGGCGGCTTGGAGATCCTCGGCGTGGAGTTCGCCGATAACCTCCCGTCCCGCATCGTCAACTGCTACGTAATTGAAAGTCGGCATCGAGCGATCGATCCCCCAAGACTAGGGTCAGCTCATTCCTCGATCTGCGTCACGGCAAGAATCTCTTCGATGGTCGTATCGCCGGCCAGCACCTTCAGCCAGCCATCCTGGCGCATCGGCGCCATGCCATGGATCACCGCTTCGCGCTTGATCTCACCGGCCGAGGCGCGGCGGATGATCATGGATCGGATGTGCTCGTTCAGCGGCAAGACCTCGTAAATCGCCGTCCGGCCCTGATAGCCCGTGTACCGGCATGACGCGCAGCCCGTCCCGCGGACCAGCGTCCCAGGCGGGTCGATCTCAAGCTCGCGATGGATCGTGGCCAGCCACTCGGCGGAGGGCTCGTATTCCTCGCGACATTCGTGACAGATCGTGCGGACCAGTCGCTGGGCCAGCACGCCCTCGAGCGACGAAGCGATGAGGTACGGCTCGACGCCCATGTCCTGCATCCGGGTGATCGCGCCGGGGGCGTCGTTTGTATGGAGCGTGCTGAATACAAGGTGACCCGTCAGCGCCGCGTTGATCGCGATGTTCGCGGTGTCCTTATCGCGGATCTCACCGACCATGACGATGTCGGGGTCATGGCGGACGATGGAGCGCAGGCCGGATGCAAAGCTCAGACCGATCTTGTTGTTGACATGGATCTGGTTGACGCCCTCGAGTCGGTACTCGACCGGATCCTCGATGGTGATGATCTTCTTGCGCGGGCTGTAGATCCGGCGCAGCGCCGCGTAGAGCGTGGTCGTCTTCCCACATCCCGTGGGTCCCGTGGCGAGGACGACGCCGTGGTGCTTCTGAATGACGTTGACGTACTGCTCGAGCTGCTCGTTTTGCATCCCGAGTTCGTCGAGTTCAAAGGCGAGCTGGCTCTGGTCGAGGAGGCGTAGCACGACGGCCTCTCCGTACAGCGTCGGGATAATCGACACGCGAATGTCGACCTCGCGACCGGTGACCATCAGCGCGATGCGCCCGTCTTGCGGGAGCCGGTGCTCGGCGATGTTGAGGTTCGAGAGGATCTTGATGCGCGACACGATCGCCGGCAGGAGCCTCTGAGCCGGAGACGGTTGGTCGTTCAACACGCCATCGATACGATAGCGCAGCTTGATCTCATTCTCGAAGGGCTCGACGTGGATGTCGGAGGCCTTATCCGTTACCGCCTGGCGGATGACGGTGTTGACCAGCCGAATGACGAGGGCTTCCTTCGCCATCCGTTCCAGATCGCTCGGGTCGATCTCCTCGGAAGAGACCAACTCGACGTCGGCCTCGCCCTCGGCCATCATCTCCTGCATGTAGGCGTTCTCAACGACGCGCAGCACTTCGCCGGCATCGGCCAACAGTGCCCGGACTTCCTTGCCCGTCACCATCCGCACGTCGTCCAGCGCCTCGAGGTTCAGAGGGTCGGCCATCGCAACCGTCACAACGCCGTTGTTCACCTCAAGAGGGACGATCTGGTGGCGTTGGGCCAGCTCGGCGGGAATGGTGGCAATGACTTCGGGATCGAGCGATACCTCTCGGAGGTCGATTGTGGCGATACCCAGCGACTGCCCAACAGCCTCCTGCATCTGCCGATTCGTGATCAGACCCAGCTTCACGAGGCTGACGCGAACAGGCTGACCGGCGCGCTCGGCGTCGGTCTGCGCTTTCTCAAGGTCGGCTTCGCTGAGAAGCCCGTCCTTCAGGAGAATCCGAATCGCCGGTTCAACAGGCGATCCGGCCGAATGGTCTGTCACAGTCACCCTCCTCCGGGCTACGTCAACACCGCGTTCCACCCGACCCCATCGTAGCACCGGCGCCCTCGCCGGTGCGTGCCAAGGCTCGCCATCGAGCCACCCTCACCTCTCCCAATCCCTCGTAGGAGCGGCTTCAGCCGCGACGCCGTTGCCGTCCCGCCCGCCTCAGAAAGGCATCATCGGTGGTTCGCCGCCTCCGCGTCCACCACCACGCCCGCCGCGACCGCCCATGCGCCCCATCGAGACCGTCTCGCCGAGGTAGATGCGCTCGGCAACGAGGTAGTCGGCGTCATCGGGCGTCCCGATGGCAACCATCTGCATTCCCGGTAGCGCGGCGTCCTTCGTGGCTGGCTCGCGGCGAACGACCGCCGCGCCCTCGCCGAGGGCGACGTTCAGATCCATGCCGCCTACCAGCGTGATGACCAAAGGCTCCAGCGTCTTGACCGTGCCGGTGAAAGTGCTTGGACTGGGGGGCTGCGGGCCTCCGCCGCCCATCATCATTCCCATCATCCCGCCACCACCGCCTCCGCCCTGCTGTTCGCCGCCTTCGCCCTCCTCAGCGCCCTCTTCGGGCTCCGCTGGCGGCATCAGCGCGCGCATAATATCGCCAAATCCAAGGGCCTGACCGATCCTCACGTTGTCGGCCACGACGACCGTGGGCATGCCGGTCACGCTGATCTCGTCGCCAACCTTAAGCTCCGTGACGGGGACTTCGGCTAGCTGAGTGACCTCAGTATCCTCGCCCGCAATGACAATCCGGCTGCCCCGACCCATGTTGTCGGCCTGGATATAGCCCTTGACCGGGTTCGTATCCTCGATCGTGCCGATCACGACGCGCTGCATCATGTCGGCCATCGGGTTCCCGCCGCCGCCGCCAGGTCCGAATTGGGAGCTGGCAACGCCACATGCGAGCATTGAGAGCATGCACGCGATTAGCACGCTGTGCTTGATTGACAATTCCGCGCCTCCAGAATTCTGCGTGTCGGCGGGTAAGCACCCGCCTGCGAGGGCCTTCGCCCCTACCTATTCTGACGCCGGCTCAGCGGCACTACCCTCGGCCGTCTCGGGAAACTCCTCCCGGAGTTTCTGCTCGAAAGCGGTGAGATCGCCCAAGGCCTCGGTCACGTATTGGGTGACAACCTCTGCCTTGACCAGCACCAGGCGCCGACCCTCATCATGACCGAATATAACCATCTTGTCGCCGGACTCAATTCCCAACGCTTTTCGGGCGTCCGCCGGGATCACCATCTGTCCGCGCTCACCGACCGTAGCCGAACCCCAGTACTTGGGTTTCCGCACGGGGACACTCCCTCCGGTGGAGTGTGAGGAATCATACTAGTCTGACGCCTCACGTAGTGTAGAACGATACACTATCGCCCCAGGTTCAGTCGAATCCGGTGGAAATCCAGCGGGGAGATTGGGCCCGTCAGAAGGTGCCGCTGATCCATCCCCAACCCACGAGCGCCAGGCCCCCCAGAGCCACGGAGACAATGCAGATCCAGATCACGATGCCTGAGCGCTTGCTGCGGATGATCTCCGCGCGTGCCGGCTCCGGCAATTCATCGATAGGCACTGTTGCCTGGCACCGCGCGCATCGCAGCTTGGGGAGGATCCGCTTCTCCATCACGCCGAACAGCATCCCATACGACGGGGTGATGTTGGCGATCGGCCCGCCGCAGTGAGGGCAGGGGGCGATCTCGTCAACCGTCGGCGGAGGCGCGGCGGACACAGGAGGTCCGGGGAGGGGAGTGGGGATAGGAAGACCGCTCAGGTCGCCAACCGAACTCAGAGGCACCCACGCATCCGCGCCAACCTCCATCACCTGCGCGTCAGCGGGAATGCGTCCATTCGCCGCCCACTGCTCCAGTAGCGCCCTATCGGCGGGGCCGAAGACGTTGCCCGCCACAGCCACGTGCCACTGCCGCGCTGAGTCACTCATCGAATGCCCTCCCGTGGCGCAGGCATTCCTGCCTGCGGACCGTCCTGGGCATGTTTCCAGGCATGCGTGGGTGATCCCTCTCACGCCGACAGACCCGGAAAACACGGAAAGGCCCCGTCCGAATTGGGACGGGGCCTCATCAGCTTCGATGAATGAGCATGGCTCGTTACTGCACAACAGGCTCGGCGGTGAGCCGGGCGAGGATCCTAACCACCATCTGTTGGAAATCCCCGTCCTTCTCGATGAATACGCCGTCATACTTTGTCACCCGCATCAGGGCCTGCGGAGACTGGCTGTATCCGCTCACGACAATAATCTTCGCGTCGGTCCAAAGCGGATTGGCCTTTATAGCGTCCAACACGCGCCAGCCGTTGATGTCAGGCATGGCGATATCTAGCAGTATCACCTCGAACGACCCGCCATTCAGCGTTGCGCGGCACAGCTCCTTGAGCGCCTCACGGCCGCCCTCGGCCGTCTGGACATCAAACCCGGAGCCCTCGATCTCCCGGCTCATCAACATCAACATCGCTGGATCATCGTCTACGATCAGTACCTTGGCCATATGCTGGAGTGCGAATTCACCTCCTGTCGTAGTCTTCGGTCTGGGGCCACGCGGCGCTAGTGCTCTCGCGAGGAACGCTGGTTGGCTCGTTCCTCCTCGCGGCGCCGAATGGTCTCTCTCTTATCGTATGCCCTCTTTCCCTTACACACGCCTAATGCTATTTTGGCCTTGCCATCCCTGAAGTAAACGCGTAAGGGCACCAAAGTGTAACCACGCTCACGCGTTCGCTGGGTCAGCCGCCGGATTTCTTGGCGGTGAGCCAGCAACTTGCGCGGTCTTCTGGGCGACGGCGCCAAAGCGGATGACGACTCATACGGGGCGATGTAAAAGCCGTGCAGCCAAAGCTCGTTATTCTCAATGCGGGCAAAGGCCTCTGGTAGGCTGCAGGTTCCCTGGCGAAGACTCTTCACCTCCGCGCCCTGGAGCACCATGCCGACCTCAAGCTGGTCAAGCACCTCAAAGTTGTGGCGAGCCCTTCGGTTCGTCGCCACGGTCTGCGTGCCGTCGTCTGGGTCCTTCTTGCCCCGAGGTGTCACGTCAATCGCCCCACGTGTATGGGCGCGATTCATCGCGCCCTGCTATACCTTCGCGTAGCACCGGCGCCCTCACCGGTGCATGTCCAACTTCCGCGCGACGCCGTCCTACTGGTTCCGACCGCGCACCCACCGGGGGTAAAGATAGCACATCACTGTGAGGAAGAGCAACACGTAGGCGAAGGCCGTGAGGCCCCAGGGGATCGACTTGAAGATGGCTCCGAGGATGGCGCAGAGCACGAAAACGGCGCCTGCGCCGATGCTGATGTGGATGAACTTCTTGGAAGTCAGCCAGCCGATAATCTGGTTCTTGTCTGAGACCAACTCGCCGCAGTCGACGCAGTGCGATGCCGTCTCAGCATTCTCCAATCCACATTTCCAGCACACGACGGTCTGCAGCGCCGCCCTCCGGTGTTTCTCAATGGCGGTGGCCAGGCAGAGCTTGCCTTCGGAATCGCTCGGGACCAGCCGCACGACTTGCTCGTAGTGCTCGATGGCCCGGCCGGGGTCGTTGTTGCGCTCGTAAAGCGTGCCAAGCCTCATGTGGGCTGCGGCGTTGTCGGGGTCCTTCGCGAGGGCCCTCTCGGCCGCCGCGACGTCGGCGTTGAAGAACTGCTTGACTCGGCGCTTGCTCGAGGCGCGGGTGCCGAGGGCGATGGCCACGCCGAGAAGGATCATCAACAACCAAAGCAGGATGCCCTCCGGCTCGCCCCATGTCCGCACGATGCCCAACATGAAGACGACCAGCACCCCCATCGCGATGATGAACTCGGCGGCGGAGATCTCCTGCTCTAGCCACAGGCCCAGAATCTTCCACGCCGGGAACGCGAAGATAATGCACACCGCCGCCACCGAGCAGACGGTGATCATCGCTGGGCCCGCCCCGCCGATGTATCCTCCCACGCGATCGCTCCCCTCCGGCCCCACGCGGGCCGCAGTCATCAGAGATTCCAGATCCCCAACGCCAATACCTGCCGACCCGTGGTGGGAGGCATAGGGGCAGCGCTGGGAGAAGCTGCCTCTTGGAAGAGAGACGAGGCACCGATGAAAGAGTTGCGCTCTCCAGTATATGTTATCGTCAACCACGCGTCCGATGACATCCATCGCGCGCTCGCCGTCGGGCGCGCCTGCATAGAGGGCGGAGCCGGTCTTATCCAATTCCGGGCGAAGCAAGAGCTTGGTCCGGCGGACCTCAACGCGCTCGGGGCTCTCACCGACGAATCGCAGTCGGCGGGCGTCCCGATGATCGTCAACGACCTGCCCGGGCTCGCCGCGCAAGTGGGCGCCGAAGGCGTGCATGTCGGCCAGGCCGACGTGGCGGCAGCCAAGGCACGCGAAGTGCTCGGCCCTGACGCAATCCTCGGCGTGACGGCCCCGACTACCGGCGAGGCCCAGGCCGCCGAGCGCGATGGCGCATCGTATGTCGCCGTCGGAGCGATGCATCCATCGCCCACGAAATCCGAGCGGCCCGTCGTCGGACCCGAGCGCTTGCGCGAAGTCGTTGCCGCCGTCAGCATTCCCGTCTGCGCCATCGGAGGGATCACCCCGGCCCGCGTGGGGGCCATGCTTGACTCCGGGGCGGAGTTGCTGTGCGTGATCTCCGCCGTCTCCCGCGCCGATAACCCGCTGCAGGCCGTGAAAGACCTCGTGCGAGCGTGCGATGAACACAACGCGTAAGCCCATCCTCTCGCTGCTTTTGCTGACGCTCGCGTCGCTCTGCGTGGCGGAGCCCGTGGCGATTCTCGGCCGACCGGGGGCCCCGGCGCGGTTCATCCTACACGACGACGTCGCCGCGGAGTCGTCGGCGAGCGGCGTCGGGCTCACCGCGTGGTTCGCGGAACCGGATTCATTCGATCCCCTGCCCGCTCGACGCCCCGGGCTATCGTGGTATGGGCCAGGCGTCCGCATTGTCGAGGCCGTGCTGGAGCATGACGGCATCGAGTGCGAGTCCCTCGTCGGCGCCGACATCGCGGGCCGTTTGGACCCCTCGCTGTGGCTGTTCAGGCACGTGCGACTGACCAACCACGCTGGCGAGAAGCGCGCGGTCCGACTGTGCGTGGAGGTCACGGGCGCGCCGGAGGGCGCGGCGCTGCAGCGAGGCGCGGCTCTTGTAGCCAATGGGCTCGTAACGTTGCTGATGTCGAGCGCGCCCACCGACTCGCGACTCGGAGTGGAGGGCAGCGACCTCCTGGCCTACGATCTCGAACTCGGCGCCGGGGCATCCGAGGAGTTGTTCCTGGGCTTGCCGGCGACCCCGCCCGCGCACGAGCCCCGCAAGCTGCCCGATGTGCGGAACGCCGACCCCACGTACGTGATGCGGGGCATCGCCGACTGGTGGGGCGTGCGCGTGACGCCCGGCGCCATGACGCTTGGCAGTGAACTCGTCAATGGCGCCTATCACGCCGCCGTGGCCGGGCTGGTGATCGCAGCGGAGGACGCTGATCTTCCGCCGCTTGATGTCGCTCAGGTCATCTCAGCCCTCGCGCGATCAGGCCATGCGGAGGCGGTTGGGAAGCGCCTGGAGACGCTGCTTCGCGAGCAGGCGGAGGGCGGCACGTTCGCCGGCGTGGCCACAACGGAGGAGCAGGCCGCGCTGACATCCGCGGTCGTCGATTGCGCGCTCTACGCCCATGCCCCCAAGCGTTGGGGGCAGATCCTCTGGGGGGCGCTGGAGCGAGCGGCCGACGCCTTGCCGGACGAGCAACCGTCAGTGAAGGCGCTGCACGACGTCGCCCTCGTGGCGGACCTGATAGGCCGTCCCGAACGCGTCGCTGAGCTGCGGGGCCGAGCGTCCGCCTTGCCGCAAGGGGCGTCCGACCACGCGCCGCCGGCGTGGGAGACGATGGAAGACGAGCTGGCGCGACAGGGCCTGCCTGGCGTGGTGATGGATGGCGCGACAGAGAACGTCATTGCGGCGGCCCGCCTCGTGCGCGAGGTATCGGCGGCGGCGGTCCGGGGCTCTCAGGACCTCGTCCAACTGCTGCCGGCGATCCCCGCCGCGTGGGGCGAGGATGGGCCGCTGGTCCAGCTTGTCGACTTCCCGTCGGGGATTGGGCCGATCACCTGCGCTGCGCGGATGGAGGACGAGACGGGCCGGACGGTGATCGTCATCGATGAGCTTCCCGAGGCGGCCGAGGCGATGCGCGTTTGGCCGCCCGCCGGCGCAACTCATTCCGGTCTGCGCTTTCGCGGAAAGCCACTGCCGGAAGAGAAGTTCCAGGACGGCCCGCCTTGGGAGCTGGATGCGAAAGCCGGCAACATCATCCTTCTGACCGGACCCGACAGTGGGAACTAGCGGCGGGGACGAGACCCCGTAGGTCGGATCTCCAGATCCGACTCGTCCTGCCATTGAGGGTCTGCGCATCCGATCGCAGCCCACTACCTCGCGTAGACGACTTCCAGCAGCGTCTCCCCCACCTGCTTCAGCGAATCCGCGCTGCAGTTCTCCGGCGTGTCATCCACCGTGTGCCACTCGGGATAGTCAAACTCAATCAGGTCGACCGACGGGATCTTCGCGGCGATGAAGGGCATGTGGTCGTCGATGACCGAGTACCCCAGCGAGCGGGTGAACGCCAAGTGCCCAAGCTTCTCGCCCGCGGAGTAGATTTCGTTGATGAGTTCAGGCGCCGACTGCAGCGAGTTCCGCTCGATCCGCAGATCGAAGTCGTTGTTGCCTCCGGCCCGCTTCGCCACGCGCGGGTTGGCTTTGCTGTCGCCGCCGACCATGTCGAGAAGAATCACCTCGTCGGGCTTCCCGTTCGCAGGCCAGTTCTTCGTGTAATACTCCGACCCCAAAATGTACCCATAAAATGGCGCGCGGCCCCCTGCGGTCAAGCCTGAGTCCTCCGCATCCCAGAAGGCGAGGATGATCGGCACGGGCGGAGCCTTCTCAGCAAAGGCCCGAGCCAGTTCCAATAGCACCGCCACGCCCGAAGCGCCATCATTGGCGCCGAGGACGGGCTTCGAGTGGTTCGCGGGGTCTGGGTCTTGGTCGGCCACCGGGCGCGTGTCCCAGTGAGCGCAAATCATCAGCTTCTCGCCCTGGTCGGGGCCGAAGAATCCGATGATGTTCGTGAAGTCATATGGGCCGCCGAAAGTCGTCGAGGCCTGGAAGTCCTGGGAAAGGACGCTATCCGCGTGCTTCGTGAGTTCATCCACGATGTGCGTCTTCGCGGCGTCGTGTCCGGGCGTCCCTGGCGCCCGAGGTCCGAACGCAACCTGCGCCTCGAGAACGCGGAAAGCGCGCGCGGCGTCAAATGTCGGATTGGGGGTGCCGGGATCCGGCTGGGGGACGGGCACGACGACCGGACGTTGGCTGCTGCCACACGACGTCCAACCGGCGATTGGGAATAGCAGGCAGACGAGCAACAGGCGGCGGACGGTGTTCATACCAAGACGACCTCGTGGAGCAGGATCAGAGCGTGTGGGAGGTTCGGCCAGAGGCGCGGCGGGGCCTTCTCAATGCAGCCGGAGGCTAGTGATTGATGGTGACCGTCGCGCTGCCGCCGCGTCGGCCCTCGGCGCGCAGATCAACATTCGTCCGGCGCGCGAGTTCGCTGAGCGAGGAGCTGTCGACGCGGTCTGATGACGACCCGGCGTCGTATGTCACGGTGGCGCGCGGCGCGAAGACGACCACGCCGGCATCGCCCGGCCGCGGGTCACCAGCACGGGCAACGAGCGTAGGAGGCGGCTCAAGCGGCGGGCCGACAGGTCCCATGCCGTCGTCGGTAGGAGTGGCCTTCGCCAATCCGCCCGGAGTGCTCGCCCCTGGGCCGGACGGCGCATCGTCCGCCGGCGCGCCGGGCTGGACGCTGGCGAGAACAGACTCGGGAACTCCGGATGGCCCCGACGGCGCTAGCGCGGGCGTTGAGTCGATCGGCGGAGTTGCGTGGAGATCAGCGGGCGCATCAGGTCCGCCCGAATCAACGACCGGACGGACGACGGGTCCGGTCGTCTCAACTGTGGGCGGCGGGATCGTCGGCCTCGATACTTCAGCGGGCCGCGTCGAGGCTACGACCGTCGGCGTCGACGGGCGCGCGGACGGCGTCGGCTCGTCGGAAGGCTCGGGAGCCTCGGCGATCATGCCGTCGACCATCGGCGGCGTGAGATCTCCGGTCTCGGCCGGCGTGGAGACTTCGGCCGGGCGCGAGAACTGCGACTTCGCCCACTCTGTCGGGCCCTGGAAGCTGCGGTCGAAGGAATAGAAGACGCCTAGCGTCAGCGCCATGAGGAACAGCGCCGCGGCAGCCAACCTCACCGACACGCGCACGACAGGCGTGGCGACTTGGCTCGCCCAACTGACGACGGGCCGCCACACGGCCTTGCGCTCTCTCTCAACCGCGCGGGCGATGCGCTCATCGAGGCCAGCCGGAACGTTAGCGCGCTGCGTCGCGGCCAGTCCGTCGGCCACGCGCTCGAGTTGCTTGTGCGCTCCGTAGCAGGCATCGCACTTCGCAAGGTGGGCCAGCAGAGAGGCGACTTCATCCTCGTCCAACTCACCGTCGATGTAGGCTGAGCCCTCGGGGAGGACCACCGCGCAGTGGATCGGCTTGGCGGGAGCGCCTTCGAAAACACCCCAGACCATCGACCGCGCGGGCTCAACGGCGGGCGTCGCGTGGAGGATGTCGGCGACCTGTCTCAGCTCAGACACGGCAGTGCGGCACGTCTCGCAATCGCGAAGGTGTTCGCGGATCGCCAGGCGCGCCTCGGCGTCAACCTCACGGTCGACGTACGCTGAGAGGTCTTCCAGGTTGTAGTTACAGGACATAGGACTAGACCACACTTCGGCCCGGAAATACGTGCCGCGAGCCACCGGCCGGGACGGGCAGACGTCCCCTCATCAGCGATCACGTGTATCTGTATGACAGTGGGGGTGGAAGAAGGTTTCCCAATAATCTCAGTCAGTGCGGATGTTGACGAAGCCGTCGTTCCGTCCGGGACTGTCCAAGCAACGGCACGCGGTGCCCGTTGCGCGGGACTGTCCCCTGTTGGCGTGGGCTTCTCTGCGGCCCTTCAGACGGAGGTTCTTCTCGCGGGCGGCGGACGCATGCGAACGGCCCTACTCAGGCGAATCTGCCGACACGCAGGCCGCGAAGCCACGTCCTCACATCACCCCACCGTGCTCGAACATGAGCCAGCACTCCTGCCACGGGGCCCTAAGCTTGCCGAGCGGCGTCTCGCCGTCCTCATCTCTGGCGGTCAGGTCCGCGCCAGCCAGCACCAGCGTCTCGACGAACTCGCGCGTCGGGTACCGCTCCATCGTGTACCACAGCGCCTCGTGGAGCGGCGTGTTGCCGTTCTCCGAGACCGCGCTGACGTCGGCTCCGCGCTCAATCAGCAACCGGACAACATCCGTGTGGTTCATGCGCGCGGCCCAATGCAGCGGCGTGCGCCCATCTCTCGGATGGGGTGCGTCCGGGCTCACTTCCGCGTCGAGGAACTGGCGTACGATCTCCACCTCGCCCATGCCCGCCGCCGTGTAGATGTCATGTGTCGCCCCGATCCCCAGCAACACCCTCGGATTGCGGGACCGCAGCCACACGGATTGATCCCACACGGCTCGCTGCAGCGGTGTCATGTGCTGGTTGTCCACGACATTTGGATCGAGACCATCCGCCACCATCAGTGCCAGGTCTTCACTCGGCTTGGCCCGCGACAGGCTGGCGCGGCCCAGGTTCACCGAAGCCGCGTGGGGGCTGATGTCCTCGAAGCGCGCCCCGAGCGACCGCCCCTTTCGCCAGGTCCCGATGTCTCGCCTTCTAATGGCTCGCACCAGCAGGTACCGTCCGATGCGCTCTCGGTCCGCGCCATGGGCCAGCAGGTACTCGATCCCTGCATCGGGATTCGAGTAGGGAAGAACCCCGAGCGCGCGGTTCCCGCGCAGTCCGTGCTTGAAGTACAGGTCTAGCAGCTCCCGATCATCCGTGAAGCTCAGCCAGTCAGCGGCTGAGGCGCCCTCACCATCGAGCAGATTCGGGTCGACCCCTCTTGCCAGAAGCATCTCGGCGCGCACGCGATCGCGACCATGGGAGTGGAGCAGTGTCTTGCCCGTCTCCCCACGCAGGCTCGGGTCCAGGCCGTGCTCGAGGAACAGTTCCAGCATCTGCTGCGACGCCCGCCACGAATGCACAAGCGTCTTGCCGGCGAGGTTCTGAGCGTTGGGATCGGCTCCGCCGTCTAACAGGAGCCTCGCCACGTCCAGTTGGGAACCGGCCAGATGAAGCGGCGTCTGGCCCGTACGGTCCCGAGCGTTCGGGTCGGCGCCGGCCCCCAACAGTGTACTGATGATCGCCGGAGCGTCGGCGTGCAGCGCGACCGTCCAGTGCAGCGGCGTCCAACCGTTCGCCGTCGCGCGAGTCACATCCGCCCCGCCCGCGATAAGCTCATCAGCCCGCTCGGCATCACTGATAGCAACCGCACCGGGCAGTGTGGTGGCTCGCGCGCCGGCAGCCGCGTGCGGTTGGACCCAAGGCGCATACAGTCTTGCATGCCCTGAAGTATGCAACTGTACTCGCGTGTCCGCCGGCGTCCAGCCTCGACGGTCAACCGCATCCGTGTCGGCGCCGCACCCAATCAGGTGCTGGATCATCTTGTCACGATCGGCCAGATGCAGCGGCGTGCGACCCTCGCCGTCGCGCATATCGTAGTCGCGCCCCGACGCGCCGAGGGCCTCGACGAGCGCAACATACCCGCTCTCGGCGGCAATGTGGAGTGGGGTTACTCCGTCGGCGTCGCGCTCCCTACCATCGGCCCCACCCGCCAGCAGGCGCTCAATGGCCTCAACGTCTCCCAGCGCCACGGCCACATGTAGCGTCGCAACCCGGGGGCGCTTGCGGGCCGAGTCACGGGCTCGCGGCAGGTCCCGCTCGTTCGGGGCCCAGTGGACCCGGTGGGCCAGAGCGAATACATCCAGCGGCGTCTGCCCGGCATCATCCAGAGCATTGCGGTCGGCGCCCTGCGTCCTCAGGTAGAAGGCCATATACCGCTGGTTGGCCTCCCTCGCCAAATGAAGCGGGGCCCGCCCGTCTGCGGCTCGCACGTTCACGCCCGCGCCGTTCCGGATGAGCAGCCCGGCAATCGGACCGTGCCCCACCCGCGCCGCCACGTGAAGCGGCGTCAAGCCCTCGTCGTCACGCGTCTTGGGATCGACCCCGTCTTCGAGGAACGTCTCGACCGCCTCGGCATCCATCGTTTCGACGGCTTGGAAGACATCGCCATGTGCGACCCCAACAGTCATCAACAGCAGGCACGTCGCCAGCCCGAGTCTCAAGCTCATCCCTCCCCACGGCCGCGATGCTACTACAACAGACAATGGTTCTCGCGCGTAGTTGCCGAATGGGCGGACGTTCGTGGCCTTCCGCCCGGCCCTCGCCGTTGCCTTCCGGTCTCTATCAACAACCCGTCAGACTGAGGTTCTTCTCGTGGGGAACTTCGCTCGTAGGTTCGCGAACCATTCGGTGATCTTATCCATGACCGAGTCGACGCCGATCGTGTCGCCCGGTTCCGTGAGGCTCGCGCCCTCATCAGCGGCCAACATCACCAGTCCGACGGCCGTCGCGTGAGCCGGCGTTGCGACCGCCTCGGACAGCCCGCGCAGGCCGCGCGGCAGACCGATCCGCACAGGCAACCCGCCGAAGATCTCACTCGCCACCTGCGTCATGCCGGGAAGCTGAGAGCCGCCGCCCGACAGCACGACGCCACCATTCACCGATCGGAAGACCGATGACCTGCGGAGGTCCTCGACGACCATCACGAGGCCCTCGTCAACGCGCGAACGGGCGACCTCGCCCGTGAGCCGGCGCGAGATGCGCTCGCGCGCGTTGGACCCGGCAAGCACGACCTGAATCATCTCCTCATCGCTGACGCGCTCGGGGGTTGCCACGGCCCACTTACGTTTGATGCTCTCGGCCTCGTCCAGGCTCGTCCGGAGGACCTGCGCGAGGTCGCGAGTCACGTGGTCGCCCGCCACGGCAATCGAGGAGGTGTGGGCAATGTGTCCGTCGGCGAAGACAGCGATGTCAGTCGTCCCGCCGCCGATGTCGATCAGGACGACACCCAGCTCTCTCTCGGCGTCGGTAACGACGGCCCGGCTTGTCGCGATCGGCTCGAGGATGCGCTTCTGGATCCGAATCCCGGCGTCCTCAACGCACCGAGCGACGTTCGCCATGACGCTCGCCATGCCGGTGACGATATGCGCTTCGACGTCGAGCGCCGCGCCGCTCATTGCCATGGGGCGCGCGATGTCGCGCACGCCGTCGAGCGTGTAGCCGCGATCGGCCACGTAGATGATCTCTCGTTCAGGGGGCAGGACGACGCTGTCGCGCGCCGACTGGAGGACGCGCTCGACGTCTTCTTGGCTGACCTCGTTGCCGACCGCGACATTCACGCGGGCGGAGACGTTCGTGGAGCTGATGTGATCGCCCGTAACGCCGACGTAGGCCTCGGTGATCTCCGTGCCGGCCATGCGTTCGGCCTCGGCGACAGATGCCTGCACAGCCGAGATGGTCTCCTCCCGATCCACCACGACACCGCGTTTGAGACCGCGCGACCGGCTCATGCCGATTCCCGTGATCTCCAACGCGCTCTCGGCCTCAACGGCAGCAACAAGCGTGCACACCTTCGTGGTGCCCACATCGATGCCGGCCACTAGTCTGCGCTCAGCCAAACGGTCAACTCCAAACGTGCGGCAACAATGCGCGGGGCGACGGCGTCGTCGCGTCCGCTACGCGTGTCAAGTCCGGCGACCAGCCGCTCCATCGGCGACCTTGTCGAGCGACCACCAGACTGGGTCTTCGGTACGCAACTCCATCTTCCGGACCCGCTCGCCGCGCTTCTCTAAGTCCCTCAGAAGCTCGGCAAACAGCTTCGCCCGCCGCGCGATGTCGCCCTGCGTCCCGACGACCCCGCGGGCGCCGCTGGCGGATATGACTGATAGCTCCGGGGCGACGGCACCGTCCAGCACCCACGGCCCCAGGTCAGCGGCGTCCTCCAGCGACAGCGATAGGGCCCGGGAGTGGCGGAACCACTTCCCGGAGAACTGTCCGCCCACGTCCGACGCGTCGCCCAGCTCGGCGTCATCAGGGAGAGTATCGATGCGCAGAACGCCCTGCCCAGGGTCCTTCGCCCAGGCAAGACAGACCCCTTCCGCGTCCACGAGCAAGTACTCTCCGCCATGGTGCAATCCCATGATCGGTTTGCGCGGGTGAAGCGTCAACTCCAGCCGATCGGGCAGTTTGCGATCCACGTCGACTTCACCGACGCGAGGGCATTGCTGCGCCTGTTCGACGAACTGCATCAGGTCCGTGGTGAGCAGGTTCGCGCCCTCGGGGACGCGGATCAACTCGCTGACTTCCTCGGCCAGAGCGACGTCAGACGACCTCACCGTAACGCGTTCGAGTCGAAGCCAGGCCTGCCCAGCGCCCAGCAGCAGCCCCACGGCCACCGACGTTGCGAGGACAATGCCGAATGCCTGGCGTTTGCGCCGTCTCAAGTCGCGCCTACGGGTGCGTTCCCAGGACACGGTGTCTGATCTCACTGGACTTCCCCCCGTGCTGCGAGTGCTCGGAGCGTCAACCCCGAGCGTGCCGTGAACAGTGCCCCAACGGGTGCGACTACCTCATGCATCAAGCGCCGCGGCTACCTGCTCGCCAACGCCAACAATGTCCCCGGCGCCGATACATATCGCCATGTCACCGGGCGACAGAGTTGCCAGCAGATGAGCGACGATTCTCTCCTTGGCGGGCAGAAAGAGCGCCGGCTTGTCCGCCTCGACTTCCGCGATCGCCGCGTGGAGCATCGCCCCGGTGATCGTTGGGTCGAGGTCCTCGCGCGCGGCGTATATGTCGGTAATGATCACCTCGTCGGCATCGCCGAAGGCATGAGCGAAATCATCGAATAGCAGTTTCGTCCGGCTATACAGGTGCGGCTGGAAGATCGCGATGACCTTGCCGTCCCAGCCGGCTTGCGCCGCCCGGAGGGTCGCTCGGATCTCCGTCGGATGGTGAGCGTAATCGTCCACGACAAGCTTCTCGCCGTCGTCGTAGAGGATGTCGAACCGTCGGCCCACGCCCGTGAACTTCGCCAGCCCCTCGATGGCCGTCTCGGGATCGACCCCGAGTTCCATCGCCACCGCGAACGCTGATGTCGCGTTGAGGGCGTTGTGTTCGCCAGGCACCTTCAGCTCGACGCGGCGTTCGGCGCCACAAGGGCACCGGACCGTAAACGCGCAGCCGCGCAAGCTCGTGGTCACGTCGCTGACGCGATAGGCGGCGGTCTCTGCCATACCATACGCGATCCGCTTGCCTGGGGCCTGCTTCGACAGCTCAACTAGTTCGGGCGAATCGGCGCAGTAGACCAAGAATCCATCGAGCCGGCCGAGCGCCACAAAATGCCCGAAGATCTCGATGACGCGCTCGAAGGTGCCATGCTGGTCGAGATGGTCGGGTTCTAGATTGGTGATGACCTGGTTGCAGCCCGGATAGTTCAGGAACGAGCGGTCGCTCTCGCACGCCTCCAGCACGTACAGGTCGCCGCCGACGCGGTGGTGCCCACCCAGGTCTCGCACTTCGCCGCCGACGATGGCCGTCGGATCGAGGCCCGCGTGAACGAGCATCACGGCGATCATGCTGCTTGTGGTGGTCTTTCCGTGGGTGCCCGCGACCGCGACCGGGACTCCCTCCGCGAGTAGCTCGCCGAGAAGCTCTGAGCGGTGCATGATCCGCAGGCCCTTTTCCCGCCCGGCGACCAGCTCGGGGTTGTCGTCGCGGATGGCGGTGCTGCGGACCAGCGTCGTGGCGTCATGGATCGACGCAGCGTTGTGCGGGCCGGTGACTACGCGCGCTCCGTGCTGGATGAGTCGGTCGGTGATGTCGGACTGGCGGATGTCGCTGCCGGAGACCCGAAAGCCTCGCGCCAGCAGAATCTCGGCGAGCGGGCTCATGCCCGCGCCGCCAATCGCCATGAAGTGGATCGGCCCGTCTGAAGACTGTAGCATGTACTCCACCAGTGCAATTGGGCGGAGCGTGTCGCGATGAATTGTAGAGCCGCCCTAACAGCCGGAATTGTACACCCTCGCGCTCTGGTTTGGCAAGCGCGAACGGGCCGTATAGGGGTCGTAGGCAAATAGTTGGGACAAACGCGGGGGAGTTGGCGACTAGTATGTACAGGGGAACTCGAGATCATGCCGCATGTCCTGATCTCGAGTTCCCACTCCATACAGGATCAATCACCCCCACGAATCTGAATCGATGGAGGGGGACAGCGTGCGTCTACTCCGCCGGCCGCGCATCCGCGTACACATCCACTTCAACCCGCTCCTCACCCTCGATGTCGGTGGTGATGACGAGCTTCGTATCGATGATCCCCGCTTCCGCCGGTCGGCAGGTGATCCTGACCTCCCACGCCGAATCGCCGACGCGCCTGGTCTCCGTCGTGACGGCCTCGTCGTCCACCTCGGCGTTCATGATCTCAAACGCCGCGCCCGAGCGCGGGCGGATCTTCAGCACGACCGCCTTCGAGTCCCCCGTGTCGACGAAGCCCATGAACGCGCTGCTCGGGGTGATCGCGAGGGCCGACCTCACCTCGATGCTGATCGGCACGCTGATGAGCGGGCGTTCGGGGTGGGTGGTCATGATGCGCACCTGATCCGAGTGCTGCCCGACCGGCAGATCCGGCGCCAACGCCAGCGCGATCTCCCACGCCCTCATGCCTTCCTGTTGCGCCTCGCTGGCTTGTACCTCAAGCGTGACCAGCGCTTGCTCGGCCATCGCCGTCGTCACATCCATCGTCTCCGGTCCGGTGACCCGTATCACCCGCTCGGCGGTCTCGCCGCGATCCACGGCGGCGAACAATCGATCCGGCCGCACTTGGAGATCATGCGGCACCGTTCCATGCAGCGTCAGATACGCGACCGGCGTCGTGGGGTCGTTCGTCGTCAGCGTGATCGATTGGTCAACCGGCCCCGATCCGCTGATCTTGTACGTGAGGGTGATGTCGGTGGCTTCTCCCGGCTGCAGGACCGTCTGACCGACGGTCGCCTCGCAACTCCCTCAGCCACCGCCCTGTTTGCTCTCGATGGTCAACGGTTGCTGTCCGGCATTCCTCACCGTGAACGCCTTATCGATCTTCTGGCCCACACCCGCCACGCCGAACGAATGGTGGAACGATTCCATCTCCAGGTTCGGCCCGCCCTCGCCGTCGGGCAGCTCGCAGATCAGTGCCTTGCCTGAGTAGCGCGCCTCCAAGTCCTCCCGCGCTACCACAGTCAGCCTGCCGCCGTCCATGATCTGCGTCCACTGGTCATCCGTCCGCACCAGCACGACGAAGTGCGCCGGATCGTTCAGATGCAGGATCTTCGGGCCCAGTACGCTACCCAGTTGGTCGACGGTGCCCGCGACGCCCGTGAGGGTGAAGCCGAGACGGTGGGCTGCCTCCTGGACCTGGATCATCGAGGCGTCGTCTTCTGGGAGCGTGTGAGCCAACGCCTGCCGTTCCTGGTCGAGCGCGGGGGAGCCAAGCAGGTCTGACATCGCGAGTACACTCGCCCGACTGCACGTGTGCGGCGCGACAGTTTCGGCAGCATCGGCCTGCACTTCCTGCCCAACCACGAATCCTCTGAAGACCCCGGAGCAGATCAGGGCTACGGTCGCCACCATCGGCCAAGTGGCTCTACTTGTACACCTCGCTTGGGTCTGCATCCTTCACCGCCTCCCCCAACTGGTCCGGCTCCTTGAACCGCACCCGAGACAGGATGCCAGCCACGTCGACTGTGGGGTTCTCCGCCCACTCCTTCGCGTCACCGTTCACCACTTTGGTATCGAACGGGAACGGGGGCAACCACGGGGGCTGCACGTCGGCCTCGGCGCAAGAGACGTAATCCAGGCGGTCGAGTGTGCTCCAGGCCCAACCGTCACAACCCAGCCCGGCCCGTGCGTATCGGTAACAGTCCATCTGCGAGACCTGAGGGATCCACAGGCCGGTCGCCGCCTCCTGCATCCAACCCATGTTGCGGGTTATGTCGCACGTGGTTGCCTCGCCGTCACGGTCGGTCTCGACGTGCTCAAGTCGCGTGACCCCGAAATCCCGGCTCGGCGCCACCCAGAGCTTGAGGTACCCCTTCGGATCGGCGTGCTTGCCGACGGCGAGCAGCACGTAACAGGACACTCCCTGTATCGTCTCCTGGCCCCTGATCTCCACGTGCATTCTCTCTGGCGACCGCATCAGCCCTAGGGCCGCGTCGGACACGGTGGCCAGGAAGATGGCCCCCGTCAGTCCGACGGCTGAGCTGTCCGCCGAGGCCGTGCTGACCGTCAGCGTATTCATCACCCGGTCGTAGTGGTAGACGCGCTCACCGTCGGACGCATCAAGCCGATAGAGATCGTCGAGTCTCAGCGGCAGTCTCATCCCTGGGCCGGTAACGATAGGCCCTAAGCCCAGGGGGTTGAGTCCCGAATTCACGACTTGCCGCGATTCCTGGCACCAGTACCCGTCACGCACCTTGAACTCGGTCAGGCCAACGTCCAGCATGGGCTCTTCATTGCTAAACGGCTCCCAGCTACGGAGCTTCTCCTCGAGTTCAATGTTCGTCTGGCGCGCGAAGAGCGCCCGGCCAGCGAATGGCCGCGGCTCCTGCCGGGCCTCAAGCCCTCGAAGCACGGTCTCAATCGGCCCGACCTCCCCGCCCCCCCTGAGCCGACGCGGGGATGACGGTATGTGCAACCAACATCCCGACGCACCACACCATTCCACAAGCTCTGCGCGGCATGTTTGCATATCCCCTCAGCCGCCAGCCTCCGGCGGCGTATCTTGTGCGCCACACCTTCTGCAAGAAGAGCAGCGGCGGCGGCCACGCGCGGGCGGAGAGATCCCATCGCGTAGGACCGGCGCTCGCCGGCAGCTAACCATCTCAGCTCTGCGGACAGGTCCCCGTCTGCATGAAGCCACAGCCGATCCAGCCCTCTGAGCACGGCGCTGGGCTTGTGCAGCCCCTGCCGGTCTGGCAGGCATACTTCTCGGGATCGGTGCATTGGCCGTCCCAGTATGAACAGTACTTCTTAGCGCAACAGGTCCCAGACATGGCGTTGGTGCAGCTCCCCGTCCCTGAGATGCAGACCTTGTACTGGGCGGTCATGCAGATCCAGACGCACTGTTCTCCGGTATCGTGGCATCCCATCCCCAGCTGCTCCGTGCAGTCCGTCAGCGCACTATTGCAGGCATACCCGCCCCCTTGAACGCTCTCCATCTCCTCCGGTGTCAGAACCTCAAGCCCCGTCGCATCAACGTCATCCGCGGTCGCCGGACCAACCCACATCACCATCAGCATCACGGCCACGATCAGTCCAACATGCGTTACCTTCGACATCGTGACACCCTCCTCATTCTTCGGATGTGTGAGTTCCTAAAGAAGCTCTGCTGATCCATCAAATACGATTGTACAACAGTGAGGGGGGTGTCCGTCAAGAAAAAACCTCAAAGAAGTTCAAATACCATTATGTTCGATTATTACATGGGATTATGACACGGCCATCGACCCGCACTATCCCAAGGCGATTGCCGCCGCGGCCAACGACGTCGGGGATGCGGCGGACGGACGCAGGCAGGAATGCCTGCGCCACGAGACGGGCGAGAGAGGCGGGCGCGGTGATGGCGGGTTTACGAGGCGGCGAATCTGTGGCATGATGCCAGCGCAATGGTGGACGAAAGCGTCCAAGGTGGCAGTGGAGGCGACTGGCCCGGCCGGGGTCACATGCTCCGGTCGCTGAAGCGATTCTTCGACTTCGATGAGTTCCGCCCAGGCCAGGAGGATGTCATCCAGGCCATCATGGCCGGGCGTGACGTGCTCGCCGTCATGCCGACGGGCTCGGGCAAGTCGATCTGCTACCAGCTCCCCGCCTGCGCCAGGCCCGGGCTGGTTGTCGTCATATCCCCCCTGATCGCGCTCATGAAGGACCAGTGCGACCGGCTCCAAGGCCGGGGCGTGCATGCCGTGCGGTTGAGCAGCGACCTCCGCCCCCGCGCGCTCAGAGAGAACCTCCAGCGCATCGAATCACACTCCGTCAGCATCGTCTACGTCTCCCCCGAACGCCTCCGCACGCAGCAGGTCCGAGACCTGCTCCGCGAATCGCATGTCTGGCTCGTCGCGGTGGACGAGGCGCACTGCATCTCGTCATGGGGCCACGATTTCCGGCCCGACTACCGGTTGATCGGCGGGCTGCTGGAGGAACTCGGTCGGCCGACGGTCGCCGCGTTCACCGCAACCGCCACTCCGGAGACGCGAAACGACATCGCCACCCAGCTAGGCGTGAGCGACCCCGTGCGGATCACGCTGGGGTCCGACCGGACGGAGCTGATGTACGAGGTGCGTCACGCCGAGGAGGACGCCTCGAAGCTCGATATACTTGCGGAAGTGCTCAACCGAGCGGGAACGCCGGCCATTGTCTACTGCGGCGCGCGTCGAACGAGCGAGATGGTGGCTTCTTTCGCCCGCGAGATGCTGAACCTGCGCGCCGAGTACTATCACGCGGGGCTCGACCGGGATACGCGGACCCGCGTCCAGGACGCGTTCTTCGGCGGAGAGACTCAACTCGTCGCCGCCACGAGCGCTTTCGGGCTGGGGATCGACAAGGCCGATATCCGCGCGGTCATCCACTACTGCTTCCCCGGCAGCTTGGAGGCATACTACCAGGCGGTCGGGCGCGCCGGACGCGATGGGCAGAGGGCGCAGTGCACTCTCATATTCAGCGAGAAGGACGGCTCGCTTCACGACTACTTCATCGAACGGGGCAACCCATCAGCCCAGGTGGTCCGAGCGGTCCACGACGCGCTGCCCGCCGATGGGTGGGCGGAACTATCTACCATCGCCGAGGCGGTGAATGAGCGAGAAGCCGTCGTCGGACAGGCGGTGGATCAGTTGGTCAGTCTCGGATGCCTGACGCCGACGGGCATGGGAGGCGGCCGGTTTGAGGTATCGCGCGGAGCGCACGAGCTGACCGACCACGCGCTGGACGCGTACATTGCTCACGTAGAGCGACTACAGGCCACGAAACGGGCCAAGATCGCCGATGTCCGCTCATACGCGAGGTTGACGAGCTGCCGCAGACAAGCCTTGCTGGCCCACTTCGGCGAGACGGCTGCGCCGCCGGAGCGATGCTGCGATGCGTGCGAGGGGGAGGCCACTGCATTTGAGGAAGAACCAAACCCCAAGGGTCTCGGCGCCCAATTCGTGCGGCGTCACCAGGCGGCGAAGCTGAACATCGGCGGGTTCACCGGGTGGGCCCTCACCAGCTACTGGGAGACGACGGGCACGGCGAAGACGGAACTGGGCGAACACCTCAACAAGTTCAAGTACGGTCAGCGTGACGAACGCGGCCGGCTTCTGGCGCACAAACTCCTGGCGATGATTCGATCGCGACCATCGCTGCGGGCCTTCGACGCCGTGGCGCCCGTGCCGGGCAGCATCGAGGGACGGGACTTCGATCCGGCTCCGCAACTCGCCCGCTGGTTGGCCCGAATTGGAGGCCCGGAGGTTCTAGACGGCGTCTTGGTGAAACTAGGCGAAGCGAAGTCGCAGAAGGACCTGCGGTCGTCCGGCGGACGACGGGCCAACGCGCAGGACGCGATGACGGTGACTGACCCGGCAAGAGTGGCGGGTCGCAATGTCATCGTGCTCGATGACTTCGTCGATTCGGGTGAGACGATGGCCGCGGCGGCGAAGGCGCTGATGAAGGCCGGCGCCGCGAACGTGGTTCTCCTGGCGGTCGCGACGACGGGGAAGCAGTGGGCGTGAGACGGCGACGACGATGCCGGGTGAAACCCGGCGGTCCAGTTAGGCGGCACTGGGAGCAAGTAGAGGAGGCGTGATGAATCGACTTGAGTGGATTGCCCTCGCGTGGCACGCGCTGCTTGGGCCTGCCGGATTCCATAAACTGATCAGCACGTTCGGCTCGCCGGAGGACATCCGCGAGGCGAGCGATGAGGAACTGTTCGACTGCAAGGCCCGTCTGACTGATAAGCATGTCGCCGCGATCCGCGAGATCCCCGAGCAGCTAGATGCCATCGCCGAGCAGGTCGAGGCCCTCGAGGATGAGTGGGTGCGAGTGCTGTGCTCGTTCGACGAGGATTACCCTCCGCCGCTCGCGGCGCTCCCGACCGCGCCGCCGGTTCTGTCGATGGCCGGGGACTGGAGCGCGGAAGACGAGCCCGGCGTCGCCATCGTCGGCACGCGGACGCCGACCGTCGAGGGTGCGGAGATGGCCGGTGCCCTCGCGGCCGAATTCGCGGGCCACGGCATTACCGTCGTCAGCGGGCTCGCGCGAGGCATAGACACCGCCGCCCACCACGGGGCGCTGTCGGCCGGAGGGCGGACGATCGCGGTGCTCGGCTCGGGCATCCAAGTCATCCACCCGCGCGAGAACGAGTCGATGGCCCGCGCAATTGCGCAGCAGGGAGCGGTCATCAGCGAGCTGTCTCCAGGCGCGCGCCCCAATGTGAGAACTCTCATGGCGCGGAACAGGCTGCAGAGCGCGCTGTCTAATGCTGTGATCGTGGTCGAATCGAAAGAACGAGGCGGCACGATGCAGACCGCCGCCGATGCGAGGAAGCAAGACCGGTTGCTGTTCGCGGTTGACTGGGAGACGGCGCAAGAGACGAACGCCGGGACACGGAAGCTGATCCGCCGCGACGCCGTGCCGATCAGCGGCCCGGAGGATGTCGCCGAGGCGGTCAGGTTGATGCGCGATCACATGCCCGGGGCGCCGGAGACGCTCGACCCAGATCAGCCGGACAGCCAGCTTTCGCTGTTCTAGAGAGCAAGCGATGACGGACGGCCGCAGGCAAGAATGCCTGCGCCACGGAGATGGCCGCTGCGTAGCATGTGTGATATACTGCCGATACTGGGCCAGTCCCGGCCCAGGCACGGCACCGGACTCGGCCCACCAACGTATGCACTACTACACCACAATGACCCACTGGATCCGATCGTGGCTTCGCCAGCCTGGCGCGCGCCGGCGCAAGGCATGGGGGCTCGCGCTGCTTGGCGCGTGTGCGGCCGGCTCTCGCGCCGCATCGGACGCTCAGGACGACACCCCGCCGATCGAGATCTCCCTCCGGGCCGATCAGATCGACGGCGACCTCATGGACCAGAACGGGACAACCGAGCTGTCGGGCAGCGTTCACCTGAAGATCTCCAACATGCCCGGCTCGTATCCTGGATTCACGATGGACACCGAGCGACTCACGATCTCGCTGGGCAAGGGCGAAGTCGCGGCTCCGGGCGCGACCACCTTCCGCACGCCAGCCGCCGAGGTGGTTGGGCATGACCTCCACTACAACTATCAGCGCCAGGACTTCCGGGCGACGGATGCCCGTTCGATCATCACCCAGCCAACCGGCGACCAGGACCTGACGATTTACGCGCGCAGCAAGAGCATAGAGGCCGTCGGCGGCGATACGAGCCTGTATCGAACGCGGCTGACGACTTGCGACCGGGAACACCCGCACTTCGCGTTCAAGCTCCGCCGACTCCGGATGCAGCCAGACAAAGACCGCGTCACCCTCTACGGCGGAACCGCGAGTCTGTACGGGACGAACATCCCGCTGATCCACAAGGTCAGCGGGCGGTTTGAGGACGGGACCGTGAAGACGAGCATCATACTCCCGGCCTACTCGTCGCGTGACGGATTCTTCGTCCCATATGACCACATGTTCACGGGGCCAACGTCAACGGCACGCGTCCGGTTCGATGGGAAACTCACGCAACGCCACGCGCTGGTGGGCTCGCTGCAGGCGGAGTATCGTGACGGCCCGATGAGGGCGTGGACGGCGCTCGCGCGGCAAGAGACGATGCAGGACGATATCAACGATCGACTCGTCTTCAACGCGCTGCCTGAAGTCGGCGCCGAGTACGTCAGTGAGCGCGGCAGAACGCAAATCACCACGCGCCTGACGGCCGGTGACTACCGCGACCAGAACGTCCGGACCCACGTGAGGCGCCACGCCGCGGCCGTTACGGGGCGCGTCGACTGGGACTGGCTGCACTACGAGCCGGAGGACTCGGTCGGTCTTTGGTGCGGCGCGGGGGTGCGTGGCTCGCTCTACACGACGGGCGACTCGTACCGGACCGCTGATGTCCGTGCGGGGATCAGCGCGCCGCTGTGGGGCGATGCCCGCGGGCGCCTGGAGGTCATTCACACGTTCATCGGCGGGACGACGCCGCTGGAGATCGATGACGTGGACATCCCAACCGAGGCGCGCGCCGCGGTCGACACGCCGCTGGGCGGGCCCTGGTCGGTGGCGCTGACGGGTCGGTTAGATCTTAAGGAGTCCGACCTCAAGGACTACACCGCCGAGGTGCGGTTCCAGCACCACTGCCTGACCTGGTCGCTCAACTACCGCGATGTGGGGTCGCAGATTGGGATTGGCGTGAACCTGTTTGGCTTCGGGAGTAGCCCCGCCGAACCCAAGCGCGCGCGCGCTCGGCAGACGGTGCCGCTTGGCCCCATCCTCCCGCCGCTGCCGCCGCGCTCCAAGAAGAACGAGCCACCGCCCACGCCGGGCGAATCCGTGACCGAGCCTGAAGTCTCCCCGACAGAGTTCGAGCAATCCGAGAGCACGCGCGAACGAGCCCCCGATGTCGCCAACGATCCATTCGACCGCCGCCCCGCGCCATCCACGCGACTTGCGTATGCATCCACAGTCCATTAGAATGGCGAGGCGTGACGTTTGAGCCCAGGCTCAACCCACGGCGGCGGCAGATATGTCTGCCGCCGTTTCCGTTGCAGCGCATGGCGCGCCCGCGCAAGGGCCGCCGTGCAGCCACATCACAACCATCCCAGGTGGAGGGGCTTATGGGCGTCCTCAACCGGCTGTTTAGCTACAACGAGCGCGAACTCGCCCGTTACCGCAAGACCGTAGAGGTAATCAACGGGCTCGAGCCACGCATGCGCCGCCTGTCGGACCGTCAGCTTTCGGCGATGACGGGCGTTCTCAAGGGCCGGCTTTCCCAGGGCGAAACGGTCGACGACATCCTGCCGGAGGCCTACGCCACCGGCCGCGAGGCCGCCCGGAGGGTGCTGGGCGAGCGACCGTTTGACGTGCAGCTCGTCGGTGGGATCGCGCTTCACGAAGGCCGTATCGCGGAGATGAAGACGGGTGAGGGGAAGACGCTCACTGCGACGATGCCGCTTTACCTGAACGCGCTCACAGGCCGCGGCGTCCATCTCGTTACCACTAATGACTTCCTCGTGAAATGGCAGGCCGAGTGGATGGGTCAGCTCTACCAGTTCCTCGGACTGACGGTCGGATTCATTCAGCACGACATGCCGCCGTGGGTCCGGGCCGAGATGCACCGAGCCGACGTGACATACATCCAGAACAGCGAGCTTGGATTCGACTATCTCCGCGACAACATGGCCCTCGACCGCGAGCAACTCGTGTTGGGCGACCTATACTACTCAATCGTCGACGAGGTCGACAGCATCCTCATCGACGAGGCGCGGACGCCATTGATCCTGAGCGGCGCGGGAGAGCAATCGACCGATCTGTACCGCACGGTCAACGCTGTCACCGCCCGATTGCAGGCCGGGTCGAAGGACGAGGATGGCACCGAGCACGGCGACTACATCGTCGATGAGAAGCTCAACACGTGCCATCTCACAGAGTCCGGACAGGCCAAGGTCGAGCAAGCGCTGAATGTCTCCAACATCGCGGAGGAAGGCGCCCTCGAGATCCAGCACCACATCCAGGCTTCGCTCAAGGCGCACACGCTCTTCCACCGGGACAAGGAGTACATCGTCAAGAACGGCGAGGTCGTCATCGTCGACGAGTTCACCGGCCATCTCCAGCCGGGCCGGCGCTACAGCGATGGGATCCACCAGTCCATCGAGGCCAAAGAGGGTGTGCGGATCCGCGAAGAGCAGCAGACGATGGCGACGATCACGTACCAGAACTTCTTCCGGCTCTACGAGAAGCTCGCGGGGATGACCGGTACGGCGAAGACGGAGGAAGCCGAGTTCCAGCGGATCTACAACATGCCGGTCATGGTCATCCCGCCGAACCGACCGGTGCAGCGTCTGGACCACTCGGACGTGGTCTACAAGACGCAGGAGGCCAAGTTCCGGGGGATCGTCGCGGACCTCGTTCGAGCGAAGACGCAGGGGCAGCCGGTGATGGTCGGGACGCGTAATGTTGAAGTCTCAGAACTCATCGCCCGCCGCCTGCTGAAGTCCAAGGTCCAACTTCTCGCGCTCGTGGCCGTGTTGCAGGACGACATCAACGCCCGCAAGGACATCAGCAAGCAGGACCGGGAGGAGTGGCTGCAGGCGCTGCGGTTGCCGCTCGATTCGCAGATGCCGACCGGCACCGAGGAATTCCGCTACGAGACGGAAGACGCGGACGATGAAGACGAGAAGTCCCGCACCATCAAAACGCTCCAGACGGCCCAGGCCACGCGAATCGCGCGCAACCTCGGCCTCGAACCCGACCCACTCCACGCGACGAACCTCGAGCGACTGACCACAGTCTGGCAGCTCGTAGACGAGGACGCCCCCATCGAGGAGCGCTCGGCCGTCGCGGGGCGCCTGTCTGACGTGCTCCGCGAAGAGAAAGCCATCCAACCTCTGAACGCGAAGTTCCACGCTCAGGAGGCGGACGTTATCCGCGACGCGGGCAAGGCGGGGATGGTGACGATCGCCACCAACATGGCTGGCCGAGGCGTTGACATCGCCCTCGGCGGCGCCGCGGAAGAGGGCGAGGACCGCTCGGCTGAGTACGAGGAAGTCAAGGCCCTCGGAGGCCTCCACGTGCTGGGCACCGAGCGCCACGAGAGTCGGCGGATCGACAACCAGCTTCGCGGCCGATCCGGTCGCCAGGGGGACCCCGGCAGCAGTCGCTTCTACGTTTCGCTCGAGGACGAGTTGATGCGCATCTTCGCCCCTGAGCGCATGCGGTTCCTCACCGGTTCGTGGCCGGAGGAAGAGCCCGTCGAGACCAAGCTCATCACCAAGACGTTGGAGCGCGCGCAGCACAAGGTAGAGATCCGCAACTTCGGCATTCGCAAGCACACGCTTCAGTACGACAACGTGATGAACGAGCAGCGGACGGTCGTCTACGACAACCGTCGCCGAGTGCTCATGGGCGAGGATGTCCGCGACAGCATCGTCGGGATGACCGAACGCGTCGCCGAGGCGATTGTCAAAGGCCACGCCAACCCGGATGTCGACCACGATGAGTGGGACATCGAGGGGATGTTGACCTCGCTGCGCGAATCCATCCCCGGCCTTGTCGAGCGAATGGCGGGCCACGCGGTGCAAGGCGCTCTGGCCCGAGCATTCCCCGGGTGCCTGGCCGAATCGGCCTGCGCGCTGTTGGATGCCGATCGGCAGTGGCTCGCGAGAGCGGCGGAACGCGCTGTTCGAGACGCGGGAGCGGGCGCGACGCCGGGTGAACTGGTGCAGATCGCCGAGTCATTGGCGCCGGGAGTGCAGGGCATCATCGGTGACGACGACCTGTCCGCCATGGAACCGAACGAGCAGGTGGCCCGGGTTGCCACTGCCGCGCGCGAGGCCGTGGAGCAGGCGGCTGAGCCGACGCGGGACGCGCTGGCGGATGCCGTAGGCCGGCTTCCACTGGCGGATGAGACCGATCCGGACCGCGCCGGAATCCCGGAATCGACGGAGACATGCCTGCAGGCAGCTGAACTGCTGGCCGAAGCTCGGGTCGCGATGCTGACGGATGCGCGCAAGTGCTTCGAGCGGGCCACGATTCCCGATCCGGAGAAGGACTCGCTCGTCGCCGGGTGCTCCGAGCGGATCGAGGCGGCGGAGGCGGCTGGTGGCCTGGCCGATCGGCTTTGCAGAGATGCCAGCGAGCGGACGGTGGCGCGCATTCTCGTCGATCGCGCCGGGGTGCTCTACGCAGACGAGTTGACCTGGCACGATCGCGCCTTTGAGTCGCGGCTGGCGGACGTGTTGCGCCTGCATGCCAACCCAGAGAAGCCCATGGATGAGTGGGACCTCAACGCGGTCCGGCGCGACGCTGAGACGACGATCCCCGGCATGGCTCAGGCGCTGACGGACGAGTTCCTTGAGACCGCCGACCCAATCGAGTTCGCCGAGACCGTGCGCCAGATCGGCGCGGAGTTGCTCACGAGGCGCGACCAAAGTCAAGCGACTCAACGGCTTGAGACGCTCAACGAGCGCGTGATGACCGCCACGCGAGCCGCGGCGCCATCAGACGTGGCGCCACACCGCTGGAGTCTCGATGTCTTCTTCATCAAGGCCGGCGAGGCGGAAGGCGAGATGCGCGCGCTGCTCGCGGAGGAGGCGGTGAGGCGCGTCCGCAACTCGCGCCTGCCGTCTGAGCTGAAGAACCCGGCCGGGAGCCGCTACCAAGACCGCGCGCTGGCCGTCCGAGGGTCGTGGGGCTTGCGTCGCGCGTTCGCGCTCGAGGCGCTCAGGCAGATCCCAGAGAACGCGCTGACCCAGCGGCTCCAGGAGCGAGCGCTAACGCTATACGAAGCCCGGGAGGGCATCCTCGGCGCCAGCGCGATGAGACAACTCGAGCGCGGGGCGATGCTGAGGTCGATCGAGGCAAGCTGGCCGCAGCACCTGCGCGACATGGATCACCTCAACGAGGCCATCCGGCTTCGGGCATACGGGCAGAAGGACCCGCTTGTGGAGTACCAGCGCGAGTCGTATGGCTACTTCCAGCGGTTGCTCGATAAGATCGCGCAGGACGTGACCAAGCTCGTGTATGGATCGGATTTCGTCGCGCGACCGGCACGCAGACGGGCCCGTCCCGCGGCGCCCGCACGGTCCGGCAAGAAGCAGAAGCAACAGTCGAAGAGGAAGCCGGGGAAGGGCAAGTCGAAGGACCAACAGCGTCCCGACCAGCTGCCCCGTCCCGACAAACGGTGCTGGTGCGGTGGCGGCAAGAAGTACAAGAACTGCCACATGGCGGAAGACCAAGCCGCCGTCGGCTAGTAGAGGGCGTGGATCACCATGAGCACATCCGATGCCGTCGATATGGCTCAGACGCATTACCGAGTGCTGGGGCTGGACGAGAACGCGACCATCGTCCGCCGCCAGATCGAGGAGTCGTATGAGAAGCGCGCAACGCAGGTCCTGCAGCGGCTAGAGAAGATCGATACCGACTCAGATGAGGCCGCTGAGCAACGCGCCCGGCTGGCCCAGCTCAACGCGGCCAGGGGCGTGTTGGTCCCCCGGAAGGCCCGCGAGGCATACAAGGGGCAACTTGGCAAGCTGCGCGAGGCAGAGCGGGCGCTGAAGACCGAGGAGGGCAAGGCCGGCGGCAAGGGCGGCGACGACGGCTCGGCCGTCATGATCCTGCACCTGCGCCAGCAGCTCGAGCGCGCCCGCGCCGACATACTCAAGCTTCACGCCGAGCAACACCACCGCCACGCGTACGATCACGACCCCGGCGCCCGCCCAGACGTGGATGAATCAGCTCCCGAGGAGATCGAGGGCCAGGTCCGCCGTCGCACTCGGCGGGTCGGCGAGAAGGCCGCCGCGCTCAGAACCATGGCCATGGCGCGCCCTGTGAAACGGGCAGACTAACGGACCGCCGGAGCACCCGACAGGAACCGAGAGACCCGATATATGGATACCCCAAGCGTCGACCTACGCACCATCGTAGCCGGTCTGATTCTCATGGGCGACTACCAGGAACTCATGAATGTCTATCAGTCGGCGAATCTCGCGATGCCGCCGGAGATGCTGACGGTTCTCTACGGCGAGAGCGCCTTCGAGAGCGACGACCGCGAGGCTCTGGGGGAGATCCGCGACGCGATCCACGAGGACTTGCTGCCTGACCTGACCGCGCGAATGACCGTGCCTGTCGAGATGGTCGAGTTACTGGTCCGGTGCGCGTTTGAGCGGGGCAACGAGACGCTCGCGCTGCGAGCCATGCGCGAGGCGGGCACGCTCGATTCGACCTACAAGCGGCTGAGCGAATTCGCCTTGCAGAGCCTGAAGAACGGAGATCTCGCGCAGGGCGCGTATGAGCTTCGGATAGCGGGGCGGATTGGCTGGGCCCGCGCGAGTGACCAGGACCGGCTGGACTTCGCGGTGGCGCTGGGCATCGACCCCGCGGAGCTGGCTTACACCCTCGGCGGCGAGAGCAATCGCGGACGGATCAGCGGCGGCCGCGCGCTGCCGGACTTCCCGGCGCTGCAAACGGTCGGCCCGCTGCTTCACGCCCGATGCAAGAACGACACTTGCATCGCATCGCTGGCGATCGACGACGCCGCGCCTCGCGCGATGCGTTTGCTGCTGCACGATCCGGAACTGACCGAACAGGCGATCGCAGCGGTCGAAGGCGATGCGGCGCAACTTCTGGTGGCCTTGGCGGCCGAGTCTGACCCCGAACTCGGGGCATACGCCGATGCCTACGCGCAGGCCGACGCGCGCTTCCGCGAGATTGAGGACATCACTCGCGGCGAGAACGTGCGGGACGAATCGCGACCTGATGCGGAGCCCGAGGGGCCCCGGCCGGAGTTGACCGACGAGGAGCGCGAGGAAGCGATCACGAGTGGGCTGGAGGACGTGCAGACGCTGCTGCTTGGGCATCGTGAGGGCGGCGGCTGGCGAAACTGCATGGGCCAACTCGCCGTGAGGCACCCGCTAAGCCTATTCACGGTTTGCGTCAGAGGCGCCCCCGGTATGGGGCACTACGTGGTGCCGGTGGGAGAGAACGGCACGGCGTTTCTGAAGGCAGTCTGCGGAGAGTAAAAATAGGGACAGCAACCCATTTTCACGAAATATTTCATTAATGCAGTCTAAAAAGTGAAAATAGGTTGCTGTCCCTATTTTTAGAAGAACTGGCCGCTGCGGGTGGTCAGGCGCTGGCCGCTGCCGCCGAGGCCGTACTCCCAATCGCCGAACGGCAGTGCCTTCAGACCGAAGTTCAGCCGGACCTCTTGCTGGCTGAGGCTGTACGCCAGCGAGCCGAGCCAGCAGTGCAGGTCGCGCGTGACGCGGGCCTCGAGGAAGTCGAGTTGCTGGAGCGAGCCGTTGTAGCCGATCAGCGATTCGAACCGCCATCGCGGGTTGACGATCCAGTCCGAGTCGACGACGACCGTCCTCAGCTCCGACTCCTCGATGTCGTACGACGTCGAGACTCCCAGGTCGAGATGCCGCTGTCGGACGAACTGCCACCGCCCCTCGAGCGGGCGGAAACGGCCGCGTTCGATGTCGTACGATGACTGCAATTCGAACCGGTTATGCCGGTTCGGCGTGTACTCGCTGCGAAACGTCAGGTCGCGCCACTCGCTACGCTGAAGGTCGTAGCCGGACCGCAACTCGATGCGCGACTTGTTCGCAACGTAGCGGGAGACCTCGATCTGCACGTCGTGGCGCCTGCGGGCGAAGTCAACGCGGAGCGGGCTGAAACCGTTCGGGCGCTCCCAATCATAGCGGAGCCTCGAGTACCACGGGCCGCCCCAATGCGATTGTAGGTTCGCGGACGTGCGGGCGTCATACTGGGCAGATCCCTCGGAATAGAAGCTCTGGCGGAATGAGACGCCCGTTTTCAGTTCGTGCCCCTCACCCAACTCCGAGCGCATCCCGTAGAGGTCCGTCGTCAGGCTGGCGCGGCTGATCGTCGTGTCTTCGGGCTGTTGTTTGAAGGTGCCGAGCTCAAGACGCGTGGTGATCGGCGTCCCCCAATTGAGCAAACCCATGCGGCTCGTGTCGCTGGAGAATGAGAGCGCCGGCAGTTCATCAAGAGCGAAGTACTGGTTGTCACGCGTGAAGCGGGCGCCGTCGACGTCGATGCGCTGCTTGTAGGACATATCCCAGTCGAACGCGGCCTGCTGCCGCCTCATGTCCAGGGATAGCTGGAGTTCCTCATCCGCCGCCTCGCCGCCGCCGAAATCGTTGCTCCGGTAGACGCTGCGCACGGTCCAGTCGAGATCAGCCGGGCCGCGCTGGCGGTGCATGAAGTTGTTGGTGAAGCGGTTCGAACTCGAGCCGCCGCCCGACGTGGCGGACCGCTGGAATCCCAGCGTGCTATTCGCCGTCTGCGTGTCGTTTCGGATGGTGAAGTCGGTCGAGTGAGTCGTCCGCGTCGTCAGCCCGTACCCGCTATTGCTCTGCAGGCTCGCGTTCAGGCTGGTGCTTAGGCTGTCGCTGTATTGGAAGCGGTGGCGGACGCGGGTTGAATACGCGCTCTGACTGGGTTCGATGAACACGTCGACCTCGCCGGCCGACTGGCCGTTGTCGAACCAGTGCTCAACCCCCGTGCCGATGCCTCGTTTGCTCGTGAGGTGCAGGCGCACGATCCCGTCCGACGAGCGTCCGCCGTTGTAGGGGTAGCCCAGCTTCAGGTAGACGCCCTCGACTTGGCTCTGGCCGAGTTCGACCATCAGACGCGACCGGCTATCGTTGAAGGGGATTCGCAGCGTCCCCGGATAGCGGAGGATCCGGTGATCCAGCCCGTAGAGCGTCGGCTCCTTGAGCTTGATAAAGCGGCCGAGGCGGATGCGGCAGCGCTCGGTGGTAAGATTGTAGTGAGGTTGGCGCTCGTGGTCGTGAAGTTCTGGGTCCACGAGATCGCACGATGTCACTTCGGCATTGCGGACCTCGATCGTGCCGACCTCGGGGATCGACGTAATCGTGTCGCCCTTAATGTAGATCGGCTCCGCCACTCGGCCCTCGAGGAACTCCGGGTCGAGTCGGGTCTCGCCGTCCCAGAGCGTCCACTCCTGGGTTTCGAGGTTGACCCTGAGATCCGAGCCAGTGGTGATCCAGCCGGGCGATTCCACCACGACGTTGTCGTGGAACTGCGCCCAGATGCCATCGGGATCCAACTCGGCCTCGTCGGCTGTCAGGACCATATCCTGGTAGCGGATCTTGACGTTGCCGCGCAGGTAGACGGACCCCTGTTCGTAGAGGAACGTGTCGGCGTGGTCGATCGACAACTGGTCCTCGCCCAACTCATCGCTGTCTTCGCCACCAGGCGGGGAATCGGTTGGGAAATCGGTCGGCTCGTCGTCGGCATCGGCGGCAACCGACGGCGGCGGCGTAAGGTCGACCTCGGTGGCAGTATCCGGCGGAGGGGTGCCTTCGGTGGGGGGAGCGGGTGGCGTGACAGGCTCTTGCGCCGGGCACGTGGCCGCGCCCGTCAGCAGAAGCAACACGACAACTGTCAGCGCCATCTTCCGAACGATCAAGAGCGCCCCCGGGAGCGAATCAGACTGCTCTCGGTGGCCCGTCGAAGCGTGATGTAGATCTGTTAGTAACGGCGCCACAAGAGCACGGCGCCAATTGCCGCGGTCAGCCCGGTTGGTAGCCAGGCAGCCAGCACCGCGGGCATGGCACCGTTGAGGCCGGCATCGCGGGCCCACAACATGCCGACGTAGTACGCAAACGCAAACAGAATGGCCGCCAGCACCCCGCCGATGCTCGCGCCGCCTCGGAACACCAACGTCATCGGCGCGCCGAGCAGCGAGAATGCCAGGCATGCAAGAGCCATGCTGAGTCTGTGATGTAACTGAAACACCAGCGGCGCGGTCGCCTGCGCCGACTGGTCGCCCTGCGCGTCGAGTTGCTTGGCGATCTCGACGATACTCAGATTCTCCTGCCGACGGAGTTCGCCCGCGAACTCTTTGATCGTCTCAGGCAGGTTGACGACCATTCTCGGCGCCTCGCCAATGTCGTTGATGCCATGCAGCATCGGCTGGTCGAGAATGAGCTGGTCGTCCTTCAGCGTCGCGATGTCGGCCTCGACAAGCGTTACCGAGGCGCGCGCGTCGCCCTTCGGGTCGACGAAGAAGAGCTTCAGATCGTGGATCGTGCCCTCGCGGTCATCGACCTCGCCAGGCAGGGCGTATAACTCCGGCGTCAGCCCGATGAACTTGCCGGGCTGCAGCGCCAAGGTCTTGCGCGCCATCGCGACGTCGAGCTTGATGGCCTCAGCGCGCCGATCCGCGTATGGCTGGATGTACTCGGCGATTCCCAGGCTCAGGCCCGATGCGAGGAAACCCACCGCCCAGACCGGTCGCAGTATCCGCCACCAACTGAGGCCGGCCGCGCGCATGGCGGTCAGCTCGTTGTCACGGGCCATCCGGTGGGCGGCCAGCGCGGACGCGAGCAGCATCGAGACCGGCAGCGCGAGCGCCAACGCGTTCGGGAGCTGGTACCAGAGGAACTGGAACACGGCCCAGAGCGGCACGCCTCGTTCGACCACGGTCCGGATGATGCCGAACAGGAAGTGTCCGACCAACAGCACCACGAAAGCGCCCGCTGCGACAATCAGCGGGCCGACCACCTCAGCGCCTACCAGTCGGTCAATGCGTTTCATGGCCTGCTGATGTTGGACCCATTCAGAGGGACTTCGGTTCCCGCGACTGACGAAACGCTGCCCGCCCCCCAGCAACGATCGATGCTGCGACGATCACCTTGACGATGTCTCCCGGGATGAACGGGACGACGCCCTTCATCACGCCGATGGAGAGACTTCCCGTGGCTCCGGCAAGCCAGGCGCCCCCGAGGACGTAGATCACTGCGGAGCCGATCGCCTTCGCCCCCAGCACGCGCCAGAAGGATCGCGACTCCCCTACGATTGCCCCGATAATGTAAGCGGCCGCGGCAAACCCGATAATATACCCCGCGGTCATCCCGAGCGGCCCGGCGGTCGTGCCTGGTACCGTCAAGGCGAGCAACCAGTAGAGCCCCTGGCTGGCGGGCCCAAGCTTGCGGCCCATCAGAGCGCCGGCGAGCAAGACGAAGAATGTCTGCCCCGTGACCGGAACGGGCGAGAACGGCAGCAATATGCGAATCTGCGCGCCCGCGGCCGTGCAGAGAGCGAAGAACGCCACGCCCCCCGCGAGCACGAACGTCTGCAGCGCGGGATTGGCTTCGATGCGCGCGGTTAGCTGTCTCAACAACCCATCTCCCGTTGCGCGAATTTCAGGACCTCGCATCTTCCCCACCACGAGGACGTGTCCCTCTCCTCAGAGTAACACACCACGCGCCAGGAGGCCAGAGCGGGTTCTAGGCCGAAACTCCGGGCGACTTTCTCGCCTCGGAGGGCAAACATGTTCGGTCTCGAGATCATCGACCTGCTCGTCGTGATCGGTTACCTCGTTGGCATTACCGCTGTGGGGTACCTCAGCAAGGCCGCCATTCACAACGAGGAAGACTTCCTGCTGGCCGGTCGGAAGCTCGGCATCCCGCTGATGGTCATGCACTCCTTCGGCACGGGCACGCACACCGACCAAGCCGCCGGCGTCGTGGCCAAGAGCTACCAGCACGGCATATCGGGGATCTGGGCCCAGTGGAATTGGATGCTGTGCACGCCGTTCTACTGGATCCTGGCGCCGCTGCTTCGCCGGACGCGCTGCCTGACGGTCGCGGATGTCTACGAGGAGATGTTTGGCAAGAGCGTCAGCATTCTCGTCGTCGTTGTCAGCTCGCTCGGAACCGCTCTCGCGATGGGCGTCATGTTGCTCGGGACCTCCCGGACCATCCAGGGGTTGCTGGGCATCCCGCCCGAGGTCGATATCCTCAACCTCTTCGGCTACCAACTCCACGACGCTTCGTTCTATGTATGCCTGGTGGTCATCACCGCCCTATTCATGCTGTATGGGACCGCCGGAGGGATCGTCGGCGCCGTGCGCACCGACTTCATCCAGGGGATCTGCATTATCATCCTCTCGGGGCTCGCGCTCCCCTTCGCGTTCAGCGCGGTCGGTGGGATGGACGGATTGCGGACCGGGGTCGCTGAGCAGGGCAAGAGCATGGCGCTCATCGGCGATGAGTTCAGCCCGCTGATGATCTTCGCGCTGCTCTTGACGGCGCTGTTCAGCATCGTCAGCCAGTCGCACATCATGTCCGTCACCTCCTCGGGCAAGACCGAGTGGGAAGGCCGGGTGGGGATGACGTACGGCAACTTCCTCAAGCGCTTCTGCACCGTCGGCTGGTGCCTGCTTGGGGTGTGTTGGATCGTCAAGAACCCGACGATTCAGAACCCGGACATGGTCTTTGGCGAGGCCATCGGCAACTTGCTCCCGATTGGCTTCCGAGGGCTGATGATGGCGAGCATTATGGCCGCCGCGATGTCGTCGTGTGACTCGATGATGATCGCCGTCGCCGGGCTGTTCACCGAGAACGTCTACAAGAAGCACGTCAAACCGGGACAGGACGAGAAACACTACGTCAACGTCAGCCGAGTGGTGGGGATCGTCGTGGTGGTCATTTCGATCGGATTCGCGATGGTAACGCCTGACATCTACTCCGGGCTGAAGACGTTCTGGAAGATCACCGCGACGATTGGCATCGCGTGGTGGTTGGGGATGTTCTGGCGGCGTGCGAACTCCGCCGGGGCTTGGGCGAGTTTCCTGGCGTCGGCGGGCATTCTGACATACATGAACTACGCGGAGGGTCTAGGGCTGCCGGGAGCAGACCTGATTGGCACGCTCAACGACGCTCATAAGCTGGCGATCTTCCTGCCGGTCGGCGTCGTCGCGGGGATACTCGTCAGCCTGCTGACCAAGCCGCCGAGCAAGCTGAAGCGCGACAGATTCTTCATCAAGCTGCACACTCACATCGTCGACGACCATCTTCTCCCGGAGCGACTCGGAGAGGTGGAGGACGAGCCGGAGACCTTGGCCGAGGCCCAGGTGTCGCCGACGAAGACGCCGGCGCCCGACGCGGAACTCGCGGAGACCGATCCTGAGCCAGGCGAGCCGGGCACTCTAGAGGCGGCTTTCCCGCCGAGCAAGTGGCTCATCAACCGCTGTGGAATCCTGCTGCCCGTGCCGACGCGTCAGACGTGGGGCGGCTTCTTGGTGGCGTGCGGGGTGATGGTTGCCATCGTCGCGGGCACGTGGGCACTGCTGAAGGTCTAGGGCACGAACTTGCGGAGTCTCAGCGCGTTGCCGATCACGCAGATGTCGCTGAGGGCCATCGCCGCCGCGCAGATCATCGGCGCGACCGTTCCGAGGACTCCGAGCGCGGCGATAGGAACTCCGAGGATGTTGTAGATAAACGCCCAGAAGAGATTCTGCTTGATGGTCTTCATCGTCTCGCCGCTGAGGCGAATGGCCCGCACGACCGACGAGAGATCGCCGCGCGTCAAGATGAGATCGCCCGCCTCGGCCGCAACATCCGCGCCGGTGCCAATGGCAATGCCAACATCTGCTTGGGCGAGCGCGGGCGCGTCGTTCACGCCGTCGCCGACCATCGCGACGCGCTTCCCGGTCTTCTGAGCCTCCTCGACGAGACGGAGCTTGTCCTCGGGCAGCACGTTCGCCTCGACGCGGTCGATCCCGACCTCACTGGCGATAGCCCGCGCGGGACTCTCGGCGTCGCCGGTGATCATCACAACCTCAATGCCGCGGGCCCTCAGTTGGGCGATGGCCTCGGCGGACGACTCCTTCGGCCGATCCGCAAGCGCGATCAGGCCAAGGGCCTTGCCCCCAAACGCGACGGCGACGACCGTCCTGCCATTGGACTCCAGCTCTTCGCGGGCGCCGCCAAACGCGGACGAGTCGACCTCGCCCGATTCCATCAGCCGAGCGCTGCCCACCAGCGCCCGGGCGCCGTCGAGAGTCGCCTCGGCGCCCCGCCCCCGCACGGCGCGGAAGTCCGACACCGACATTGACTCAACCTCGCGGTCGGCCGCTTCCCGCACGATGGCGCGCGCGAGGGGATGCTCCGATCCCGTCTCGACCGATGCCGCGACGCGCAGCAGGTGGGTCTCATCCACTCCCTCGGCGGGCACGATGTCGGTCACCGCGGGCTTGCCCATGGTGATGGTGCCCGTCTTGTCGAGCATGATGAGGTCGATGCCCTGAGCCGCCTCAAGCGCCGCCGCGTGGCGGACGAGGATTCCATTCCTGGCCCCGACACCCGTGCCAACCGCAACGGCCGCCGGAGTCGCGATCCCCAGCGCGCATGGGCACGCGACAACGAGCACGGAGATCGTTGCGACGATGGCGCGGGGAAAGTGCTCCATGCCGCCGATGAGCATCCAGAGGATGAACGTGAGGGCGGCGAAACTGATGACGGCCGGGACAAAGACTGCGGAGACCTTGTCGGCGATGCGTTGGATGGGCGGCTTGGACGCCTGGGCTTGCTTCACGAGTTCGACGATCCGGCTGAGGGCCGTCTCCTCCCCCACCTTGGTCGCCTCGATGCGCAGCACGCCGTTCTCGTTGATGGTTCCGCCGATGGCGTCATCGCCCACGGTCTTGCTGACAGGCATTGATTCGCCCGTCACCATGGCCTCGTTCACGGCTGAGTTGCCGTCGACGACCGTGCCGTCGGTGGGGATCTTCTCGCCGGGGCGGACGACCATTACGTCGCCGACCTGTAGCTCGACCGCCGGGATCCGGACTTCCTCGCCATCTCGAAGCACGGCGGCGTCTTTCGCCGCGAGTTCGGCGAGGGCCCGGAGCGCCTGCGACGTTCGGCGCGTCGCCCGCGCTTCGAGGTACTCGCCGATGGTGATGATCGTGAGGAGCGACGCCGCCGCGTCGAAGTACGTGTGGGCGTGGGCGTCGATGAACAGCATGGTGACGCTGTAGACATACGCCACCGTCGCGCCCATCGCGATCAGCACGTCCATGTTCGTCGTGCCGTGGCGAATCGCGTTGAACGCGCTGCGATAGAAGCTGCTGCCGAGCAGCAACTGGACGCACGTTGCGAGAACGAACAAGACCCAGTTCTTGGCCGGGAAGGCCTCGTGGCTGATGCCGAAAGCGACGATGAGGACCGGTGCTGTCAGGGCGACGCCGAGGCTAATCCGGATGAGATCCCTGCGATTGGACGCGGCCTCTTCGGCGGCCTCGCGCTCCAGGCGGTCGTGAGTCGATTCATCCGCGGACGCCGTCTTGGCGGCATACCCAACCGAGGTCACCGCCTCGGCGATCGCCTCCGGATCGATTACGTCGTCCTCGTATGTGATCGTCGCCGTGCCCGTCGCGAGGTTCACGGCCGCGTCGATCACGCCGTTCACTCGCCCAAGCGCGCGCTCGACGTTCCCAACGCAACCCGCGCAGGTCATTCCCTGGATGTCGATTGAGACTCTCTGCTCGGCCATGCCGGTTCACCAATCCCATGATACCATGAAGGGCGCGACAGATCATCGCGCCCTTCAGTACCAACGCCTGGACCATCCGACCGTGCGTCCAGATCAGAAAGTCACGACCATTGCGCGAGGCGGACAGACCTTCACGCAGATCCCGCAACCGATGCACTTATCCTGGTCGAAGCCGATGTGCTGGTTCTCGGGGTTCCGCGCCAGGGCCTGGACGGGGCAACTCGTCACGCACGCCCCGCACTGGGTGCAGCGATCGTCCTTGCGCGTGACGTCCTCGCTGAGGGGCTCGACGGTAACTCCGAGTTCCTCGACCCACGCGATGCCGGCCTTGAACTTGTCGGTATCGCCCGTCAGCTCCAGGGCGACGAACCCCTTCTCGTCCGGGGTCACCTCGGCGCGCAGAATGTTGAACTCGAGATCATAGGTCCTGACCAAGTCGTTGACGACCGGACGGTTCAATTGGTGCAACGGGAAGTGCAAGACGACTTTGTGAGACGCCATTCTATTTGCCTCCCCCGTTGGTGACCGGCCGCTCGGGCAGGTCGGTGAAGGCGTAGCCACTGTCGGCGCTCGGGAGGGGCATGACGGGCTCGCCCAAGAAGAAGTTGCCCGTCGCGATCCAGTCCTTCAGCTCCGTGGCGATCTCGACCGCCCTCGGGTAGCTGGAGAGCGATGCTGTCGGGACTTCCTTGCCCTGGATGTTGACCTTGCCGGTGCGCAACTCGGCGTACGTTACGCTGCCGAGGGCGGGGACGTCCTTGTCGAAGTAGGGATAGCCGCGGCTGTAGTCGGTAACCGGCGCGGTGATCTCGGAGTCCTTGACGGCCGTGTACTGGGCGATCTCCGCGTTCAGCAGCGGGATCGGGACCCCCAGGCCTACCTGCATCGATGAACCGTACCCGCGGAACGAGACACCGCGCAGCCACTTGTCCTTCATCTGCTTGAGGTCGCCGCTGACCGTCAGCGTCCCCGCGCCGCCTTTGACGACGCCGTTCTCATGACGCGGAACACCCGGGTTGTGCTGCGTGCCCCACCACGTGACATAGCCCTCGCCGCCGCCGAGGAAGATCCGCGTGCCGAGGCCGATGGTCTTGTAGTGCGGGTCGCACAGCAGCGGACTGAGCTGACCGGCGCTGCAGAAGTTGGCGCTGCCGACATCGGGCTTCAGCACGCCCATGTAGGTGTAGATCTCGCGCTCTTTGCTGAGGTTCACCGCGCAGTTGTAGTTCTGGTACGCGTTGCGCGGGTTGTGCAGAATCGCCTCGTTGAGCGTCTCGATGTTGATCCAGTTATCGATGCCCTTGCTCGGGTAGCAGTCGGTTCCGTACGCCGTCGCCTTCAGACGCACGTCCTTGCCGGCCACGAGGTCCTCGATCACGTGTCCGCCGCCGTAGGCGAAGTCGCCGGGGAACGTGCTGTTGAGCGGGTCGGTGTCTGGGACTTCCGTGCATCCGATGTACAGATCGACCGCCGCCAGGCCTGCGTAGGCGTTGACGCCGTTGAGCCAGGCCTTCTGCACCTTGATGCGCGGGTTGGCGTGTCCGAAGTTCAGGAACGCGCCCGACGAGCACATCGGACCGAAGGTCCCCGTCGTGACGACGTCAACCTTCTCGGCTGCCTTCTCTGCCCCGTCCTCATCGACGATGTCGATGATCTCTTCGGCGGTGACTACGACGACGTCGCCGCTCGCGATTTTCGCGTTGATCTCTGCAATGGTCTTGGCCATGGGTTGCACTCCATATCGATCGGTTTGGCCCCGCATGAATGCCGTCGGGCCTCAAGGTTTGGAGTCAAACCCAGGCATGCCCCATACTGTCAATGGAACCACCCCCTGATCCCGGCGCGTCGCCGGTCTGAACGAAATCGTAGATTGACCTGAAAACGAAAAAACTCCCGCCCCTGTAGAGGGACGAGAGCGTGTCTCGCGTTACCACCCGCATTCGCCGACGCCTCGCGGCGCCAGCCTTGGAGGATTCCGGACCACAGCGTCGCCTGTCCGATACCCCGGCTCTATAACGGGAGCCATCTGACCCTTTGGGTCACCCGGCCGAGCCTACTGAGAGTTCAGCTCGGCAGTTCAGGAGCCATGTTCAGCGCGCTTTTTGGGCACCGGTTCTCAGCTACCCCGGTTCTCTGTAGCCCTACTCCGCCACGCCTACTCTTTCCTTCACAACCATTGCGCTATGTGGGCCCCAAAAAGGGGCTCTTATGGGCCGGAGCATACCAGCCGGCGCTGGGCGTGTCAACCGTCCGGGCGAGATTCTTGACGTCAATGGTCCAGATACTGAAAGCCGCGCGCGGGCAGGGGCAATGGCCCGTGGGGGCGAAGAGCGTGACGCGCCTATAAGAGTGCCATCAGAGTGAGGGAGCGTCCCCCGTGCCCAAGCGATCCAAAGCCCCTGACAAGGTCACGATCAAGATTCCGAAGCCGCTGTACGAGAAGATCGGCACCGTCATCGAGGGTGCGGGATACAACTCCGTGACCGATTTCGTCGTCTACGTTTTGCGGGACATCGTCTCAACCCACCGAGGCGCGGAGGGCCAGCCGCACTCGGAAGATGAGCTGGAGGTCGTCAAGGATCGGTTGAGGAGTCTTGGGTATATTGACTGAGGCAAACGAGAGGGGCGTGATGAATTGCGCCCCTGCGACGACCTGTGATTGGCAGGATCATTGCGATGGTCGGGATACCGTTGCCGGCAATCCATGCAGAACGAGGTGTCAGACATGAGGAAATGGGCATGCATCTGGGTAGCCACTACGCTTGCTTTGACCGCGGCGTCCGGCGCGATCGGGCAGTTCATGCCCGGGTCGAACGCGGGGAACACGCTGACCATCATGGTGACCGGCACGGCGACTGCGCCTGCCGACTGGGTGGACGTGAACCTGGGCGTCAAGAGCGAAGGCGTCAACCTTCAGGAGGCGTTCGCTAAGGCCACGATGGTCTGCGAGGACACGATCACCGAGCTGATGGCGCTGGGGATCGCTGAGGAGAACTTCCGCATCGGGGCGCCATCGCTCGCCGCGGCTGACCTCACGCAGATAATGGTCGGGGCGGCCGGTGGCGCCCCCGCCGAGCCCATGCCGAGCGTCGCGCGGAGCCTGACGGTTCGGTTCACCATCGCCGACCGCGAGACGCTGTGGGAGGATGTGTTCCGGATCGTTGATGTAGCCACGGGCGAGGGGGCTACCCCCGGCGGCGCGGGCGGCAACCCGTACATGCCGCAGATGATGGCCTCCGGCGAACTCCTCACCTTCGGCGTTGACGACACGGAGGCGCTGCGGACCCAGGCCGTAGCCAACGGCCTGCAGGAAGCCAAGAAGCAGGCCGATCTGGCGGCCGCGAGCACCGGGAAGAGCGTCAAGGGCCTGTCCGCCGTGGGCGTGATGGAATACGACGCGAACCCGATGATGGCCGCGGTGACGATAGCCACCGCCAAGCCGGCGACTGGGCAAACCAACAGCCAGATCAGCCTGTCCGTCACCTACGAGCTGGAATAGCTCAGCCACCCGTGGAGCAGACAGAAGGGGCGCAGTGAATTGCGCCCCTACCACGGCTCGATCTCCACGTTGACTGCTTATCGACGGACGCGTCCGGAAGCCGCTCCACCGACCAACGCTACGATCTCGTCGCGCGTCGTGAAGCTGAAGTCGCCCTTGATCGAATGCTTCAGGCAGCTCGCCGCGACGGCGAAACGGATCGCCATGTCCGGCTCGTTGTACTCGTCGCCCGTCAGCGCATGGATCAGCCCGGCGCCGAAGGAATCGCCGCCGCCAACGCGGTCGACAATGCTGCGGATCTCATACGGCACGTAGTTGCCGTCGGCGTCCAGCGGAGCGAAATGGGCGGCGTCGCTCGCGACGTCGTGCAGCATCCCGCCCCAGTTATTGTGGCTCGCGGAGATGCTTTCGCGGAGCGTGATCGCCACGTTCCTCACGTTGGGGAACTGACTGACGATCTCCTTCGCGACCGCGATGTAGCCCTCGGCGTTGATCTCTCCCGCCTCAACCTCGGTGCCCTCAGCCGCGATGCCCAGCACGTCGGACGCGTCTTCCTCATTGCCAATCACGACATCGATGAACGGGATGACCTGACGCATCGATTCCTGCGCCAGCTCTTTGTTGCTCATCCCCGGCTTCCACTTCCACAGCTTCTTGCGGAAGTTCAGGTCACACGATGTCGAGGCGCCCTTCTCCTTTGCCAGCTTCACCAGCGCCAGCGTGGAGAGGAACGCGTTCTCGCTGAGCGAGGGCGTGATGCCCGTGACGTGGACCCAACTCACGCCATCGAGCGCGGCCTCGAAGTCGTACTCATCCGGCGCGGCGAGCGCGACGGCGGCGCCGTCACGATCGTAGACCACGTTTGAGCTACGCTGATTCGCGCCCGTCTCGAGGAAGTAGATCCCCAGCCGCCCCTCGTCACGCTTGAGGATGCAACTCGTGTCGATGCCGAGGGTCTTGAGCGACGACTCGCAGCACTCGGCAATCGGGTTCTTCGGTAGCGCGGTCAGGTAGCGCGTCTTGCCGCCGAGGATCGACAAGGAGGCGCAGACGTTCGCTTCGCCGCCGGCGAAGGTGATGTCGACATTGCCGGGCATGCACTGGCGGAAGCGCAGAAACTCCGCCGGCGCCACCCGCATCATGATCTCACCGAAAGTCAAATACATCGTGCTTCTCCTCCCTTTGGCCGACCGGGGCAACCATCTCGATAGTGTCTCCTTCGCTTCACCAAGCGCGGCGGAATCCCTGCCGGGCGGGCGTGTGATATACTCGGGTCATGCGGGTCCGCGAGTATGGGGAATCTGGACCAATCGTCATCGCGTTGCATGGCGGGCCGGCCGCCGTGGGCGGCGCGGCGCCGATCGCGCGCGGGTTGGCGGAGTCGTTCCGCGTGCTCGAGCCATGGCAGCGCGGCAGCGGCGAGGAGCCACTCACGGTCGCGACGCACGTGGCGGATCTGCACGAGCTGATCGTGTCGAGGTGCGACGGCGTTCGGCCCGGTCTCGTGGGCACCTCGTGGGGCGCGATGCTGGCTCTGGCATACGCGGCGGAGCATCCGGAGAGCGCGGGGCCACTGGTCCTGGTCGGCAACGGCACCTTCGACCTCAAAGCGCGCGCGCGGCTGACGGAGATCATTGAGGAGCGCCAGTCGAGTGAGATGCGCGAGCGCGTTGAGCGGCTCGAGCAGGACTTCCCCGACAAGAACGAGCGGATGCAGGAGAGGCTCCGCCTCGTGAGATCGGTCTACGAGTATGACCCCATCGATCTGCGCTCCTTCGATGGCGACGGCAAGCCGTTTGACATGAGAGCCCACACGGAGACGTGGGAGGACATGCTGCGCCAGCAAGCGGAGGGTGTCTACCCCGCGGCATTCGAGACGATTCTCTCGCCGGTCATCATGCTCCACGGCGCGCACGATCCTCACCCCGGCCGGATGATCTACGATGGGCTGAAGCCGGTCATCCCGCAACTCGAATACCGCGAGTGGGAGCGCTGCGGGCACAGCCCGTGGGCCGAGCGGCAGGTGCGCGACGAGTTCTTCGCCGCCATGCGCGAGTGGTTGCTCGCGCGCTGCGAGACGTAACCGAGCACCGGGTGTCAAATGGGTTGGAGGGGAGGCCTGCACCGTGGACCACGAAGACGCAACACTCACCCCGACGGATCAAGGATGGTCGCTTGCGGCGGCTGTCTACTTGCCGGATCGCCCCGGATCGCTCGCGCATCTCGCCCGGATGATTGGGCGGCATGACGGCAACATCACCCGCTTCGCGTTCAACCGCGCCGAGTCGCCGAACCGTGTCGGGCTGCGGGTGGACATTCTGCGCGCGACGGCGGCGGGATCGCTGCTGGAACACCTCAAGCAAGGCGAGCTGCTGACCGCGCGAGATGACGCGACGGAGGCCCCCCTCCCCGACCCCGACGCGCTGCTTACCGTGAAGGTCCGTCTCGTCGATGAGCCGGGCGCGCTGGCCTCGTTTGCTGAGCTGCTGGCTCGACACGGGGCCAACGTCATCTTCATGCAGTACGACAGCGACGTCGCGGTCGGCCAAGCCGAGATGTCGATGGCGGCGCCATCGGCGGAGGAGGCCGCGGCGCTGCTCGGCGAGATGACCGATCTGGGTTACGACTGTCACGTGGAATATCGCGGCTCCGATCATGATGCCTACCGCGGCATCATCGGCCTGAGCGCCGCCGAGGTTTTCTTCCTGCGCCTGCGCGAGACGCTCCCCGAGGCCCAGCGCGGAGAGCTTCGACGCCTGGTCGAATCATCAGACCAGCTCCAGCACGATCTCATCGGCTTCCGAAAAGAAAGCGCCCGCGACGAGGAGAGCCTCGCCGCGAGCGAGGTCTTCGAGAACATCCTCGAACTCGCCGCCATGTCCGTCCGCAAGCTGGGCAGCCACTTCTCCGTCCGCGCCATCGGACCGATCAGCATCACCGACCGATGCCGGATGCACGCTCTGGCATTGCCGACAGGCGGAGCCAATTTCATCCTCGATGACGGCAACGAGCTGACGCTGATCGATACGGGGTATGGGCTCTACTACGAAGACTGGCGCGCCTGGATCGGCGAGATGGGGCTTCGGCCCGAGCGCATCCGGCGCGTGATGCTGACGCATGGCGACGCGGACCACGCGGGCTTCGCCGGCGCGCTTCAGACGGAGTTTGGCGCGCGAGTCTTCGCGGATCCGGCGGCGGAGCGCGTGTTCGCCGAGGGCAACCGGGCGGCGGGCGCGGAGACGCCTCTGTCGGCCCTCAACGCGCACTTCACGCGCCTCGTCAGCGCCTTCACGCGGGCGAGCTACCCTTCGGAGATCAGTGCATTCGCGGGCGGCGGCGGCGACATCGGGGGCTTCTCGGTCGTCGGCAGATTCGAGGTGGGCGACGTAGGCTTTGAGGTGCTTGAGAGCCTCGGCGGCCACACGCCAGGGCAGGTGTTCTATCTCGCCAGCGAGCACGGCCTGCTCTTCTCGGGCGACTACGTGATCGACTTCGCCAGCCTATCCGATCATGACCGAGGGCGGCTGTCGGTGCCGAAGTACCTGATGATGAGCACGAACGCCGACAGCGAGACCTTCATGCGCGAAATGAACATGCTGCAGCGCCTGATGCTCGGCATCGAAGCCGACCTCACCCCACGCGGCCTCCACGCCCGCGTCTTCCCCGGGCACGGCGCCCCCTACCACGTTGATGAGGCGGCGACGACCGGCGCGTGGCGGGTGGACTAGAGCCCTGGCAGGAATGATGCAGCGGCGATTGGATCACAGGCTCCGAGGTGATGGTGATCCATGGCCAAGGCAACTCGCTCCCTCCTACTGATGTTCCTGCTGGTCTTCTCGTTGCTGTCCTCGCAATGCGTTCCCCTTGAAGCGCAAGGTCAGGCCAATGCCTGGGACGACTACGTGGCGGCGCTATACCTATTGCCGGGCGCGGACACTGACGAGCGGGGCGTTTCAGACCGCTGGACTGCAGATGCCGAGTTCGAACGCCTGTATGGGCGACTGGATCGGGCATCTGTCGGCGAAGTCGAAGCCGCCGTCGCGGCGATGTCCGAGGTTCTCGACGCTCTACTCCAAGGGCTCGGGAAGCCGTGCAACGTGGACTGGCCCGAGTCGCAAGAGGGCGATGGTCCTGTCGCGACCATGGGAGGCAGAGCGAAGAGCCTGGCGCGGTTGCTCGCCGTTAAGGCATGGTCATGCCATCAGCGCGGCGATGATGCGTCGGCGCTGTCGTCGCTCCGCGACGCGCTGACCTTCGGACGGGCCCTCGCCACTGCGATGCCAGCCGGCGCCAGAGATGCCGGCCACGATTGCATCGTGATCGCTTGCCGGCGCGCCCAGAAGGTGCTGTCGTCGGCCACGGACGGGGTTGCCTTGACGGCGTTCATCGAGCACTTGCAGGCAACGCGGGCTATCGTGCCGGACTACGAGCGGGCGGTTGACGATGCCAGGGCCAGCGCCCGGCGCATGCTCTACACGCTCGAAGGGGAGCCGATCCCGGATGGTGAGGATGAGGAGTTCACCAGGCACGCGACGACCTTCTACCGCATCATCGCAGGCTTCGATCCGGATCCTGAGAAGTACGCGGCGCACTCAGCCCAACTCGAGGGAGCGTTCGCCGAGGCGACCAAGATCGCGCGGCGCCGCGGACACAATGCGATGATGATGTCCGCGTGGCGACGCGCCGGCAAGGGCTTGGACGTCGAGCTTCTCTACGCGCGCAGCATCCGGCGGGGCCTCAGCGGGCCGGCTGGGGCCGACGACCAGCTTTGCGGCACATTGCTCATGGCAGCCTTGCAGCTCTTTCATGGCCGCCACGACAGATATCCTGACCTGTTGTACAAACTCGCCCCAGACCTCCTCGAGGAGACGCCCGTGGACCCATTCTCGGGCCGCGTCTACGACTATGCTCGGAACGATGCCGGCGGATACACGCTCTACGGAACCGGCGAGAACGGCCTGGACGATGGGGGCGACCCATTCCGCGGCTTGGATACCGTTTTTATGCTGGAGGGTTACGCGGAGGGCTTGCGCCGAGTCGAGAGCGACAACGCTTGGGATTACTACCGGGCCGCGCTGGCGCTGTTGCCTGAGACAGCGGCTTGGGAGGGCTTGCCCTACGTGCTTTCCGAGGCGTCAGTCGAAGACGTGGATGCGGCTGTCGCCGACGCGGCGGACGCCCTGGCTGTCCTGCGCGAAGGACTGGGGAAACCGTTTCGCTGGGACTGGCCCGTTACGCGTGAGGACGCGTTGAGGGCGATGAAGGAACTCTCCGCGGCGCGCAGCATGGCCCGTCTCCTCCGAGTAGAGACCTGGGCTCACCAGGTCCATGGGAACGACAGCGCTGCCCTCGCGTCTTGCATCGACGCGCTTCACTTCAGCGTCGACCTGTCGACCGAGGCCCCACCCATGCGGGCACTGACCGCATGGGCCACCGCGCAAATAGGGACCGCGGCCGCCACTCGGATCTTGGAGACGGCCGAAGACTCCGAAGCGGTGGCGAGCTTCCTGGACCAGATGAACGGGCTCCGCGACGCTCGGCCAACTCTCCCCCAGACCATCTCATGCCTGCAGCGCGACGTCTGGGCGAGACTCGATAAGCACGCGGAGTTGCTGGTCACCCGACCGAACGATACGGCTGAAGGCATTCTGGAAGCATACGGAGTGGAGCTTCGGGCGAACCAGTTCGACGCGTACCGGCAACTGGTGGATGCGATCTTCGATGAGGTGGCCGACGTGGCGGCGCCCGGCGATTACAGGGCGACGCATGAAACCATCAACATGCTCATGGCGAGAGAGACACTCGGCCGCTACGCGCTGTCCGAGGCCCGTCTCATGGTCTCGAAGGCCGCTGAGAGCGACGCCACTTTCGAGGTCGTCCGGGTCGCGGCGGCGCTGCGGATACACTTCCTCGAAAACGGGCAGTACCCTGAGTCACTGGCAGGGCTTGCCCCGGCCATTCTGACCGAGGTGCCGCTGGATCCATGTTCGGGCGAGGAGTTGGCCTATGAGCGCCTGGGGCCGGACCGGTGCTTCGTCTACAGCGTCGGGTGGGACATGACCGATGAGCGCGCCCGGAAGCAGTTCGGCTTCCCCAGGTGGTCGGGCGACGCTCGTGGCGCGTGAAGTCAGTCCACGGCATCCACGAACTCCAGGAACTTGCGCGCGTAGGTGTCAAGATTTTCCATGCTGCCGCCGCCGCGCAGGTGGGAGCACATCTCGTACCCGACCCAGCCGTCGTAGCCGCCGCTCTTGAGCGCGCCAAGGAATCCCGCGTAATCGATGTCGCCCTCGCCCATCGGCACCGCGCGCACGTAGGCGGGCTGGTCGGTGTAGTTGATGAGATCGGGCAGGTACTTATAACGCGGGATCTTCACGTAATCGGCCGCAGTGGTGTGGACGGTAACCGGCGCCATCGCGGTCGCCGCCGCGACGAGGTCGGAGCCATGCAGGTAAGGCGACCAGGCATCGAAACAGGCGCGACAGTTCGGTCGGTCAACCGCCTCGATGAACTCCCCCATGGCTTCCCAACCGGCGGCGACGTCATGGTGGTTCTGAACGCCCAAGGTCACGCCGAGATCGGCCACGCGATCGCAGCACTCTTGCACGCTTCTCACGCACTGCTCGAGCGCGGGGATATAGCCCAGCTCGGGGGTCTCGTATCCGGTGAAGATGCGGACCACATCGCAACCGAGGTCCGCCGCGAGTTGCCCGAGTTCGGTTACGTGCGCGATCTGCATCTCGCGAATCGGCACGTCGCCATGGGCCACATCGGCCGTGAAGTTCGTATAGCCCGCGATGCACGCGCACTCGATCCCGCGCTCATCGAGTTGCGCCTTGATCGCGCCGCGCCGGTCGGGCGTCATGTCGAGTACGGACCCGTGCGGCCGCTTCGCCATGAGCATGATGCCATCGAAACCCAGCTCAGCGGCCTTGTCGATGGTCTGCTCGAGCGTCAGCGCCGCCTGTCCCCACGTCCCGGCGTACGATACGGTATGCAGGCATGTCTTCATTAGGAGGGCCCCCGGGCATGTTGTCGGACGTCTTCGCCGCGACGCGCGTCCACTGCCTGTCGCGTGAGCGAGACGTTCGGCCCTAAGAGCGAATACCCTCCCGGCGAGCTACTGCTGGGGCGGATCGGGGGGAGCCGGGGGCGCGTGCGTCGGCCTGGGGGCTTGGGCAGCCGCGCAAGGCGTCGCCGCCTGGGCGTGGTACGGACAGACGACCGGCGGAGGTGGTTGGTATGCCGGCGGGACGCGGACCTGCGGCTCGGCGATATCGTCCAGCGCCACGGCGACGGGATCGTGCGCCATCGGCGTGGCGCAGTACGGACAGCACAGCCAGCCCGCGGTCAACGCGCGTCCGCACGACCGGCAGCGGGGCTTGAGGTGGCCGCCGCACTGCGGGCAGACGAGGTAATCGTGATGCGCCGGGTGGCCGCACATCGGGCACCCCTTCGGCGGCGTCCGCCGGCTGACCATGTAGACCGCCCAGCCGATGGGACCGACAAACAGCGTCAACATGCCCCACGCCAACGGCGCATCGCCCCGGCGCCACGCATCGACGAACGTCCAACCGGCCAAGCCCACCCAACTGAAGGCCATGAAGAAAGCGCCGACCCCCATAAAGTCATTGTCACGACTAGCCGCGGCTGCGAGGAAGCAGAGCATCGCGGCCATGAAGGCCCCGCCGAAGACGATGGCTGTGATCGCGTTGTGGATCCTCAGGCGCTCTCGACGCTTGTCCATGTGCTAGCCGCCTCCCTCGCCGCGCGCGCGCCGGATCGCCGGCACGAGCCCGGCGCTGATGATTGCCGCGAGGCCGGTCGCTCCGGCGATGAGCCACGGGCCCCCAAACCCAGCCAGCCAGTCCGCGTGAAACACCCCCCACACCCCGGTGCCAACGCCCAGCACGGCGGCGGCGAAGCCCACCACCTGCAGCGTGCCATGGCGGACGGCGTCCGCGCGGCCGGCGGCCACTCGAAGACCCGCCCGCATCATTTCGCGCCTCGCGGGGGATAGCGTCGGCACCTCTCCGACGGCCACGGCCTCGATCATTGCCGACAGCTCGGCAGCGCGGGCGCGGCACTCGTCACAGACCTGGAGGTGGTCGCCGATTCGACCGGTTTCGAGGGGCTCGAGGCAGTCGGCGACGTACGCAACCAAGGCATTGCGGACACTGGCGCAAGTGGTGGTCATATCGCGCCCTCCGTCTCGGCCAGCAGATCCCGTAGCCGTTTCAGCCCCCGACAGGCCCTAGCGCGGGCCGAGCCTTCGGCGATGCCTTGGACCTCGGCGATATCTCGATAGGAGTAATCGAAGTAGAAGCGGAGAACGACCGCCGCGGCCTGATCGACGGGGAGACTGCGAAGGGCGTCGCGGACCGCCAGCGCATCAATGCCGGCGCCGGCAGGCTTGGCCGGCTCGTCGCGGCTCTCGTCCAGCGGCCAAGGCAGTCGGCGGCGCTTGCGGAAGCGATCGCGACAGCCGTTCTGCACCACGCGCATCAGCCACGCTCGCAGGGAGCGAATTCGATCGGCGCGTTTGGGCGATCCGGCCAATCGCAGGAAGGCATCCTGCGTCGCGTCGGCCGCCTCCTCGGCGTCACCGAGCATCCGGCTCGCGAATCGATAGATGGGCTGGTGATGACGGTCGAAGATCCGCTCCAGCGCTGACGGATCGCCGCCGGCCAACATTCCGAGGTCGCGACGATCGGTCTCATCATCGGCGATGCTGGGCCGATCCGTCACCAGCGCGCGCGCCAAACCATGCTCCATGCTCGTCCTCCCCAGAGGTAGACGACGGCGATACCTGATTCGTTGCCGGGAGTTTTCAGGACGCGCCGAAAGGAAAGGCAACCCTCACCCCGGAAGCTCAGTTAGCCTGCGACCCCTCTCCCACGGGAGAGGGAAACGACGACACGGCGGAGACAGCATGCAGACGATGCGACGACTGACGGTATTCGTGGCGCTGATCGCGACGGACGCGGCATGTGACGCGGCCCTCCCCTTGCTTCCCCGACCACAGGAAGTGGAGGAACTCGACGGCGACTTCGCATTGGCAGACGCGAACATAGCCGTCTATCCGCCCGGCGACTCGGACTTGCGTTTCGCCGCGAAGATGGCGAAGGAGGAGCTGGGCCTGTCGGATCAGGAGATCCGACCTACGAACGTCCTGGTGGGACTGCCGTCGGAGAGCGCGAAGTTCGCGCGTGTCTGCGACGAGGCCGGCCTCGTTCCCGATGAGGCGCTGGGCGATCAAGGCTACCTGCTGCTCGCGACTCCGGAGCGTGTCATCATCTCGGCGAACGCGCCGGCCGGCGCATTCTACGGTGTGCAGACGCTGCTGCAGCTCGCCGAGATCGGCTCCGGGCGCAAGATCCCCTGCGTGCGGATCCGCGACTGGCCCGTCCTGGAGTGGCGCGGCGTCCTCACCGATCAGAGCCGCCAGGCGGTGCCGAAGGTCGAGACATACAAGCGGATGATCCGCGAACTGAGCCGGCACAAGATCAACTTCATCTCGATGCACCTCGAGCACACCTTCGTCGTCGAGAAACACCCGATCATCAGCGACGGCACGGGCGCTCTCACCGCCGCCGACGTAGGCGAGATCTGCGACTATGCGCGGAAGTACCACTGTCTCTTCTTCCCATCGTTTGAGGCCTTCAGTCATCAGCACCATATCTTCAAGCATGAGGAATACGCGCACCTGGCCGAGAGCCCCGGCGGCTCCTCGTTCTCGCCCGTTCAGGATGGCACCTACGAATTGCTCGAGGACATCTTCGACGAGATGGTCCCGGCATTCACCGGCACCGATTTCTTCAACGCGGGCTGCGATGAGGTGGGGGACCTCGGGACAGGTCAGAGCAAGGAACTGGCCGAGGAAATCGGCAAGGACGCGCTCTACGCGCGGCACATGAACCGCGTGCATGACATGCTGACCTCGCGCGGGAAGCGGATGATGATGTGGGGCGACATGCTGCTGCATCACCCCGAGGCGATTGAGATGGTGCCGAAAGACACCATCATCATGGACTGGCACTATGGGCCGCAGCATGACTACCCCTCGATCAAGCAATTCCGCGACGCGGGGTTTGAGGTCTTCGTGATCCCCGCGCTGTCGAGTTGGATGCGGCTGTTCCCCGACTACGAACTCGCGCTGGAGAACATCGAGTGGCTGATCCGACGCGGGCGCGAGGGGGGCGCGATCGGGTCGATGACGTGCAACTGGGGCGACAACGGCAACGAGAACATGATCGCATACAGCTACTACGGGTGGCTGTTCGCGGGCGAGTGCTCGTGGGGCGCGCAGCCCGAGGAGATCGACCGCGACGCCTTCGACCGGGCGTTCTGTCGGCAGTTCTTCGGCACGCGATCGACCGGTCCCGCGAAGGCGACGCACCTCCTCAGCCAGGCCAACCACGCGCTCGGCGGCGACGCCTACTTCAACTGGCGGTTCTTCCACGACGACCCGTTTGTGGGGGCGCTGAGGGCGTCGTGGCCGAGGCAGAAGCGCGTCGACCAATTGACGGCGCTGCTGGCAGAAGCCGACGAGGAGTTGTGGGGGCGCGTCGACCGCAACAGGGACGTATGGGATGCCATGTGGTTCGCGAAGGACCGAGCACAGTACGTGGCGGATAAGGCACGCGCGCTGGCGACGGCGCGGGAGATCTATGAGGGGTCGTGGGCCAAGGCCGACGCCTGGGCATCCATTTCGGACGCGGAGGACCTCCTGTTCTACGCGCGGTCGGACCTGTCGTCGCTGCGGCGCGGCTTTGTGCGGCAGTGGAGCCGCGAGAACCGGCCAGAAGGCAACGACTACAACCTGCGTCGCTGGGACGCGCAACTCGCGGCGTACGACGCGCGGATTGATCGACTCTGGGCGGCAGAGGAGTCTGGCGACTTCCCGGCCCCCGCAGAGATAGGGCTGGATGACCCGCGCTTCAAGCGGGCGCTCAAAGCGAAACGCGCTGAGGTGGCGTCCGATGCGCCGTGGCCGGATGGTGCTGGGACGAAGCGAGTCCCGGTCGTCATCTCGGCGGGCGCGCGACGACGGGTGAACGCGCCGGTCATTGTCGGTCTGACGAGCGGCGGGGTAAGTGTCGACGCGAAGCTTGTGCTAAACGGTGACGAAGTGGTGGCCCAGTCGCTCGGCGACCAGCTTGCCTTCATCATCCCCGGCGTCATCGAGGCCGGCGAGGAATCGCGCGGCGAGTTGTACGTGGACGCCGATCCCGCAACATACGAGCCGCTGGCCGACGCTGGCGGGAATGACATCATCGTCGATGTCGGGCCGTATGCTGCGAGGCTCGGATCGGAAGGCGCCCACATCTACGAGTGGAAGGTCGCGGCGCTGGGCGGGCAGGACATTACGCTGCCGGGCGACACGTCGTACTTCGGGTTCTTCGACGAGATGCGCCTTCGTGGCGAGCCATTCGAGCTGACATTCGTCGCGGATGGCCCGGTGGTAGCGATCGTGAAGGCAGTGTCGGCCTTGGGCGATGAACGCACGTACTATTTCTGGCGGGGGCTTCCCTATGTGGAGTGCGTGCTGGATGAGGGCGCCGCGTACCTGTGGGCGTTTGATGCGACTGGGAACTTCGCGTCCGACGCGCCGATGCCAGGGACGGCGTATCTGAGCAATGGGTTCACCGCCCCCGTCCCGGAGACCGGCGCGCATGAGCAAGTGCCGATGCGCGGCCAGAAGGCGTGGTGGTGCTGCAAGACGCGCGAGGACGGGCTAACGCTTGGGCTCATCACGCCCAACGAGCAGACGAATATGAAGGTCGGCCCCGGAGGGGGCTTCGGTGGCGTGGGGATCGAGGGCTCCAACCCGTCGCAGTACGTCGTGGTGTATGCCGATGTGGACAAGCGCGGCCCGAAGGTGGTCGAGGAAATCCACCACACGCTCGCGCGCGACGAGCCGGTCACGGTGACCTACGGCAAGCTGGAGGTGCGTGGTGAGTAGGATCGTCGATCTATCCATGCCCATCGTGGATGGAATGCCCACCTGGCCGGGCGACGTGGAGGTGAAGCTCTGGCGGCACCACACGATCGCCGAGGGATTCTCGAATACGGGCGGCATTCAGATCGGCACCCACGCGGGCACGCACCTCGACGCCCCGTTCCATTGGTTCGAAGGAGGGGGCGCAGGTTGAGTCAGTCTCGCTGGAGCGGCTCTGCGGCCCGGCGCGGGTGGTCGACGCGCGCCCCCACCTCGATGGAGTCGACATCACCGCCGCCTGCCTTGCCGCGGCAGCTGGCCAGATTCATGCAGACGAGAGGTTGCTGATCCTCACCGGATGGCGCGGCGAGATCAGTGACGAAGACTACCCCGCGCTCACGCGCGACGCGGCTGAGTGGCTGGTTGCCAAGCAACCCGCTCTGGTCGGCGTCGACACGCCATCCGTCGACGGCCCAACGGCGGGCCACGCGCACGAGTTGCTGCTAGGCGCGGAAGTGCCGGTCGTTGAGTTGCTGGTCAACTTGGATGAGTTAATCGGCCGCAAGTTTGGGCTATACGCCCTGCCCCTGGCAATCGCCGACATGGACGGCGCGCCGGTGAGGGCGGTGGCGATCCTGTAAGACGACGGAGGGGAGTTGCGGTGGCGGCGCGGATAGCCTGCCCGAAGTGCGGAGCCGACAACCCGCACTCGATCATCGTAACGACGTGCGCGAAATGCGGGAGCGATCTTCCGGACACGCCGCCCCCGGCGCGACCGGCCGCTGCCAAGAAGCCAAGGGCGCGGCGGTTCTCGCTGCCGAAGTTGCGGCTGCGACGCAGACCGAAGGTGGTGCCGGTCCGCACGTCGGGGTCGCGGCCCCAGGCGTGGACCAAGGACAATCCGCCACCGCGCAAGCCAATGAGCTTGGGCATACCCCAAGAGACGCTGGCGCGCATCGAGGCCCGCAAGTACGACACCTGGTCGCGACGGATTCCGAGTCTGAAACAGCCTCCGAGACGGGTGCCTGTCTGGGTGCAGGTCCAGTGCGTGCTCGGACGCCTGTCGGTCCAGTTGGGATGGACGGGCGTGTTGGTGGGTCTGGCCGGAACGTGGGCGTTGCTGGATGTCGATTGGACCGACTCCGCCTTCAAGCGGCACGGAACGGTGACGGTGGACGGTATTGTGACCGAGGTCCGCGCGCCGCTCAGAGGCCGCGATGCTCCCCGACCGACGGCACACGAGTTCCGCTTCACGGATGATGAGGGCAACATCCAAACCGGCACGGCTTACAGCCTCCACCCAAGCTTCGAGGAGGGCGACCGGGTCCCCGTCACGCACGCGGTGGGCAAGCCTCACATCTGCCGTATCGACGGGATGAGCGCCAGCGATACGCCCTGGGAACTTGCGACCGCGGCGCTCGCTATGCTGCCATTCGGCCTGTGGGGGTGCATCCACGGGTCCATCAGCGGTCTCCGCGACCGCGAGCTTCTCATTCGCGGCAAGCTGGGCAAAGCGGAGTTGATCTCGATTGAGCTGGCAGGCGGCGGCATCCACGAGCTTGTCTTCGAGTTCGAGATCGACAGCGGCTACGCCTATCGCGCCACGGTCGTGACCGAGAACGTCGATGCCCTGCGCGACGACCCGAGGGAGCCGATCCTGTATCTGCCCAGAAACCCGAGACACGCGGCGATGTTTGATGTACTTCCCGGCAGGCCCGCCATAGACAATGCTGGAAACCTGGAGTGTGGCCCGTACTCGACCGGGGTGTTGGCGCTGGTGTTGCCGGTTTGCGCGGTTGTGGGTTGGCTGATCTCAACGGTCATCTGGATCATATAGGGAGCGCCGCCGCATGAATCCCGGACGCGTCACCTGTCCCCACTGCGGGGCGAAGAACCGACGCTCAGACATCGTCACCACCTGCAGCAAGTGCATGCAGCCGCTCACCGACGGGCCGCCCCAGCCGCAGTTTCCGGCGCCCATCGAGACGCAACAGCCGGAGCCGAGCCCCCGCTGGAGCGCTGACGAGGAGGTCGGGCTCGCCGATGACGACGAGCCGGTCGGGCCTGGCATTCCGCTAGTCCCCCCGCCACGCGAGGTGCCGGGGCTCGTGAAACTGAGCTGCATCTTCGGCGGCGTCTTCGCTCAGATGGGTTGGATCTTCTTCGGCCTGGGGATGGTCTTCGTCTGGGTCTTCGGCCCGGAAGTCGACCTCAGCCCGTGGTGGACGGCGGCCTACAAGTTCGAGACGACTCAGGGCGTCGTGACCGACGTCCGGTCAAGCAACTTCACCATAAACGACCAGCCCGTCTTTGCGCATACCTACGTCTACTTCTCGCCGGCGGGCGGACAATTCACGGGCGTGTCTCACGCTACCGGGCGCAAGCTGGACATCAATGCCGAGGTGGAGGTCCAGTACGCCACGAGCCGTCCGCTGGTCTCGCGAATCCGAGGGATGCGAGCCAAGCCCGCGCCGATCTGGGTGCTTGCCATGGTCGGCATCTTCCCGCTGATCGGACTCGTCTTCATCCTCGTGGCTCTTCCGCCCGGCATCCGCGGCGCGAGGCTGCTGTCGACGGGCAGACTGACCGATGGACGGCTCCTGGATGTGAAGGCCACCGGCACGCGCGTCAACCGCCGCCCGGTCATGAAGATGACCTTCGAGTTCAAAGACGAGGCAGGCCAGCTTCACCAGACGGTTGCCAAGACTCACGAGGCCGAGAAGCTGCGAGACCAGAAGCGCGAGGCGCTGCTATACGATCCGGCAAAGCCGACCGTTGCCGCTCTGCTGGATAACCTGCCCGGACGGCCCATCATCGATGAGACCGGCAGCTTCGGACCTGCGAGCACGGGCAAGGCCATCGCGACACTCATTGCTCCAATGCTTGCAATCGATGCGCAGATTATCTGCCTTATCGTCCGGTGGCTGCTGCGCTGATCACAGGAGACCAACATGACCCGGATGCTCATCATCGGATTCGTGGCACTCGCCTGTGGCGCTGCTTGCTCCCAGGACGCTGACCTCTTCCCGTTCGTGATTCCCTGGGACGATGACGCGCCGAGCGTCGCCAACGTGAGCGAGTGGAATGAGAAGCCCGCGGGCAAGAGCGGATTCATCACCGTCAGCGACGGGCATTTCGTCGACGGCAACGGCGAGCGAATTCGCTTCCTGGGCACGAACCTGTGTTTCGCGTCGGCCTTCCCTCCGCATGATGTGGCCGAGAAAGTCGCGCGGCGGATGGCGAAGTTCGGCATCAACGTGGTGCGCTTCCACCACATGGACAACGCGTACTTCCCGCGCGGCATCTGGGATGGCGAATACGAGGACAAGCAGCACCTCTCCGCCGAGGCCATCGACCGGCTCGACTACATGATCTTCCAACTCAAAGAGAACGGGATCTACGCGAACATCAACCTGCACGTGTCGCGAACGCTGGCGGAGGCGGATGGCATTCAGCAGGCAAGCGAGATGCCGAAATACGGTAAGGGCGTCGACAACTTCCATCCCGAGATGATCAGACTGCAACGCAACTACGCGCGCGATCTGCTAACGCACGTCAATGAATACACCGGCAATGCCTACACGGACGAACAGGCCGTCGCCGCGATTGAGATCAACAATGAGAACTCGCTGACCGCCCAGTGGCGGGGCGGCGCGATCGACACGTGCCCCGAGTACATTCAGGAGATGCTCGACGAGCGCTGGAACGAGTGGCTGAGCGCGAAGTATGCGGGTACGCCGGCGCTCCAACAGGCATGGGACACGGAGGCCGAACCACTCAACGACGTGGAGATGCTGGCCAACAGCGACTTCTCGGTCGGCACGGACAACTGGACGGCACAGACGGCCGGCACGTCGGAGGCAACTCTCGAGGTGACCGATGATGGACCGGATGGCTCGCCGGCACTCAAGCTGACGGTTACCGAGACCTCTGATACGAGCTGGCACGCGCAGCTCTACCAAGCCGGCCTAGCGTTCGAGGAGGGCAAGGCCTACACCCTCGCGTTCAAGGCAAGGGCCGAGCCGACCCGGCGAGTGGGTATCAACAGCTTCCGGGCCAAGGAACCGTGGGGCGTGTTAGGCTTCAGCGCCAACATCGAGGCCGGCGACGAGTGGACGACCCACGAGTTCGCCTTCCGCGCGACCGAGACCGAAGACGTCGCCCGCATCACCTTCACTGGCCTGGGTCTGCAAGAGGGGGCGCTATGGATCGCCGAGCCGTCGCTGAGGCTGGGCGGCATCGCCGGGCTGCCGGCGGGAGAGACGCTTGAGGCCGGGAACGTCACTCGCCCAAGCCACGGCACCATCACCGGACGCAGCGCCAATGGCGCGCGGGATTACGTTGAGTTCCTGCTGGCAGTCGAGACGGAGTACTGGACGGGGATGGTGGATTACCTCAAGGGCGACCTCGGCGTGAAGCAACCAATCACCGGTACGCAAATGGGATACACGCCGCCCCAAACCCACGCGGCGATGGACTACTACGATGTGCACGCCTACTGGCACCACCCATCATTCCCGGGCAAGCCGTGGGACGCGAACAACTGGTTCGTCGCCAACCGGCCGATGACTGATTCCGAGGGAGGCACGCTGCCCCGTCTCGCCGCCCGCCGAGTGGCGGGGAAACCGTACACCGTGAGCGAGTACAATCACCCGGCGCCCAACGCCTATGGATCCGAGGCGATGCTCCTCCTGTCGGCTTTCGCGGGGCTGCAAGACTGGGACGGTATCTACCAATTCACCTACAACAGCGGAGACTGGTGGGAGGCGGACCGGCTGGACAGCTACTTCAACATCAAGGCCCACGCCGCCCAACTCGTGACCCTCCCGGCGGCAGCGGCACTCTTCAGGCGCGGCGACATCCAGCCGGCTCGCCAGGCGACGCTCGTCCGGACGACGCCGGAGGAGATCATCGACATGGGGACTCGTGACCCAGCGGCGGGCGCCTACGCAACCGCCCATGGGGTGGAGAGCGCAACGAGCCTGTCACACCGCGTGGCGATCGCGGTCGGGGACGATGCTGAGGTCGCCGGCCCGACGACCCCGCTCGGCAACGCGCAAGACGGTTGGCGCGCGGACACGGGCGAGTTGCTCTGGTCGTACTCGGAACGCGATTCCGGTGTCGTGACGATCGACACGAGCAACGTGGTGGCGCGAATCGGGGCGACGGCTGACGCGTGGCAATCCGATAGCGGCGTCGGGATCACCATCGGGGCGACCCGGCACAACTGGGCAGCCATCACGATCGCCGCAATCGATGGCGATGGCGTCGGAGGTCCCGGTCGCCACCTCATCACCGCAACGGGGCACTACGCGAACTCCGGCTGGGGATGGGAGGCTGACGGCGATCGAGTCACGCTGGGGCGCGACTGGGGCGAGGCGCCCTACGTGGCCGAGGGCATTCCGGCGACGATCACGCTGCCCGTTCCCGCCGCGCGCCTGTCGGCGCACGCGCTGGACGCATCCGGCGCGAGGGCTGGCGAGCTGGCGGTGACCGGTGGCGACCGGGCAACGATTGCCATTGGTCCCGAGCACCAGACACTGTGGTACGAGGTGGTCGTCGACTAGTTCGGCCGCGTGACGCCCGTCACGAATCGCCATCGGGGACCAACGGAACCGGGAACGGATGCCAGGAGTCCACTTAGTAGTGCCGGGCCACAGCAGTCCCCCTGCCGCTCACGGACGGGCCCTGACAGCGCCTAGGCGGACGTGGCCCGGCACGATAACATCCCCTCTTCGTAAAACCCATCTCATCCCGAGACGTGCCAGTCGATGTCACCCGAGCCCCGAGTTCAGGCGTCTGTCAACTGCGCAAGTGAAAACCCCACTCTCCGGTCGGTCGCGGCGCTAAAGTTGAGCGAACACGTCCGGAACCCCCCATAATCACGGAATGTTAAAGGTTATAGCCAACGGAGCCACCGTTGGAGATAGGGTGTTCGTGTTATTGCAGCAGGCGGATGGCGTTCCTCGTAATGCGGGTGCAGACGAGTGAATGGACCGAGGTTGGGCGCCATCATTTCGCCGTCACCCCACACGCTACGGGATCACTTCAGTAGGCAGAGACTGCTCGACATGAGCCGTGTAGCCCGAGGGGTCTGGGATATTTCAACATTTTACGGTTCACTGGTGAGCGAGAGGAGGAGACGTTAGACGTCTGTCGAACTCCACCCATGGTCAGCCTAGGACCAGCGACGACGGTGGTCCACTGTATTCGCCCAATCTTAGCGCGACGCAGCGCGGGCGACCGGAACCGTAGCGAGCCGGTGACATCTCACCGGCCGTGAGATCCGGGAAAGTCGAGGAGGTTCAAAGTATGGGACGCCCCACAGTCTTATATATCGAAGACGAAGAGGCCGCGTGCACAGAAGTCTCGCAAGCGCTGAGCGTCGAAGGGTTCGACGTCATCTGCGCGTCAACAGGCCGCGATGGCCTGGCGGAGGCGCGCAAACTGAAGCCGGACCTGATTCTCCTAGACCTGATCCTGCCTGAGATGGACGGCCTTGAGGTCTGCCGCCAAATCCGCGGCGAACTCAACACGCCCATCATCATGCTGTCGGTCAAAGGAGAAGAGGTCGATCGCGTCGTTGGGCTCGAGATCGGTGCCGACGACTACATTGCCAAGCCGTTCCGTCCGCGCGAGTTGGTGGCACGGGTGCGAGCCATGTTGCGGCGCTCGTCACTCATCAAGGAGGCGGCGGAGCGCCAGAAGACGCTCACGTTCCCCGGCCTCTCGATTGATCTGCCGACCCGCACCGTGAAGGTCGACGATGTCGCCGTTCACCTGACGCCGAAAGAGTTTGATCTACTTTACCACCTGGCATCACAGCCCAGGGTCGTGTTCTCCCGCGAGCAGATCCTGGAGCAGGTCTGGGGATACCAGACCCGCGGCGGCGATCTGCGCACCGTTGACACCCACATCAAGCGTCTCCGCAAGAAGCTGCAGGAGGATCGCGGCGACCACCCGTGGAGCATGGCAACGGTCTGGGGCGTTGGCTACAAGTTCGACGTCGCTCCGTAAGCACGCGCGGCTCGACAACCTAAACGGGGGCCCATGCCTGGACGTGGGTCCCCGTTTCCCGTTTTCGTCGGGCCTAGCCCATCTCCGCCGCGCGCCGGATCGCCTCGGTGTAGACAGTCACGGCCTTGCGGACCTGGTCGATCTCAACCCATTCAAGGCCCGTGTGAGCCTGGGAGATGTCGCCCGGCCCGATGACCACCGACGCGATGCCCGCCGCCGCGAAATTGCTCGCATCCGTGCCGTAGTGTACCGCCGCCGTCGACGCGTCACAGACCTCACGCGCGGCCGATAGAACCGCCTGAGCCCATGGCGAGTCGTCATCGACCTCCATCGGCGAATCGACGATCAATGGCTCGACCGACACCGACGCCATCAGCCCGCGCTCATCCAAGAAGCGCTGCATCGAGTCCACGACATCGGGCAGGTCCTCATCCGGGAGCACGCGCCGATCGATGCTGATCGCGCAGCGGTCCGGCACGCTGTTGACGGTTTGGCCGCCGCTGATGGTGCCGACGCTGAGCGTCCTCGGGCCCAGCCGGGGATGAGGCGGCTCTTCCTGCAGGTCCTTCGCCCACTGTTCCAACGCGCCCACAATCCGAGCCATGCGATAGATAGCGTTGTCGCCTTCCCATGGCGTCGCGGAGTGAGCCGGACGCCCCTTGGCGGTGACCCGCCAGCGAGCCGCGCCCTTGTGGGCGGTCACGACGTCGAGCTTCGTGGGCTCGCCGACGATCGCGTAGTCGGCCGTGAATCCGGAGTCGACCAGCGCCGAGGCGCCGCCGAAACTGTATTCCTCATCCGCGGCCGCGCAGAGCCAGACATCGACCGGCGCTCCGCCCGCCTGAAGCTCGGCGAGCGTGACCAGCATCGCGGCCAGCGACCCCTTCGCGTCACATGAGCCTCGCCCGTGCAGTCTTCCGTCGGCCTGCACGGGATCAAACGGCGCGATCTCCATGTGATCGACGCGCACCGTATCCATGTGCGTCTCAAGCAGGATCGACACGTCAGAGCGACCGCCCTCGACCTTGGCCAGCACGTTCTCCCGGCCCGGTTGCACCAGTTGACGCTCCGAGCGGATGCCGTGCTGGGTCAGGAACTCAGTCACGTAGTCCGCGATACGCGCCTCACCGAACTCGTCCCCGACGGCCGGTTCGCCCATTGGGTTCACGCTCGGGATCGACACCAGGTCGGCAAGGACCTCGATTACATCAGGCATCACGCACCTCGTATTATGCTGGGGAAGTCACGGCCGGGCGACGCGCGCCCGAAGCTGCGAGGGGGATTTCGGATTCGATCGGGCAATGCCCTCCCACGCGCGCTGAATTGCCGGCGGCTACTGGCGGCCTTTGCCGCGCTGGCGCTTGTCGGAGTACATCTGCTGGTCGGCGCGGTGGAGCAACTCGAAGATGGAGCAGGGGTCCTTGGGATCGTAGAACGCCGTGCCCAGACTCACGGACAGCGTGTACGGCCGAGCCTTGCTCGTGTTGTGCTCAGCCATCGTGCGCAAGAGCCTTCCCGGGAGCCGGTCGGTCTCGTCCGGGGGAAAGTCGACCATCAGCACGGCGAACTCGTCGCCGCCGAGACGGGCGATGATATCAGAATCCCTGAAGGTCGTGCGGAAGATGTTCGCGACGTCGTTGATGGCCTGGTCACCATGGGCGTGTCCATGAGTGTCGTTGATGTCCTTCAACCCATCCATGTCCGCATAGAGCAGCATTAGCGCCTTGCCGTGCCGGTTCGCGAGCTTGAGTTGTTGCTCGGAAAGAACGACGAATCCGCGCCTGTTGCTGAGGCCCGAGAGGTCGTCTTGGAGCGATTCCTGTCGGGCCTCCACGAGCAACTGGTGCCGGCCCATCGCAAACCGCACCGCTCGCGGCAGGGGGATCGGGTCCGTCTTGCCCTTGACGATGTAATCCTGGGCGCCCGAATGCAGGGCGTTCATCCCGGCCTCTTCGTCATCCACGCCGGTGAGCACCATGACGGGCTTGCCCAGCGCCGCCGAGCACACGCGCGGAACAGCCTCGATCCCCTGCGCGTCCGGATTGTCCAGATCAAGGAGAATCACATCGGGGTCTGCATCGGTGAAGCCCGCGAGCGCCGAGTCAATGTCCTCGAAGTGAACGACGCGGAACGCGCCGCCCCCTTGCGCCTCCAACACCTCGCGTATGGCAAAGGCATCGGTGTGGTCTGCCTCGATCAACAGAACGGTAACCGCCTCTGCCATCGCGGGTTCACCTCGCTGGCGGGAACGGTCCGCCGGAGTATCGTGGGCTCGGGCAATGCCTCAATTACAACTTCGGCGGGCGCGCCCGAACCCCTGCAAGAGGCGGGTCAGCGGGTAACCTCGATGGTGGTTTCCTCGCCCGTCCTCCTGACCACCACCGTCTCGCGAACGCCATTGCAGACGACTGCCACCGTGACCGCATCATCGCCGGTGGAAACGGTGACTTGTGGCGGCTCCGCTCCCGGCGCCAGTTCGATCACGCTGGCAAACGCTGCCCGTGTCGCGCGCCGACGCGCGATGACCAGAGGGATCTCCTCCGACGGCGGCTGCCCCGGTCCATGCCCGGCGAAGACTTCCGTGTCCGCAGCGCCCGCCATGGTCAGTCGAACGCGCTTGTCGTCACCAAGCGACCACTCCGCCGACCACGCGTCGGAGGTGGTCGCCGCCCTGGTCGAGGCGATGTGCTGATAGCCGGACCCGTCGTGGATGGGCTCGGCGAGCGGCTCCAGCGGCAAGCGGACATCCAGCTCGCCCCGGTTGTGCCACGCCCAATCGTACACGTGCTCGTCGTCGGATTCAGCGGTGACAACATCCACGAGGTGGTCGCCGATCAGCACGACCGCGCGTCTCAACGCAACGCCCGGGTAGGCTCCGTCGGTGGAGCCACTCATGGCCTGGTAGCCGTCCCCCACCTCGAACAGATCCAGCGTGCCGTCGGTCGGTTTCTGACTGGTCTGACCGACGACGATCGTATTGTGCGCGATCGTCTGTCGATACCACGTGCCGTGCAGCGGGACGCCGTATGCCAACCGGCCCGGGTCCGGCGCGATCTCAGAGCCGAGCGCGTAGAGGATCAGCGTCAGCTTGTCCGGGTGCCCGTGTCCGCCTCCATGCTGTCCGTAGTCGAGGTGGGCGTAGACCGCGTCGGGGCCGGAGCCCTTCCGCAGAATCGCGGCGCCTAAGCCCCCGAAGTCCCGGCTCTTCAGCTCAGGCAACGGACGTTCCTCGAACTCGTCCGGCCCGAGCAGCAGCGCCTCCAAAGACGTCCGCCCGCCGAGCGCGGCGACCGTCAAGTAGGCTGGATCATCCCAGCGGATCCCGGCGACCGCGTAGTTCGCTTCCTGATTCGCCAGTTGGAACTTGTCCGAATCGTTCACCGCCGGGAAACGTGCGTCCGGCGTTACGTACTCCAGCGGCGCGTCGAACAGCGACCGATAGCGGTCATCGGCATACAGATTGACGCCCGCGTTACGCGCCATCTCCGAGGTGTAGACCAGCGCGCGAACGCTGTAGAAGTGATACGCGGCGGCTCCCTCGTACCAGAATCCATCGGACAGAATGCTATTGGCCATCTGGAACCGGAACCCGCTACGACCCTCGATCGCCCACCCCGCAAGCTGGGCATCCCGCAGGCAGAAACCGACCGCGCCGACGCCGGCGTTGTGCCACGTCTGCCAGTTGCTGATCCCCGCGTTGTGACGCATGATCGTTTCGCATGAGGGTCGCAAGAAGTCGTCCTCGATGCGCGCCCTATCCTCATCGCTGAGGCTGTTGTAGATCAGGTCATACGCCCACGCGACGCGGATGATGGAGACGGCCTCATCGAGCGTCTGCGCAAACCGGCGTCCGCCGGAGTTGCTCACCTTGCCCCGCGTATTATGGATCTCGTAGCCACCGTACTTGTCGGCATACTGGAGGAGAATCTCGCGGGCCGAGTCGGCGTACTTCGCCTCACCCGTCCAGGCGTAGGCGAGCCCGAGGTCCTGCATCTTCGACGTGTACGCGCTGTGCGTGTAGGTGATCTGCACGTCGTCATAGGGCCAGCCGGTGAAGACCTCACCGTCGACCGGACAGACGTGGCGCGTGGGGCCCTCGCCCTTGAGGTGACGGCCGTGGGTCGGGCACGAGTACCAGTGCGACCACTGTCCGCCCTTGTCGGGCACTTCGACGGGGTCGTCGAGCGCGGCGTCGGCCGCGGCGATGATCTTGTCGTAGATCTTCTTGGCCCAAGGCTGAGCTGCGGCCCGCGCCTTTGCCGCGGCCAGCTCCTCGCTCGTTGCCAGCAGGCACGGGTACTCCGCCGGCGGCAGGGGCACCATCGCGTTCACGGTGATCGGGGGAACGGTCGCGCCATCGGGTGGGTCCGCGAGCTCCACGACACATGCCTCCCGCGTGAGGGGTTTCCGGTTGGACGCCCTGTCTCGGTCCATGCGCAGGACCAGTTCGATCTCGCTCGTCTCGCCCGCGCCCAGCACTTCCGTCTGCTCGCTAGCCAGCGTGGCTTGGAACGCATCCAGTCCATCGGCGTCGACCTTCAGGCGATACGCCCTCGCCTCATCCCCACGATTCGTGACGGAAAGCTGCCATGTCGCGGAGTACGTCTCGTCGGTCTGCTCGACGACCGGATTGCTTGACTTGAATGACACGACGTCCCGTTCGAGCGCGACGTCATCGATGTACAGCGCGGTGTCGGCCTTCGCCGAGTGATCCCAACCACCCGTGTGGATCCGGAACGAGTCGATCTGATCCCAGCCTCGCGGATTACGGGTAGGCTGGATGTCGCCGCCGAGGTGGAGATGGAACTGCTTCCACCCGGCCCAGTCGACGCGGAAGTGATGGAAGTAGTAGTCCCAACCCGCAGCGTCCTCGGGGTCCTCGGAATCGAGCACGAGGGTCAGCTTGGCGTTGTTGGCCACTGCCGAGTACATCCAGAATGTCAGCCGGGCGTACTCGCTCCAGTCCTTCGGCACGACGTCGGCCGGGACGACGAGGTTCGGGTTCTCGGGGTGGTTGACCCAGGCGGCCGAGGCCTCCCCCTGTTTGACGAACTCACTGTTTGCCACCGTGCCTTCCCACGTCGCGCCCTCCTCAAAGTCGTCGAGCACGAGCCGAGCCGGTCCGCCGAACGCCGTCGTCGTCAGCACCGCCAACGCAATCGCGATCATGTGGTTGACTCCCAAGGTGTGCCGAACTGCTCGCTCGAGCAGATCTCACTCATCGGCTTTCTGGGTCGAGCATCCGGGTCAGCATCCGGCACGCCGATTGGCGTCAGGCAGAGGATCTCAAGCTCGGGCGGGATCCCGAGCACCGCCCTAACCTCGTCCTTGTCCATGGCGCCGATCCAGCACGTTCCATACCCGAAGGCAGTCGCCGCGAGGACCATATTCTGAAGGGCAATCGAGGCATCGACGCGCTGCCAGTCGCTCTCGGCGGGGAGACCGCAGACACAGACTGTCACATCCGCGTCCGCCATGAACATCTGCCCCGCACAGGCTTTCGCAACCGCCTCTCGACGCTCCGGATCGCGCACCACGATGAAGTGCCACGGTTGACGGTTCCTGGCGCTGGGGGCTTGACGGCCCGCTTCGAGAATCTGCTCGAGGTGATCGTCGGGGACCGGATCAGGGACGTAAGCCCGGACGCTGCGGCGGTTCCTAATGGCCTGAATGGTGTCCATGAGAGGTCTCCTGGCTGGATTCGTGCGGATGGGACACGGGCATCACATCCGCGTCGGCGAACAGGTCTGCGTGGGGTGCTGGCGAGGTAACGGGGGCCTAGAACGACTCCGTCGCCGCCCAAGCGGTGTTCCCTGGCCGCTCGGCCGACGACGGGGGCTCCTCCCCCGGTTGTCCTTTCGGAAATACCACCAAGGGGCGAGCGATGAGGCTTCAGCCTGATCGAGCTGTACTTGGATAGACGTACTTCGGGCCGTTTGGTTCTGCGAATGTGACACAGCGCACACTTCCCGACACGCCATGGCTTGATTCGCCCTCATGCCTCGGCGTCCACGATCTCAAGATTGCCCCCGCACGAGGGGCACTTGTGTCCGGGTTCACGGATTGAATACTCGCTTGCACAGTACGAGCATTTCTTCGATTTGCGGATCTCCCGCATCCCGGCGAAGGCGTAGTAGAGGTCGTCTCCGCGGATGAGGTGCTCGGCGAGCCCCTGCTGCACGTGCCGCTCCAACGAGGCCGAGGCGTCGGCGACTGGCACCCGCAAGCCGCCGGCGACCTCCCCCACCGTCACCTCGCCACCCGACAGTCGCGCGAGCGCGAGGACCCGCTCGTCGACGCTCTCAGGTGACGTCTGGGCGAGCTTCGCCAGGTGGCGCACTGTGAAGATCGATCCGGCGGCCCCGATGACCAGCATCGTCAGCCCGATGACTAGGATGTGCGGTTTGCCGCCGCTCCCAATCATGAACGTGAGACCAACAAGGATCAGGATGATCGCAACGACCAGAAGGCACCCGGCACCGAAGTACATCGATGACTTGCTTCCCATCGCCATTCCTCCAGGGCCCTCAGGGCCGAAGGTATCGTAGCAGCGTGGATGGAAACGTCTCCGATCTTTGCCCGAGGAGGGCCGCTATGCCCACAGCAATTCGTCCCGCCGTCGCTGATGACATGCCCAGACTCCAGGAGATCGTCACCCAGATCTGGGCGATCGGATCCGACTGGGAACTGGAGGAGAAGTACGGCTCCGTCGGAGACGAATCGTGGGACCGCTGGCTGGTCCCCAAAGTCATGTCCCGCCTCTGGGACGAGATCGCCGCGACGCTCGTGACCGAGGTCGATGGCGAGATCGCCGGCTTCATCTCGCACGCGCTCAACAGCGCCCGGCGCGTTGGCTCGATCCACTTCAACGGCGTGGCGCCTGAGTTTCGCGGAAACGGAATCGGCACCCGCCAAGTCGAGCATGTTCTGGGTCTCATGCGCGAGGCCGGCATGGAGATCGCGGCTGTGGGGACGGGGATGAACGACGGCCACGCGCCCGCGCGCCGCGTCTATGAAAAGGCCGGCTTCGAGCCGGTCATCGAGTACCGCATGTACGCTCAACGGCTGTGATCCGCTGCCGTCAATCGCCGACCACGCCCGGCAGGTCCAGCGCGCCGCGAGTCTCCGTGGCGAAGCGTCGCAATGTCTTGATGGCCGCGACGGGATTGACGTGTGGCGCCAAGTCGAGCAATCCCGGGTAGGCCATCAGCAGCTCCGTGTCGGTCTGCGAGGAGAACCGCCGCACGAAGGTGATCAGATCGACCAGGTTCGCTCGTGCGGCGGTATCCGGAGCCGTCAGCCCGCCCGTGCCCAGAGGATCTCGCATGTGGGCTTCCTTCGGCAGGCCCGCCGCATCCATCGAGACGGCTCTCACCATGCATGGGATGCACGCGCCGCACGGTCGTGACATCCGCCCCGCCATCCAGCAGGATACCGCCCCCTGGATTTCCTCAATGCCAAAGTGCTGACTGAGCACGTCTCGCACCAACTCGCCTTTGGTGTGGTACACGAACGGGTTGGCGACCGCGATGTCGAGGCCGAGCGCGGCAACAAGTTCGCTGAACGCGGAGAGTGTCTGCGGGCGCGTCCCGGCGGTGGACTGGCCGCCAACGCGCGCCTCGGTGAGTGGCAAGTTCGCCGCCAACAGCCCATTCTCCGGGCAGACCAACTCTCGCGCCCCGGCCAGGTGGCAGGCGACGGCCCCGAGCGTCAGGTAGAGGAATGAGCGGGCGCGTTGCGAGGTCTCTCGTTCATCCGGCGGCGGGAACGGGTGGGACGTGTCAGCCGCGCGAGCCGGGCCGCAAGGGACGGCCACGAGCCTTGCGCCTTCGCCGAAGCGGCGCGTGAGGCACCCGTGGACATGCGTCTGCGAGGCCGCCACGGTCGCGTTGTGGGGTCGGTGGGCGACGAAGACTGTCTTGCGACCGGCCGCCAGCAGCACCGCTGCGCCGGCGAAAGAGTCGAGGCCGCCCGACAGCAGCGACACGCAGTCGGCTTCGACCTCCGGCGCGGAAACGCCATCCGAAGCCTCGTCTTCAGCCTCGCGCGCGCAGAAGCCGAAGACATAGGCGTCTTTGCACAGCACGTAGAGAAATCGCGCGAGCTGTGGCTCCACGGACGACCAGAAGTCGGGATCTCGCACGGGCACGAGGAACGAAGTCGAGCGGACCCAGTCCTCGTTCCGCCCGCGCGCAAACGCCAAGTCGGCTGAATAGACGGCCAGCGCGATCTCAAGAAAGTCCCGTAGCCGCGAGGGAATGGCGCCGGGCAGCTCTGCCGTGATGCGATCCAGGTCAAGCGCCACGTTCCGCCGATCGCCGTCGAAACAGACGGTGAGGTCGGGCTGCGCGTGGCCCGGCGGAGCATCACCCGCTCCGCCGGCCACGACCACTGTGCGCTGAGAGGGGGTCATGCGATCCCTCCCAGGGCTCGAAGACTCTCGCCCAGAGCCGTCTTCAGCACGCCGCGATACTGCGAAGTGCTCGCCGGTCCCGCGTCGGCCGCGCGCCACAAGTCGTCCTCGAGGCCGCCTAGCTCCAACCCACGCGTGGTGCCCTCGCAGATGGCGGAGATGTCGCTCGTCAGTCTAGCCGCGTCAGCAACAGTTCCCAGACGCCCGCCACCTACGTGCGCCGGGAGGTCGCGCTCGACGAAGTACCTGAAAGCGTAAGACACGTCCTGAGCGAGGAACGTGCCGGCAAGCTCGGACAGGCGTCGCTCGGCTGCGTAGCGGGCCAATGCGGCGCGAACGGCTTCTGAAGTGTCATCCGCGCCCTGACCGACCTCAAGCGCGGACGCGGAGAGCGCGTCCAATGCAATCTCGCCAAAACGCGAAGCCTCGCGCGCATCGATGATCGATCGCTCGGCCGTCGACCTCAGAGCGGCTGCGAGATCCCAGGAGGCAGGCAATGCGGGGGATACGGAGAGCTGGGCAGCGTCGATCGCGCCCGTGCTGGCGCCCGTCAGCGTACCCATGCACCGGGCGACCGCCGCGTCGGCCATCTGCTCGCGCGTCGTAGGAGTTAGCGCGTCGACGATCCCCGAGACGATGGCTTCGGGTGGAGCTTCCGGGTCGGCGTAAAGCCTCTGGACCCGGTCCCAAGCCGGCGTGCGCGGCGACCTGTGACTAGAGGATGTTCCCATTGGTCGATTCTTGGGTGATGTTTCCCCTCTCGATGCCCAAACCCCTCCGCCACGAAGAGGAGATGCGGCGCGCATCCGGGAAATGCAGGGCCACAGACCAATGGACGATAGACACTCCGGACAAGACAGACCACGCAGTAACGGGCCCTGCGCTTGCGGCAGCGCGCTGCCGGCGGCGCTGTGCTGCGACGCGCGACGCGCGTTCGCCGGCGAGACTCAGCCCGCGTCCTTCGTCCCCACCGACGAGGTCGATATCACCGCGGCCCAGTGGGAGCTGTCCATCGCGACGGTGCAGGCGATCGTGACCGTCTTGCCGGACGTTCCCGTTCCGCTGCTCGGCAACCGCACGCCCAGGGCATTGTGCGCGGCCGGCCCGGAAGAACGAGCCGCAGCCCATGCCTACCTGGATTCCCTGGCCAACACGGCCGAGGCGGTTGGGATCGAGTTCCCGAGCGGCGACATCGTCCGCGAGATGTTCACGCCCGAGACGCGCAAGCACTCGTGCGACGACCGCGACAATATCACGCTCGCGATGCTGACGCTCCAGCTTCTGGCGCGCGGCTTTGAGGAGCCGGCAGTGCTCGGCGCGCACAGGCTGTTCCGCGACATCAAGCGCGTGATGGCTGAGCATTTCCGCAAGCCCAATTCGTTTGCCGCGTCGGTTGACTTCGCGCTGTGCTGGATGCACTTCCGGCCGGAATCGCGCCAGGAGGTCGCCGACATCTACCAGGTCGGCGACGCAACGGTCGCGAAGCACTTCGGCGCCATGAAACAGGAGCTGAAGCTCGTCTGGTATGACCCCCGCTACGCCGTCCAGGACCCCGAGTGGCAGGAGATGCTCGAGCGCCACGCGCAGGCGATGGCCAACGGCGAAGCCGCGGACCCCGAGTAGACCCCAGATCAACCACGTCTGGCAGGAAGGTTGCAGGGCACGTGCCCGTAGGTGCGCCTGAGGGGAGGGTGTGCGAGTGGCAGCAAAGCGTCTTCGCAAGCGCAAGCCAAACAGCCGACCGCCGTGGTCGCCTGCGACGCCGGATGCGGAAGAGCACGCCGAGCCGTTCATGCTCACCTGCACCGGTTGCGGCCAACCCGTCGAGAGCACTGAGCACGCGTGTCCGAGCTGCACTACGGTCTTCCACCAACGGCCCGGCACGGCGCCGCGGATTGAGAGTGGCCAGACGCCGCGACAGCTTGACGCCGAGGCTGTTGAGTTCTCCGACCGTATGGACGGGATCGAGAAGTGGACGCGGATCATCTGCATCCTGATCGGGACACTCGCGGCGATTGCCTTCGTCACGCTGCTGCTGCTTGGCTCGATTCGCGGATCGTTCCTCTTCGTTGTGATCGCGCTGGTCTGCCTGGCGCGAGGTCTCTACGGCGGCGACAAGGACCTTCACGTGTTGGAGTGGTTCGGCGGGTGGTCGTACGGACGTTGGCGATTCCGGCGGTAGGCATCTGGCCGCTCATGTCCTCTGCCAAGCGCCGCCCGTGACCGGGCGCGCGCTCGGAATGCGTGTGGTGAGAATCCATGTCAGCACAGCGTGTCCGTAGGCCGAACGCGTCGCGGGGGTGGCTGCAGTGGCTCGTCCCGCCAAAGCCGGCGGACGCGCCCGAGCGGGCGATGCTAACATGCACGGCGTGCTTCCGCCCGGTTGAGCCCGCCGAGCACTGCTGCCCAGACTGCGAGACTGTCTTCTATCAGCCGCCCGACACTGCCCCTCGCATCCCGGTGTCTGACACGCCGAGCCAGCCCGACGCGAAGACGGCCGAGTTCTCAGAGAGGATGGAGCGGGTGGATGGCTGGCTGCGAGCGGCTTGCCTCACTGGGGTCGGCCTATCCGCGGGTGCGCTTGTCGCGGCGCTCGCCACCGACAATGGCCACATGTGGTGGACGCCCGTATCGATCGCCCTGGCCTGCCTGGGTCGATACGCCTTCATCGGCAATGCCGACCTCTAAGCTTCGGACTGGGCGCCGGTAACCGTCTAACCCCCCATCTCCTCCGCCAGGAAACACGCCAACACCTTGCAGACATTGACGAGGCTGTCGATCTCGACGTGCTCGTCGGGCGAGTGCGCGAAGCCTGATTTGCCCGGCCCAAACAGCACCGTCGGTGTGCCCGCGTGATGCGCGTAGTAGCAGGCATCGCTCCAACCGACCATGTGATTGAACTCCGGCGTCGTCCCGATCATCTCGCCATGCATCGTCGCCAGCCGCTGGATCGCCGGCGCGTCTTCAGGCACGCTGAAGGGCACGAGGTCTTTCACCCACTCGACTCGCGATGGGTGCCCGCTGAGCCACTCGTCCCCCGCGTCCGCACCAGCGATTGCCGCCTCGAAGCCCTCTCGGATCGGCCCCGCGCCAAACGAATGCCCGGCTTGCTCGGCGGAGAGCGCCTCGTCGTAGTGGTAGACCATGTTCAGCGACATCCGCGCCTTGCCCGGCACGACGGCCGGGTGGACACCGCAATCCAATATGCCGATGTTCGTCCGACAGTCCGGGCGCGCCGCGAGGCGGCCGTTGCCGAAGTCGTCGATGGCTGACTTGACGATCAGCGCTTTGTCGAGCGCCGACACCCCCGTGCCATACGCCGCGTGGCCTTCCTGGCCGGTCACGTGCACGTCCGCGGTCAGGCATCCATAGCACCCCAGCGTCATCGCCCCATCATTGCCGTCGAGGAAGATCGCCAGGTCGCCCGTGTAGCCTGCGTCGACACAGGCCACCGTCCCCGCGCCGCTGCCGTTGCACTCCTCATCGACCACGCTCTCGAAGATGATCTTGCCGTTCAGCTCGATCCCGGATTGAGCCAACGCCTCAAGCGCGCAGAGACCGACGGTCAGCCCGCCTTTGCAGTCCGTCGGACCGCGACCCCAGATCTGGTCGCCGCGAATCTCGGCCGCGAACGGATCGCAGTTCATATCGGCCGCGCCGACGGTGTCCATGTGCCCGTTGAGGATGATCGTCGGTCCGCCCGAGCCGTACTCGATCTCGCCGACGAGGTTAGGCCGGTCGGTGAAGTCGCGTCCTTGCGGCCCGATGACGCTCATGCGTTCATAGATGTCCGGCGGCGGCTCAAACAGCGTCACCTTCGCGCCAAGCGCCTCCAGCTTCGGCACGAGATGCTCCTGCCCGGCCTTCTCTCCCGCCGCGTTCGGGTCGCCGCTGTAAGGGTTGACCGTGTTGATGTTCACGAGCCCTCGGCATGTTTCGACGATCCGATCTCGCATCGCGTCAACGCGCGCCGCTAGTGCTTCTCGCATTGGCACCCTCCGTGTAGGAGCTGCTTCAGCTGCGACATGTCCACCGTCGTCTATCTCACCCGGCCCACTCCAACTTCGGCTCGCCCCACACGGCCCAATCCCAGCCAGAGTTGCCGAGGGAGTCCGTCACCAACGAGACCAACACCGTGTCTCCGCGGCCATGGATATTGACCTCGCCGTCCACCCACCCCTTCGGCGCATCGAAACGCTCGCGCCACGCGGACTGACCATTGATCTCCACCCCCATCGATGCCTGCTTGCCGCCATCCCTGAGGCCGCATGAGAAGGCGAGTTTCACCGGCTCTCGCGGGAGCTTCAGCACCCAGTCCAGACGCGTCTCTCCCTGCCAGGGCGGGTGCGCGCTGATGCCGCGAATCGACCGCCCGCCGATCTCGAACTCGTCCACCATCCCCGCGCCCCAGACGCTATGCTCGACGACCCGCCCGCCGACGGAGATGTTCGTGGTGAAGGGCAGATCGATGAGCGATACTGGCCCGCCGACATCCGCCACTTCGTAGGCGTGGATGAGCGTCCAAGGGTCGATGCCCTCGATCACGGCGACGGGCTCGCGATCCGTTTGGATGGTTGCGCTGATGGGATCGGCGCGCGGCAAGCCGACGACGATGCGCGGCTCGGCGATGGCGGCCCAGTCGTATCCAGCGTCGCCAAGTTCGCCGGGATCAACCGACAGCTCGAGTTCGACCGTTTGACCGGCGAACGCTGCTAGATCAACATCCCGGTCGGCCCACCGCCGCGAGGCATGTTGCCACTGCGCCAGACGGTCACCATCCACGCGGACCGTGGCGCGAATCCCATCGCCGGGCGCTTCGCCGCGCTGGCGAGCCGGGAGGTCGCGAAGGCCGGTGGCGAGTCGCAGCCAGAGCGGCTGGCGGTCTGGGAGCCGGAGCCGCCAGCGCAGCACGGTTTCGGCCTCGGGCGTCGCTCCCTCGTCGAATTGCCAGGGCGGGTGAACCAGTATCGCGTCGCGCTCGTCCCCGCCGCAGATCGCCGAGGCCGGAGCGACCTGGGCCCCATGCCCGATGGCAAGCTCTGCACCGTCAACTCGGATGAAGAACACGGGCGGCTGGCGCAGGAGATCAACAACTATCTCGGGCGCGGGCTTCAGCCGCGCGAAGGCGCGCTGCGCGTTCTCGCCGGCGGTCACTCGCACGGGTTCGGAGCAATCGGTGAGGCCGAATCCGGAGCGGCCCGCGTCGCCTTCGGGCAAGTACACGTGCTCGGGCCAGAGGCCGAAAGCCGTGCCGTTGCGCCACGCCCTCCAGTGCGGAATCGGCTCATTCGACGTGGCCGCGCCTTCGACGATCTGCGTCGCGTCCGCCAGCGCCATGCGCGTCCCCGGCTCATCCGCGTTTAACGCCTTGTGGATCGTCAGCCCCGGCAGCGCGCCGATGCAGTCGTGGACGCCTTGGAACGTGAACCACGCGCGCCGATCCCAGTGGGTCCCCACCTGCGTCGGCACGGCCAAATGGTGGTAGGTCTGCGAGTAGTCCTGGAAGATGAAGCTGCTGACGGGATGGTGGTCGCCATGCTTGGCGTCCATGTTGTCCATCGCCGCCGCGCCGCTTTGCACGAAGCTCGCGCCGAGCAGGTTGTGGCTCTGCGCCTCGACGCTCAACGCGACCTCGGGAAGCGCCTCGCGAATCTCACGCACCAGCAACTCGGCGCCGCGAGCGGGATTGATGCCACCTACCGGGCCGGGGAGCGAGTTATTGAACGCGGGGTAATCGAGGTGGATCGCATCGAAGGGCGTGTCCGCGTAAGCTGCGGCGTAGGCATCGACGAACAGGCGCCGGACCTCGGGGAAGGCGGGGTTGAGCATGACGATCTCAGTCGGCGCGCCGCTGCCGAGCATCCACCCCACGATGTTCCCATTCTGAGGGTAGCGCTCGGCGAATCTCTCGTATTGGGGGTACAGCTCGTGCCTTGGCCCAATGCCGAGCAGATTGCCATGGACCATCACCCGGAAGCCCATCTCTCGAGCCGCCGGGATCAGCTCGCGAGCATGCGCCGAGGGCGTGAAGTCCGGGTAGTCGACGTCGTATGGAAGCTCGCGCCAGTGGGGATAGTAGAGCACGGCCCGGGGCGGATCCGCGACCTGCGCAAATCGCCTGAGCGCATCGATGTCGACGTCGCCGGCAAGCTCTGCGACGCGCGTGATCCGCGCCCCCCAGGCCGGCGAATTCGGCGGCTGGCGCTCGGACCGACGCAGCGCCTCGCGGTAGATTCCAGCGCCGACTTGCCACTCTCCCTCGTACCCGAGAAAGCGCCACGTCGGGCCAGCGATCTCGATGACTTCCTCCCACGGCGGATCCGCCTGGCGCCTCAGCGCGAACGAGACCACTCCCGCCGCGCGCTGCGCTTCGATCGACACGAAGGGGTAACTCGCGTCGTCCGCATAGATGAGCACTCCGCCCGCCGCTCCCTGAACGAGCACCATCGGCGCCTCAAGGCCCCATGCCGAGTAGGCATAGTCCTCGCGCCATGGCTTGCAGTCGCCATCAATCTCGATGCCGCCCATAGCGGGGATGATGAGTCGGACCTCGTCTAGCCCAAACGGCCCGACGACGATGCGCGACTCCGTCAGCAGACCTTCGCCTTTACGCGCTGTAGCTGTCGCCGTGACCGCATCACCATCCACCGCCAACGTAACGTCCGTCAACTCATCCATGGCGGGCAACGTGGCAAATGGATCCGGGTCGACCGCGGCATAGTTCTCGCCGGTGATCCGGTTGGAAACAGCAGCGATGCGGCCGTCGGTCAGGTCGAGGGAAACGGTGCGACTCTCGAGGGGAGCGGCGGCGGCGACTCCAGCGCAGAGGAGCGCTGCGATCATCAGGAATCCTCCAGCAACCCGGGCGGAAGGCCCGTGCTGATGGTGTAGCTGTAGCCTTGCTCGGTCAGGAAGAGCTGGCGGTTCGCGCTGAACTCCTGCTCGCGAGTGTCCTTGGTGACCAGCGTGTAGAACCGCGCCTGGCCGCCATCCGCCTTCGGACGCAAGATGCGCCCCAGGCGCTGCGCCTCCTCCTGGCGCGAGCCGAAGGTGCCCGAGACCTGGATGGCGACGTTCGCGTCGGGGAGATCGATCGCGAAGTTGGCGACCTTCGAGACCACCAGCTGCTTCAGCTCGCCTCGGCGGAACTGCCCGTATAGCCTCTCGCGTTCCTTGTTCGGCGTCCGCCCGGTGATGATCGGGGCCTTGACGACATCCGCGATCGCGTCGAGCTGAGAGAGATACTGCCCGATGATCAGCACTTGGTCATCGCAATGCCTGGCGAGGAGTTCAAGCAGGATCGGAATCTTGGCTGGATTCTCAGCGGCGAGGCGGTACTGGATCCCCCGCGTCGCGACCGAGTACTCGACCCGCGATTCCGTCGGCATCGGCACGCGGATCTCCGCGCAGAGCGCCTGCGCGATCCAACCTTTTGACTCAAGGTCCTTCCACGGAATGTCGTAGCGCTTCGGCCCGATCAGCGAGAAGACTTCGCTCTCGCGTCCGTCCTCACGCACGAGCGTCGCCGTCAGCCCGAGCCGCCGTCGCGCCTGGATGTCGGTGGTCGCGCGGAACACGGGGGCGGGCAGCAGATGCACCTCGTCGTAGATGATGAGCCCCCAGTTATTCTCAGTCATCAGCTTCAGGTGCGGGAAGTCGGCCTTCTTGCTCGGCCGCCAGGTCATGCACTGGTACGTGGTGATCGTGACGGGCCGGACTTCCTTCTTGTCGCCGGTGTACTCGCCGATCTCATCCTCGCCTAGCGTTGACTTGTCGCGCAACTCGTCTATCCACTGACGGACCGCAACCGTGTTCGTCGAGATGATCAGAGTCCAGCACTTCAGCGCCGCTATCGCGCCCATGCCGACCATCGTCTTGCCCGCTCCACATGGCATCACGATGACGCCGTTCCCGCCGTAGACCGTGCCGCCCGCGTGAAACGCGCCGACCGCGTCGGTCTGGTAGTCGCGCAACCCAAACTCCCCACCCGATCGCGAGACATCCAGCAACCCCACCTCAAGCGGCTCGCCGGGCGTGTACCCGGCGAGGTCTTCGACGGGCCATCCGAGCTTGACGAGCTTCTGTTTGATCTGTCCGCGCGCCGCCGGGTCGATGAGAATTGCCTGCGGGCTGATGCGGTGGGCCAGCACCGAGTAGAGGTCGCGCTGTCCCTCGAGTTCTGTCAGCAGCAATTCGTCCTCGGAGACCAGCAGGAGGTGCCCGTTCTTGCGGATCAGCTTCAGCCGGCCGTAACGGCTCATGTAGTCGCGAACGTCCTCCAGCACGTTGCCGGGGACGTCGTACTTGCTCAGGTCCTCAAGCGCCTCGGTGATCTGCGGGGGGGCCATGCCTGTCGCGGCCGCATTCCACAGCGACAGCGGACTGATCCGATAGGTGTGGACGTACTCGGGCGACTTCACAACCTCTGCAAACCGCGCGAGTCGATCCCGCGCCTCTTCGTATCGAGGGTTTTGCACCTCTAGCAATATCGTACCGTCGCTCTGCACGATGAGCGGGTTCGCGGGGTCCATGGTCACCTGCGTTCCTGTTTGCCGGCGCCGGATACGTCATCAGGCCACTGCGCCGGCTCGTCAAGCAGCACGATTCGGTCCATCCGACCAACGTCGAAGGTGCGATGCGATTCCCGCGAGTGGCAATACGCCTGCAGGCGCTCCTGCCCCCATCGAGATCGCTCCAACACGCGCGGGCTGAGCGTCCACTCGCTTGGATGCTCGCCCTTCAGGACCGACTGGTATAGCACCAGCACTCGCTGTCCGGACTCGACCGCGTCGTTGACGAGCTGCGTCCGCTCAGCCTCAGCGTCGCCGGCTTCCCAACGTCTGCGTCCCCATGCCTGCGCCGCGGCCGACCGCGTCTGAACGAGACTGACGGGCACGTCGTCGGTCGATGTTGGCATCGCGCCGATATCCACGCCCGCGTCGTTCAGGAACTCGCGAAGGTCTTCCGCTAGCTCCGGTTTCACCACAAACACAGACCCGCCAAGGGAGCCCACGACCGCCTCGCGGACACGCGGTACGCTGAGCACGTCAGCCACCGCATCCGGCGGCAGCGACAGGACCGTGACCTCGTCGAGCTGAGCGTCGCCATAGCGTCCGAGCCAGCCTCGGATCTTCAGCACTTGCTCCGCGCTGGGAGCGCCCTCGACGCCCGCCTCCAGAAAGCCCTCTACGTCCCGCGGATCGACGCCGAGGTCAAGTCCCCGACGAACCGCGTCGCGACTCAGTTGGTAATGCCCCGTCGCCTCATCCAAGTCGGCGACATGCCCAAGCAGGTGAGAGACATACCAGTGCCACTTGGCCTCAATGGGCTCGGCCTGCATCGACAGCCCGAGGCGAAACGCGTCCGCGACGCCCGCCGCGTGATCGACAACCCGCGCGTCCATCCTCTCGGCGAGCTGTTCCTCGATGCGGTCGCGTCCACCGGCCAAGACGCGGGCGGCTGTGGGGCCGAGCCTCTCCAGGCAATCCGCGTCAAACTCATCAAGTTCCTCGGGCGTGTCCGCCTCGAGAATCCACGCGCCGTGGCGCAGCTCGTAACGCTCGAACGCGTCGACCCACTCGTCGATCGAGAAGGCCACATTCTGCGGCACGGTCACGCGCCCATGGTCGTTGAGCGTCGTCGTGATCTGCTCGCGGGTCATGCCGCCTTCGAAGCCCGCCGTCACTGAGGCCTGCGTGATGTGAAGCATCGCCGCGCGGTCGAAGGACGTCAGCTCGGCCACTCGCGACAACCGCCAGACCGTCCCAATGTTGTCACCGCCGCCGTCGGCGATGATCTCGAAGTTCGGCTGCACGAAGAACCGACCGGGCGCGTCGTCAGGCTCATCGATGGGCGCGTCGTCGGACGATAGCGCTGCCGCCCCCAGTTCGGTGATCCGGAAGACGACGCCGTCCGCCCCGTCTCCCACCTCAACCAGCCCGATCCGCGCCAGGGCCTCGACAATGAACTGCTCGATGAAGACGCCTTCGACCGCGGACCAGCCGTCCCACATCCCGACCGGCTCCGGATCGCTGGCGCCGAGGCTGAGGATCCCGCGATACTCGGGCTCGGTGACCGCGCCGTTCCACCTCGGCGCGTGGCGGCGGATGAGGAAATCCGGATTCGCGCGCATCATGCCCTCGGCGAACGCGCCGACGCTGTGCCACGTGCCAGGTGTCGCGATGCGGGCCAGGACGTCCACGAGCTTCCGCCGCGCCCCCACTCGCCGCCCGGGACCTGGCAGATCGCTGCCGTCGCGCGAGAGCGCCGGTGGCTTCTCAAGCACGACCGACGCGGAGGTCTCCAGCTCACCCCAACGCGTCTGAGCGATGGCCGCGTCGAGCAACCAGGAGGCCTGTCGCTGCAGTCCGACCGAGAAGAACTCGTCGGCATGGGCGCATGGCCGCAGCCGCTGCTCCGAGATCGCCGCGACCTCCGCCTGCAGCGCGATCGCAACCAACCACATCAGGCCCGGCGCTTCCTCAAGCCTGCGCGCGTGCTTGTACCGGTCGCCATCGTCTACGGCCGCCGCGAGGTCCACAAAATCGGTCTGGCCCAGGCTTCGGGACGTGCTCAGCACCTCGGGGCGTCGCTCGTCGATGAACCGCGCCAGCAGGAACAACTCGCGGATTACCTCGCCCGGCGCCGCGCGACGTTTCTCATGCGATCCCGGCGCGACGGGCAGGGGCGGCTCCGGCTCAATGTCTACGGCCTTTGCCGCGATCTCGTCGGGCACCCACAGCCTGCCCGCGGGAAGCAGCGTCCACTCGGGGTCGAGGCCGGCATCATCATCGTTCGAATCTCTCGTCGGCTTGCTCGTCGAGGCGACATGAAACACCAGCCCCCGCTCGACCAGCGACTGCAGCGTCGTGCTGGGCTCGGCTCCGCCACGACGCCTGAGCCACCAGTCCACCGCGCCGATTCTCGGCTGGCCGCCCGCTCGCGCCATGAACGCCAGCAGGGCTAGCTCGCCACCGTCGGCGCCGGCCAGCATCGCGTCGACGCGCTCAGGCCGCAGCAGAGCCTCCGCGAGTTTCGGGATCATTTTCTCGCGCTGAGCAGGCAGGCGCTTGCCGGCCTGCTTCTTGAGCAGGCACAGCAACTCGTCCGGGTAGCCATCGATCACCCAATCAAGGCTCTCACGCATCGTGCCCGAGTCGTGCATGCGCGGGTTCTCCGGTGCTCCCAAAAAAGCGCGCGTTACGCGTCGCCTCGCGTCGAGTCATCGTCCGTCGTTATTCGTGGGGTGAACCCGGCTCTCGACAGACCCTCTCGGAGGGTCTCGACGCGTCGGTGGTCGATCCACGCCACCGTGGATGATAGCCGGGGACCGATGCACAGGCGGCCGGCGTCGGTGGCCTGCGCCTCGGCGAGGGCGTCGTCGTCCCTTGTCACCAACACAGCAGCATTCTTGTGTAGCTTTATCATGGCCATTCCGGTCCGGAATTCCGGCATCCATTAGTGCCGAACCAAGGTAGCCCAGTTCGCGGGCAATCTGAGTTTGCCCTCTGTGATTTCAGGGGAAATCCGTGATCAGGATTACGGAGGTCAGTCATCGACTCGCCCAGCGACGCTCGCCAACCACTCGCGGGCGCGCCGACGCTGCGGGCTGTCCTTGCACATCCAGAGATCGGTGTGAGGATGGATAACCTTGCCTTCGGGGATATCGAACAACTCCGTCACCGGGACATCGAGGAACGAGAACTCGCCGAGATCGACGTGTGGCTGAAGGTAATCTCTGACCACCCTTGTGCTTCCGCCCTGACAGATCAGCTGCGGGCGCCCGGCCAGGCGCTCAAGCCTCTCAAGCGCGGATGCTCTGTCGCAGCCCGCGTGCGGCCATTCGAGGATGCCGTCGTAGTGATCGTGGGTGATGAAGCCCTTCCACAGGCTCGCGATCTCCTCGTCCGCGAGGCCCAGGTAGTTGCAGCCAATAGCGCCTCGAGAGAACCCACATAGGACGATGCTGTCGGGATCGCCGCCGAACTGGTCACAGACGCGAGGGAGGTTGACCTTGCAGTACTCGAGCGTTGCCTCGAGGTCGCCCCACCACGTCACCGCGTTCCGCTGGCGCCCCTGCTCGACATACGCCATGCCGACCCAGATGAAGCCCGTTCCGCCACTAAGCCCATAGCCCAGATTCGCCCCACGCACTTCGCCCGTCGAGCCGCACGCCGTGAACAGGTTGCCCGTATACTCCACGAGCACGGGGTACGTCTCTCCCTCGCGCCAATCCGTCGGCAGGTAGACCGAGTGGTAGACCTCAGTGCCCTCGTATTCGGGCGCGACCTGGCGAACGCGTTTGCCTGGCGCCGGCGCGTCGTCGGTCATCTCGGGCGTCACGAGAACGGCATCATTCGGCCTTCGCGGACATGGCAGCACCTCCCGCTAACACGCAACCCGCTGTCCGTAGGAACACTCTCCGGTTCATTCTCCCAATCCCTCGTAGGAGCGGCTTCACCCACCTCGCAGACGCTGGCGAGTCCCTGGACCCTCCCATCGGTTTCGTCGCCACCCACCCCATGCCCGTCTTGCGCCAATCCCCGTAAGAGGGGCTTTAGCCCCGACGCCGTTGCTTCTGCGGGTACCGGCGTTTACAGCGTCGGGGCTAAAGCCCCTCTTACAGGGATTGGGCAAATGAGAGCGCAGGGCGGTGCGTGCGGCACGCGCTCTTCGCCGGACGCCACGCGCTCGCGGAGTTGCTCAAGCATGTCATCGCGGACGAACAACACGGGTCGACGCGGACCATCATCCGCGCGGACCGCGCCAGCCGCGAGAAAACATGCGCTTAGCAACAGTGCCCGCATTTCGTTCCTCATTCGCAGCAGCGCCCGACCCTCCCGAGCCGGGCGCCACATTCATTGATCCGTTTGCTGTGAGTTACTCGCCGCCGGCCGGCGGGCCGGGAGGTTGCGGCCGCTGCGCGCCACCCTTCCCACCGCCGCCGCCCTTGCCGCCCATGCCCCGCATCCCGCCGCCTCCAGGACCACCGGGACCTCCACCCATGCCGCCACCAGGGCCGCCCATGCCGCCTCCCGGACCGCCGCGTCCCCCACGCCCTCCGCCGCGCCCGCCACGTCCGCCGGAGGCGTTCGTGTCCAGCAACCCGGCAACCGTGAGAGCGGCCTTCAGCCTCGGCCGATTCGCCAGATCAAGATCGGTGACCAACCCATCCCGCGATGTCTTCAACTCGGAGGTGGCCGACTGCGCCGCTGTGTCATACGCGGCAAGCGCCTGGGCGATCTTCTCGTCACTCGCGCTCTCGTCGGTCAGCGCCTCGCGCAGCGCGGTTTGCGCCTCGCGGACCGGCGTCTGCGTGGACCGGCGCGCCTCCACATATGCCGTTAGCTTCTCGCCGTCCTCGGGAGTGCCGCCGGCGCCCTCCAGCATCTGCGTCCATCCCTGGCCACCTTGACCGCCGCCGCCCATGCCCGGACCGCCGCCTGGAGGCATGCCGCCGCCGGGGCCGCCTGGTCCGCCCATGCCCGACATCCCGCCTCCGGGGCCGCCCATTCCGGTCGGAGGCCCGGCGGCAGGGGGCGTCTTCGCCTTCCCCATCGTGAACACGACTGCCCCGATCGTTGCGAGGACCAACATGAACACAACCAATCCGATGAGCGAGCCACGTGACATATCGATGCTCCTGGACCGCGCGCGTCGCGGGCATCCGCAGGTAACGTCCGCTGCTGTGGCGAACGCAGGCGTCGCGCCGGCTGATTCAACCTGAGCACGAGAGGTTAGCGAAATGCGATCGGTTCTCCTGCTGGTTTGCTGTGTGATTGTGGCCGCTCTCCTGTCCGGATGCCCGCTGAAACGCGTCGCTCAGCCTCCCGAGCCAAGCCCAAGCGGCGGGGGTCTCGTTGCCGATCCGCAGCCCGCTGATGGTGACATCGAGATCACCAGACCCGAATCCGACACGGACGATGACTTCACCGAACTCGACGATCCGGACGATTACGTGGAGCCCGACACCGGCGGCGAGTTCGAGGTCGATCTCAGCAACATCCCACCGCTGGACGAACCAATCGCGACGTCGATCATCCTGCACTTCTTCGATGAGGAGCCGTACTCGCCCCTGAGACCCCACCTCGAAGGGACGTGGCTTCCGTACGAAGATTCGCTTGACCTCGGGCCGGAGGACATGCCCGACGACGCTATCATCTACAAGAAAGTCGAGCAGGACGCGTACCTTGAGGTTCTCTTCGGTCCGCCGTTCAGCGAGTTCTACATCGCCGCTCATCTCGGCGCGCTCGACGACGGCGACTGGGAAGTTATCGAGATAGTCCCATACGATGCATACGATGGCGAGTAGCGCCACGGCCCATCGTGCCACGGGCTGCCTAGCCCGTGGAGGAACCACCTGGAGGCAGTCATGAACGTAATTGTCATCGTCGTTGATACGCTTCGCGCCGATCACCTCGGGTGTTACGGCTACGGCCGCGACACGTCGCCCGCGCTTGATGCCCTCGCCGCCAACGGCGCGCTGTATGAGAGCTTCTGGTCGCCATGCATCCCAACCCACCCGGGATTCACAAGCATCTTCAGCGGCGTCCATGGCGTGAACCATGGGATCGTGTCGCAGGGCCGCAGTGGCGCGAAGCTCCGCGACGGCATCCAGATGCTCCCCGAGATGCTCCGCGGGCACCGCGGTATCAACACGGTCGCCATTGACTCGCTCGGGCCCGGGCATTCGTGGTTCTATCGCGGGTACGATCACTACAACCTCACCCGCAGCGGCACGGCGGCGCATGTCACGGAGCAGGCGACCAAGTGGCTCAGGGCCTATGGCGACGAGCCGTTCTTCATGTTCATGCACCCGTGGGACCCGCACAGCCCGTACCTCCCGCCCGAGGAGTACAAGGGCATGTTCACCGACGCGGATCCGCACGAACACGATGAGGAAGAGTGGGCGGCCGTCACCAACCAGCTCGTCTACCCGTTCTTCAAGGGCTTCCTCTACGACCGCATGGGCGACTGCAAGAACCCGGATTACCTCGAGGGGATGTACGACGCGGAGATCCGCTCGTGCGACGATCGGCTCGGCGAGTTCTTCAATTCGCTGAAGGACATGAACCTCTGGGATGACACGGCCATCCTCGTCACCGCCGACCACGGCGAGAGCATGACGGAGCATCATGTCTACTTTGAGCACCACGCGATCTACGACTGCGTCCTGCATATCCCGATGATCATGCGCGTGCCCGGCGTCACCGAGCCCGGCAGGCGCGTGAGCGGCATGTTCCAGCACATCGACATCGCGCCGACGGTCTGCGACATCATGGAGCGCGACCACCACCCGCAGTTCATGGGCAAGAGCATGATGCAATCGGACGCGGGGCATGAGGCCATCTACGCGACTGAGGCGTCGCGCGTCGCGCGGTGGGCCGTCCGGACGCCGGAGTGGAAGCTGATGAAGCTCGTCGATCCCGGCCAATACCACGTCGACTACGACGAGCTGTTCCATGTCTCCGAGGACCCGAACGAGACGAAGAACGTGATCAACGACTACCCGAAGATCGCAACCGAGCTTGAGCTTCAGTTGCTGCATTGGAAGGAAGCCCAACTCGGGCACAGACCCGATCCCGTGCGCGTCGAGATGGCGACGGGCTCGCCCATGGAGGCCTCGCGTCAGGACGGTTTGCAGCATGTGGGCATGAGCTTCGACGAGTGGATTGCATATTACCAGGAGCGTTTCTGCGAGCCGGGACAGGCCTGATAGAGACCGCGAAGCAAGAGAATGGGAGAGCCGGGCTGGAATAGTCGACTGTTGAGATGGAGGAGCGCGACGTCCTGGAGGGTGCGAAATGCCGAGGTGGGACTTTGAGAGACGGCGAGAACTCGGGTTCGGCGGACTACATACTTGCGCCACCGTTTTGCGGCAGCACATCGACACGTATGGGGACGACTACGGCGCGCAGCATTACTCCGTTCTGCGGAACGCTCTGACGTCCCAGGTGGGCTACGAATTCGGCCCGACCGATCAAGCCTACGAGAACGTATTCCGCAACTACGAACGCCTCTTCGCCGGATTTGCCATTGCCACGGCTAAGGGCGGGCGCCTCAGACTGCTTCGGACTGGACTATGGTTGATCGAGAGACAACCCAATGAACAGCAGTTCTATTGGCATATCGTGGATACCTTCCGGTACCCTAACCCAGTGTTCGCGAGCCACCAGACCTGGGTGGACACGGGCCGCCAGTTGTCTCCGTTCAAACTTGTACTGCGGGCGATGGCCGCGTTAGCCGAGTCAGGAGCGGACGGGCAGCTCACTCCACTCGAGATTCTGACCGTTCTCTACCATGCCCACGACGACATCCCCGGCGACGTGCTGGCAGAGGCAGTCGTGCGTCTGCGACAAGGGAAACCGGGAATGGCGCCCCTGCTCCAGACCTCCCCGGCGATGATTGCCGGGGAACCCGACAGGCGTCAGACACGGGAGGTGCTTGCATTCCTGCGCGCAGGCGGCCTGATCCGCGGTGGGCCGCATAACATCCAGATGGGTGCCCGGTACAGCCTCACGGATGCCGGCGCGGCAGCACTCGCGCCGACGACGGCCGACGTGGTGGATGAGGCCGAAGACCAGGACGCGGACAACAGCGGCCGCTTCGTGCTCATCGAGGGCGACATTCACCAAGAGACGCGCCGGACGCGCAGACGCAACCCGAAGCTGCGCCGTCTGGCGCTGGATCACTACGAGTTGCGGTGCCCAGTGTGCAAAGACGACTACTCGCGCCTCGGCGATAGAGGCTCCTCAGTGGTTGATGTGCACCACCTCAACCCGTTGGCCAGCGCTGATTCGCCCCGAGAGATCACCGTGGATGACGTGCGTGTCGTATGCGCAACGTGCCACCGGTTAGTGCATACGGAGGATCCTCCCTTGACCCCCGAAGAGGCGGCGGAGATTGCCGGTTGACGGGTGGCCTATGAGGACGCGGACAGGCAGCACGAGTTGAGAGGGCATCGCTCGCAGGCGGGGTCTCGGGGGCGGCAGCGGGCGGCGGCGAGGTCGATGATCGCCCAATTCCAATTGCGGTGGGCGCGTGGCGGAAGGACGTGTTGGGCGGCTTCCCATATCTCCCTGGGAGGGCGCCTGCGAGGGTGACACTCCGTCAACCCCAAGATGCGCGACAGCACCCGCCAGACGTTGCGGTCGACGATAGCCACCCTCTCACCGAAGGCGAAACACCGAACGGCGTTGGCCCCGTACGGTCCCACCCCCGGCAGGGAGAGCAGGTCAGCCGGATCAGCCGGGACCTCCCCCTCGAAGCGATCCACTAGCTCGCGACCGATCGACCGGAGCCACTCCGCGCGTTTGAATAGCCCCAGCGGCGCGACGAGGCGTGCCATGGTCCTTACACGACCGCGCGCCAGCGCCCGGGGCCTCGGGTATCGCTGGATGAACTGCTCGAAGATCTCCGCAACCTGGGGCCCGGTGGTTTTCTGCAGCAGAACTTCCGAGACCAGGATGCGGTAGGGGGATGCGTCGGATCGCCAGGGGAAGGTCCGTCTGCAACGACCATACCAGCGCAACAGATGCCCATTCAGTTCCCGGCACAGGGCCTGGTCGGGCAGACGCGCACTCACGTCTCGGCGTCGTCGTACAACAGTTCAGGCTCGCGTTCCGCCGTGACCCGCAGCAGCTCGCGTGTCGCCTCACCGGCGGACAGCCTATCCAGCCATGAGGGCTCAAGCAGAGAGCGATCGGGCACGGGTACGGAGAACGCGCTGGCGAGGAGCGACCGCGCCACATGCTCGGCGAGGAGCGGCGGGACGGCATTGCCAACCTGCGTGAACTGACGGCCCATCGGCCCCGTGAAGAAATACTCGTCGGGAAACGTCTGCAGCCTCGCGCACTCTCTCACCGTCATGGTGCGCGCGGCGAAGGGATGCAAGTGACTTCGGCCGCCCCCGGAATCGCCGCCCGCGATCACCGTCTTTGACGGGAGCCTCGGGTCCAGCCGATCGACGCGACCGAGTTTCTCGCGGCGCCCGGAACGCAGCTGCTTGTAACGTTCGATGGACTCCGGCCTGTGGCGTCTGGCCACGTGGTTGGGGCAGTCATGCGGGAAGTTCTGGAGGGCCTGGGCAGCGGCTCGCCAGCACAGATGCCGATCGAGAGTCGCCGCGGATGCATGCGTGGGATTGGGCAGTGACGGAGCCTGCGCTCCCAAGCGACCCACAATGAACACCCTCTCGCGCAGCTGGGGCACTCCGTAGTCGGCGGCCTGAAGCAACTGGGGCTCCGCGATGCTATATCCGTCTGCCCGGAGCGTCGTCATGAACTCGCGCAACTGCAGCCCGCCGTCAACCTGGGCCAAACCGGGCACGTTCTCAATACAGAAAGCCGCCGGTCGGACCTCCAGCAGAAGCCTCACCAACTCACCGAGCAGCGATCCCCGTCTCGCGTCACCAAACCCCGTTCGCTTGAATCGCGAGTCTCCTCGTAGGAACCTCTGGTTCGCCGCCACGCTGAACGGTTGGCACGGGGGGCCGCCGAAGATGACATCCGGTCGGCGCCCTCCCATCTGCTCAAGAAGGCGATCGCCGGACATCTCGCGGACATCGCCCGTGCTATGTGGCGGGCCAAGCACCACGGCCTCGGGCGCGTTGTGGCGCTGCGTGTAGCATGCGTGCTCCAACGTGTCCGCTCTGAGCGCGACGTCGATTCCCGCAGCCTCGAAGCCAATATCCATGCCACCGGCGCCGGAGAACAGGCTCCAGCCAGTGACGACCGGCGACGAGCCACGGCGGGCAGGGGCATCTTCTAGCGAGGCAGCGGTTGCTTGTGTTTCCATGGGGCGTCCGGAATTCAGGTGTTGTTTTCTCTCATGCGCCTACGTACGTGTGGCTCTGACTTCTCGGTGCGGCCCCTCAAAACCTGCAAGGCACCAGAGGTCACTTCGACAACCCATAGGGTGAGCGGAGTCACACTGACGAGCGAGTGGCTCGGCGTCCACCTCGTTCCGGGCCACATCCGTGCGTTCGAGGTCGCCCGGCGGGCCATCGCGGGAGAGGGCCTGCATGAGGGCGCCTGCCGCCCAGATCCGAGGCGCCATTCCGGTGGACGGAAGCTCCATCGGGCTCGTTGGCGAGCCGTCCCGGACCTGCAATAACAGGCAACAATCGGGAAGGTGTTCTGGCAGGAACGCCGAAGGAAGGCGCAAATAACGATGGGTGCGGGTTGCGCGACGACGCAGAGAACATGATCTGCGGGCGTAATCACGTGCCAGGAGGCGGGTTCGTATGTACTCAGCCAGGGGATTGTCAGCAAGGTTCGTCCACACGTTTGGCGCTATCGCCCTCGTGTCGGGCGCAGTATCGATTGCTCTCTTCATTACATCCACCGTACCGGCCTATGCCGTTCCGGCAGCGCCAGCCGTGGTGACTCTCACACAGCCCGATGGCCGGACGATTCAAGCGAGGCTGTATGGTGACGAGTGGCAGCACTATACGCGAACGCTGGACGGCCGGATCATCGAGCAGAACGCTCAGGGCGAGTGGGTGACGGTCGGGTCCGGCAAGCCGATGCCGAGCCCGAAGAGTCGCGAGCGCGCGGCCGTAGCGGATTCACCGCAGGTGGTCCCGCCATTCGGCACGGCAAACGTGCCGGTGCTCTGCATCAACTTCTCCGACACCTCCACGCAGTTCGCCACAGGCGATTTTGACACGTTGCTCTTCAACGGCTCGAGCAGCATGACGGCCTTCTACACTGAGAACTCGTACGGTCAGTTCACCGTGGCCGCCGGTCCCAGTGGCATCGGCGGATGGTATACGGCGTCAGACACCCACGATCATTACGGCACGAACGGCGCCGGCTTCGACGACTTCCCGGCCGAGCTGGTCATTGAGGCCGTCGAGGCCGCAGATGCCGCGGGCTTCGACTTCGGCCCGTACGATTCCGACGGCGACGGGAACGTAGATGTCGTGGCGATCATCCACCAGGGAACCGACGAGGCGGCTGGCGGCCCGTCCACGGACATCTGGTCTCACCGATCGAGCCTCACCAGCAGGCAGTTCTTCGCCAACGACGGCACGGGCCCCGTTACGACGGGAAGCGGAAAGGTTGTCGACGACTACATCATCATGCCCGAGCACGACCCCGGGGACAATCTCGCCACTATTGGCGTTTTCGCCCACGAATACGGTCACGCGCTGGGGCTGCCGGACTTTTACGACCGAGACTCCTCCTCAAATGGTCTGGGCAGTTGGTCGCTTATGGCCGCGGGCGCGTGGAACGGCAACGCAGGCGACACGCCGGCCCATTTCGACGCCTGGTGCAAGGTGCAACTCGGGTGGGTCACGCCGGTTGTGGCGACGAGCAGTATCCTCAACGCGCCACTGCCGGAAGTCGAAACCAATCAGGTCATCTATCAGGTCTTCGCCCCGGGCTCCACTACCGAGTACTTCCTCGTAGAAAACCGACAACTCACGGGCTTCGACTCGGCGCTGCCGGCCTCAGGAGCGTTGATCTACCATGTTGACGACACGCAGGCGCTGAGCCAGAACGACAACGAATGGAGACCCGGCCTTACAGGCAGCGGAAACTACCAGTGCGCGATCGAGCAGGCCGACGGGATGTGGCAACTCGAGCGGTTTAGGTTCGACACGCCGCCCGGCAACAACGGAGACGCAGGCGACCCCTATCCTGGCACGTCGGGCAACCGCGCCTACGATGATGTATCCACCCCCAGCGCGACGCTCTATGACGGCAGCGACTTCCCGCTTGTCGTGAGAAACATCTCACCGTCGAGCGCCGCGATGACGATCGATATCGTCGATACGATGGTGCCACTGGTGCCCAGGTCGATCATGGCGTCGGACACGCTGGGCGATGAGGGCGGGAGCATTACGGTGACGTGGAGCCGATCGGGCGACGACGGCCGCGGCGCGGACGATGTCGCTGAATACGACGTCATGCGCAGCCTTGCCGATACGGGTCCGTTTGCGGTCATCGACACCGTGCCGGCGGGCACGACGGCCGTTTTCGACACCAACGTGGTCGACGGACCTCCCGGCTATTACTACAAGGTTGTCACGAGAGACACGTCGGGGCTGACGTCCGAGACGAAGGTCGTCGGGCCGGCAACCTCACGAGACGACCTGAAACCGCCGGCCGTGGACATGTTGCTCGTGAAGGACAGCCAGGCCGACAACGGTCGTTCGATGACGCTGACGTGGGCGGGCTACCAAGCCCCGGCGGACCTCGTGAGCTTCAGGGTCTACCGCTCGACCGCACCGTTCACTGACGTCAACGCGACGGACGTCGACCGCATCGCCACCGTTACGGAACTCGGCGACGACGAGGCTCCATCCGTGGCGATCACCGACCCGGCCGCGCGTAGTTACATCGACAAGGCGGCCGATGTCACCGACCCAACGTCGGCTCCGCTCGACCTCACCGCCTACTGGTACGCGGTGACAGGACTGGACGAGGTCGGAAACGAGATCACCGCCGTGCAGGCCGTTGGCCCGACCGAGTGCGCGCCGAACCTGTCGATCAACTACACGTCCGGGCTCCAGTTCATCACGCTGCCGGCCCTGCCCGTCAACCCGGCACCGATGTCCGTACTGGGCCTGAGCGATCCATCCGACGCCAGCCTCGCGAGATACAATCCGCTCACCAAGGGCTATAACACGCTCTCGATGAACCCGGACGATCCGTTCATCCAGATGCTGCCGGGACGGGGCTTCTGGCTGGAGAGGTTCTTCCCCACGTTCATCGCGGTGGCCGGAAGCTTGGTTGAAGATGCCGAGTACGAAGTCCCTCTGGAAACCGGCTGGAATGCCGTCGGTTCGCCGTATGACGGGTACTACGGCTTCGATGCGATCATGGTTCGCCCGTCGCTTGGAACCGACGAGCCAATCAGAACGTCCAACGCATTGAAGAACTACGGTTGGTATTACGACGCGTTCGAGCGCAGCTACAAGCTCGTATCGGCCATCGGGCCGCCGCTCGGAGTCACGACACTGCCAAAGCTGCAGGCCATGTGGATCAACGTTCTCGAGCCGGGCGCGGCGCTCGTGTTCAATAGCGCCGCATCCAGTCCGGTTCCGCTGGGCGATATCACAACAGCCGATGCGCCCGCGCTCGACGGCTGGCAGATCCAGCTCATAGCTACGGCGGGCGACGCAGCCGACACAGACAACTACATTGGCGTCTCAAACGCCGCCGCCGCGATCGGCAAGATCGCCGGGCCGCCGGCGGCCATAGGCGGCGTCGATCTGTACCTGACGGACGCGGGCAGCGATCGGATCGCCGTCGACTTGGTTGACGGTCTGAAGCCCGGCGCGAAGTGGGAGGCGGTGGTCGAGTGCGGGACTCCCGACACAAACGTCCAGATCAGTTGGCCGGACCTGACGAATGTCCCGCATGACGTCCGACCGGTCTTGACGGATCTCGCCTCGGGTCGCTCGGTCTACATGCGAACCGCGGCCAATTACTCGTTCCGCTCACGCAACGCAGGTGACGCCAGGCAGTTTGAGATCACCTTCGCAGACGCTGATGCGGGGCCGGTTGTCAGCAGCCTCAGCGCAGTCCCGACCAGGGGTGGAGGAGCGGAGCTGCTCCTGACCTTGGGCCGGGCGCCGGAGTCGGTGACAGTTGAGATCCGCAACGTGGCCGGAATGGTCGTGCAGACCGTGCCGGTGAACAACGCTGAGATCGGCCTGAACCGCGTCCTCTGGAACGGCATGGGCGCCACTGGCACGAAGATGCCGAACGGGCGCTACATCATGGCCGTTACGGCGGTCGCGCTAGACAACCAGGAGACGGCTCGGGCCATCTCCTCCGTGACAATCGAACGATAGTTGCCTCGCCCGTCGCCAGCAGCCCTCGGCCGACAGGCAGGGCGGCTGCTAAATGAGAAACGGGCAGGCGAGCATGCCAAAGAGCACCGCAGCACAATCGATGCGCAGAGCAACTAGAACGAGCCACTGTCGCCGGACACTTAGTCCGCGCAGTGGCTCGTTCTTTTTGCTAGGCCTCCTGGCCCTGGGCGCCTCAGTCGCCGGCGCCCAAGCCCACGGACGATTCCCGAAGGTGGTCGAACTCCCTGGGCGCGTCTATCGCAGCGTCGACGAACGGGGACGAGTCCAGGTCCGCCCCCTGCAGGCAGTCGCGGACCGCTTGATCGTTCGCCTACGCCCGGGGGCCACCCTAGCCAGCGGCCAAGCGGCGGCGGCGCGAGTCGGCGGGCGACTCTCGCGCTACATCCCGCGCTCTCGCATAGCGATCGTTGACTTCGCCGCCGGCACACCGCTCAACCAGGCGGACGCGGCTCTGTCCACGCAATCGGTCTTCGAATTCGCAGAGCCCGACATTCTGATGTACCCAGCGGCGATCCCCACCGACGACCGGTACGCCGACCAATGGCATCACCCGGTGATTCGCTCGCCCGAGGCCTGGGACGTGTCCACCGGGTCGATCAACACGGTCATCGCCGTGATCGATTCGGGCCTCGACCTCGATCACCCCGATATCGCCTCGAAGGTCTACACGAATCCGGGCGAGATTGCCGGCAATGGCGTCGATGACGACAACAACGGCTACACTGACGACGTGAACGGTTGGAACTTCCTCGACGACAACAACGACGTCGTGCCCAAGCCCGACGGCATCGACAACGACGGCAACGGGCTCATCGACGACCAGGTCCGCCACGGGACGCTTGTTTCGGGGCTCGCCGCGGCAGCGGCCAACAACGGGGGAGCCGTCGGCATGGACTGGGGGGCGAGAATCCTCCCACTGAAGGTCTTCGCGGACGATGGGGGGACGCAGATCTCCACGGTCGTCGAGGCCATGGCCTACGCGGTCAACATGGGCGCCGACGTCATCAACCTGAGCCTCGGCGGCGGGTTCTCCGACGCGTTCAACGTTCCGGTTGCCGACGCCCATTCGGCCGGCGTTCTGGTCGTCGCCGCCTCGGGCAACTCCGACGTGGAGTTTACCCAGAACCCATCAACCTGGTCGTCGCCGGCGTGCAACGACGGCCCTAATGTTGGCGTCGACAACTTCGTTCTCGGCGTGAGCGCGACCGACCAGACAGACCGACGAGCATCGTTCAGCAACTACGACAGCTCGGGCTACAAGTTCGTGGACGTATCCGCGCCCGGCCAGGCGGTGTTCGGGCCGGGCTTCCAAGACGACGCGATCCCGATGTTCACCGTGTTCTACGCCAAAGGCAACGGGACGTCGTTCTCCTCTCCGATCGTGGCGGGGCTCGCGGGCCTGCTCATGGCCCAGACACCGGGCATCACGCACGACCAGATCATCCAACGCATCCGAGACACTGCAGACGACGTTGACTCCACAAACCCAGGATTCGTTGGGAAGCTTGGAACCGGCCGCATCAACGTCGCGCGGAGTCTCGGCGTCGATCTGCCTCCCCAGCCTGTCACGAACCTCCGCGCGACCGACACCTCGGGCGATGAGGGCGGATCCATAACGCTGCGGTGGTTCAGGTCGCGAGATGACGGCTCCGGCGCCAACGACGTGGTGAAGTACGTGGTCCAGCGCTCCGAGGTGCCCGACGGGACGTTCGAGGAGCGCGGCGAGGTCGCGGCGGGGACCGATACATTCGCGGACACGGCCGTTGATGGCGTGGATCACTACTACGTGGTTGAGACGCACGATGCCGGCGGCCAAGACGTTACGTCCGATGTCGTCGGCCCCGCGACGGCCGCCGATGACACGCCCCCGCCCGCCGTTGCCGGCGTGACCGCGATCGATAGACCGGGTGACGGCGGCGGCGCCATCCAGCTATCATGGGATCCATACTCGGACCCCGGCGACTTTGTAAGCTTCCGCGTCTACCGGGCCGAATTCCGCTACGTGTCGGTAGACGGGATGATCCCAGCGGCGATCATCCACGATGACACGGCGGCCGGCTACCTCGACAACAATGTCGTCGATGGGGTCGACTATTGGTACGCGGTGACCGCGGCAGACGAGGTCCCGAATCAGATCGCCGACGTCGCCTCGATCGGACCCGTCCAGGCGTTCGCCAATCAGGGCCTTACGATCAACCCAGGGATGCACTTCCTGACCGCGCCCATCGTCTCGCCAAACCGAAATCCGGCTGACTACTTCGCCATCCCGCCGCAGGAGCTGGTGTACGGGCGGTGGGATCCGTCGCGCGCGCAGGGCCAAGGTCAGTACCTCTTCTACCACATGGCGCCGACAGACCCGTTTCTGGCTCTCGCGCACGGTCGCGGCTTCTGGCTGGGAGTGACGCAGCAGATATTCATCGATCCGGCCGGCGAGGTGACGCCAAGCGGCCCATTCGCCATCGACTTGCAGCCCGGGTGGCGACAGCTCGGAAACCCGTTCCTCGGTCAGTTCCGCTTCTCTCGGTCGACCGTTGAGTACCAGGGCGTGACGATGGACCTCGCCAGCGCGTCTGCCTCGGGCATTATCAACCGCTTCGCTTGGGTCTACGACTCCGCCGCCGGCGATTACGATCTGATCGATGAATCCATCGCGGCGGATAACGACGACGGAGTCATCAACCCGTGGCAGGGGTTCTGGGTGCAAGTTCTGAAGCCATGCCAACTCGTGCTTGACAGGGGCATAGGCATATCGCCGGGGTCGGTCAGCACGGCATCGGTCAAGCCGCCCCAGCCGGACTGGCACGTGCGCGTCGTGGCCCGCGCGGAGAATTCGCAAGACACATCGAACTACTTCGGTGTCGCATCCGAGCCGAGCCGATTCGACGTTCAGGCGCCTCCCGCGGTCGGCAACGGCGTCCGGCTCGATTTTCACTCGCAGGGCGCGGATGCCACGCCATACGCCGCATCATTCCGCCAGCCGTCGGCCACCGGGGCGGCGTGGGACTTCACGGTCTTTACGCCAGGCCCAGGCAATGTTATAGTTACTACGCCTGACCTATCGCCCGTTCCGCCCGAGTACGGGGTTCTTCTGTCAGACCTTGATGCCGGGCGAAATGTCGAGTTGCGCACCACGGCCTTGTACAGCTTCACGGCCGCGGAGCAGCCCGGGGAGCGGCATTTCAAGCTCACGGTCCGGCGCAAGACGCGAGGGCTGGCGGTGACCGCGCTTAGCGCGACGCCGACTCGTGGGGGGGGCGGAGAAATCCGCTTCTCGCTTACGTCGGATGCCGCATGCGATCTGCATGTCATGAACATCGCCGGTCGGCGCGTGCGTGAAGTTGTGACTTCGCGCGTTTGTACGTCAGGTCAGCAGGTCATTTCGTGGAGTGGGCGAAATGACAACGGTGTACAAGTGCCATCGGGCGTCTACCTCGTCCGGGTAAACGCTCGGTCGGCTGATGGTGAGACCGTACAGGCGCTATCATCGATTTCTGTTCACAGGTGAACTCGGCGCGATGCCGGGCGCCAGTGTAATTGAGGAAAGGGCTGAGGGAAGCATGCACCGAGGCCACGCGTTAAGGGTTGTCCTGATAATCTCGATCGTCGCACCCATCGTAATGCTCGCAGGCTGTGGAGGCGCAAAGGGCCCGCCCCTTCCGGGAGTCATCCCGCCGGGCGGTGGAGGCGGAGGAGGCGGGGGAGGCGGCGGAGCCACCGCCACCATCACCGGCACCGTAATTGACGCGCAGAGCATCGGGACCAGGCTCGTTGGCGCGCTCATTGCCGTGCTGGGCTTCGGCCAACCGGTCCTGACCGACGCCGCGGGGAACTTCACGATCAGCGGCGCGCCTACTGGCCAGGTCACGCTGGACGTCTCCTTCCCATCAACGGGCCTGTACCAGGCGATGCGAATCACGATCGACACGACGGCCGGCCAGACTACCACAGTGACGATCGCGGCGCTCGGGACGAACGTAAACGTGCCGAACTCCGTGACGATCACGCCGTCAAGCCCGACAGTCGACGTCGGCGGCGAGATCGCCTTCACGGCCGATGCCCGGTCTCTCGGCGTTCCGGCCAATGTGGCTCCGACCTACTCAGTGCTCGGGGGCATCGGCACGATCCTCCCGGACGGACGCTTTACCGCGCTCGCGACGGGCACGGGAACGGTAACCGCGCACTTCCCGGACGCGGCGGCGGCGGCAACCGTCACGGTAGAGGGAGCGCGCGCGCCGAACCTGGGCGTTCTCAACGTGTCGCCTAACGCGCTGCCTAGCGATGGCGGAAACGTTCGCGTCGCGATAACGGCGACCGACGGCGACGGGATCAAGAGCGCGAAGGCACAGATTGAACTGCCCAACCGCACGCTGGTCATGATGACACTCACCCGCGAGTCGGGAACAACCAAGGACGGCTCTTGGGGCGGGACCTATAACGCGGGAGCCAACACCAACCCGCCGGGTCCGGACGGCAAGCAGCTCGAGCAGCGCTACAGCGTTCGAGTGATCGTTGAGGATAACTCCGGCGCAATCACCAACTCGGTTTGGACCGACTTCGTGGTAGCCAGCGTCGACGCCCCACCCCCACCTCCGTGACGAGTCGCGCGGCACGAGATCGAATCACAAAGAGCGCCACCCTTCCGGGGGGCGCTCTTTTCATGTCTGTCCGATACGCGGGCGTTACTTCGGCAGCACGGCAACGCCGCTTACCGCCAGCCAACTCAGTGCAATCACCGCGAGGATGAGCGCATCCTTCCAACTCCAATGCGATCTCTCGACTCGTTGCTGGTGCGTCGCCATGTCAGCTACCTCCGTGATGCCTGAACGCTTACAGAGTTCGTACCACACTTCCCCGGCGCTGCATTGCACATTATGTCCTGGCGTCCGCGGCAGGCGCGGGCACTGACAATGCGGAAACGCTGCTGTCATGCAGCGCCACCCCACAGCGAAGGGCCTAACGCGTCGCGCAATCGTGCTTGCGCTGGCGTGCGTGGTCGGCCTGGCGATGCTGACGCCGTACCTTGAGATCGTGCTGCAAGGAACGCAGATCGGCTCGTTTGCGCCACCGGCTGGCGCGCTGCTCGTATTATTCTCTCTCTGCGCGCTCATCGACCCCATCTTGCGTTTGGTCACGCGACGCAAACACGGACTCGAGCGCCGCGAACTGCTGGCCGTCTACATCGCGCTTCTCGCCGCCGCCACGCTGCCGTCGTGCCAGTTCGCCGGTTGGTTGCCGACGATCACCTCCGGCCCGTTCTACTTCGCGTCCGAGGTGAATCACTGGGGCGATGCCTGGCGGCATATACCCGAATGGTGGGGACCGCGCGCTCCGGGAGACGCCGAGGCTATCCGGCAGTTCTACGAGGGCCTGAGTCCCGGTGCGGGCATCCAATGGGGCGTGTGGCTGAAGCCGCTGGCCTCGTTCGGACCGATGGTGCTGGCCCTCTACGCGGCGTTCATGGCGCTCAGCGTCGTGCTCGGGCGACAGTGGGTCGATCGCGAGAAGCTCTCGTTTCCCCTCGCGCAACTCCCGCTGGAGTTGACGGAGCGCTCGTCCGAGCAACCGCTTTGGACAGGCTTCTTCCGGAGCCGAATGATGTGGCTCGGCGCCCTGGTGCCGATGGCGTGTCACACCGTCAATGGCCTGCACCGCTTCTTCCCCGCCGTTCCGGAAATCCCGCTGCGCGGCATCACCTTCGGGTCCTTATTCGCCGCGAAACCGTGGGTCGCGGCTCAACCGGTCCGTATCGACATCTACTTCGGCCTGGTAGGGTTCGCGTTCCTGTGCAGTCGCGATGTGCCGATGAGCATCTGGGTCTTCTGGGCGCTTGCCAAACTCGAGGCTGTGTTCGGGTGCGCCCTCGGCTGGAATCCCGGCCCTCCCGGACGCGCGCTGCGGGACACGCAGTTCCCCGTGATCGTCGCCCAGCAGGTGGGCGCGTCGCTCATGTTCCTGGGGCTGATGCTCTGGGCCGCGCGGGCGCACCTCAGGGAGGTGTGGCTCGAAGCGCGGACCCAGACGCGCGACGGACGGCGTTACCGCCTGGCGCTTGGCACTGTGGCGGTCTCGTTCGTGGTTCTGTGCGCGTGGTCGGTGCTGGGCGGCATGCAATGGTGGGTCGCGATATGTCTGTGGGCCCTGACGCTTGCGTTCATGCTCGTCGTGCACCGCATGATGGCCGAGGGCGGCGTGAACCTCCTTTGGGCATCTCAGAGCGCGCCAAACTACTTGCTCTACACGTTTGACGGGGGGCGTTTCCTAGGGCCACGGACGTGGATGCAGCTCGTAAGTCTCCCCTACTTCATCTGGCATTTCAAAGGCGCGGTCGGGCCACACAGTTTCGAGGGACTCAAGCTCGCGTCCGAGGCGGGGCTCAGCCGACGGGGTCTGTTCTGGCTGATGGGCGGATCGATGGTCGCGGCGGCCGTCGTTGGGTACGCGTCCACGATTTTCCTCGTGATGCGCAACGGCGGCGGCGTCGCGTTGGATCCGTATCGGTTCGTGCATGTGGGGCACAGGCCGCTGCAGGAGTTCGTCGCCGTCACCGGCACACCTGAGCCGATCCGGTGGCAGAAGATCGCGGGCATGCTGGCGTCCGGAGGCCTAACGTGGGGACTGTCGTGGATGCGATGGCAGTTCTCGTGGTGGCGGTTGCACCCGATCGGCTACGTGATCTCGACGGTGGCGGTCAACTGGTACCTATGGTCGAGCTGCTTCATCGGATCGACGCTCAACGCGGTCGTCCACCGTTACGCCGGACACAAGGGATACCGCGGCGCGCGGCCGTTCTTCTTGGGCCTGATCTTCGGCGACATGCTGATGCTGGGAATCTGGACCGTGGTAACGGCCATCACGGGCGAGCGGGGGTTCATGTTGTTTGCCGCGTGATGGGGAGAGGAGCGATGCGGGTCAGGCGTCGAACAGCGACAGATCCCATTCGTCCATCCACTCGATGACCAGGCGCCCATCGCGGAACTGAATCGGTAGCCAGACATAGCGCCCGTCGATGGCGTTCTCAGGCCTCCAGCGGTCCGCCATGAAGATGAACGCGCCCGGCTTGCCCCTGACAGGCAGCACGTACGTGCTCTGCGCGAGGAAAGTCAACTCCGCGTGCGGGCCGACGCACGGATTGCCCAACTCCTCCCACGGTCCCCAGATGCTGTCGGCCACGGCCGAGCGCGCCTCATTCGGAGCCCAGCCGGTGCAGCCCGAGGCGATGAAGTAGTAGCGACCCCCGTGCCGAAGAATGGCCGGGGCCTCAATCGAGCGATTCTCGAACACGCGCTTGAATTCGCCCGACGGCGCTCGGTAATCGTCGGTGAGACGCGAGATGTGGAGCGTCGCGTTCTCCTCGGATGCGTAGATGTGGTAGGCCGCCTGATCCCCGTCGACGTGCAGCGTCATGTCGCGGCTCATGCTCTCGTCGGGGCGCATGCTGCCGAGGTACGTGTACGGGCCGGTAGGGCAATCACTCACAGCCACACCGGCGCGCGCGGCCGTGTAGCCCTGGTCTTTCAGCTCGAGGTGGAACCACATCACGTACTCGCCGGTGGTCTGATTGCGGATGACCTTCGGGCGCTCGAGGACGCAGCCCTGGGTCAGTTCGTGGTCGGGATGGTCCATCACCACGGGGAGCGCGATGCCCTCGTTCTCCCAGCTACAAAGGTCGGTGGACGAGTAGCAACCCACGCCGACCATAGCCTTGTTGCCCAGTCGGCCCTCAACCTTGTGCTCGCCAAACCAGTAATACACGCCGTCGTCGCGCAGCACCCCGCCGCCGTGGGCGTTGATGTGCGCGCCGTCCGTGTCCGGCCAAATCTCGCCGGGCCTGAAGCTGCCCACTAGGTGTTGTCCTTGAGCCACTGGATGGCGTCTTCGGCCTGCTTCTCGCTGGCCGCGTGCGTGCAGTACATGACCTTCTCGGGCTTGAGCTGGCTGTGGAAGAACGGGATGTCGTCGATGGACGTGTGGATCTCCAGCCCCTTGCCAAGTGACTGGATCTTCTGGAACATCTCGATCCAATTCTTGTGGCCCGGGTTGCCGGCTCCCGGCACCCAACTGATGACGTCGAGGTCGGGGATGGAGCAGATGTCCTCCAGGTGGACCAACGCCTCCGGCCCGTCGTAGTGGTAGACGGAGTGATCGAGGAAGCTGGCCTCTTCCTCGAGGGCGGGGATGACCCAGCGCCGGCCCATCTCGGGGGAGAGCAGGCAGATGAAATCGCACTGGATGAAATTCATGCGGCCCTCACCGTAAAACGGCGCCCAGCCGAGCGAGCCGTAGCGATCCATCTTCCCGGCGTAGTAGACACCCGAGTAGACCTCGTAGTAGATGGCGCGGACGTTCATCATCGCCTCGGTGATGAGGTCGGGGCAATCGTACAGATCAAAGCACAGCCGCTCCGGGAGACGCATCGCCGCCAGGGCGTCGAAGTTCGAGTGCAGGTCGAGGTTGGAGATGAGCACTTGGCCCTCGCAGCGATCGGCGAGGACTCGCACGAACTCGAGCATGCGCCGCCAGAGCGGGTTGTGGGCATCGAGGCGGATCGGGAGCACGTCCTCCCAGTTCTCGACAATCGGCATCGACCAGCTCGTGCTCGTGCTGTCTGGGGAGTGCTCGAGCGGGACGCCCAGGAATCCGGAGAACTGGTCCGGGCCGAAGCTCGGGTTGTAGCACGGAACTGCCTCGCCGCCGTAGTACGTTCCCGCAGCGTTCGCCAGCACCATGTCGGCGACGGCGTCGTATTCGCCATCGGCGCCCGCCATATACGCGGGCCCGGGCTTCTGTTCGGCGCCCTCTTTGGGCGCGCGAACCATGATCGCCGGGCGGTCGATGATCTCGCCTGCCCAGAAGGCGCGCCAGTATTTCCTGGCCTCCGCGAAGTCCGGCTTGAACTTGAGGCTATCGGGGATCCCAGCAGCTTCCATGTCGCCCTCCCAGGCTGTGTTTCGGTTCAAGCGCGAGAGTTCGTTGCGCGTGGGCTGCGTGCCTCCTGGGCTGACCGCAAGAACGACGCCGAGTTGGGGACCTCGGACCGCGCGACGACAACCAAGGGCCGCCGCTTGCATCGTTGCCGAGCGGCCCCTATAATTGGTGGGCCGCCTCCTAATACGATGACAGGTGAGATGCGTCCATGAGCTACGAACGCGGTTGGGCCGCGATCAACCTTGAGATGCCGGACCAGATCCCGCACACCGAGTACATCAGCCACCGCCGGTTCATCCAGAAAGTCACTGGGATCGATCCCGAGGGTGAGGGCGGCGGAGCGTCCGCGCCGGCGTTGGCACGGGCGCTGGACTTCGACCTGATCTGGTCGTGCTACGGGCGCGACTGGGGCACGCCTCGCGCCGACATGGGGCGAGCGAAGTTCTACGAGACGGAGACGCCGTGGGAGTCGAACTACGCGCTGAAGACCGTCGAGGATGTGTTGAGCTTCGATCCGACCGCATCGGCGAAACTGCCCAGTATGGACGAGCTGACCCAGAGCGTCCGCCAGTCGTATGAGAACGGGCAGAAGACCTACCCGGAGGCGGTGTACCCCGGAGGGTTCTACAACACCGTCTTCACGTGGCCGATCGTGACCTTCGGCTGGGACCTGTTCATCTTGGCGGCTATGGATGACCCCGAGCGCTTCGACAAGGTCCTCGAGGGCTTCACTGAGATCAGCATGATGGTCGTCGAGGCGCACGTGAAAGCGGAAGTCCCGGTCTTTCTTTGCCACGACGACATCGTCTGGGCGTCAGGCACCGTCTTCGCGCCCGAGTGGATGCGCAAGCACGTCTTCCCGCGGCACAAGCGGCTTTGGGCGCCGCTGCTGGAGGCCGGGATCAAGGTGTTGTTCTGCTCGGACGGAAACTTCGATGAGTACATAGACGACATTGCCGAGGCCGGCGCGGAGGGCTTCATCTTCGAGCCGCTCACAGACCTCGAATACATCGCCAGGAAGTATGGCCAGACGCACGTGATCGTGGGCAACATCGACTCGCGCATACTTCAGAACGGGACGCCTGAACAGATCCGCGCCGATGTCAAACGGTGCGCGGACCTGGGGCGCGACTGCCCCGGCTTCTTCTTCGCCGTGGGCAATCACATCCCGTTCGTCGTTCCCATTCCGAGCGTCGAGTGCTACCTCGAAGCCATCGACGAGATGGGGCGGCGCTAGCCGCGTCTCGCCTAGTCTAGGAAGGTATAAGCCCATTATGGAGGGCCCGCGCCGCGCAGCCGCAAGACATACGATGACCCGGGCGTCGCTCATCGATTCTCTCCTGCGATACGCCCGATACACGCTCGGCCAGGAACTCGACGCGCTGTCTTCGCGCGAGGTGTTCGAGGCCTTGTCTCTGGGCGTCCGCGATCAGATCATCGACGCGATGCTCGCCTCACGAGAGCGCTTCACGCAAGCTGATGCGAAGCGTCTCTACTACGTGTCGATGGAGTTCCTCGTCGGCCGATCCCTTGGCAATAACCTCTGCAACCTCGGCCTGCTCGACGTGGTGGATCATGTAGCCAGCGACTTGGGCTTCAAGCTCGCGGACCTTGAGCGGATGGAAAGCGACGCCGCGCTGGGAAACGGCGGACTCGGCCGACTCGCCGCTTGCTTCCTCGATTCGCTGGCCACGCTCGACATGCCCGGCTATGGGTATGGCATCAACTACGAATACGGTTTCTTCAAACAGGAGATCCACGACGGAGAGCAGCGCGAGCAGGCAGACAACTGGCTCGCGTTCCCCACGCCGTGGCTCATCCCGCGACCGGATCGCGTCTGCCCCGTGCCGCTGTATGGCCGCGTCGAGGACCGGCTCGACCGTCACGGACGATACCGGCCAACATGGGTCGACTGGCGGCTGATGAAGGGCGTCCCCAGCGACATGCCGATCGTCGGCCATGGCGGGAATACCGTCAACGTCCTGCGGCTCTTCTCGGCGCACGCGGCCCGCGAGTTCGACATGGAGATCTTCAACGACGGAGATTTCGTGGAGGCCATTCAGCGCAAAGTCGCGTCGGAGTACGTCTCCAAGGTACTCTACCCGACCGACGAGTTTCAGGAGGGCGTCGAACTCAGACTCGTTCAGGAGTACTTCCTCGTCTCCTGCTCCGTCCGCGACATCCTTCGCCGATGCCGGAGGCATGGCACCAAGCTTGAGGATCTTCCGGACAAGGTAGCGATCCAACTCAACGACACTCACCCGGCCCTCACGGTCGCGGAGCTGATGCGCACGCTCGTCGACGAGAACAGCCTGAACTGGGACGACGCGTGGGAGATCACGCAAGGGTGCCTGGGCTACACGAACCACACGCTCATGCCCGAGGCGCTTGAGCGCTGGCCCGTTCCGTTGCTGCAGCGGGTCTTGCCAAGGCACCTGCAAATCATCCACGAGATCAACCGCCGATTCCTCAACGACGTCGCCGCCCGATTCCCAGGCGACCCCGAGCGGCTGCGGCGGATGTCCATCATCGACGAGGGCGAGACCCAACACGTCCGGATGGCGCATCTCTCAGTCGTCGGGAGTCACGCGGTCAACGGCGTTGCGGCGATGCACTCAGAACTTGTCAAGGAACGCCTGCTTCCGGACTTCTACGAGATGTGGCCGGAGCGCTTCAGCAACAAGACAAACGGGGTCACCGTCCGCCGGTGGATCGTGCAGTCCAATCCGGAACTCGCGGGCCTCATCACGGACGCCGTGGGCGACGACAGTTGGGTGACGGATTTCTCGAAGGTCCAGGAACTCGAGCAGCACGCGGATGACGCGGAGTTCCAGTACAGGTTCTACCGGATCAAGCGCACGAACCGCCACAACCTTGCGCATCGCGCGCGGGCGTCCACCGAGATCGTCGTCGACCCGACGAGCCTGTTTGACGTCCACGTAAAGCGCATCCACGAGTACAAGCGCCAGCTCCTCAACGTCATGCACATTATCCATCGTTACCTGGAGCTTGTGGAGGACGGCAAGGCGCCCACTCGCCCGCGAACATGGATCTTCGCCGGGAAGGCCGCCCCTGGCTACTGGCTCGCGAAGCAGATCATCAGACTTATCACTCACGTGGGCGCGATGGTGAACAGCGACCGGCGCGTGAAGGGCCTGATGAAGGTCGTTTTCCTCGCCGATTACCGCGTCTCGCTGGCCCAGTGCATCATCCCCGCCGCCGACATCAGCGAGCAGATCTCCACCGCTGGCACGGAGGCCTCGGGCACGGGCAACATGAAACTCGCGATGAACGGCGCGCTGACGATCGGCACGCTGGACGGCGCGAACATCGAGATCCTCGAGCAGGTCGGCGAGGAGAACTTCTACAGCTTCGGCCTGAGCATTGACGAGGTTGACGCCTTGCGTCACGAGGGCACGTACGATCCCCGACAGCTCTGCGACGCAGACCAACGCATCGCGCGAGTTCTGAGCGCCATTCGGTCGGGACGCTTCTCGCCGGACGAGCCGCAGGCGTTCAACTGGATCGATGATGTGATCTTCAATCAGGGCGACCGGTTCCTCTGCCTGGCTGATTTCGCGAGCTACGTCGAGGCGCAGATGCAGGCCGAGGCTGACTTTGCCGACGAGCAGACATGGGCTCGCAAGGCAATCCTGAACATCGCTCGAATGGGCCATTTCTCCAGCGATCGCACGATCCGCCAGTACGCCGACGAGATCTGGGGCATCAGCTCCGTCAACCAACCGACCAGCGTCTTGCACGCGTAAAGGGGGCGGGCCATTGGACCACGTAGCCGTCGTGGAGATCGTCACCAACAAAGTCGCCCAGCGTCTCAACCGTCGGCCCGAAGAGGTCAAGCCCGAGTGCAGCTTCTACGAGGATCTGCAGGCAGACCCGTTGGAGCTGACGGAGGTCATCATGGCCCTCCAAGAGGAGTTTGGCATCCGGGCCGAGTGCGAGGTGAGCGACGTCCGGACCGTTGCCGACGCGATCCGCTACGTTGAGACGCGACTTTACGAATAGCCGTCTTCCCCCGGTATCGCCTCAAAACTCCATCCCCCCAACCGGAGCCACCAGCATGAGTCTCCCCTCGTCTCGCCCGCCCAATGTCATCTCCATCATGGCCGACGATATCGGGATCGGCGACTTCGGATGCTACAACTCCGAGTCGCGCGTCCCGACGCCAAGCATCGACCGGCTTGCGGCGGAAGGCGTGCGGTTCACGGACGCGCACTCAGCGTCGGCCGTGTGCACGCCGTCTCGATACGGCGTGCTGACGGGCCGGTACTGCTGGCGATCTCAACTCGAGTACAGCGTCCTGTTTGGGTACGAGCCGCCGCTGATCGAGCCGGCTCGGATTACGGTTGCGAGCCTGCTGAAACAGGCGGGTTACTCGACGGCCTGCATCGGGAAGTGGCACCTGGGCTTGGGCTACTCCGCAAAGCCCGGCGAGGATGTCGACTTCACCGCGCCGCTGCCGTGGCCGAGCCAGACGGCGCGGGAGTTTGAGGAGAAGATAGACCTCACGCAACCCGTCACCGGCGGGCCGACCGAACTCGGCTTCGACTACTTCTACGGCACGTCCGGGTGTCCGACATGCCAGCCCCCGTATGGCTTCATTGAGAACGATCGCTTCGTCATCACCCCGACGGAGTACCGCGAGACGCAACCGTTTGCCGGCCGCTCCGGCTACCACGCGCCCGGCTGGGAGCACAGGGACGCCGACCCGAAGATCGCGGCGAAGGCGGTGGAGTGGATTGAGGGGCAGGCGGATTCAGACGCGCCGTTCTTCCTCTACCTCGCGTCGGATGCGGCGCATGAGCCATGTGTCGAAGAGGTCGTGCCGGAGTTCGCGCGAGGCCAAAGCGACGCCGGCCACCGAGGCGATCTCGTCTGGCTGTATGACTGGATGGTCGGCGAGGTGATGCATGCGCTCGACCGAACGGGTCAGGCCGACAACACGCTGGTCATGGTCACGAGCGACAACGGCGCGCTTCCCGGCGATCGGTTTGGCGATGGGGCGGGCGACTTCGCGGGCTACCATACGTATGGGCACAGGTCGTGCGGCGACTGGCGCGGGTACAAAGCACACATCTGGGAGGGCGGGCATCGCGAGCCGCTCATCGCGCGCTGGCCCGGACAGATCGAGGCGGGCTCAACGTGCGACGAGTTGGTGGCGTTGAATGATCTCATGGCCACGTGCGCGGCGGCCACCGATCAGGAGCTGCCTCCCGACGCGGGACCTGACAGCGTCAACATATTGCCAGCGCTGCTCGGCGAGACAACTCACGAGCCGCTGCGCGAGAGCCTCGTCCACCACTCCGGACAGGGGGTCTTCTCGTTGCGCGCTGGCCGATGGAAGCTCATCCACGAGAGTCTCGGCTCGGGCGGATGGCCGCCACCGACGGGCGAGCGACCCGTGCCCGGCGGACCGGGCCAACTCTACGATCTGAGCGAGGATCCAGCGGAGGGGACGAACCTCTGGCATGAGCGGCAAGACATCGTGAGGGGGCTGCGCGCGCACCTGGATGAGTTAAGGGCGCGATGAGGAGTGAGCGCTACTGCTCCGGTGAGGGTTCGGGCGGAGTCTCATCTTCCTCGGGTGGCTTCTCGTCTTCGTCAGGAGTCTCCGGCGCGGGTTCGTCGGTTGTCTCGTCGTCTTTCTTCGGCTTGTTGAAGATGCCGGTGAAGCCGCCCGTGGCCTCCAGACGTTCGTCCTCGATGTGGATGACGACGGTGGGCGCTTCGCCCGAGTCACCGTTGTCCTGCGTGAACTCGACCGGATCTCCGGTTAGGGTCAGCGTGTCTTCTTCTTTGAGGTGGACGGCTTTGTCGGCATAGACGGTCTTGTCTTCCTGCACCGCCACCACGTTGCCCTCGGCAACCGCGCGGCCTTCCTCATACCAGCTCGTGAGCTTCTCGCAAGTCACGACCGTCTTCTTCTCCGCGGCCTCGGCCTTCCTGTCCTTCTCCTCGGTCTCCACCGGCTCGGCGTCGGCGCCTTCCTGGGCGTCGTCCTTCGTCTTCTGATACACCATCCGGACGTTGCCGGTGACGACAGCCTTTTCCTCATCGAAGTCCGCGGTCAGGAGGTCGCCCGTGACGGTCGTGTCGGGTTGCTCCATCAGCAGGTTGCCCACGCAACGGGCCGTGTCGTCGCCGGCGTTGTAGACGCACTCGTCGCAGTAGAGTTCTGCGTCCTTGTGGCGGATATGCACGTTCCCGTTGAGGTAGTAGAGCCCCTTGTCCTGGTTCTCCGGGTCTTCCGGGTCCGGCTCGCGGCGGGCGTGGTCGGCCCATTCGATGTAGATCGGCTCGTCGTCTTCCTCATCTTCCGTCGCCGGGGCATCGTCGGCAGCGGGAGCCTCTTCGGTCGCCTTAATATCGGGGGGAGGATCGTCGACGGGCGTATCGCCATCTTGCGCCGCCGAGATAGCGAGGCAAAGCAAGGCGGCCAGCGCCGCCGCCAGCACCCAAAAACCGAACGTCTTCCGCTGCGCTCTGTCCCCCATCGCTATCGTCCGGTCCTCTCCTGAGCCTCGGCAACGTCGACCACCATCTGAACGTCATCGAGCGTGAACGCGCCGGTGTCGAGCGGGTACTTCAGGTTCTTGCCGATGCAATCGCTCCGGCCGGTGTCCATCCGCACTTGGTTTGGCGCGTAGACGGTCTGCGTGTCGGTATCGAACTTCATCCCCGCAGTCGTCACGGTCACCCTGTCCTTCGTCCGAAGCACGACGCGCCCTGGCGTCGTCAACATCCGCGACCTGTTGTCCCAATGGATCTTGTCCGTCGTGATGATCGCGCCCTTCGGCGAAACCACGCGGACGCGCCCCTTCATATCAAAGTCATAAGACACCGTATCGTAGTTGACGTGTTCAGCCGTGACGCGCACGGCGGGCTTTCCGTCCCTGCCGTAGATGAGCCCTTCCTTCAGGCGGGTCGCGCTGATCGCCTTGCCGCCTGTCTCCACCGCCAGGTTGCTCAACCGCACCTTCCAAGCCGGGCGTCCCCGCTCGCTATGTTGGAGCGTGAAGTCTTCAATCGCGAGCATCGGCCGAGGCTCGGGGGCGGCGCCAATCTCACCATTGCCGCCGTTGGCGTGGTCACCGTTGCCATTCGCCGTGGCCGCTTCTCGACGCACGTAGATAGCCGCAAGCACGATTGTGCCCACGAGGATGATGGCAATGATCGTTGCGGCGAGCGCCCTGGTCGACATGGTGCGTGGTTCTCTTCCCACTTAGACAACGCGCGGAGCGGGCCGCCAGGTCCCCTGCGGCCTAGATCGGCGGCGGCGGCGGGCCGAAGGAGAGAAACAGCGTGCCAATGTTGAGAATCTGACCAGCCGCAACCGTGCCGGGATGCCATGCTGTTGCGCCCGTGGACGGGTCCTGAGCCGTAACCTGGACAGCGCCGACGTTCACGTTGTAGAGGGTGAACCGGCCCGTGCCGTCACTGCGCGTCTTGGCCGTGCTCCCTCCGCCTCCGACGTTTGCGCCGTCGACCGCCGCGCCACTCGCAAGCGCGACCGTTCCGGTGATGTGCCCTCGTCCGCCATTGCGCGTCGGCGGGAGATAGACCGTGCCCGCCTGATTCTGGCCGCCAACGACGTTCAGCGGCACGTCAACGCGCTCGTGACCCGCCGCGGTGACCGTCAGCGTCTGCGCGCCCTGGCCCACGCCGGTCAGCGTGAACTGGCCCGTCGTCCCCGTCGTCGTCGTAACGCTGCCCGCCGTGACGGTGGCGCCGGTAACGAGCAGCATGCTTCCGTCATCCAACACCACTCCAAGGATGGTTGTCCCGCCACCACCACCACCGCCGCCGCCACCAAGTCCACCGCCGCCCCCACAACCCGTAAGCGTGATGGCCGCGGCAAGCAGCAAGGTGGCTGCAATTCGTGCTCTCATGGTCAACCTTCTCTCATTCAGCGCGCCCAAAACGCCGGCGCTATGGTCTGGGAACGTTGTCTCACCCTCGTCTTCAGCCGCTCAGCCCATAGTAATACCCGATCCGCATGACGGCAGTGGCGGGGACTGGCTTGCGCGTGACGATCCGACCGATCTGCCGGACCGAGTCCATCTCGATCCCCTCGCGCCATTCTGTCCCGTCCACAGTCACTACGAGCGCCTGCCGGACGATCTGCGTCTGGCCGTCAATAATCGCCGTCGAGCCGTCGGTCAGGATTGGGCTGAAGCGCACGTCGAACGGTCCGGTCGTGCCGGCGCCGGTGAACACGTCTTCCTGGAAGCGGGCGGTGTCGACAGCCGCGCCCCCTCCCCCGCACCCCAACGCTACGACTGCAAGAGACAGCAAGACCACACCCAGCACTAGTAGTCTCATCTTCGCCCACCTCGCCCTTGCCACGCGCCGGAACTTATGGCGCTGTGATCTGGAAATCCACGCCTGTCAACGCCCGGCCCGCACCACCGAGTGTCACCGTCTTGGCGATGCTGACCGTCTGGAAGCTGACTTCGATCCGATATTGGCCCGGCGGCACGAAGAGTCCATAGTTCCCGTCCGCGTCCGTGACTACCTCGTCGGTCGTCTGACCGGTAGCCACGAGAATCGCCTTGACGGTCGCGCCGCTGCTGTCCACTTTGTTCAGGATCGTCACCTTGCCACTGATGGTCGCCGGCCCTCCGGGCGGCCCCGCCTGGGTCGGCGCAAGCTCAAACTGCAGTTCCGGAAGCCCCGGCAGGACGGTGATATTTCGAACGATCGGATCGTAGCCCGGAGCGCTGACATTGACGATCTGATCGCCCACGGGCACGTCAATCAGCTCAAACGTGCCGTCGGCGCCGCTCTGGACGAGGGCCTCGGCTCCGACCTCCACGGTCGCGTCCTGAATGGGGGCGCGAGTGATGAGATCTATCACGCGCCCGCGAACCGTGGCCTTACTCGTCGTCGCGACGAGCTGGTAGTCCTCGACAGTGCCGGCCCCGCTCGAATCCTGGATCGAAAGGAAGCTGCGGGTCGTGCTGAGGAAGCCATCCGCGGAGACGACGGCAATCGTGTTGCCGGTGGGTGTCCCACCGATCGCGTACTGCCCGTCTTTGTCGGTTGCGCCCTCCACGGCGATCGGCGTTCCGGCGACATCGGGCTTGAGATTCAGGCGGACGTTGGCAATGCCCGTGCCGTCATCAGCGTTCGTAACCGTCCCAGTGACGCTACCCGTCAGATCGAGATCCGCCGCGTCAAGCTCGACCTCCACATCGGTCGGGCCGCTGACGTTCAGCGTGAGCTGCAGGAGGCGCGTGACGAACCCGCGGGCCGTGACAGTGAGCGGCTGGACAGGCTGGTTGGGCGATGTGAAGTCACCAAAGGGCACGTCCGGAATCGTGATCGTCTGCTCGCCGGCAGCGATGGTCGCCCGCTCGCCACCGACAATGACGATGACCTCGACCCCGGTGGCCGCGAGCGTGTCGGCGCTGACGACGGTAACCACCACCGTGCCTGTCGACGATGATCCCGTGCCCGGCGCGGTGACGCGGATCGAACTCGCGCTGCAGCCGACGAGCACGGCCGTGGCCAGGGACGCTACGACCCAGATTGCCCTCATACTTCCGCTCCTCACCAGTGGCTCCTATCGCGCAACCGAGATCCTACCGACCGCGCGACTGACTTGACCATCGTCTGACCGAGCGGTGAGATCGATGATGTACGTCCCGCTCGGCACGAGCGCGCCGGTGGCGCTTCTGAGGTCCCACATGAGAGACGATCGCCCGGCCGATTGCACGCGCTCCTGCACGATGTCGCGGACGGGTCGGCCCGCGATGTTGAGCACCCGCGCCGTCACGGCCGCGTCGGCCGATAGCGAATAGGTGATCTCCGCGCCCTGGTGAGTCTGCAGTCCGAGGACGCCGATCACAGCGAGCGCTCCCTGGTTCGCGGGCCTCAGTTCGATCTCAAACTCGCGCGGCACGTCCGATCCTGTGAACTCATACGCTGACGTCGTCCGCATCGACAACTCCCGTCCGGTCTGGAGATCCTTGAGCACGGGCCTGAGGTCCGCCGGCACGCCCGTCAGATCCGGCCAGCGCAGGCTGGCTCGGTCGCCAGGGCGGACCCCTCGAGCGCGAAGCCTCCACGGGCCTCGCGCCGCCTTGCCGCGTATGTCGGTGGCGTAATCGCCGGAATCGCGATCCCAGTCGGCGTTGACGAAGCCGAGACTCGGTTGGTCGCCGAAGCCCGGCGGCGCCTGCAAGTCGTAGCGCGAGTCGTACCCAGCCTTCGCCCCGCCCGCCGTGCCGAGAATCGCCTGACCCCGCCGGTCGCCGCACTCCATCATGACCAAGGCCTGCCACTCCGTGCCCGCAAGCGCGGAGTAGGGCTGCCTCGTGGCGCCGGCGGTGTCCGCTCCCGTGATCGTCGTGCTCGGAGCCGGGAACACCAGCAGAGCGCCGTCAGCCAACAGGCAGCGCACCCAGTACCCCTCGAACGGGTCGAACTGCGAGGCCAGGCCGTAGCCGGCCAGTTGGTTGTATCCCCACACGCCCGACTGCACCCAGCCGGCCGCGGCCGCATCCGCGAAGGTCTTCGTGTCCGCCGCCCCACGCTGAATCAGAACGTCGTCGATATCGACCACCCGGTTCCGCCCGGTGCCGACCATGTTCCAGCCCGCATACATCTGCGTCCGCACGTCCCGAGAGGCGTTGGCCTCAAGCCCGTCCACGGCCACCGTAACATCCTGCAGCACCCGGAGCCAGAAGCCGCGCCCCGGCCTGAAGAGATCGATGGTCGGGTAGATCTGATACTGCCCGCCGCCCGGCGCGTTCGGCTTCCAGCGCGCGAGGAGAAGCTGGTCGGCGGGAATCCCCAATGCCGACGCGTGGTCGTCGATGACCGGCGTGACGGGCAGAGACATCAGGTACAGCCCGTTCGCGCCGAGGGGGAAGTTCTTCGCGACGCCCACGCGCGATTCAGCTGTCAGGAGGACGTCGTAAGTGTCGAACGCCACGTTCACCTGTCGAGTGACGACGTTGTTCTGCGCGTCCGTGAAGGTTATCTGGAGTTTAGCCGGCGACATCGCCGTCGTGCTGATGCTGGCGCCCCACACCCCCCGCTCGACCTTCACATCCGTCAGTCCACCGAGGCCCGCCACATCGATCGTGCCGTCGCTGGGGCCGATGATCGCGCCGTAGAGATTGTTGTCGCCCGGATCGAACCCACGCACGCCGTACGGGAAGGGGTACTGGGCAAACAGCCCGTTCACATCCATCTGAACCGTGATCCGCTGCGGCCCGCCAACGTTGAAGAACGTCGGGATGAGAAAGCCCTCACCCGCCGCCGCCCCCGTCGCGGGGATCGTGATCTCGTTGCCTTCCTGGGCGAAGAGCGTCAGCGTGAAGTCGTGGTTGAAGTACGAGGTCCGCGCCGTCCCGCCTCTCGGCAACTCGTCGCCGTTGGTCGTCGTATCGTAATGCTCAACGATCAGGGCGACCGCATCGAAGAGAGGGATGTTCCACGTGTAGAGTTTGGGGCCAACCGAGGTGCTCGTGTCGAGCGCGTATTGCTGCCGATACCAGCCGAAGAATGACTGTCCTTCCATCGACGGGAGGACACCTTGGCAGATCTCAAGCAGGCTCGGCGTGTCGCCGCGAAGCGCATCTTGCTCCGGGGCGCTGAGCCCGTTGAGCAAGGCGTAATATTGAGTGTTGAAGCGGCGGAAGAACTGGGAGTCTTCGGTGTAGCACTTGAACCACGCCGCGCGCGCCTGCGCGATTCTCCACACCAGCATTCCCGAGAAGCCCGAGTCCGGGAACCACGTGCTGTTCCCGAGACCGGGTTGGTTCATTGCGTCATATACGGAGCCGCTGTAGAAGGGTCCGGGGTTGGCCGGATCGTAACCAGGCGACACGCCCGGCGAGATCTGCACGGCGGTCGCCGCGGAACCGATGAATCCGTGCTCCCAGCTGTCGAAGAACAGTCCCACGTCATCGTGGAACGCGTTGAGCACGAGCAGCATGAGCACGAAGGTGTCTTCGGGGAAGTTGCCGCTCATCGGCGGCAGGCGCAGCTCGTTGGTGGTCATGTCGTACGTGCCGCCCTGCAGCTCGCTGAGCGTGTCGTCCCTGATGACCTTGACGGTGATGTCAAACGCCGGTGGGCCGTAGATGACCCGTGCGATCGGCATGGCGTCCTGCAGGTAGTTCGCCAGGTCGGCTTCGTCGGCGGCCGACCAGCCGTCGAAATCGAAGGTGATGTTGTTCGCCGCGTCGCCGATCGCCGTGCCCGTATCGCGGGCGCGGGCGAGGTCGGGCAGGATCAGCGAGGTGCCCTGCAGATGCACCACCGTGCGCGGAACGCGGACCTTCGCGTCACGGGTCTTGATCCCGTTCCGTCGCATGAACTCCATCGCCACGGAGGCCTGGCTGAGGCCCTGCTCGGAGTGTTGCGAGTCGGTCGCTGTCTGCACCACGCGAGCGGCGCTCGATCGATCGGTCGTCCACATCCGGCCGCGATGCTGAACAACAATCGCGCCCTGGGGCCCGTTGCTTGTGGCTGCGTGCGGCGTGTTGCGGAGGTTGGTGAAGGGGTTCTGACCCGCATGAGCCACGCCGCAGGCGACGAGTGCCCCGATTACGCACAGGATGGATAACGCGGTCTTCGCCTGTGAGCGCATCTTAGATATCCCGCATGTCGTCGATCGGAAAAGCATCGGTCCCTCCCACCTCGCTCCACGGATCCCCAAGTGTCGGCTGCGAAACCACTGTCCGTTGCGGACGTCCCATCTGCGGCGCGCCGGGATCCTGTCCGAGCGGCCCGGACGTGCCCCAACCATCCGCGTAGCCAGGACCATACGTTCCCGGCTGGCCCTGATCGAAGCCCTCGAGTCCGGTGAACTCGCCGCTGCCCCGGCTGCCCGAGTATGGGTTGTAATTGCCACCATAGTTGCCGCCACCATAGTTGCCGCCACCATAGTTGCCGCCACCATAGTTACCGCCACCATAGTTGCCGCCACCGTAGCTGCCGCCACCATAG
>PVBE010448542.1_pt1 | contig 158544 bp, 146 predicted proteins | sample 1631181 | NCBI WGS metagenome assembly PVBE01 (sample SAMN08397723, study PRJNA350692) | Marine metagenome, whole genome shotgun sequencing project. | isolation source: water | place: Pacific Ocean | collected 2012-04 | reverse complement strand
CTCGGCCACCTCCACACCATCGCTGGTGCGGACGTAGTTGGCGGTGGTCATCGAGTAGTCGGACATCGAGATGTTGTTGTAGATCTCGCCCAGTGAGCCATCCGTCGTGTTCAGCGAGACCACGCGGTGTGCTGAGCTGGTGGAGGTGCCGCTGACGTACAGCAGGTCATCGGAGCTGCGGTGCAGTCCCACCACACGGAAGTCCTCGAAGAACCCACCGGCTTCATCGTCAGGTGAGTCCCATGTGGTGCCACCATCGGTGGTCAGCCACAGGCCATTACCATCGGCATTGGTGCCGCATCCCGAGTAGCAGGTGTCGGCATCGTCGCACTCAAGGGCATCCATCTTGGAGCCACCGCACATCGAGAGGTTGGCCGTCCATGTGGCATCGGTGTCGGCGTCAGTGTCTGTATCTGCGTCGGTGTCGGTGTCGGTGTCGGTGTCGGCGTCCGCGTCGGCTTCGCTGTCGGCGGCCACGGAGTCGTCGATCTCGTCGGGCAGCTGAGTGCAGTAGAGCAGGGCAAACAGGTACATGGGATCCTCGGACGGCCGGAGTCTACGCCCACATCCCACGGGTCTGCTGCGTTAGGGAAGCTCGAGGAGGTCGCATGTCCGAAGCCGTCATCGTCGATGCCGTCCGCAGCCCGATCGGGTCCTTCCTGGGGGGCCTGTCGAAGGTGCGGACCGACGACCTCGCCGCCCACTCGATCGCCGCGCTCTTGTCGCGGACGGGCCTCGACCCGGCCCTGGTGGACGACGTCTTCATGGGCTGCACCAACCAGGCCGGCGAGGACACCCGGAACGTCGCGCGCATGGCCCTGCTGTTGGCGGGGATGCCCCAAACCGTTCCCGGGGTCACGCTCAACCGACTCTGCGCGTCGGGACTCGAGGCGGTCAACCAGGCAGCCCGGGCGGCCGAGTGTGGCGACGGGAGCGTCTACATCGCCGGCGGCGTGGAGAGCATGAGCCGGGCGCCCTATGTCTTCCCCCGGGGGTCGGTGGCGCCGAAGGCCGGCAACATCACCGGCTACGACACCTGCCTCGGCTGGCGCTTCCCGAACCCCAAGATGGAGGCGATGTTCCCGCTGGAGGCGATGGGCTGCACGGCAGAGAACCTCGTCGATCGCTACGGGCTTTCTCGCGAGGAGCAGGATCTCTACGCGCTGGCCTCTCACGAAAAAGCGATACGCGCCACCGACGAAGGCTGGATGGCCCCGGAGATCGCGCCGGTGAGCGTGCCCCAGCGCAAGCGTGACCCAGTCGTCGTGAGCCAGGACGAGGGGCCTCGCCGGGGCTCGACGATGGAGAAGCTCGCCCGGCTGCGGCCGGCCTTCCGCAAGGGCGGCAGCGTGACGGCGGCCAACTCCTCGACCTTGAACGACGGCTCCGCTGCCCTGTTGGTGACCACCGCGGCCAGAGCCCGGGAGCTCGGCCTGCGGCCCCGCTTCCGCGTCGTGGCCAAGGCCGCCGCCGGCGTCGATCCGACCGTGATGGGCATCGGCCCGGTCCCGGCTACGAAGAAGGCGCTGTCGCTGGCAGGCTGGACCACCGGAGACCTCGACGTCATCGAGCTGAACGAGGCCTTCGCCTCCCAGTCGATCGCCGTGATCAGGGAGCTGGAGCTGGACCCGGCCCGGGTGAACCTCCACGGCGGCGCCATCGCCCTGGGCCACCCCCTGGGCTGCTCTGGAGCCCGAATCCTGACCACGCTCATGGGCGCGCTGGACCGCACCGGCGGCGACCGGGGCCTGGCGACCCTCTGCGTCGGGGTCGGCCAGGGAGTCTCCACGCTCATCGAGCGCTGCTGAGCTACCAGTCGTAGAAGCCGCGGCCGGTCTTCTGGCCCAGCCGACCCTCCGCGACCATCCGCCGCAGGAGCTCCGGGGGCTCGAAGGCCGGGTTGTCGAGCTCTTTGGCCAGGTACTCGCCGACCTGCATGCGCACATCGAGCCCGATGAGGTCCCCGAGCTTCAGGGGCCCCAGCGGGTGGCGGTAGCCGAGCACCATGGCGGCGTCGATGTCCGCTGCCGAGGCCACACCCTGCTCGACCATGCGGATGGCCTCCATGCCGAGGCAGACCCCGAGCCGAGAGGTCGCGAAGCCCGGGACGTCACGCACGGTGATGCACTGCTTCCCGATGCTCTCGCCGTAGCTCTTGCAGCTGGCGAGGACCTCGGCCGAGGTGCGCGGCTGCACGACGATCTCGAGGAGCTTCATGATGTGGACGGGGTTGAAGAAGTGCAGCCCCAGCACCCGCGAGGGGTCGTCCACTGCCTCGGCGATCTTGGCGATCGACAGGCTCGAGGTGTTCGTCGCCAGGATGCCAGAGGTCATGTGCTGGACCTCCGAGAGGAGCTCCTGCTTGAGCTCGATGCGCTCAGGGACGGCCTCGATGACGAGGTCGACGTCCTCGCAGATCGCGGCCAGATCGGTCCCACCGCTGATGCGCGCGAGCGCCGCGTTCATGTCTCCCTCGCCCAGCTTTCCGCGGGCGAGGCCCCCCTCCATGTTCGCCTTGATCCTGGCCAGCCCCGAGTCGATGGCCTCGCCCGAGATGTCGAAGAGCCCGACCTCGTACCCGGCCAGCGCCGAGACGTGAGCGATGCCATGGCCCATCGTGCCGGCACCGAGGATGGCGATCGTCTTCATCCGGACCTCCGTCCCAGCGAGTATCGCGCTCACTGTTTCAGGATGACGAACTCCACCCGCCGGTTGTTGGCCTTGCCCTCGGACGAGCTGTTGGAGTCGATCGGCGTGCTCTCGCCGTAGCCCTTGGCGACGAGGCGGTCCGCAGAGACCCCCTCCTTCACCAGGTAGGCGACCACCGCCTCGGCGCGGCGCTGGGACAGCTCCAGGTTGGTGGACTGCGGGCCGTCGCTGTCGGTGTGACCGGCGATCTCGACGAGCTCGATGTCCGGGTTCGCGACGAGCACGGCGGCGACCTCGTCGAGGATGTCGTAGCTCACCGACTTGATGGTGGACTTGTCGGTCCGGAAGTAGACCCGGTCGACGATGACGATGGCCTTGTGCGTCACGATGACCCTGGTCGGGCAGCCGTTGCTGCGGCGCGGATCGGCCTTGGGCGAGATCGGCTCGTCCGGGCACTCGTCGCGGAAGTCGGGGACGCGGTCTCGGTCCCGGTCGGGGCAGCCCTCGGTCGCCAGCGGTCCGGGCACCTCCGGGCAGCGATCCATGTCGTCCGCGAGGCCGTCGCCGTCACTGTCGGGGCAGCCGTTGACCGAGGCGGTTCCTGGAAGATCGGGGCAGTCGTCGCCGCCGTCGGGGATGCCGTCACCGTCGTTGTCGTTGTCGGGACAGCCGTCGGTGTCCTCCCAACCGTCCCAGTCTTCGGGATCGTCCGGGCAGCTGTCGGCCTCGTCGAGGATCTTGTCCGCGTCGTTGTCGGGGTCCGGGCAGCCGTCGAGGTCCTGGAACGAGTCGAGGTCCTCTGGGTCCTCGATGCAGCGGTCGACGTCGTCGAGGACGCCGTCGTGGTCCAGGTCCGGGGGGTCCCCGTCGTCGCGGTAGCCCAGGGCCAGGGCGACCCGGTAGTCCGGAGCGCCGATGCCCGCGATGAGCCCGGTGCCCAGCCCGAGCATGGCGTGGAAGCCGCTGTCGTGGAGGTAGCCGCCGTAGACGTGGGCCTCCATCGGGTTCTTGTTCCAGGCGGTGCCGCCGGACAGGGTGACCTTCGACTGCAGCTCGGCTCCGGTGACGACCTCTTCGATGGGCCGGTAGGAGAAGCCACCCCCGGCGTCCAAGGAGGTGCCGAAGTCCAGCTCCTCCAGCGAGCTCTTCGGCCCGAAGTCCATGCCGAGGTTGACCCGCCACCCGATCTGGGAGATGTAGCCGCCCACGGCGCCCGCGAGGCTGCCGCCGATGCTCTCGCGAGAGGTGAAGGTGCCGCTGTTTCGGCCGGAGGGGACGACGATGACAGGGCGCAGGCCGAAGCCGATGCCGTCGTTGGTGTCGCCGAACTCGGCGATCGGGATCATCGCGGCGAGCTGGATGTCTCCCATCGCGAAGGCCTGCTGGTCCTGCACGACGATGAAGGGGTAGAGCGGCACCTCGAGGTCCAGGCGGACGGCCTCGTTGATGTCGTAGCCGCCTTGGAGCCGCGTCGAGAACTGGCGGGAGACGACGGACTCCTCGCGCCCGTCCTCGTACTGGATGACCAGCGGGTCGTCGGCGTAGACGAGGCCCACACCGGCGTACCAGCTGTTGGCCGCGCCCAGGGAGGGGTGGCTGAGCTCGAGGGTGCCCTGGTCGTCCCAGGCCGAGCCGGAGAACGCGAAGGTGTCGGCGTCCTGGGCCTCGGCGACCCCAATCCACAACAGCACCGCGAGCATCGGTCCTCCGCCGCGGATTGTAGACGGTGGCTAGCCCAGGGCCTTGGCGTAGAAGGACTCCAGGTCCGCTCGGAGCTTCGCGAGGCTCGGCGGGTGGAAGTACATCATGTGGCCGGCCTCGTAGAACTCCACCGAGACGTTTCCGCGCCGGTCCTGGGGCAGGCCGAGGGTGTCGATGCTGTAGCTGGCGGCGAACATGGGCGTGGCGAGGTCGTAGACGCCGTTGCAGACGATGACTCGCAGGTGCGGGTTGGCGACGATGGCGGCCCGAAGGTCCTCGTTGGTGTTGATGAAGCCCAGGCGGCCCTCCTGGGACCAGCGCCAGGCCTTGTTCACGTCCATGTTGAGGACCTGGTAGAGCTCGTCGCTCTCGAAGCCATAGACACGCCGGAGCGTGTCGTTGGCGACCGCCGTGAAGCTCGGCCAGACTGCGTCGATGGCCGGATCGCGCGCCATGGACTGGGCGTAGGGGTCGCTGTCGGGGCCGATGTACCGGCCGTCCATGCGGCCCACCGTGTGGTCCGGAAGCTCCAGCAGGTTGCGGGCGAACCAGAGGTAGGGAATGCGCAGCTGGCGCCGAGCTATCTGGCCTGCAGGCAGCCCCGTGTAGGCCGCGAGCTGCTCGGCGAGGGCGTCGCGATCCTCGTCGGGGAGCCGGTCTCCCTTCATCAGCGCCGGGGCGTAGTCCTCGACGGCGAAGCGCTTGACCTCGTCGAGGTCCACCTGCGGGATCACCCCGTGGTAGCTGGCGACAAGGGCGAAGGTCGGCAGGTACAGGACGTGAGGGAGGTCGTTGCCCGTCTCGGCGACGAAGGTCTGGAAGTTCGTGGCGAGGCTCACGAGGACCACACCGTTGAGCGCGATGCCCTTCTCCTGCAGCCAGTTGGCGAGCCCGCCGCAGCGGGTGGTGCCGTAGGACTCGCCTGCGATGAACTTGGGGCTGTTCCAGCGGCCGTTCCTCGAGAGCCAGCGCCAGATGAACTCGCCGACGGACTCGATGTCCTCTTTCACCCCGGTGTAGGCGTCGATCTTCTTCTCGCCGGCGGGCCGTGAAAAGCCGGTCCCGACCGGGTCGATGAAGACCAGGTCGCTCAGGTCGAAGAGCCCCTCCGGGTTGTCGATCAGCGTGTGCGGCGGGGGCTTGACCGTGACGAGGTCCGGGATGTCGACCCGCTTGGGCCCGAAGGCGCCGAAGTGCAGCCAGACAGCCGAGGAGCCCGGGCCCCCGTTGAAGCAGAAGGTCACGGGACGCTGGGTGTCCGCCGCGTCGCGGACATAGCTGACGGCGAAGATCGAGGCGCGGTCCTCGCCCTTGTCGTCCTTCAGGTTCACGGTCTCGACGGTGACCGTGTAGTCGACCTCGCCGCCGGCGATCACTGCGGAGTGCTGGGTGACGACCTGCTTCTCGGGGCGCTCGACCGGCTTGTCGCTCTTGTCTCCGCCCTTGTCTTCGGTCTTCTCTTCGGCCATCGCGCCCTCCAGCGAGGGCTGTATCACTCAGTCCACCCACCCGGGTGTGTGGGCCCGAGGGTCGCAGTCGACGCGCTCGGCGGTCGCGATCCCCACCATCGGGAAGCAGTAGTCGATGCCGGTCCCGAAGCTCACCGGTGTCTCGTACTGGAGCGGAAAGTAGGTGGTGGCGTAGGCCGTACGGCGGGCATGGCGGGAGAAGATCGAGTGGCAGGTCTCGCCGACGACCACGTCCACGACCTCGCCGCTCGGGGCCACGGCGACCTGCAGCGAGCACTGGCCGTAGATGTCCCTCAAGTACGCCAGCTTGGGGTAGCCGACCGGCTCGTCGCGCATGCGCGGCCGGCGCAGGAGCTCGACCTGCTCGGGGGTGAGCTCTGGCGGCAGGCGGGTCGGGAGGAAGGCCAAGGTCACCGGGTTGTCGAACTCGAAGGTCACGGACAGCCGAGCGGCGAGCTGGCCCTCGACCTCGTAGGTGCTGGTGACCATGACGAGCCGGGCGAGCTCCTCCAGGTGCTCCGGGCAGCGCTCGACGTCGAGGACCTCGAGCCCCTCGTCCTCGCTGACCAGCACCGAGAAGATGCACTCCGCTCCCCCGATGCGTGCCTTCTCCGCGCGGCTCAGCTCGGCGGTGCGGGCCACCGCCACCTCTGGCGGGAGGGGCTCGACGGCGAGGGGGATCACGAGGTTCACCCAGCTGCGCGGGTGGCCGCCTTGCCACATCACGGTGACATCGAGCCAGGCCAGGGTGGGCTCGACGTCGAGGCGCACCGGCGTGTACCCCGACCGCCGGACCAGGGACTCAGAGGCCTCCTCGAGTCCGGACACGCAGTCCTGCGCCTGGGCCACGAAGACCCGACCGGCCTCGTCGATCTCGGCCCGCACGTGACAGTAGAGCCGCTTCTTCAGCGCGAGGTGGCCGTAGACCTCGTCGGTGGCCTCTGAGTGGAGTTCGCCGCCGGTGACATCCTGGGCGAGCGCCAGCTGTATGAGTACGACCCACATCGGTAACCCCTCTCAGGTGAGCGATTCTACCCGGAGTCGCGGATCCGGCCCGGAGGCTTGACCGATCCCACCACTGGATCTAACATATGCATATGGAGGTGGATATGGAACCCACCCAACACAGGACGACGATCCTGCTGACCACCAGGCAGCATCAACGGCTCAGGAGCCTCGCCCAACGCCGAGGAGTCAGCATGGGCCGCTTGATCCGGGACGCGGTCGAAGCCCAGTACGGCCTGGTCGACCCGGAGGCGCGCGCGGACGCAGTGCGCCTGCTCGGTGAGCTCGCGCTGCCGGTCGACAGCCCTGCCGTGATGAAGGCCGAGTCCGTCCCATTCGGGGACGAGCCCGTCCCGTGATCCTGCTCGACGCCAACATCATCATGTACGCGGCCGGCGCGGAGCACCCCAACAAGGCTCCCAGCCTGGAGTTGCTCGAGCGCGTGGCGCGGGGGCACGTCGATGCTGGCGCCGACGTCGAGGTGCTCCAGGAGATCCTCCATCGGTACAGGGCCATCGGCAGGTGGGCCGACGGCAAGCGCGTCTTCGACCTCGCACGGCAGATCGTGCCGACCTGGCTCCCGGTCGACCTGAGGGCGCTAGACCGGGCTCGATGCCTCCTCGACGACGACCCGTCGCTCTCGGCGCGGGACGCCCTGCACGCGGCTGTCTACCTGGAGGAGCAGGCGAGCGCGTTCTGCACCTTCGACAGGGACTTCGATCGGATCGCCGGACTGCGCCGGGTGGAGCCCGCCGACCTCAGCTGACCACGGGTCCGAGCACCCGCTCCAAGGCATCCACGAGGTGGTCGAGTTCCATCGCTGAAATGCACAGGGGAGGCATCAGCACCAGGGTGTTCCCGAGCGGTCTCAGCAGCACCTCGTGCTCGCGAAGAGCCAGGCAGATCCTGTGTCCCTGGCGCTTGGCGTCCGAGGCGAGGTCCACCGCCGCCATCAGGCCCAGCTGGCGCACGCCCTTCACCGAGGAGAGCCCGGCGAGGCGCTCGAGGCCCCCCGAGAGCTGCAGGGCCCGGGCCTCGACGTTGGACAGGGTGTGCTCGCTGTCGAAGAGCTCGAGGCAGGCCCTGGCGGCGGCGCAGGCCAGGGGGTTGCCGGTGAAGGTGTGTCCGTGGAAGAAGGTGCGGCCGTGGTCCCCGCGGAAGCCGTCGTAGATACGCTCGGTGGTGAGGGTCGCGGCCAGGGGCAGGTAGCCGTTGGACAGCCCCTTTCCGAGACAGACGATGTCGGGGGGCGCGCTCAGCCGCTCGCTGGCGAGGAAGGGGCCGGTGCGGCCCAGGCCGACGGCCACCTCGTCGCAGATGACCAGGGCTCCCACCTCTCGGGCCCCTGCGATGACCGGCTCGAGGTAGGCAGCGGTGTGCATGCGCATGCCCGCTGCGCCCTGGACGAAGGGCTCGACGATGAGCGCGGCCAGGGAGTCACCCGCGTCGTGAATAGCCTCTACCGCCATCTCGGACAGCGCCTCTTCGGCCTCTCGATCCGCCGGACAGGGCAGGCGCAGGCTGGGGAACAGCAGGGGCCCGTAGACCTCGTGGAAGAGCGAGATGCCTCCCACGCTGACCGCTCCGAGGGTGTCCCCGTGGTAGGCCTCGGCCAGGGCCGCGAAGCGGCGACGACCGGTGTCGCCCCGCTGCTGGTGCCACTGGAAGGCCATCTTCAGGGCCACCTCGACAGCGCTGGAGCCGCAGTCGCTGTAGAAGACGCGATCGAAGCCGGTCTTCTGGCAGAGCAGCGCCGCCAGCTCGGTCGAGGGCAGGTTCGCCAGGCCCAGCAGCGTCGAGTGGGCCACGCGGCCGAGCTGCTCGGTGACCGCGGCGTCGACGTGGGGGTGCCGGTGGCCGTGGACACCGACCCAGAGCGACGCGACACCGTCGAGGTAGCGCCGACCCTCTGTGTCGAAGAGCCAGGCGCCTTCTGCCCGCTCGATGACCAGCGGAGCCGAAGCCTCCCACTCGTCCGCCTGGGTGAAGGGGTGCCAGACGTGCTTCAGATCGAGGTCTGCGGGGCCCATGGGAGCGCACCTAACCTTCCGCTGAGACCTTGCGACGGCGGCCCCACCGTGCCATTGGGGGGCCCCTACCCCCCGTTTTCCCCGGAGCCACAATGTCCCTCGTCCCCGTGCATGGCGGCCTCGCCGAGCCTGTCGACCTCGTCCTTCCCCTGTCCAAGGCCAAGGCCCTGGCGGCCGAAGCCATCGACATGCCCAGGATCACGGTCACCAACGCCGACCGCAGCGCCGTCTACCGCTTCTCCGACGGCACCCTGTCGCCGCTGACCGGCCCGATGAACGAGGACGAGTGGAACCAGGTCCTGGCTCGCCGGAACATCACGCGCGACGGCGTCGACTACGCCTGGACCATCCCGATGGCCCTCCCCATCACCGACGCGGAGGCGGCGAAGCTCCAGGTCGGCAGGCCCGCGGCGATCATCGACTCCACCGGCAGCGTCATCGGCATGCTCAAGGTCGGCTCGGTCTACGACTGGGACAAGGCCGCCTACATCAAGTCGGTCTACGCGACCGAGCGCACGGACCACCCCGGCGGCGACATCGTCACCAGCGACGCGCGCACCAAGCTCGTCGGCGGCGAGATCCAGACCCTCCCCCACAAGGCGCACCCGAGCTTCTCCGACACGGTGCTCACCCCTCGCCAGACCCGCGCGCTGATCGCCAGCCGCAAGTACGAGGCGGCCCTGGCCTTCCAGACCCGCAACCCGCTCCACCGGGCCCACGAGTACGCGCTGGTCCACGGCGCACAGGAGCTGACCCGGTCCGGAAAGTACACGGGCGTGTTCCTCAACCCCCTGGTCGGCGAACTCAAGGGCGACGACGTCACCGCTGAGATCCGCATGCGCACCTACCGCAACCTCGCGGTGAAGCGCCTGCTGGGCCAGGGCGACAGCGACTCGGCGCTCTGGAACGACGTCGGCTACGACATCAACGATGTCTTCCACCTCGTCGGTCTCGACATCAAGATGTTCTACGGCGGCCCCGCCGAGGCAGTGATGCACGGCATCTACCGCCAGAACCACGGCTTCACGAACATCGTCATCGGCCGCCAGCACGCGGACGCCCCCTACAAGGACGGCTCGGCCATCTGGGGGCCCTTCGACGCCCAGGCCATCTTCGACGAGCTCCCCGGCCACCTCGCCATCAAGCCGGTCAAGGTCGGCTTCGCCGCCTACTACCCCTCGATGGGCCGCGTCGACCTCATGTCGAACCACACGGCAGAGGGCGACAAGCCCATGTTCATCAGCGGCAAGAAGGTCCGCGCGATGCTGCAGGCCGGAGAGAACCCGCCGACGGAGATCATGCGCTCCGACACCGCCGCCATCCTCATCTCCGCGATGGCCCAGTAGTCACTGCAACAACCCGGCCGCCTGGAGCTGGGCGATCAGCTCCTCGGTCCGGGTGGGAAAGAACTCCGTGAGCAGGCGCTGGCGCTCCTGCTCCCACTCGACGTCCCTGGTGTACGGGGGCTCGCGGTCCGTGTCGCCCCAGCGCGCGGACTCGCCGATGATGGCGTCTTCGATCTCCTCGGCCCGAGCCTCGTAGCGAGCGATCGAGGCCGCCGGCGTGAGCGCGCCGGCGCCGGTGAGGTGCAGGGTGGCCCGCTCGTCGTAGAGAGCGATGAACTCTGGGTTGTCTCGCAGCGCGGTGTAGACGTGGCTGATGCTGCCGGCGACGTCGACGTCGATGTTGTAGTTCATCTCCGGGGTCCAGAGACTGTATTCCATGTCCCAGACGAAGAAGCGCCACAGTCCGCCGTTCCGATTGCGCACCCCGCGCATGTTGTTCGAGCTGAAGATCTCCGGCCCGTCGAGGTTCACCGTGTACTGGTGGATCAGCATGTAGTCGACGAGATCGACGACATCGAGGACCTCGTTGATGGCCTCCCAGCCGGCATCGTCGCCAAGCCCGGCGTCGGCCAGCGCCAACATCTCCTCGTAGGCCTCCAGGGTGCCGTCGATGGCCTCGTTGGTGGTCGTCCGGCGGTTGATGGCGTCGTACTCGCTGTCGGTGCCGCCGAAGTACTCCTCGCCGAAGCCCGCGTCAGGGCGCTCGACCGGCATGTAGAGACCCCAGTAGAGCCCGTTGAGGTAGAGGTGGACGTAGGTGGCGTGGCCATCGACCTTGCCCATGTCCTTTGCCGTGTCCCGGGCGAAGGCGTCGCGGATGTACTGAGCCTGGGCCGGGTCCCGGAAGTCCTGCCAGGACCTGGAGCCCTGGCAGCGCAGCACGATGCTGTCGAAGCGGTCGACCGGGGCGTCGGCGAAGAGCGGGTACTCCAGCTTCTTGTCCCCGTAGTCTTCGCGGAACTCCAGCCGCAGGGCGTGCTTCTTCGTGTTGCTGTGGTAGCGCCAGCCGTAGCCGTGGACCTTGAGCCCGGCGTCCTCGACGAAGCCCGTCGAGCCGTCGGGGAGGATGAGCTCGATGCTGGCCTCTCGCTCCCACTCCCGGCCCCGCTGCAGGCTGTGCACGTAGAGGCCGTCATCGGCGCCGAAGAGGTCCTCCGGGTCCATCACGACGCTCATCGTGGGGATGGCGCGCAGACCCCGCAGCAGGTCCTCTCGGTAGGCCTCCACCACCTCCGGGTCCATCTCGTAGTCGGCATAGACGGCGGACTGGCTGATGCCGTCCCAGGTCGCCGGGAAGCCCTCGGGATCGGAGGGTTGCTCGATGACGTCTTCGAGGAAGAGCCAGGTGTGGGTCACCACCGGGCTGTCCCAGCGACCCTCTGCGTAGGCAAAGGCGCGCAGGACGGTCGTGGTCTCGACATCCAGCACGATCTCGCCGTCGACCGCCACCCCGTGCTCCGCCGTCGGCTCGCTGCCGTCGAGGGTGTAGACCAGGGTCGCCCCCTCGGTAGGGGTCCAGACGGCAATGGACTCCGGCGCCTCGAGGAAGCCGCGGGCCACGCTCACCTCGACCTCGCCGACGGAGCCCGCGAGGCCCACGCCGTTGGGCTCACCCGGGGTCGGCACCGTGAAGAAGCCCAGGCCGCCGGTCTCGATGTCGCTCGAGGTGAGGGTCGGACGCAGCAGGAAGTCATCGTCGTCGGCCGCGGTGTTGAGCCCCTGGAGCAGGAAGCCGTCGAGCAGGCCGGGGTCCACGACGGCCTCGACCGTGGCGAAGTCGGGCTCGGCCTCGACGTTGTGCTCGAGCACGAGCTCACCGGCAAGCCATGCTCGGAAGCCGTCGTCCGCCTGCACCTCGAGGACCGCCCTGTCCGCGACCTCGTCGAGCTCCACGTAGATCCAGCCCTCGGCGCTGAGGCCCAGCATCTGCTCGGCGACGTCGGTCTGGAAGAGCTCGCCGTAGGGGGCGGAGGCGGCGCCGAGCACCTCGACCTCCGCGAAGGTGAGCCACTCGCTGCTGGAGGCCCCGTTCACCGACTCCTTGGAGACGCGCACGAAGCGTCCGAGCTCGCCGACACTCACCGAGAGCACCTCTCCTGGAGTGACCGGGGTCTCGCCTTCGGCGAAGGGGTTGAGCACCTCGCTCGTGAAGACCGGGACCTCGTCGTCGTCGAGGACCTCGACGGTGAGGTTGTAGAGGCGCTCGGCGCAGCAGTCGAGGCGGCTGTAGAGCACGATCTCGTCGATCCAGGCTTCGTCGTCGAGGTCGACCTGCCACCAGGGGTCCAGGTCCCCGAGGTTCGTGTGGGAGAAGGTCGAGAGCTCGCCGTCGACCGCCTGCGCGCCTGTGCGGCCGTAGCCGTCCGTGGACTGGGTGGTGCTCGCGAAGAGCGCCAGGTTGGTGAGCTCACCGCTGCCGTAGTCGCCATCGAAGCCGACCCCGAGGAGGACCTCGGTCGTGGCGCCGTCCTCGCTCAGGGAGAACTCGGCCGTGTCGCCGTCGCCGAGGGCGATGCGCTGCTCCACGACCTGCGAGCGGCCGAAGGACACGTCCTCTGGCAGCGCCGGGTACTCGAGCTCGCTGGAGAGTGCACCAGAGGGCTCGACGAGCACCAGGTGTTCGCCGTCGCGAGACAGGGAGAAGCTCGTGTGCAGCTCCTCTCCGTCGAGATCCTCGCCGGAGGCGAAGACGACGAGGAACTCTCCGGGGACCAGCGTGCGGCTCGGGAACATCCAGCGTCCCGGCTCACCGGGATCGTCCGACAGCGTCCAGCCGGCGAGATCGACAGTGTCCGGGCCCGGGTTGAAGACCTCGATCCAGTCGCTGCCCGAGGAGCTGTCGGCGAGCACCTCGCTGATGACGAGGGTCTCGCTCGACTGGACGACGGCCGAGTCCGAGTCCCCGACGATGTCCGGGGTCTGCGCCGTCGGGGAGCCCTTGCATGCCAGGAGGATGATCACTCCTGGAGCTTAGCGGCTCCCGCGATGACATCGTCGAAGAGACCGACCCTCAGCCTCCGGAGCGGGCCACGCCACGCGCTCGGACAGTCCATCGAGGCTCGTATTCCGGCGATGAAACGCCTCAGGCTGGTGGCGTTGGCCTCTGAGCACCCGTCGCTGCAGGTCGCTCGCAAGCGCAGGGTCTCCTCGTCCCAGCCGAAGGCGACCTGGTCGATGTCCTCGAGCAGGTAGCCGGAGGACAGCCACAGCCCCTCTACCCCCTGGACGTGGAGGAGGTCGGCGAAGATGCGCCTGGGGCGGACCCAGGCCTGCTGGGCTCCTGCGATCAGCTCGACGCCGTCGAGCTCCATGCGGCCGGGCTCCGCGTAGCGCTGCACGGCGGCGAGGTCCCCGAAGAGCCAGCGACCGTCGCGCTCGCGGAGCTGAAAGCGGGCGCCCTCGCTGTCGATGAAGCCGGTGCGATCGTCGAGCTTCCGGGTGACGATGAGACCGGTCCCGACCTGCTTGGGGTCGACGTCGAGAGCCAGGTGGCCGTGCTTGGAATAGAGCCCGGGTGGTACTCCGAGCACGGTCGCGGTCGCCGCGAGGGAGACCTCTTTCGGGGCCTCGGCGAGCCACTCCGGTGTCGGCGCGAGCTCGGGCTCCGACATCGGCGCCGCGCAGGCGATCCAGAGCAGCACTAGGCGTTCAGCAGCTCGAGGGCTTCTGCGTGGACCCGCGGATCCCCAGCGGCTAGCAGGCTCCCGTCGTGTTCGCGACCCAGCGGTCGGCCGCGCCAGTCGGTCACGATGGCGCCTGCCTCTCGCATGACCACCAGCGGCCCGGCGATGTCGTGCAGCTTGAGGCAGCCGTCCACGATGAGATCGACGCGGCCCCGGGCGAGCAGGCCGAAGCCGACGGCCTCTCCCTCGTAGATGAGCGCGCCGGCGGCCCGGTGGACCGGCACCATGCGCGGGAAGACCGCGCGGCTGTGCGCCAGGGGTCCGCTGGTCTGGAGGACCGCGACGTCGAGGCTGGCGCACTCGGCCACCCGGCAGGGCTGACCGTTGCGGGTGGTGCCGTGACCGTCGAGACCGACCCAGCGCTCGCGCAGCACGGGCTGGTCGATCACCCCGAGGACCATCCTCCCCGCCCGACGCAGGGCGATGAGCACGGCGAAGGTCGGCAGCCCGGCGATGAAGGACCTGGTGCCGTCGATGGGATCGACGATCCACACGCACTCGGCGTCCGGGTTCTCGGGTGGGAACTCCTCGCCGATGAAGCCGTGCCGCGGGAAGCGCTCCGCGACCATCTCCCGCAGCCGCATCTCGACTTCCCGATCGATCGCGGTCACCGGGGAGCCGTCGGACTTGCCCTCCACCTCGCCCAGGACCTCGTATCCCTCGCGCACGAGCGCGGCGCCCACGTCGGCCATGCGCTGGGCGAGCTCGACGAACTCCTTCATGAGTCCAGGCTAACCCGGATACAACGTCGACATGCGGTGCCTGGTCGTGCGCGACGGTCCCGACGCCGAGGGTGTCGGTTGGAGGCTGGGCCTGATCCCCTCGGCGCCCTTCTCGCCCGCCGAGATCTGGCGCAGGGGACCGCACCACCCCGGCCTCCGGGTCTTCTCGGATCCCCCGCCGAGCTCCCTGTTGGCGCGGCCTTGCCTGCCCCACACGGACCCGGCCCTCGTCGAGGCGGAGGAGGCCCTCGGCATCGCCCTGCGCCTGTGGCTGCCGAGCGAGAACGAGGCCTGGGTCGCCCTGCGCCGCGCCGGCGAGGGCTTGCGCTTCATCCAGATCCGCGGGGACGAGGTGCTCCACGCCTGCACCCGCGAGCCCCGCAACCTCCAGGGACCGGAGTGCCGCATGGAGGCGCTGCGCCTCGGCCTCTGCTGGCTCCTCGGAGAGCCCCTCCTCCTCGAAGCCGACGAGCTGCTCAGCCTGCCAGAGGTGCTCACTGCGCGGGCCTGACCTCCACGCGCTCGATGCCCAGCGACAGCGTCCCCGGCTCGCCCCGCACGTTGCCTAGAGAGGCCGACAAGGTGCGGCTGTCGACGAGGCCATTCAGCGGGTCCCACCAGGTCTCGCCAGAGAGCCAGACCTCCGGCGCCCCCAGCTCCGCCGGCTTGACGGCGCCCCGGGTGGACAGCCGCGCGAGCACGCGCTCGCCGACCTGGTAGAGCCCCTCGAAGGTCGAGTAGCCCTCGACGGTCACGTCCAGGGAGACGGGCATGAGCGAAGCATAGGGCCGCGCCAGCACCGGGTCGGGCCAGACGTCTCCGCGGCGGATCTCCTCTGCCGAGAGCCGCAATGCGAGCAGCCGGTGGGGCAACGCGTCGGCCCAGTCCAGGCCCTCGATCGCGACGAGCCGCCCGTCCCGCGCCAGGGACAGGGTGACGGTGCCCAGGCGCTCCTTCTCGGCGCCGCGGGCCACCTCCAGGCCGACGTCGTAGGGCTGGCCCTGGCGCCGGACCTCGGCACCGAGCCCGACGAGGCTGCCCTCGAGGGTGGCCACCCCCTCTTCGTCCACGGAGCGCACGAGGTAGTCCCAGCGCTCGACGCGCAGCACCTCCTCGACCCCCACGCCCCACTGGGTGGTGAGGGCGTAGCGGTGCACGTCCCCAGGCACCAGGCGCCAGCCGAGCAACACCGGGCGGTCGTCCAGCGCCACCGGGCCCGTCGGCGCCGGGACCTTTGGAGGGCAGCCCACCAGGATCAGGGCAAGCACTTGGACAGGGCCTCCAGGCAGCCGTCGATCTGCTCGGGGGTGTGGGCTGCCGACAGCGAGAAGCGCAGGCGCTCCTGCCCCTTGGCGACCGTCGGGTGTCGGATTCCCGGCACGAAGTAGCCCTCCGCCAGCATGCGGCCCGAGACCTCCATCGCCTGGTCCCCGAGCACCACCGCGACGATGTGGTCCTTGCCCGGCGGGACGCGGCCGAGGTGGTGGAGTCCGGATCGGAAGCGGCGGACGTTCTCGGCGAGCATCTCGCGTCGCTCGTCGGTGGCAGCCTCCAGACCTGCGAGCGCGGCCCGGGCTGCAGGCTCCGCGAGTCCGGTCGTGTAGACGAAGCTGCGGCCGCTGCTCATCAGCAGCTCCTTGAGCTCCGGCGGCCCGATGACGAAGGCCCCGGCGGCGCCGTATGCCTTGCCGAAGGTGCCGATGAGCACGTCGGGCACCACGTTCTGCTCATAGCTGGCGCCCATCCCGTGGGGACCGAGACAGCCGACCGCGTGGGCCTCGTCGACCACGAGCCAGTGTTCTCCCAGGTAGCGGCTGAGGTCCAGCTGATCGCCGTCCATGGAGTAGAGCCCCTCGACCACGACCCCGCGCAGCAGCTCTGGCAGCTCGCGGGTGGGGTGCTCGACGATCTCCCGGACGCAGGGCGCCAGCCGCAGCCCGTCGATCAGCGAGGCGTGGTTGAGCGCATCACTGGCGACGAGGTCCCCGGCCTCGAAGAGCGTCGTCATCACCGCGAGGTTGGCCTGGTAGCCGCTGGGAAAGACGAGCGCGGGGTTGCACCACAGCGCCTCGAGGCGCTCCTCGAGCAGGTGGTGGGCGTTGCGGTCCCCCGCGATGAGCCGCGAGCTGCCGGTCCCGCAGCCCCGCCAGCGCGAGCGCAGGACTCGGGCGAGGCCGAGGTAGTCGTTGCTGGAGAAGACGACGATCTCCTCGCCGTCCAGCTCGGCGGTGGTCGGAGAGGTCGGGAAGAGAGGTCGGAGCTGACGGCGCTGCCCGCGCTTGTCGAGCTCCGCGAGGCGCTCCGCGAGCCTCAAGAAGCGCGGCACGGCTAGTTGGTGACGACGGGCGCCGTCGGGGTGTGCGGCGTGGGTCGAACGACCAGGCCCTTGTCCTCGAGGATCTGCATGTCGAGCGCCGTCGCCGTGCCCTTCGTCGTGAGGTAGTCGCCGAGCATGATGCCATTTGCTCCAGCGTCGAAGAGCTCCACCTGTCGATCCCTGAGCTGGACCTGGCGACCCCCACAGACGATGAGGTCCTTTGTCGGCAGCACCAGGCGATACAGCGCGATGATCTTGAGGCAGTCGAAGGGGGTCAGCTCGTCCAGGTCCTCCAGCGGCGTCCCCGGCCGCGGGTTCAGGAAGTTGAGCGGGACGCTGTCGACCCCCAGCTCCCGCAGCTCGACGGCCAGCTCCACGCGCTGCGCCCAGCTCTCGCCCATGCCGAAGATGCCGCCGCTGCAGACGTACATGCCGAGGGCCTTGCCAGCGCGGATCGTCTCCACCTCGTCGTCGTAGCTGTGGGTCTCGACGATCTGGGGGTGGAAGCTGCGAGCGGTCTCGAGGTTGTGGTGGACCGAGTCCATGCCGGCGGCCTGGAGCTCCGCCAGGGTCTCCGCGTCGACGAGGCCGATGCTGGCGCAGGTCTGCATGCCGGTGGACTCACGGATGCGTGAGAAGGACTGCTTCAGCGTCTCGATCTCGTCCCTGCGCGTGACCGCCCGGCCCTGGGTGACGATCGAGAACTCCCGCACGCCGTTGGCCGCCGCCTGCTGGGCCTCGGCCACGATCGTCTCGGCGTCCTTCATTCCATAGACCGGCGCCTGCGCGTCCTGGAAGTGAGCCGACTGGCTGCAGAAGGAGCACTTCTCGGGGCAGGCCCCGGACTTGGCGTTGGTGATGCCGCAGGTGTTGACGAGGTCCCCCTTGTGGTGGACGCGCACCGCGTTGGCGACCGAGATGAGCTCCGCGAGTTCGTCCTCGGTCGAGAGCTCGCAGATGGCCGCCGCCTCTGAGTCGGTGAGGGAGATCCCCGCCAGGCCGCGGGCCCGTATTGCATTCCAGTCGAGCATGGCCCGCCTCTATCGCTTTCGAAGGAACAGAACTAACAGCAGCAGGGCTGCGCTCCCCCCACACCCGCCCGTCGACGGGGGCGGCGCCTGTCGCTCGAGCCAGATCGGGGACGACCAGGCCATCTCACCGTCGACCTGGAGGACCTCTACCCACACCGCCAGCTCGTCGGGTCCCCAGGGCACGATGGCCTCGCCCTTGGAGTCCGCGGACATCGGCGTCCACTGGCTGATCTCGAAGGCGAGCTCCTGGGCGCCGACCCTCGAAGCCACCAAGCGGACGGAGCTGATCTCGGCCGTTCCGTGGGCCTCCCAGCTGAACCGGGCCTCGCGACTGGCGAAGGCGGAGCCCATCGGGTGCACCTGGCCGTCCTCGCTGGCCTCGACGTCCAGCAGGATGCGGGCTCCGGTCGTCGCGTAGGAGCTGCGATCGTGGAGGGCCTGGAGCAAGGCTGGTGCGCTCAGGTCCTGGCTCACGACGGCGGCGATGCCGCCAGGGCTGTTCTTCTCGGCGAGCCCGTTGCCGAGCCAGCCGTCGTGGTTGTCGGAGGAGGCGATGAAGCCCAGCCTCTGACCCAGGGACAGGCCCTGGGGGACCGAGCCGTTGCGCAGGGGCTCCATCGAGTTGCCCCACTCGCTGTAGACCTCTGCGACCGGGCGGAGGCGCTCATCTGCGACGCCCCAGTTGTAGCCGGTGAAGCTCGGAGCGTGGGGGATGGTGAGCACGTCCTGGCCGGTCTCGGCGATGACGTCTTCGACGAAGGGCCACAGCCCCTCTGCGACGGTCTCCATGTCCATCGGCCCGAGGGGTCCGTCGCAGGTGGAGTAGTAGACGTTGTGGTGCCCCTCTGTGGCGCCGCCCATCCACTCGAAGCCCAACAGCGCCACGTAGTCGGCGTCCGTGTAGGCCTGGCAGGTCCGCTTCTGCCGCTCCCAGAGATCCTCGTACTCCAGCTCGTGGGGGTAGCCCTTCACCGACTCGCAGCCGAAGTCGTAGCCGAGCACGTCCCGGGCGTAGTCGTGGTTGGCGTCCACCCAGTTGCCTGCTTCCTCCCAGGAGTTGCCGTGGTGGGTGTGGAGGTCGCCCCACCAGACCATGTCGTCGATGGGGTCGTCCGTGACGCGGATGGGGTTGGACAGCGAGGACCCGCTGGCCACGCGGAAGACCCCCGGAGACTCGAAGGCGACCTCGCTGTAGTCGACCGACAGGGCGTTTCCCCAGCGGTCGAGGGATACGACGCGAGCCACGACGGCTTCGTCGACCAGGGCCTGGCTGGGCACGAAGACCTCGGTGTAGGCGAGCTCGTCCTCTGGGCTGAAGTCGATGGAGAGCGTGTCGATGTCGACCTCTGTGCCGGCGATCACGGCGCCCACAACCAGCTCCAGGTTCGAGAAGGCCCGGTCCGCCGTCTGCCACCCGCAGTTGCCCTCCTCGACGCCCATCTCTACGACCACGAGGTCTCCGGGGCCGAGCGCGCCACCGACCAGCTCCACCTCGACCTCGCCCAGCTCGTGGATGCCCGGACCGTCGACCGTGTGGCGGAGCTCCAGGACCGCGTCGCCGTCGGTCGAGGCCCGCACGAGGCCTACGCTGGCGGAGTCGCCGTCCTCGGACAGGACGGTGCAAGCAGTCGGATCGGTCTGGATGTAGCCCCACTTGGCCCAGCGCATGCCGTGGAGGATGGGCTCGCGCAGGATGAGCTGGTCCCCGGGCGCGAGGACCTCGTCGAGCTCGATCTCGACCACCACGGAGACCTTCTCGTGGACCGGGAAGGTGTCCTCGCGAAGGTTGGCCGTGCTCGCGAACGCCGTGCCGATGAGCAGCATGGCGCGCAGTCTAGCGCGACCACCGTTGGAACCACACCCCCTCCGCCCTGCGCTCTCGAGCAGTTGACCGCTTGACGGTGAAGCGAGGTGTCCCTACTTTGTTTCGACGTTCATCGAAACAAAGAGGTCGTCATGCCAAGCAACACCCAACTCCTGTCGTTCTTCAAAGCCCTCGCGGACAGCAACCGCCTGCGGATCGTCGGGCTGCTGGCTCACCGCCCCTACACGGTGGAGGAGCTGGCGACCGTGCTCGAGCTGCGGGCTTCCACGGTGTCCCATCACCTGGCGAGGCTCCAGTCCGCCGCGTTGGTCACGAACACGGCGAGGGGCCACTACCACCTCTACGCGCTGGACCTCGAGTCCTTGCAGGCGCAGGCCAGGACACTGGCTTCGGACCAGGAACTCAAGGAGCTCGCCCGGATCGAGGACGGTACCGACCCCTACGAGCAGAAAGTGCTCGCCGCATTCCTCGACGCCGATGGGCGCCTGAAGGGTGTGCTCCCGGCGAAGCGCAAGAAGTTCGAGGTCCTGCTGCGCCATGCCTTGCGTCTGTTCGAGGACAAAGGGCCGTGGGACGAGCGAGAGGTCAACGATCGCCTGAAGCAGATCAGCGAAGACACGGCGAGCTTCCGTCGCGGCTTCGTCGATCACGGCCTGATGACCCGGGATCCGGGCGGCAGGAACTACCGGCGCTGCAGGTGACGCCGGCCACGGCAGCCTGGGCGGCTTGTCCGCTCAGGCTGCTTCTTGTCGCCGGCACAGGTTCCGACGACTGCGTCGGAACTCGCGCCGGCGAGAACTAGAACGCGGGGTCGATGTACTCGTCGAGGTAGCCGACGACGTCCGCCTGCACCGCGCCGAAGTGGTAGCCCCAGAAGTTGTAGTGGGCGGGGACGTTGGCGTTGAGCCCGATGTACGCCGGGACTGGCGGCGGCTTGAACTTCAGCCCGAAGGAGACGACGTTGAAGGCGAAGGGGTCCAGGTCGGGATCGCCGCTGGCCTTCATGTTGATGTTGCCCTCGACGAAGCCGGCCACGACGTCGCTCGGCGCATAGCTCACATGGAAGCCGCCGACGTAGCGGGTGCTGCCAAAGAGCGGGGAGTCGTCGAGGCGCCCGAACTCCACGTCGACGCCAGCCTGGGCGAGCACGTCCAGCGGCTTGCCTGCGACCTCGAAGCGCTTGCCGACAGCTACCTGCGGCCGCATGCCGAAGAAGCCGGGGTCGATGTTGTAGTGGAAGTCGGCGATGCCGCTGACCACCAGGTTCATGCGCGAGGACTTGATGGGAGCGATGCGGCCGCCGAACTCGATGTTGCCGCCGGTGTAGCGGCGCCGGAAGCCGACGTGTGCAGAAGCCTGGCGGTGCAGCTGGTACTCGGCGTCCACGACGCCGCTGACCCAGCCCGGACCGAGGAAGCCCAACTCGACGCCAGCGCGGACCTTGGTCCGAGGATCGACCGGCTCCATGAGCTGAGGCGAGGTCAGGCCGATCTCCCGGTCCTTGGCGTCCCGGTAGCCGCTGGTTCCGTCGTCGATGCGCTCGCCGTAGAGGTCGTCGCCGATCTCCTCCATCCGCTTCTCGATGCGCTCGCCGAAGAGGGTGTTCGGGTACTTCTCGAGGTACCGCTCCCAGGAGATGAGCTCCTCTTCGGGGCCCAGATCGTCCATGTTGTCGATGTAGTCGCGGTAGATCTGGACGTTGTCCATGCCCTCGCCGCCGATCTCGTCCTCGCCCAGCTCGTCGAGCTCATCGCCGAAGTCCAGCCCCTCGTCCTCTGGATCGCCTCCGTAGTCGTCGTCGTCGAACTCCTCGTCGAGGTCCAGGTCGTCGCCCTCGTCGAGGCGCTCGATCTCGAAGTCCTCCTCCTCCTCGTCGTCCTCGAACTGCTCGAGGTCGAAGGTCTCGTCCGTGAAGTCGATCTCGTCCTCGTCCTCGTCCTCGTCCCCGGCGTAGGCCGGCGCGGTCAGGGCGATCACGGCGATCAGCGAAAACAACAGGCGCATCGGGGGCTTGTCCTCGGGTCGCGGGATGGTAACTGGAGCATGGAAGGCAGATGTCAGGGACCCGTCGAGACGAGCACCCCCGAGAACAAGACGCGGAGATCGTCCGCGCCTACCTCGTCGAGCTGCGCGGAGGTGCCCCCTTCCTGTCGTCGCGGGACGGCCGCCTGCTCCTGGTGTGGATGGACTCCGATGTCCCCGTAGCGCTCATCTGCCAGGCCCTCGACGTGGCCGCCCGCAGACGCCGAAAGCGGCGCGTGAAGACACCGCTGTCCCTCCGAAACGCCGAGACCGCCGTGAAGAAGTGGAGGGTGGCGCCCATCGAGCCGAGCTGCGGGCCGCTGGAGCCCCTGGCCGAGCTCTGGCGAGGGGGTGGAGAGGAGGCCGCGGCAGACGCCCTGGCCTCGGCCGAGCCGACACTGCAAGCCGCGATCGGGGTCGCTCGAGCCGAGCTCGCCCGCTTGTGGGAGACCGCCGATCACGCGCCGCTGAGAGCCCAGGCCCTCGAAGAGCTCTCAGAGCTGAAGCTGGAAGACAGCGCGCTGGAGCGCGTGGTGGAGGAGGTGGCGCGGGATCTGCTGAGGCAGCAGCACCCCCTCCTGTCGGCCTCGACCATCTGGGATACGGTGCGCGCATGAAGACGCCGGAACCGAAGAAGGGCTGCCCGAAGTGCAAGGGTCTCGGCATGCTCGTCGGCGTGCGCGACGGACTGGCGTCCGGCACCATCTGCGACTGCGTGGTCGTCGACGGCGCCGCCGAAGGCGCCTGGTGCCCGCGCTGCTCCGACACCGCTCGGATCGAGCTCGACGGCCGCTGGCTGCGCTGCAAGTGCCGACTCCTCCCGGATCGCATCGCCCTGTACGACCGAGCGCACATCCCCGCTCGCCACGGCACCTCCACCTTCATGGCCTGGAACATGCGACTGGAGGGCTCGGCGATGGAGAGCTCCCGAATCCAGAGCTGGTGCCAGGCCTTCGAGCCAGGCATCAAGGGCTTCGTCCTCTGGGGCGCTGTCGGTCGCGGAAAGACCCACCTGATGTGCGCCGCCCTGCGCGAGATCGTCTTCGCGAAGGGGGCCCGCGTTCGCTTCGTGGAGTTCACCCATCTGCTCCAGGACCTCCGCCGCGGCTTCGACTCCGGGCGAGGAACCACCGCGCTGATCGACGAGGTCATGGACTGCGAGGTCCTCGCCATCGACGAGCTCGGCAAGGGCCGCAACACCGAGTGGGAGCTCGCCGTGCTCGACGAGCTCGTGAGCGGGGCCTACAACGGCATGAAGACCCTGGTGGCGACCAGCAACTACCGGCCGGCAGGCGTCACCGGGCTCGGCCCCGGCAACCTGGCGATGGTCGGCTCCGGCAAGCAGGAGACCCAGACCCTGGGCGACCGGGTCGGCGAGCGGGCCTGGAGTCGCCTCAACGAGATGACGAAGTCGATGCCCATCGGCGACCAGCGCGTGGACTTCCGGCTCGCACCCGAGTGAGGCGCTCGTGAGCGACGTGCTGCGCCTGCGCGAGGCGCTCGCCAGGACCGAGGAAGAAGCTCGCAGCCTGTCCTGGAACAAGGAGCGCCCGTGGAAGCCGGAGACCCACATCTGGGAGGAGGGCTACGTCGGCGTCGTGGACCTGCACGATCTCTCGATCAAGCTGGCTCTGAGCGTGGTCGCGACGGCCGCCGAGGTGCCACTGGAGACCGGCGCCGTGCACTTCATCACCGGCCGAGGCCGCCACAACATCGACGGCCGGTCGCGACTGCGCGAAGCGGTCACGGAGGCGCTGCTCGAGCTCTCTGAGCAGCACCACTGGGGCCTCCGCGAGCCCAGGGGGGGCCGCATCACGCTCATCACCAACGCCGAGCTGGCCCCGCCCGCCGCAAGCGGGGGACTGGACTGGTGGGTCTGGGCGCTGAGCGCCGGCTTCCTGATCCTCGCCATCGGCTTCGCCCCGCTGGTAGGCATCCCGCTGGCGCTGGTGGCCATCGGAGCCTGGCTGTGGAGTCGGAAACGCTGAGGTGACCCTTGCGGACCCCGAGCGCGACGTGCTCGACTGGGGCGTGCTGCTCCTCCTGGCCTGCCTGCCCTTCCGGAACGCCTCCGAGCGCGATCTCGCGGACGTGCAGGTCACGGGCGCCTACATCGGCCCGGGTATGGCCCCCGCTCCAGGCTCGAGCAAAGGCCAGAGCTGGGATGGCTTCGACATCCCCGCAGAGGTCTTCCAGGCCCTCGCCGAACTCGCCGCCCAGGGGGTGCCCCTGCCGAGCGAGGTCGGAGAGGTCCTTGCCCAGTTCGCCGAGTACCTGAGCTACCCGGACCCCTACGGCCAGGTGGAGATCAACCGAGGTGACGACTACGCCTCGGCCATCGAGCTGGACCCAGAGGACCGCAACGCCTTCTCCGTCGACTGGGTCGAGGCCCCCGTCTACCGGGACGTCGACCTGCTCGACGACGAGCGGCTCCGGGTCACCCTCTGGGACCACGACATCCTCAACGAAGACGACATGATCGGCCTCGCGGTGTTGAACAACGAGGACATCGCAGAGGCCCGCGACGCCCAGGAGATCCACTCGGTCTGGGTCGGCGACCAGACCGAGTACCAGCTGCTCTTCATCCGCGTCGAGGCCTGGTAGTCAGTCCAGGATCGCAGCCCAGGACGCCAGGAAGACGGTGGAGGCGGGCTGACCGACACCGGGGGCGACACCCCTCATCACCGCGGCCTCGGTCCAGTCCGGGAGCTCCACTGTGGTGTCGAGCTCGCCGCCGTCCCCCGCGCTGAGCCAGATGCTGCGCTCGCCGTCGGCCCCCTCGAGGACCATGTCCCCGAAGCCGTCACCGTTGAGGTCCCCGCTCTTGCAGTCGACCTGCCTGCCCTTCTCCTGGACGGAGACCAGGGGCACGGCGAGGTCCGAGCAGTCCTCTTCCTCGCCGGTAGCGACCACGACAGCGCCGGCGAGCAGCGCGCTGTTGTCGGTGCTCGTGCCCGGGAGGACCACGGTGGCCTTCGAGCACCGGGTGCCCGTGTCCCAGGGGAGCGTCACCACCAGGGTGGGCGCCACGAGCTCCTCGTCGATCGGCGCGAGGGTCTCGCCGCCGAGATCGACGCCGCTGCCGTCGCGGGGCGCCACCACGAAGCCGAACTCCGCGTCCACGTCCACCGAGGCCCCGAGGTTCGTACCGGCCTCCAGGTCATACAGCGCCAGGCCATCCTCCGAGCTCCCCCAGGCCACGCCGGCATGAGGCAGCCCAAGGGGAGCCGCGCCGTCATCGAAGCGGGTCACGACCTCGCCCTCCCAGACGGCCCACGAGCCGACCGAGCTGTCGAGATCGAGCGACGCGCCGTCGAGCTGGAAGGTCTGCTCGTCTCCGTCCCAGGTGCGGCTGAGGCGCTCACCTCGAGTCCGCTGTCCCCGCTGTCGTTGGTGACCGAGCTGTCGTCCCCGCCCCTGGGGTCGGTGTCGTCCTTGTCGCCGCAAGCCAATGCCAAGAGCCAGATCATGGTGTCCTCCGTCGACTCCACCCTAGTGGGGCTGTCGGCGAGGCACACCCTTCCACCGTCTCACGCCGGCTCAGTCGCCCTTCTTCGAGCTCCGCTTTGCCGAGTCCTTCACCTTGCCGTCCACGCCGAGGCGGATGTCACGGGCCTGCTCGGCCTTCTTGCGGGTCCACGACAACCTCGGGTCCAGCCTCAAGGCGTCGCGCCAGGCGACGTAGGCGCCCTCCCAGTCGTCTTCCTCGGCCAGCGCATCGCCCTCTGCGTCGAGCTCGGCAGCGAGCGGGCGGGTGGCGTCGAGGAGCTCGTCGAGGTGGTGGTCGTAGAGCCGGGCCTCTACCAGCCACTGGACGGTCTCGTCGCGGTCCTCTGCAGCCAGGGCGCGACCGACGTAGCAGCTGGCCGTGGCCGTATCGACGGCCTCTGCGCGCTGGTTGCGCCAGCCCTCGTTCTTCCAGAGGTGGTAGCGGGCCTCGCGCCAGGCGGACAGGCCGCCCTCACAGTCGCCGCCCGCCAGCAGCTCGAGGGCTCGGTCGTGGTCGACGGTGGCCTCCTCTTCGGCCTCGTCCCGCGACACCAGCGTGACGACGTCCTCGAACCACACGACGCCGTCGGCGTAGACGATGTCCTCTTCGAGTACGGCATCATCCTCGAGTGCGGCATCATCCCCTGTGCTGACCGGCGGCACGGGGGCGAGGACCTCGCCAGTGTCGTTGTCGATGACCAGGAAGCCGAGGTCGTAGGTCCCCGCCACGAGGTCCTCGTGGAGACCGAAGTCGTAGCGGTGCCGCACGTGCTCAGAGGCCTTCCAGTCCTCTGGCGGGTACCAGTCGTAGCCGGCAGGCAGGGCGCTCACGGAGCGGTGGCCCTGGCCATCGTCCAGCACGACGTAGACCCGGAAGGGCTCGTCCCGGTAGCCGGCGTGGAGCCAGTACTCGACGAAGAGCTCGCCGCCGACGGGGGCGACGGGCGCGGGGAGGTCATAGCCCTCGAAGATGACCCCACCCTGGAGCCGCACTCGGCGATCGGGGGGGCCGTCGTAGGACTCGCGGACGAAGATGTCCTTTCGCACGTGGTTGCCGACGTGCAGCGCGGTCTTGCCGGTCGGGTAGCCCGGGATCTCGAGGTACTCGCGCTTCCACTCGGGGTGGGACTTGATCTTCGTCTTGTTGGCCCAGCCGCCGTGCTGGTGGGCGAAGTCCGGGTGGCCTTCTTCGAGCACGTACTCGCGGATGAAGGCCTTCTGGAAGTTGTGGCGGGCCATCGAGACGTCCACGAGCCCGGCCACGTCCAGGATCTTCCAGTCCGTGTAGAACATGTGGGCGCCCATGTCGACGTCGAAGAGCGTGATCCGCTCCAGGTGGAGGCGCTTCTGGACCCACGTCATGTACCGGACGCGCTGGTAGACATTGCTGACGCTCGTCTCCGGAGAGGGCGCGGCGTGCACCGACTGCCAGAGGTTCGGGACGATGGTGAGCGCTATCAGAAGGGGCGCCCAGACCTTCTTCGGACCAGGCAGCGCCTCGATGAATCGCCCCAGCCCGAGGCCGAGCACCACGAACAGCGGCACGAGGATGTAGCTGAAGAAGCGCCACTGCTTCATCCAGTCGCCGCCCGAGTAGACGATGAAGAAGACACCGCAAGCGCCCAGGCCGAAGAGCAGCATCCTGGCGAGCGCGTCGTCGGCCGTGTGGGCGACACAAGCCAGCAGGATGAGGCCCCCGCCGAGACCGATGACCGGGAACATCGCGACCTCTGGCAGGGCGAACATGCCCAGCAGGATCGCGCCGAGGCCGATGCAGCCGAGGCCGAGGCGTCGCAGCACCCCCCGCGAGGAGGTGACCATCGCGAAGATCGAGACGGAGGACAGCAGGAAGATCACGCGGCTCCGATCCCAGTGCCGCTGGAGGTAGTTCAACCAGTCGGGATCGAAGTCGTTTGGCACACCCTCACGCCCGTTCCACAACAGCAAGGTCGCCCCGATGACCGTGGCCAACACGACCAGCCAGCGGCGGCGGTCCTTGAGCCCGACGAGCGCCACCGCGAAGACCGGGAGGATGTAGGCGAAGCCGTAGGCCCTGAAGAAGTTGACGACGTACTTCCAACCCCGAACGTTCCACTGCCAGGGTCGGAAGCGGTTCTCTCCGTCCATCTTGGCGTAGTAGGTGTTGGGGAACTCCCAGGCGAAGTAGTGGTAGCGCCACGCGTGGTAGGCCACGAAGGGCAGGAAGAAGACGACCACCCAGCGCACGATGGGACCGACGACGTTCTTGTCCCGGATCGCGAAGACGAGTCGAAAGAGCCCGGCGACCGCCGCGTAGACGATGCCCTCCGGACGCGTCACGGCCAAGCCCAGGAACAGCAGCGAGGACCAGGGGAAGGCATCGGCCCGGTTCTCCCTGGCCTCTATCAGCACGCGCCAGGCGCCAGCCGCCATCAGGAAGCAGAACAGGGCGTTCTCGAGCCCGGAGGCGGTCCAGACGGCGAAGGTCGAAGAGGCCGCGAGCAGGACCGGCGGGATGAGCGGGATGTGGCTCTGCTGGTCCTTCAGCGAGGCTCGGGCCAACAGGTAGGACAGGGGCAGGCAAGCCGCGCCGAGGACCGCGCCCATCACCTTCACAGAGGTCCACCCGGAGATGCCGACGAGCATCCACAGGGCGACGAGCCAGGTCCACAGCGGGTTGCTGAAGCCCTCGACCCGCTCTCCGCCCGCGTAGGTGACCCAGCCCTCTCCCGCCACGAAGTTGCGGGCGTAGGCGATGGAGATGCCCGCGTCCTCGATGTAGAAGACCGCGTAGGCGAGGAAGTGCGCGATGCACCCGACCATCAGGATGGCCAGCGCGTAGACGTGGACGCGCTCACGCTTCGAGAGCGCGAGGAACCAGCGCTCCAGCGGGGCGTACACCGCACGCCCGATCCTCCGCAGCCTCTCTCTCATCCGCCGCACCTTATCGCACCGATCACATAGGTTGATTCGATGATCGCGCCGCAATGCGTGCGGCTGGGTAGGCGGCCCGACGAAGGCGTGTCTGGACACTTCGAGGAGGGGCAACGGGGCGAAGCGTTGCCAAACCCGAAGGTCGGCGAGCCCCGTTGCCGCCGCCAGGCGTGCGCAGGGCAAGCGAGGGCGGCTCAACCGGAGTGATCGGCGCGAAAAGCCCCTAGCGGCGCCTTCGCTTGCTCGGGTCCTGTCGGAACTCACCCTTCAGCCGAGCGCGGGCCCGGCGCTTGGCCCGAGACATCGTGCGGAGTCGAAGGAGGTCCAACAGGCCATCCAGCTCGACGAGGTCGGGGCTGTCACTCAGACACAGCAGCCGAGCTGCCCGCCGAGCCCGCAGGAGGACCTCGTCGTCACTTTCGATGGCGATGCGCTGGACGGCTCGACCGGCGAAGGCGGGTCGACCAGCGGCGAGCGCCATGCGAACCACGACGACGAGAGCTTCGTCGTCGTCACCGATGGAGTCGAGGAAGGCCTGCTCAGCCTCGTGAGCGCGCCCGGGCAGCGTGATGTCGCCAGACATCGGTGGCTACATCGTCTTCTTGACGCCTGCGGCTTCCTTCGCGGACTTGCGCGCAGCCATCTGCTTCTTCAGCTCCGCGAGCTGGCTCTTCGCGGCGGCGTTTGCGGTCTTCTTCTTGATCTTCGAGAGCTTGTCGTCGAGGGACTCGCCCTTGATCTCGGCGCCGACATCCGCCTGGGCCTGCAGCTTCTCGACGTGCTCGCGCACGTTCTCGAGGGCCTTGATGTCCGCATCGGTGGACAGGCCGTCGAGGGTCTCCTGGATCGTGATGCGCGCCTCTGCGTTGGCCTTCTTGGCGAGGACCTCCTGCTTCTCGCGCTTGAGCTTCTCGATCTCGCCCTGGAAGGCGATGAGGCCGCTCTTGGCCTCTTCGGCCTGGGACGCGACCTTGTCGAGGTCTCCCCTGACGGTGGCGATCTTCGAGGTCAGCTCGTCCTTCTTCTGGATGAGCACGAGCGCGACGTCGTCCTCGCCCTCCTCGACGGCCACGGGGATCTGGACCTGGACCTCTGCGAGATCTGACTCCGCGGCCTCCAGCTCCGAGCTGAGCTTGTTGCGGAGGTAGACGATGCCCGACACCGCCTTCTTGAGCTCTCGGTGCTTCTTGATCCGCTCGTCGATGGCGGACTCGTACACCGCCTCCGGGTTGCTCTGCTCGACCTCTGAGACCCAGAGGGAGATGAAGCCCTTCCAGATGTTGGCGATTCGATCGAAGAAGCCCATGAAAACCCTCTTTTCGACGCCGTTTGGGCGCCCTTTGTGCCGCGGGGCCGTACAGGATCGAGCATAAAGCCTGCACAGAGTGCAGGCAAGCTACCCGAGCTACGCCAGCGATCCTCTACCTATTGCTTGCCGAGCCAGACGCCGAGAGCACCAGCAGCGAGGCAGACCGCCAGGGTGGCGACGATGTTGATGGCCGCCTGCCCCAACTCTCCAGCCTGAACGAGGCGAATCGTGTCTTGGTTGAAGGTCGAGTAGGTGGTGAAGCCGCCCAACAGACCCGTTCCGAGAGCAAGCCGCCAGGAGGGAGGGACTCCGCGGGTCATCAAGAAGGCGAGCCCGAAGCTGCCGAGCACGTTCACGACCCAGGTGCCGTACTGGCCGGGCACGATCAGGCTCACGCCGTAGCGCAGGCTCGCGCCCAGACCACCTCCGAGGAAGACGTAGACGAAGCTCGCGATCAAGACCAGCCCTCCGGGGTCTTCGGGCTATAAGCCTCTCGTGCTCGTCCTGCTGAGTCAGACCCTCGTCAACGGCGCCCTGGCCATGCCCCTGCTCGAGGCGGAGGCCGGGTTGGACTTCATCGCCTACCCGGGCCAGACCGTGGAGCTCAACGGAGCCGGCTCCGGGGCTGACGATCTCGACTACGCCTGGAGGAGGATCTCCGGTCCCCCTGTAGAGCTCGACGACAGCAGCATCGCGAACCCGCGCTTCACGCCGGATCAGCCCGGCACCCACACCTTCGAGCTGACGGTCACAGCAGAAGGAGAGAGCTCCGTGCCTGACGCGATCAGCGTCGTCGTGGTCCACACCGACGCGGGCGAGGTCAACCCAGGTGGGTGCGCCGTGGGCCCGGGCGGGCCCTGGCTGCTCGCGCTGTTGCCGCTGTTGTGGAGGCTCAGGGACAGCTGATCCCGTCGGGGTCCTGGCGGAAGGCCAGCTGCCCTCCGGCGCTCAGCCGCACGGAGCACCTCCGGGACTCGCCGTCCGGGAAGGTCACGGTGACGGTGGAGCCCCCCGGGACCAGCGTGGCGCTGCCGGGTGTCTTGACGGTCCGGCCCTGGACCTGGACCTCGGCTCCAGCGGGAAGGCTGACCAGCCGCACGACGGCCGCTCCGACCGTGTCCTCTGCTGGCTCGACGAAGACCTCGACGGGCTCGACGAAGACCTCGAGGGGCTCGACGAAGACCTCGAGGGGCTCGGTCGAGGCCCGCTCGACCGGATCCCGCTGATCTCCCTTGGGCGTGAGTAGATCCTCCTCGGGGAGCTCCACGGCAGGATCCTCGCGGTGGTCAGCCGCGGCCGCCGCGCGTTCTCGACGCTCCTGCAGGTCGCGCTCCCGACGACTGGGCGCAGCGTCGGTGGCCGGCGGCGCTACGACCGGCTCGACCTCGACGTCGGGAGTCGAGCTGGGAGAGAGGGCCACCGCCCCGACGATTCCGAGGCCCACGAGGAGAGCGACGACGCCGATCAACAGCCCACGGCCCTTCTTCTTGGGAGGCTGGGGCTGGGTGGGCTGGGTCTGGGCCTGGCGCTCGAGGTTGGAGCCGGACATGGTCGGCTCGATGAGGTCGGGGGCGACCCGCTCGCGGCTCTGGTAGAGCGGCTCGACGACCGTCTCCGCGAAGCCGTCGTGGCCCATCTCGGTCCGGGGCAGGCGCTTCACGAACTCACCGCAGAGGCGCTTCATGTCCGCGGCGGTCGGGCGGCGCGTGGGGTCATAGCGCACACACTTCTCGATGAGCTTGCGAACGGCCGCGAGCACGGCGTCGTCATCGATCGCGGGACTGCGCAGCTGCCCCAGGCGCTTCTTCTTGCGCTCGGCGTGCCGGGCGGGGTTGACGGAGAGCTTGCCCATCGGGACACCGGCGATGAGCTCGTAGAGCGTCGCACCGAGGGCGTAGATGTCCACGGACGGGTCGGCTTCGAGTCCGTCGAAGGCCTCTGGCGCCATGTAGAGGGGCGAGCCGATGGTGAGCGAACTGGTGCGAGCCCCGCGAGCCCCGAAGTCCGCACGGGCGGTCCCGAAGTCGAGCACCTTCACGGCGCCCGACACCGACAGGATGATGTTGCTCGGCTTGATGTCCCGGTGGACGACGCGCAGAGGTGGGCCGCCGCCGGCAGGTTCGCGGTTGTACGCGGCGTCGAGGGCGTTGGCGACCTTCATCGCGATGCCTACCGCGACCCCCGCGGGGAAGGGGCCATGGGCCTTCACGATGCGGTCGAGGGTGAGCCCCTGGACGTGCTCCATCACGACGGCGGGCCTGCCATCGATCTCCGTGAGCTGCTCTACACGAACGATGTTGTCGTGGTTCAGCCGCCCGAGCAGCACCGCCTCGTCACGCGCCCGCTTGAGGATCTCGTCGTTGCCGACCCAGTTGGACTTCAGGACCTTGAGGACGACCGTGCGCTCGAACGCGCCCTCGGAGATACGCGCGACGTAGACCTTCCCGAAAGACCCCTCGCCAAGGGTCTCGAGGATCTCGGTGCTCTCGAGCATGCCCACAGCCCGAGACTACTACGGCGTGCACGCTGCCGGAAGCCCCGGTGAGCCATGCTCTGAATAGCCCCCGGCGCTGTAGTAGAGAGCTGTGTACTCGCCGGAGACCTGGCACCAGTACCCACCCGAGTCGTTGTAGGTGTCGGTCTCGTACGAGGAGCCGAGCTCGATGGCGTAGCCGTCGTTGCTGCTCGGCCAGCTGCCACCGTTGCTGAAGACCACCGTGTCGATCGTCGTGCCGTCGATGGAGAGCGTCAGGGTCCCGCTGGTGCTGAGCGACCACGAGGAGTTGTAGGTGTTGCCAACGTCTGAGCTCTCGTTCTGGTCGGTCCCATACTCGTAGTCGCAGACGTAGCTGCTGTTGTCGAAGGTGTCGTCGCCCCAGCAGACGATGGCGTAGTCGTGGGGCGGCACGTAGGCCCCGCCCACACCGCCGTAGAAGACGTTGCCGTCCTCGTAGAAGCGCCAGCCGTCGAGCCAGATGGCGCTCGAGGTCGTGTTCCGGAGCTCGATGTACTCCCCGTCGGGCTCCGAGTAGCTCGGGTTGTACATGATCTCGGTGATGATGAGATCGCCGGCGACGTAGCAGCCCTCGTTGACGATGTCGTCGCAGTCCTGGTCGATCTCGTCTCCACAGGTCTCGGTGGACCCCGGGTTGGCCGAGGCGCGGGAGTCATCGCAGTCGGTCGCCGGTGACCCGGTCCCAGAGGGGCCGTCGCAGTAGTTCGTCTTGCTCGCGTCTTCGTCGCCGTAGCCATCGCCGTCGCTGTCGGTGGACCACTCGGTCTTTCCGTTGGCGTCACTGTCGTCGTCGTCGGCGAGTCCGTCGCAGTCTTCGTCGGTGTCCGAGGAGTCGCAGACCTCTGGCTCGCCCGGGTTGATGGCGCTCGAGGTGTCGTCGCAGTCCGTGCCAGCCGTCGCACCTGTGCTCGAGGGAGAGTCGTCGCCGTAGTCGTCGCCGTCGTCGTCCTCCATGCACGCAGTGCTGGAGTCGCTCGCCGCGACACCGGGGTAGACCGTGGAGGAGCCGTCATCGCAGTCGCTCCCGGCCGTGACCCCACTCGCGACGGTGTCCGAGCCGTAGCCGTCCTCGTCGTCGTCCGTCATGCACGAGGTGCTGCTCTCGCTCTCTGCAGCGCCCGGGTACGTCGCCCCGTCGCCGTCGTCGCAGTCGTCGCCCCCGACGACCGAGCTGGAGCCGTCCCACCCGCCGCTGTCTTCTGTGCAGGGCACGTAGCCGTCGCCGTCGACGTCGGTCTCGTCCGTGGGAGTGCTGCCGTCGCAGTCGTTGTCCTGACCGTCGCAGACCTCGCTGGCGCCGGCGTTGACCGAGCTGTCTTCGTCGTCGCAGTCGTCGTAGCCCGAGGGCGCCGTCGAGCCATCCCAGCCGCCGCTGTCCTCGCTGCAGGCGACGTACAGATCGCCATCGACGTCGGACTCGTCCTCCTCCAGGCTGCCGTCGCAGTCGTTGTCCTGACCGTCGCAGAGCTCGTCCGCGCCGTCGTAGATCGTGTCGTCGGTCTCGTCGCAGTCGTCCCCGCTCGTCACGGCGCTGGTGCCGTCCCACCCGCCGCTGTCGAAGGTGCACTCGACAGCCCCGTCGCCGTCGACATCGGTCTCCTCGGTCGGAGTGGTGCCGTCACAGTCGTTGTCCTGGCCATCGCAGAGCTCGTCCGCGCCGTCGTAGATGGTGGCGTCCGTGTCGTCACAGTCGTCCTCCGCCGTGACGCCAGAGTCCCCGTCCCAACCGCCGGAGTCCCATGTGCACTCGACAGCCCCGTCGCCGTCGTCGTCTGTCTCGTCGGTGGGGATGGTGTCGTCACAGTCGTTGTCCTGACCGTCGCAGATCTCGCTGGCGGCCTCGTTGACCGTGCTGTCGTCGTCGTCGCAGTCGTTGTCCGCCGTGACGCCGGAGTCCCCGTCCCACCCGCCGATGTCGAACTCGCACTCGACGGCGCCATCGGAGTCGTCGTCGATCTCGTCGGTGGGGATGGTGTCGTCGCAGTCGTTGTCCTGACCATCGCAGAGCTCGTCGGCCCCGTCGTAGACCGTGTCGTCAGCGTCGTCGCAGTCCCCGCCCACATCGGTCGTGTAGGTGCTGTCCGGGTCACACTGCGAGCTCGAGCTGCTCTCGTCGCCATAGCTGTCCCCGTCGCTGTCGGCGTACCAGGTGCCCTGGTCTGTGGCCGAGCTGTCGTCGTCGTCCGAGAGCCCGTCGCAGTCTTCGTCGGTGTCGTCGTCGTCGCAGGTCTCTGTGGTGCCCGGGTTCACGCCCAAGTCCTCGTCGTCACAGTCCGTGTCGTCGTCGACGTAGCCACTGGGCTGCTCGCAGGAGGTCGTGGTCTCCAGAGCGTCGCCGTAGCCGTCGGTGTCACTGTCCAGGTACCAGGTCTCGGCGTCCAGCGCGTCGTCTTCGTCGACCTCGCCATCGCAGTCGTCGTCGTGACCGTCGCAGTACTCGTCGGAGCCCGGGTTCGTGTTCGCGTCGTCGTCGTCGCAGTCCGTGTCGTCCGAAAGCGGGTACTCCAGGGAGGTGTCGCAGTCGGAGAAACCGCTGGAGTCGGCGTCGCCGTAGCCGTCGGCGTCGGCGTCGGGGAACCAGAGCGTCATGCCCAGGGCGTTGTCGTCATCGTTGTCGGCGGCCCCGTTGCAGTCCTCGTCGACGTCGGACTCGTCGCAGACCTCTACCTGGGACGGGTTCACGTCGGCGTTGGCGTCGTCGCAGTCGCTGCCCAGGGAGCCGTCGCGCTGGACGTAGGCGTCCGTGTCGTACCCGTCGGCGTCGACGTCCCACTCACCGTCGTCGCCCGCGCAGTCGGCGTCTACGGCGTCATAGGGGACATCCGGAGCGCTCGGGTAGACCTCGCCCGGGTCGGGGTTCGGGAAGCCGTTCAGAGCGACGTAGTCCTCTGGCCGGTCGTCCGAGTCGTCCCAGCAGTCACCAGCGTTGACGTGGGCCTCGAAGTCGAGCCAGTTCGTGCAGCTGCTGGTGTAGGAATCCGGGACGTAGGTGTCGAGGTCCTTGTCACCGTCGTTGCCGTCGCAGTTGTCGTCGAAGCAGTCGTACCAGACCTCGTCGGCGTCGGGGCCGACGTTGACGTCGCGGTCGTCGCAGTCCTCGCCCCCGTAGTCTTCCGAGTCCGAGCCGTCACCGTCCCAGTCGTAGTCGGAGTTGCCCGCACAGTCCGAGTCGACCCCGTCGTACCAGCTGTCCGCGGCGCCGGGAAAGACGAGGGGATCCGTGTCGTCGCAGTCTTCGCCCCCGTAGTCGGAGGAGTCGACGAAGTCCCCGTCGGCGTCGTAGTCCGAGTCCGCCCCGCAGTCCCCGTCGATGCCGTCGTACCAGGTCTCCGTGTTGCCCGGGTAGGCTCCGGCCTCTTCGTCGTCGCAGTCTTCCCCGCCCGCCTCGAGGGTGTCATGACCATCCTGGTCGGCGTCCCAGTCGGAGGCCCCGTCACAGTCCTGGTCGACGCCGTCGTACCAGACCTCCTCCGCGTCTGGGGAGATCTCGGGGTCGAGGTCGTCACAGTCGCCCTGCAGCGCCGTGACGCCATCGCCATCTCCGTCCTGGATGGACCAGGAAGAGAAGCAGGCGAGCCAGAACAAGAGGTGCATCTAGAATCCTAGCGCCAGGCCGCCAGTGCCGGCGAGCCCGAGGTAGCGATCCGACCCGGAGGTCAGGCTGCGGGCCTCGAGACCGAGTCGCACCTGCACTGGACCGAGGTTGATGTGGTAGCTGCCGCCAACGCCGGCGTCGATCGCACCACCCAACCAGGCGCCACGAGCGTAGACGTCGAGCACGGAGAGCTGCACGGAGAGCTCCCCGCCAGCGCCGAACGCCAGCTGACCGGCGAAGGTGGGCTCGGCCTCTGGGGTGGGGGGCACCAGCGTACCCGGGAGAAAACCGACGACCGGACCGGCTGCCAGCTGCCAACTCCAGCCCGGGCCGCCGGCGACGGCGCCGTAGAGCCGACCGCGGGTCGAGAGGCTGACGCGCCCGGCACCGCTGGGGGCGCCCATGCCGATCTCGGCGACGACACGGAGGCGGTTGCCGTAGCGAAGTCGAAGGCGCCCGTCCGCCGCGCCGACGAGGCCGTCATAGGTGCTGGACCCGACGCCGACGGTGGCGCGAGCGACGTGGTAGCTGGCAAAGGCGGTGACCTCGCCGGGGTCCTCGACCGGGGCGTAGAGCACCGGCGGCAGCGCAGTCTGCGGGCGCTCGCGCTTCTCTCGACCGGCTCGGTTGCCGGTCCGGACCTCGACCATGAGGTCGTCGTCCTTGCCGCCTCGGCCGCGCTTGGGCTCGTCCTCGACGAGCTCCCCGATGGCAACTTCGTCTGGGGAGGGGATGCCGTCTCCGACGTGCGCCCGGCCTCCGGGTCCAAGCTGGACGGCCTCTGAGAACCAGAGGTCCTCTGCCTTCCACTGGACGAGGTGCCAGCCCGCCGGGACGTCGTTCGGGCCGTAGTCGTAGTGGACCTCGCCATCGAGGACGAGGACGACCGGCTCCCACTGGAAGGTGATGTCCAGCACGGCGGTGCGGGAGTCCTGCGCCAGCACCGCGAGCAGGGCCGCGCTGACCTCTGGCCCGTAGAGCGGCTCGTTGGCCTTGGCTCCAGCCAGCGCGGCGGCGTTGACGAAGTAGACCTCGGCAAGGACAGGGTCGCCGTTGGCGAGGAGCGCGTAAGCCCCCCGCGCCATGTGCAGCGCCGCCAGATCGTCGATGTAGGCGGGCCCCTGGATGCACTTCTCGGCCACGAGCTGCAGTTCGTCGAGCACCGGGGTCAGATCCGGCTCCGCAAACGCGACTCGCTCCTTGACGGCCTCGACCTTGTTGTGGAAGCGATCCGGTTCTGGCCGGGTCGGACAGTCGTCCGCGGCCATGACAAGGCTGGTGAGGAGCACAAGCAAGGGGCCATGGTAGCGTGATCCTGGCGAAGGGGGTCCCGTCGATCCACGGTCGCTTCACCTGGAACTGCCGTGATGAACCTCGCGCTCTGGTCAGGCTGCTCGGAAGACCCGGCGCCTCCCCCGGTGGAGATCGTCGAGGTCGCTCCTGTTCACGGACGACCAGACCGACTCACGGTGGTGCTCGCGGTGATGGACACGGTGCGATCCTCGCGGACGAGTCTGTGCGGACACGAGCGGCCCACCACGCCCGGGCTCGAGGCGCTGCGGGCAACAGGCGCGTCGGTGTCTTGTGGCGCCCTGGCGCCATCGAGCTGGACGGTGCCCAGTCACGCCAGCCTCTTCACCGGGTTGGCGGTGAGCGAGCATGGCGTGGACAGCGTGGAGGGGGGTGGCCGCGTGGTGCGCGAGCTCGCGCTGCACCCGCTGGACGAAGACGCAGAGACCCTCGCCGAGCACTTCGCGAGCCAGGGCTACCAGACCGTCCTGGTGTCGGGGAACGACCTGCTCCTTCCCCCTACGGGCCTGACCCAGGGCTTCGAGATCCTGCGGGTGAGCCGCTTCAATCCCAAGAGGCTGGTCCTGCGTGGAGCAGACTACAGCGTGGCCTTCGACGCGATGCTCGAAGAGCTCGACCCGGATCGCCCGCTCTTCCTCGTGATGAACTTCCTCGAGGCCCACGACCCCTGGCAGGACATCCCGCCAGGCGTGGAGTGGATCGAACCGCGTCCCGCGGCCAGGGGGTTCGTCCGCCACTACAAGGCCTTCGTGCGCGGCGAGATGGACGAGGTGGAGCGGGCCGCGTGGCTCACGACGATGTCCGAGCACTACGACTACGGCATCCACCTGGAGGATCAGGCCCTCAGCAGGGCGCTGGATCGCCTGGATGAGCGGGGCTGGACCTCCGCGGGGCTTCGCCTGGTCGTCACCTCGGACCACGGGGAGTATCTCGGCGAGCACGGGCTCGTCCGCCACGCTCACGTGATCGGTGAGCCGGTCGCCCGCGTCCCGCTCTTGTGGTGGCAATCTGACGGCGGCCACGAACCGCTCCCCGACCAGGTCTCGGCCAGGGTCGCCTACCACCTCACCCGCGACGGTCGACTCCCGGACCCGCTGCCCTCGCTCGAGGCCTCGGTGTGGCCCTTCGCGCCCTGGGTGGACTGGTCCCATGGCAAGCTCGGCAACCGCATGGAGGCTGTCGTGTGGCAAGGCGACGACAAGCTCCACTGGACCGGCGACGAGGTCGTTCGTTACGACCTCGCCGCGGATCCGGCGGAGGATCACCCGCTCTCTGCAGATGACCACCCCGCCAGGGAGCAGCTGGAGAGCGTGATCTCCTCGATGCAGTCCCTGGACCGCAGCGAGACCGCGCCGGGCATGCAGAGTGCCCTGGAGGCCATCGGCTACCTCGACACCCAGTGAGCGACCGTCTCGTCCACCCTCTCCGAGAGGCAGCCTACGCGAACAGTATGAACAGCGGTACGAGGACGACCAGCGCTGAGACCATCAGGACGACGAAGACGGTCCCGAGGACCACGTAGACGATGACCGTGTTGCGAGCGACTCTGCGACCCAAGGCGTCGACCTCGGCCTTTCCTTCGGGGATCATCGGGACACCTGCGCGAGGTGGGAGGTGCACTCCTCTTGCCAGCGGTCCGCGATCCTGGTCTCGAAGTCGAAGTCAGGGGTGTCCGGGTCCATGGCGAGCCGGAGGTGAGCAGCGCAGGCCGTCTCGAGGCGGGCTCGGGAGAGCTCGTCCACGGAGCATCCGCCCGTCTCCCAGCCAGAGAGGACCACCTTGGGGCAAGCGTGCGTGAGCGCGTCCTGGTCCGAAACGCGGGCGACGAAGCTGCCGAGACTTCCCAGGGCGCCAGCGCAGCCGAGGACGATGGCGAGGAAGCTGCCCCAGCTGGCGACGCTGACGGCGCGCAGAGCCCAGGCCGGGCAGTCGTCGGTGGGTGCCTCGCAGGTGCCTCCGCGCAGCTCGTGGAGGAAGCCCCGAGGGAACCGGGCGAGGCCGACGAGAACCCGAGCTGCCTGCTCGCGATTCCGGGACATCCGTCCGAGCAGGACGAGGAAGGCGAAGCCATAGACGGAGAGTTCAGCCCCACCGAGGTGGGAGAGAAGGTCGGACACGGGAAGCTCCAGGGCTGAGGTGCACCGAGTCCAGGAGCAAGCCGCGCGCCAGCCCAATGGCCACGGGATCCTGCTGGGTTGGAGTTCACATCCGTCGAGCTGCCGACACCCCCCGTCGACTGACTGGCACTCTTCGCCACCCACAGGGCACGATTCCGCCTGCTTGCTGACGGCACGAGCCGTGCATCTGGGGGGGACATGAAGACACTCCACCTCACTGGCCGAGCCGCCTGGGGAGACCCGTTGGCCTCGGACGACCTCTCCCAGCGACTGTGGAGCCGCTTGCGAGCGAACTACCCTCGAGCCCTCGCGGCCTGCCTGATGGGCGACCACTTCCACCTCGTGGTCCCTAAAGACCCCGAGGCCTGGGGGCGTCTGTGCCGGCTGCTGGGCAGCCTCAAGGGATGGCCCTACGAGCGCCCTCGGCAGCCAGTCCTGGCCACGGACAGGGTCAAGGTGCGCCGGGACATCCGCTACGCCGTCCTGAATCCCTGTCGTGCGGAGCTGGCACGCGACCCGCTGGAGTGGGTCTGGAGCACACACCGCGAGCTGGTCGGCGCCATCCGCGACCCATGGATCGACCGCAGGGTGCTGGCTCGCCTTGGCATCGACCACGCCTATGTGAGCGGTGATCCCTCGGTCGCCGTGGCCGGCACGCCCGCGCCAAGCCCGGCGCCTCGGTCCTGGGACCATCCTCTCGGCAGGATCGCCGCGGCTGCGATGGCCGCGACCCGCACCAAGCCCTCGGACCTACGACGGCGCAGCGAGGCGAGGACTGTCTTCTTGCAACTCGCGGGGACCAACGGCTGGAGGCGCGCCACGCTGCTCGCCGAGCTCTGCGGCATGAACCGCAACGCCGTCCACCAGGCGTGGTCCCGCCCCGACATCACCACAGAGGCCCAGCTCTGCCTCGGCGACGACCGGCTGCTCGCGAGACTGACACCTCCGGCCTGAATGATCCAAAGCGTATCCTTGGAGGCCGAGAACCCCGGGGTTCTCTGGGCTCAAGGATACGTTTTGGCTCCTTGGAGCCCGAGGGGGGTCACGGCGTCGGCGTGCAGCTCGCCGATGTCTGGGGGGTGCCGTACTCGTCGTTGGTGGCTGTGCCGTCGTAGTACATGAAGCCCGTGTCGGTGTCGTCAGACTCGCACCAGTAGGACCCGACGTCGTTGTCGTTGTCGTCGAGGTAGTCGTCACCCAGCTCGATCGAGTTCCCCGAGGTGGGCTCCGAGAAGTAGTTGCCGGTGGTGTATTTGACGCTGTCGATCGTCGTGCTGCCGACGGTCAGGGCGACGGTGTCGCCATCATCGGCGTAGTTGTTGGCCAGCTTGGCGTTGCCGTTGTAGGTCGCGCCCTTGTCGCTCTCCCAGCTCTGGGTGGAGCCGTAGACGTAGTCGCACTTCGACCCGAGCGTGACGTCGTCGTAGCAGAGCACGACGTAGGACTGGGACGCCACCATCAGGTTGCTGTCGATGCCCACGTAGAAGCGACTCCCCGAGCCCGGCCCCAGGTCGATCTGCCAACCGCCCAGGTAGTAGTCGTCGCTGGCGCTGGTGTTGTAGAGCTCGAACCACTCGCCGTCGAACTCCTCGCCGCCGTCGCTGTACTTCGGGTCGTTGTGGATCTCGCTGATGACGACCTCGCCGCCGGAGTAGCTGCCCTCGTCGATCACGTCGTCGCAGTCATCGTCGATGTCGTTGCTGGTCGTCTCCGAGTTCGTACCAGCGCGGGTGTCGTCCGTGTCGTCGCAGTCGGTCTTGGTCGAGGCCTCGTTGGTGTCGTTGCAGTCCTCGTCGCCGTTGTTGTAGGTCGTCCCGAATTCCGTGCCATCGCCGTCCTCGTCGGCGTCGTAGTAGCACTCGGCCTCGTCGTCGCAGTCTTCGTCCACGTCGTTTCCGACCGTCTCCGTGCCGTCGGGGTTGACGTCCTCGTCGTCGTCGTCGCAGTCGGTTCCGGCGGAGCCGCCAGAGGGCGCGGTCTCGCTGCCCCAGTTGTCCTCGTCGGCGTCGGTCATGCAGGCCGCGCCGTCCTTTGAAGCGGCGTTGGGGTGGGTGTACTCGTCGGAGTCGTCGCAGTCGGTCGTGCTGGTGGCCTCTCCGGCGTCGTCACAGTCTTCGTCAGAGGTCGAGTTCTCGTAGGACGAGGAGTCGCCGTAGCCGTCCTCGTCGACGTCCGCGTAGCAGACCTCTGTGCCGTCGCAGTTGTCGTCGACCTCGTTGGCGATGATCTCGCTCTCGCCGGGGTTCACGTCCGCGTCGTCGTCGTTGCAGTCGGTGCCGTCCGTCACCCCAGAGGGGGCGTCGTCGTCGCCGTAGCCGTCACCGTCCCGATCCTCCATGCAGGAGGTCGAGGACTCGTTGTAGGCGGCGCCCGGGTAGGCATCGTCGTTGCCGTCGTCACAGTCGTCGTCGTCGTCGGCCTCGTCGTCGTTGGCGCAGGTCAGGTCCGAGCCCGTCTGCGTGGTGGTGCTGCCGTAGTCGTCGCCGTCGCTGTCCACGTAGCAGGTGTCGACCCCGTCGCAGTCCTGGTCGATGCCGTCCGCGGTCGTCTCCGTCGCCCCGGGGCTGATGTCCTGGTCGTCGTCGTCGCAGTCGGTTCCGGCGGAGCCGCCAGAGGGCGCGGTCTCGCTGCCCCAGTCGTCCTCGTCGGCGTCGGTCATGCAGTCCGTGCCGTTCTCTTCCTCTGGAGCGGCCTTGGGGTGGGTGTACTCGTCGCCGTCGTCGCAGTCGGTCATGTCGTCGGCTTCGCCCTTTGACGCCTCGTCGCAGTCGAGGTCGTCGCCGACCACCGTCGAGCCGTCGTCGTCGCCGTAGTCGTCGCCGTCGCTGTCCACGTAGCAGGTGTCGGCCCCGTCGCAGTCCTCGTCGTCACCGTTGGCCACGGTCTCGGTGGCGCCGGGGTAGTCGCTGGAGCTGTTGTCGTCGCAGTCGGTGCCAGCGGTGATGCCCGAGTCGACCGGGCTGTCGTCGCCGTAGCCGTCGCCGTCGTAGTCGGTCATGCAGGACGTGGTGCTGTCGGAGGCCGCGGCGCCCGGGTAGGTCTCGTCGTCGTTGGTGCCCTTGTCCCAACAGTCCGTGCTGACGGAGGACTCCTTGCTGTCGTTGCAGTCCAGGTCGGTGGAGACCTTCGTGGTGGTGCTGCCGTAGCCGTCCTTGTCGTCGTCCTCGTAGCAGAGCTCGTTGCCGTCGCAGTCTTCGTCGTCGCCGTTGGCCACGGTCTCGCTCGCGCCCGGGTAGTCCCCGGAGTCGCTGTCGTCGCAGTCGGTCATGTCGTCGGCTTCGCCCTTTGACGCCTCGTCGCAGTCGAGGTCGTCGCCGACCACCGTCGAGCCGTCGTCGTCGCCGTAGTCGTCGCCGTCGCTGTCCACGTAGCAGGTGTCGACCCCGTCGCAGTCCTCGTCGTCGCCGTTGGCCACGGTCTCGCTCGCGCCCGGGTAGTCCCCGGAGTCGCTGTCGTCGCAGTCGTTCGTGTCGTCGGCTTCACCCTTGTCGTCACAGTCGAGGTCGCCGTTGCCGGTGGTGGTGATGGCAGAGTCGTCCCCGTAGCCGTCACCGTCGTCGTCGACGTAGCAGGTGTCGCCGCCGTCACAGTCCTCGTCGTCGCCGTTGTTCACGGTCTCCGTGGCGCCCGGGTAGTCCCCGCTGTCCGTGTCGTCGCAGTCGGTGCCGTCCGTCACCCCAGAGGGGGCCTCGTCGTCGCCGTAGCCGTCACCGTCCCGATCCTCCATGCAGGAGGTCGAGGACTCGTTGTAGGCGGCGCCCGGGTAGGCATCGTCGTTGCCGTCGTGACAGTCGTCCGTGTCGTCGGCTTCGCCGCTGTCGTCGCAGTCGAGGTCCCCGTTGCCGGTGGTGGTCGAGTTGTCGTTGTCGCCGTAGCCGTCACCGTCGTCGTCGACGTAGCAGAGGTCGCCGCCGTCGCAGTCCTCGTCGTCGCCGTTGTCCACGGTCTCGTCGGCGCCCGGGTAGTCCCCGCTGTCCGTGTCGTCGCAGTCCGTGCCGTCGGTCACCCCGGACGGGGCGCTGTCGTCGCCGTAGTCGTCGTAGTCGTCGTCGTTCATGCACGCTGTGTACGAGTCGTTCGGCGCGGCTCCGGGGAAGGTGTCCTCGTCCGTGTCGTCGCAGTCGTCCGTGTCGTTGGCCTCGCCCTGGCTCGCCTCGTCACACTCCAGGTCTCCGTCGCCGACCACGGTGGAGCCGTCTTCGTCGCCGTAGCCGTCGCCGTCGGAGTCCACGTAGCAGAGATCGTTGCCGTCGCAGTCCTCGTCGTCGTTGTTGTCGATCTCCTCTGTCGCGCCGGGGTAGTCATCTGGGTCGACGTCGTCGCAGTCGGTGTTCACCTCTGAGGTCCAGCCGTTGGTCGCGTGCGGCTCGCAGTAGCAGCGGGCTGGCTCCACGCCGTAGTCGTCCTCGTCGCCGTCGTAGTAGTAGTTCCCGCAGTTCAAGCTGTTGCTGTCGTTCAGATCGCCGTCGCAGTCGCTGTCGACGGAGTCGCAGGTCTCCGGTGCGCCGTCGTAGATGTCGTTGTTCGAGTCGTCGCAGTCGTCGCCATAGGTGTCGTCGCGCTGGGCGTACTCGTCCGTGTCCTGGCCGTCCTCGTCCGCGTCGAAGTCGCTGTCGCCCGCGCAGTCCGCGTCGATGCCGTCATAGGGGACGTCCGTCGCGTCGGCGTTGACGTTCTCTGGATCGATGTCCGGGTAGCCGTTGAGCGGCTCGAAGTCCGTCGGGCGGTTCGTGGGGTCGTCCCAGCAGTCGTCGTACTCGAAGCCGTTGTGGCCCTCGAACTCCGGACAGGCCGCCTCGTAGCCCTCGACCACGAAGCCATCGAGGTCCTGGTCGCCGTCGTTGTTGTCGCAGTTGTCGTCGACGCAGTCGTACCAGATCTCTATGGCCCCGGTGGGGAAGCGCTCGGCGTCCAGGTCGTCACAGTCCGCGCAATTGCCGTAGCCGTCACCGTCGAAGTCGAAGTCGTTGTTGCCGCTGCAGTCCTGGTCGAGGCCGTCGTACCAGGCGTCGGTGGCACCGGGGTTCACGTCGGCGGGCTCGAACTCCAGGTCCTCGAGCAGGTCGTCGAGATCGACCTCCTCCGGCTCCTCTGCGTCGTCAGGGTCCCGGTCGCACTCGAGCGGGTTCTCGTCCCGGTCGCTGCCGTCCACGCAGTCGTCGCCGTAGCTCCCGTCCTGTCGCGGGTACTCGGTGGTGTCGTAGCCGTCGCCGTCCTGGTCGAAGTCGCTGTTGGCGCCGCAGTCCTGGTCCGGACCGTCGTACCAGGTGTCCTCTGCGTCAGGGTTGACCTCCGCGGCAGCAGGCTGCTCCCAGCCCTCGCTCGCGACGATGGCGTAGTCCGCCGGGATGTCGGCCGGGTCGTCCCAGCAGTCGCCCACGGCCACGTGGGCCTCGAAGGCCTGCCAGTCGTAGTTGGCGCCGACGCCGTCCCACACGAAGCCGTCGAGGTCCTGGTCCGCGTCGTTGCCGTCGCAGTTCTGATCGATGCCGTCGTACCAGATCTCGGCCATGCCCGGCCCGATCTCGGCGTTGGCCTCGTCGCAGTCCTCGCTGAACGGCACACCGTCGCCGTCCATGTCGATAGCGGTCCAGTCTGTGCTGCAGGCTGTCAAGGCCGCGGCCGCGATGACCATCGAGAAGAGCTTGTGCATGGCTGCGCCTCGCTGCCCGGGAACTGTCGAAGCGTACCCCAATTTCGGGACCCTTGACGGAGGGGCGGCGTCCATTACACCTACGCAGCTATGATCACGGTCGAGAACCTCACAAAACGCTACGGCGCCACCACCGCCATCGAGGCGGTCAGCTTCCAGGTCCCCAAGGGCCAGGTGGTCGGCTTCCTCGGCCCCAACGGGGCGGGAAAGACCACGACGATGCGCATCATCACCGGCTCGCTCGGCGCGACCGAGGGTTCGGTGACCATCGACGGGTTGGACGTCTTCAAGAAACCCCGCGTCGTCAAGAGGCGCATCGGCTACCTCCCAGAGGTCCCGCCGCTGTACACCGACATGACGGTGCGTCAGTACGTCGCCTTCGCGGGCAGGCTGAAGGGCGTCGGGAAGCCCAGGGCAGCCGCGGAGAAGATCATCGATCGCGTCGGGCTGGCCGAGGTCGCCCACCGCATCGTCGACCACCTGTCGAAGGGCTACCGGCAGCGCGTCGGCCTTGCCCAGGCCCTGGTGCACGACCCTGAGGTGCTCATCCTCGACGAGCCGAACGCAGGCCTCGACCCGGCGCAGCGCGTGGAGATCCGAGAGCTGCTCAGGAGCCTCGCGGAGGAGGACCGCACGGTCGTCTTGTCCACCCACGTCCTGGCTGACATCGAGGCCATCTGCAGCCGCGTCGTCATCATCAACGAGGGGCGCATCATCGCAGAGGACGACATCGAGAACCTCGCCGCCACCCAGGTGCAGACGGTAGAGGTCCAGCTCGCCAGGCCAGACGGCGCCGAGGCCGTCTTCAGCGAGCTCGGCGGTGTGGCAGAGGTCGTCGCCCTGGGCGAGGGCCGCTTCCAGATCCAGACCCGAGAGGACCGGCGCGAGGTCATCGCCGACGCCGCCGTGCACTTCGGACTGCTCGAGCTGCAAGGTCGCCAGCGCCTGGAGGACATCTTCCTCCGGCTCACCGAGGAGGGCGAGTGAACGTCCTGGCAATCGCCTGGCGCGAGATCCGCGCCTACTTCGCAACACCGGTCGGGTGGCTGGCGCTCTGCGCCTTCCTCGGCATCACGGGCTTCTTCTTCGTCGCCGTCCTGGGCCTCTACAACATGCAGGCCACGGAGATGCAGTACAACCCCTACGCCGGCTCGCAGATGAACATCGACGAGTACCTGGTGGCGCCGTTCTTCGGCAACACGGTCGTCATCCTGCTGTTCATCTGTCCGGCGCTGTCGATGCGCCTGTTCGCAGAGGACCGCAAGAGCCGCTCCATCGAGCTCTTGCTGACCTCGCCGGTCTCGACGCTCGAGATCGTGCTCGGCAAGTACCTCGGCGCGGTCGGTTTCCTCGGCATCGTCCTGCTCTGCACGGCCCACTACCCCCTGCAGCTGTTCTGGCTCGGCGAGCCCGACCCGGGCGTGATGGCCAGCAGCTACCTGAGCGTCTTCCTGCTCGGCGCGTCCTTCCTGGCGGTGGGGCTGTTGTTCTCGTCGATGACAGAGAACCAGATCCTGGCGCTGGTGTTGTCCTTCGTGACCCTGTTGATGTTCTGGATCCTCGGCTGGGTCGAGGAGCTGGCGAGCGGCACCTTCAAGGACGTCCTGTCCTACGGCTCGCTGATCAACCGCATGGAGGACCTCTCCAAGGGCCTCGTCCACAGCAAGGACCTCGTCTACTACGCCTCCTTCATCTTCTTCTGGCTCTTCGCGACCCACCAGCGCGTCGAAGCCTATCGGTGGCGGTGATGGAGAAGCTCCAGAAGTACGCCTGGGTCTTTGGCGTCCTTGGCGGCGTTGCGGTGCTCGCCTTCCTCGGCCATCGCTTCGTCATGGGCGAGTCCGACACCACGTGGATGGTGGTCGGCGGTGTCGGCGGAGCCCTGTTGGTCGCCTACCTCTTCCTCGACCGCGAGCGTGTCGGTGGGGCCGCGACGGCGCGCAGCACGGTCTATGGCTCCGGGGCGATGCTGATGGTGGCCCTGGGCGGCGGCATCGCTGTGGCCGCGAACGTGCTCGCCAAGCGCTACGACCAGCGCTGGGACTGGACCCAGAGCAAGGCCCACACGCTCTCCGAGCAGTCCATCCTGACCGCCGAGACCATCACCGAGCCCATCCAGGTCGTCGCCTTCTTCGGCGGCGGCACGGTCGAGGAGAGCTCCTTCGAGGACCTCTTCGAGAGCTACGACACCCACACCGACAAGCTGGAGCTCGGGATCTACGACCCGATCCAGGAGCCCTTGATGTCCGAGCAGTACGGCATCACGAGCGTCTTCGGTACGGTGATCCTGATCCAGGGAGAGAAGAAGCAGCGCCTCGAGAACGACTTCTCGGAGGAGGCCTTCACCAACGCCATCATCAACCTCCAGTCGAAGGAGGACCACGTCCTCTGCTTCACGGAGGGCCACGGCGAGCGCGGCGTCGACGACGACTACGACGGCGGCGGCTATGGCGGCATCGTCATCAAGCTCGAGGGCACGAACTACCAGGTCCAGAACTTCTCTCCAGTGCGCGAGGGCCGCGTCCCCGAAGGCTGCGAGATCGTCGTGGTGGCCGGCCCGCAGATCGATCTGGTGCCACCCGAGCGCGAGGTGCTCGCGACCTGGATCGCCAGCGGCGGCAGCCTCATGGTGCTCTTGGACCCGCTGCTCACACCCGAGTTCGCGGCAGACATGGCCCGCTACGGCATCGCCGTCGGTGATGACGTGCTCATCGAGGACAACCCGGCCGCCCAGCTCCAGGGCATGGACGCCTCCTACATCATCACGAGCGAGGAGAGCTTCGACTTCCACCCGATCACCACCGGCGCGAACCTCGCGCTGTTCCGGCTGGTCAGGAGCGTGTCCCCGCTGGAGGGAGCCCAGGGCGTCAACGTGCAGGCTCTCGTGTCCTCCTCGTCAGCTTCCTGGGCCGAGACCGGCCTGGCGGACGAGACCGTGGCCCCGGCACCCGATGTCGGCGAGCTCGGAGTGGGCGCCACCGACGACGTGCTCGTCGGGAACGTCCCCTTCATCGCGGTCAGCGAGGTCACGGACGCAAGCCTCATCGAGGTGGGCGCCACCGTGCTCCCAGGAGCAGCCCTGGAGGAGCTCGGCATCCCCTCGATCCCGGACGCGGCGGACGGCGAGGTCCCAGAAGTGCTCGCAGCCGGCCCCGTGCGGGTGGACGGCGGACGGGTCGTGGTCTTCGGCGACAGCGACTTCGCCAGCAACGACTTCATGCTCCAGGGCAACAACCAGGACCTCTTCCTCAACTCGCTCGCCTGGCTCGTCGGAGAAGAGGACCAGATCAGCATCCGCAGCAACGAAGCCGGCAAGGGCACGCTCACCATGAGCGCCGTCCAGTTCGCCCTGTCGATCCTCATCACGATGATGCTCGTCCCGGGCCTCTGCATCGGGGCAGCCGCCCTGACCTGGGTGCGGCGCCGCAAGCTGTGAAGCTCGAAGAAGCCTGGGTCGGCGATGTCCACTTCTCGTTCTTGAGAGCGTGGGTCGGCGGCTGGGGCGCCATCCTGCTCGCGGCGGGAGTGGCCTCGCCTTTCTTGGGCTACGCCCTCGGCATCACCGAGCACGAGCTCCAGGATGTCGGAGGGCTCGGCTCCGCCTTGTTGTTCGGTGTGCCCGGCCTGTTGATCCACTGCCCGATCGGAGGGGGTCGTGCTCGCCTCGGCGAAGGCCCTGGGTGAGGGCCGACGCTGGGCGTGGTTCGGGGCCTTCTTCGGCCTGATGACGTTCTTCTTCGCCTTCTGGCCGCTGGGGCTCTACCTGTTCTGGAGCCTCCTCCGCCGCGACGTCCGGGTGTTCTGCGGCCTGGAGTAGGCGCTCAGCCCAGGATGCGCTGCAGCTGGGTGGCGAGGCCCAGGTCGGATGCCTTGAGCTTGCCCATCATGAACAGCTGCATGGCGAGGCTCGGGTTGTCGAGCATCATCTCCCAGTCGTCCTTGGCGCAGGTGATGACACAGTCGGCGTCGTCGCCACCCTCTGAGACGGAGAGCTCGGACAGATCCAGGCTCCACTTGCCGGCGCCTTCGATGTCGAAGAGGAAGGTCTTGCCGATGTCCTTGAGGGACTCGTCGGCAGCGAGCTTGTTGGGCAGGTAGTCGGAGAAGAAGACGGCGGTGTCGGCCACGAGGCGCTCCAGAAATGAACGGTGGTTCAGTTGGGGGTAGTGGGGCCTAACACATCCTCCAGCCACTGCGACAGCGTCTTGCGATCCCCGCACCCGAGGGCATTCCAGTCATCGTGCTCGGCGAGCTGATCGTCCAGCCGCGCGAGGTCCTCTGCCCGACGGGAAAAGGGAGGAATGACGCCGACTCGCCCTCCAGCGGCGCTGGCGACGAGCTCTGCGAGCTGGCCCATGACGACCTCCTCGGGCCCACGCACCGAGTAGATGCCGACTGCGAGCTCGCCCCGGATCGCACTCGACACGGCGCGGGCGGCGTCCCCGGCCCAGAGCGGCGCGAGGCGGGCCCCGGGGTCGGCGACGCGGATCGCACGACCGGCGGCGACGGCCTCGAGCCAGGGGCCGCCGAGGTGGCCGTCGCGGGCAAACAGCGCGGGCAGGCGGAGCTCGGTGAGCTCCGGGACGATCTCGTGGCAGTCTTCTGAGGCAGAGGACCAGGCGCGCAAGCTCCTGGAGCGGCTGCCTTGGTGGGCGCCGCGGGGGCCGCACAGGACCAGCCTCGCCCCCTCCTGTCGGGCTGCATTGGCCGTGTTCCGGGTCCCCAGGGCGTAGAACTCCTCGATGTCGTCCTGGGTCGAGGCGGTCCAGACGACCACATCGGCGCCGCGCATCGCCCGCCGCACTCCCCTGCCGCTGACGGCGTCTCCGATGGTCCAGAGGCCCGGCACGTCACAGGGCCTGGGCGAGACCACGTGCACCACGTCGCCGCGCGCGGCGTGCAGGCGAGCCGTGTGGCGGGTGACGACGCCACCACCCACGAAGGTGATGTTCACGAGACCCGCGCGATCACGCGGCGAACAGCGCCTTCTGGAAGGACTCGGCCTGCTGGGCCTGGACCGCGAAGTCACCGAGGCGCTGGCGAGACCAGCCGTGGAAGTCGGAGCCCCCGGTCAACACGAGCCCGTGGTCGCGAGCGAGCTTCGAGTAGGTCTTGCGGGTCTGCTTGCCGAGCCCGGGGCGGAGCCCCTCGATGCCCTGCAGGCCGGCGACGCTGAAGGTCCGGGTCCACTTCTTGGCCAACTCGACCGGCGGATGGGCCCAGCTCGTGAGTCCGCCGCTGGCGCGGGCGGTGCGGATCGCGTCGACGAAGGAGAGCTCGACGTTGGGCACGTTTCCGTGCTGGTGACCCGTGAAGCGCTCGAAGGCGTCTGCCAGGTTCCTGGCGTGGCCGCCGTGGACCAGGGCCTGGGAGAGGTGGAGGCGCGTCAACGAGCGATCGCCGTTGTGTGCCGCTTCGTCCGCTGCGGGGAGGCCCTCGAGCCCGAGGTTGTCGAGCGCTGCCTCGTAGCGGTGGGCCCGGCGAGAGGCGAGGCCCCGGCAGAAAGCGCGGAAGGACTCTGGCATCTCGTGCTGGAAGTAGACGAGCAGGTGGAGCTCGATGCCCTCGTAGACGCCGCTGAGCTCCACACCGTGCAGCACGTGCAGGGGCCGCCCACCGATGCACACGCGCCCCGCAGGCGCCTGGGCCGGGAGGTCGTGATCCGTCAGCGCGATGAGGTCGAGCCCACCAGCTGCGGCGCGGCGAAGGACCTCGTCCACGTCGTAGCGACCGTCCGACAGGTCGCTGTGCATGTGCAGGTCCATTCGGGACCAGGGCGGCAGGGGAAGGGTCATGGGTGGATGATGAGAATCTTGTGTTGACGCGTCAAGAAGAATCGACCAAGGATCGGCGACCTTATTCGATTCGACGCCTCAGCGCCTCGATTAGTTCATCGCGAGCCGCTTCCACGGCCAGGATCTTGTCCCTCGAACGCTCCCCGTGGACCAGCCGCAGCTGGCGTCGGCGCATGCCGAGTGCCTTGGCCAATTCCTTGATCAACGAGGCGTTCGCGGCGCCGTCGACGGCCTTCGCCGGCACCCGCACGAGCAGGACACCGTCGTCACGGACCGCCAGCGAGAAGCGCTTGCTGCCGGGGGAGACCCTGACGCTCAGGGTGCAGTGATCCGGGTGCTCGACCAGGGCGAGCTCAGGCACTCCGGCCGTTCTCGACCTGCTCCAGCAGCGACCCGTGTGTGTCGAGGACCGCGTGGATCTCGGCCACGAGTCGGGCCCGGAGCCCCTTCAGGCGGTGCACGTCCTGCAGCATGTCGCGGTGCTCGTCGTGGCTCGTGGAGATGATCCGCTGGGCCTCGAGCCGCGCCTCGCCAAGGACGAGGTCCGATTCGCGGCGAGCGTTCGTCTCCAGATCCTCCGAGATCTTCTTCGCCAGGATGAGGGTGTCCTTGATCTGCCCCTCCGCGTCCCGCATCCGCTCGATCTCGTCGGCGGTGGCCCGAAGCCGCTCCTCGAGCTTCTTGTTGTCCTTGAGGGTCTCCTCGAGGGTGTCCCGGATCTCGTCGAGGAACTTGGTGACCTCGTCCGGCTCGAAGCCCTTGCGGACCATCGAGAAGTCCTTGTTGATGATGTCCAGCGGGGTGATTCGGCCCATGCCGGCGCCTATATCCCCGTGTGGACGAAGATGTCCGCGTCCTCGTGGGAAGACTGGATCTGCAGCACCATCACTGCCAGGTTCGCCGCGGCGAGATCGACCTCGTCGAAGGCTGCCGCGGAGCTCGCCACGAGCACCTCGTCAGCCTCGACCGCGAGGCTGTAGTCGCCCTCTCCGGTCGCATAGCGGGCCTTGTCCCAGGGCTGCTCGCTGGCATGCAGGAGCAGGATCTCCTCGCCCTGACGGGCGACCACGAGGAGATAGGCGTCGTCGTGCACTCCGAGGTTGGCCTCGATGAGCGCTCCGTCCCTGATGGCCTCGACGAGCACCGGGTAGCTTGGCTCCGGCGGCACATCCCGCAGGGCGAAGACGCCGGCGAGCACGGCCAGCATGCACGCGAGGGCGGCGCCGGCCCACCACCGCGCAGCAGGAGGGGGCTCGGGCAGCTTCTCGGGGAGGACACCGCAGCCGTCGACCTCGGCCCAGGGCCGCTCGCGGATGCGCTCCACCGCCGCGGCGCCGACAGGACCGATGACACCGGTGCGAGTCCAGCGCCCAGGGCCCCGCACCAGCGCGCCCCGGATCTGGCTGCGCTCCGGAGTGCCCTCCAGGGCCAGCTGGCTGATCAGGGCCACGTGATCGTCGATGCGGTCCGGATCGACCAGCACGGCGTCGTCGTCCGCGCGGATCGCGGCGGAGCCGAAGACCTCGACGAGGGCCTTGCGATGCCCACGCGCGTCGGGGTGGAGGTGGAGGGCCAGCACGCTGGCCTGGTCGGAGGGATCCCGGGCGTTGTCAGGCGAGATCTCACTCGGAGAGAGCACACCTGCCCGGATGAGCCGCACAGCCCTGGCGCAGCGAGGACAGCGCTCGGCGTGCAGCCATCCATCGGGGGTCGCGGCCTCCCAGCCCCCCTGGCAGTCCGCCGCGGGCAGGCGCGCGACACGGGACAGCAGGCGGTCGAGCAGGTCGGACTCGGGGTGGACGAGGCCGACGTCGTCCTCGGCCATGACGCAGCGCAGAGCGCTCCGAACGCCCCCGCGAGCCCCCTCCAGGATGACCCGGTCCACCCGCGTGATGCGCTCGACGTCGGTCAGGGCGAGCCCGTCGCCATAGACCAGGCGGAGCACGACCTCGCCGATGGGATCGAGGGCCTCCAGCAGTCGCTCGCGCCAGGACGGACGCGGCACGAGCGGATCCGCGGTCGGGGGGCGCCAGCGGTAGCGACCGTCCTGGACCCGACCGAGCCACTCCTCCATGAAGGTGCCGGCGAGCTCCTCGGCGAGGCTCCGGTTGGACCCCCGAGGCAGGGACAACAGGACGTGGTCGCGGGCCTCGTGCAGGACCGCGGGCGAGGCCTTGACGCCCGCCATGTAGAGCTCCCACGAGACGCGGATGGTGACGGCAGACCACACGAAGCGGGAGGTCTCGATGGACGTGCGAGAGGCGGGATCGTGCACAGGCGGGGAGAGCTGGAGGGCAGGGAGGCGCGACTGCGATCTTGACACGTAAAGGGCTTTGTTGACAAGGTCCCTTAGTGGCGTACCTGGATCTGGCCATCGTCGCCGTCTACCTCGTGGGCGCCCTCGGCGTGGGGCTGGCGGTGACGAAGAAGGCCTCTGGCTCGACGGAGGAGTACTTCGTCGCCGGGCGCAGCCTGCCCTGGTGGCTCGCTGGGACCTCGATGGTCGCCACCACCTTCGCCGCGGACACGCCGCTGGCAGTCACGGGCCTGGTCGCCAGCGGCGGCATCGCGGGCAACTGGATCTGGTGGTCCTGGGGCATCGCGCACGTGGTCGCCGCCCTGGTCTTTGCTCGCCTGTGGCGCAGGCTGGCGGTCGTCACCGACGCGGAGATCATGGAGCTGCGGTACTCGGGCCCGCCAGCGGCGGTGCTCCGACTGGTGAAGGCCGGCTACGCGGCGCTGTTCTTGAACTGCCTCACGATGGGCTGGGTCATCCTGGCCATGCGAAAGGTCAGCGTCCACCTCTTCCCAGAGGTCGACCCCCTGCTGTTGACCTTTGGGCTGATGGCCCTGGCCGTGCTCTACAGCATGCTCGGCGGGATGCGCAGCGTGGTCATCACGGACCTGGTGCAGTTCGGGCTAGCCCTGCTCGGGGCCGTGCTGCTCATGGTCTTCGTGGTCGGAGACATGGGGGGCATCTCCGGACTCGTGGCCGGCCTGGAGGAGACCTATGGGGCCGAGAAGTCCGAAGAGCTGCTGGCCTTCTGGCCCAGCGGGGACCTGCCCGGACTGCCGATCACGCTCTTCGCGGTGCTCCTCACCGTCGCCTGGTGGAGACAAGCGGAGGGCGGCGGCTACATCGTGCAGCGGCTCGGGGCCGCCAAGAGCGCGCGTCACGCCGAGCAGGCGTCGATCTGGTTCGCGGTGCTGCACAACGCGATTCGCCCCTGGCCATGGATCCTCGTCGCGCTGGCCGCGCTGGTCGTGTGGCCCCTGGAGACCTCTGGCGTCGAGGACCGCGAAGGTCTCTACGCAGCCCTGATGGTCGACAAGCTGCCCGTCGGCGTGCTCGGGCTGATGGTGACGTCGCTCCTGGCGGCCTTCATGTCCACCATCGACACCCACGTGAACTGGGGCTCCAGCTACATCGTGCGGGACGTGTGGGAGCGCTTCGTGGGCAAGCGCCACGGTGTGCTCGTCGGCCGCGTCGGCGTCGTGTTCATGGGGCTGATCGCCGCCATCGTCAGCCTCTTCATGGACTCGATCGCAGAGGTCTGGCTCTTCGTCATCATGCTCGGCTCGGGCCTCGGCAGCGTGTCCGTCGCCCGCTGGCTGTGGTGGCGGGTCAACGCCCTCGCCGAGTTCGCCGCCCTCGTCGTCTCCACCGCGCTGAGCATCGGCATCGTCGTCTTCGCCGACGACATCGGCCAGGGAGAGCGCATCCTCCTCGTGGCGCTGGGCAGCCTGGCGGTCTGGGTCCCGGTGGCGCTGCTCACCCGGCCCAGCGCAGCTCTGAGCTCCTTCTACGAAAAAGCCCGTCCCTTCGGCTTCTGGGGCCCGGTCGCCGCCGAGCTCCCCCACGTGGACACCTCGCTGGGGCGCGACGTGCCCCTTCGCGTCGCGGCTGGCATGCTGGCCGTCTTCGGCACGCTCTTCGGGCTCGGCGGCGCAGTGCTCCGTCATCCGGCCTGGGCGCTGTTGGCCATCGCTGGGCTCGCCGCGCTGACCTGGTTGATCCGATCAGCGAGGGAGGACTCATGACAATGGTGTCGCGATCCGTTTCCAGGGGCACAGAGCAGAAAAGCGCCGAAGCCTTGATTGGCTCCGGCGCCTCTCGGCACCCAGTCACCGGGGAGATGGATTCGTCTCTACCCGGGTCGAAACGTATACGCTTCGTTCAGGCTGCCTGCTCCCGGCGCTCCGTGTTCTGCTGGTTGGCACGCTCTGCGAGGATCTCGTTGATGGTCGCCGCGGCGGCCACAGAGGCCATTTCCTCGTCCCCGTACAGCGCGAGGTACTCGTCGTAGAAGAGGGTGATGAGGTCGGCGAGGGAAACGGTGGTGGTGTTCATGGGTGCTCCCGGTGGAGTGACTTGGGTGTCGCCAGAACACTGTTGCAATCGGTGTGCCAGCTCTGGGTGTGTGACCGGGGACTTCTCCTGTCCCTGATCTGCACACCTAGGACCCCGTCGGCGAGCGTCCGATTCATGGAACGTTGTCAAGAAATGTGGGACGACGTGCGGCGAGTCAGGCCCTGGCGTCGCAGATCGCGAGCAGGTGGACTTCGTCCGCGCCAGCCCTGATGAGCTCGTAGGCGCAGGTGGCCGCGGTGGCGCCGCTGGTGACCACGTCGTCGACCAACAGCACCCGAGCGGGAACGCCCCCGGTGGCTCGATAGGCCCGACGTGCGTTGTCCATTCGTCCTCTGAGCGGGAGGCCCGCCTGCTGCTGACCGGTGCGGCGCTCGAGGGCATCGACGACGTCGACATCGAGCGCTCTCGCGAGGGCCCCTGCGACGATCCGGACGGGGGAGAAGCCTCGTGAGAGCGTGGCGGCCCTGGTCTGGGGGACCGGCACGACAGCGTCCACTCCTGGCCACTGCTCGTCGACGGCGGCGGCCACGAGCTTCCCCAACTCCCGGGCGCTGCCGGGGTCGGGCCGGTACTTCGCGCGACGGACCATGGTACCGGCGGGGCCGTCGTAGTGGCCGTAGAACACGGCCGTGTCGCAGCCGTCAGGGGTGTACTGGAGCGCCCAGACCCCTAGGGGGAGCTCCTCGAGGCAGTCGCTGCACAGGACCCCGCGGCGCTGGCGCGGCAGACCGCAGCCGGCGCAGTCGGTCGGGAGCAGGACATCGAGAGTCGCAGAGAGAAGGCCCATACCGACAAGTTATCGCCATCCGGGCCCGACCGCGATTACGGGCGATTACAGCCAGGCGCGCTGGGGCTGATCTACGTAGCCCGGGACCTCGACACGCTCTGCGTCCGCCCACAACGAGTCGAGATCGTAGAAGCCACGCAACTTCTGGTCGAAGACGTGGAACACCACGTCGCCGAAGTCGATCAAGACCCAACGCCCGATCTGGAGACCCTCGGTGGAGAGCGCGCTCACGCCATGCTCCGTCTTCAGCTTGCCGACGACGTGGTTCGCGATGGCACGCACCTGGCGGGTGTTGGTGCCGTTGCAGATGACGAAGTGGCTGCAGTAGGACAGAAGGGGCTCGACGAAGAGCACGGACGGCTCCGTCGCCTTCTTTTCGAGGGCGTAGCTGGCCAGAGTGGTTGCGAGGTCGTGGGGGGTCAGAATGAGGGCCTCCTGGCTCCAGAGAAGAACGAGCCGCCCCGAGGGCAGCTCGTGATGGTCGCAGATGGCGCTCGCGTCAAGCCTTTGATCCTGCGGAACGGGGAAGGCTGATGTTTCGAACGCTCATCCAGACAAAGGGTACGCGCGGATTCCCACCGACGGCAAGTCGATCACCGTAACGAGAGCTCGGGGACGGTCCCGATCTCGCTGCGCTGCAGCTTCAGCACGACCTTGCGCGGGCTGCCGCTCTTGGTCGTGAAGCTGCCCGTGATGTCGGCGAGCAGCCGAACCGCGGTGCCTTCGTCGATCGTCACGGTTCCGCTGAGGGCGACGGGGACGTGGCCCGAGCCGGGGAGATCCTCGGTCGAGCCCATCGACACCGCATACACCAGGGCCGGGCGCCCCTCGACGACCGTCTCGCCGGTCTTCTCCAGCTTCATCACGTACCGAAAGGGCGACAGGGCCTCTTCGTAGAGGTTCCACGTCGTGGCCAGCTCGCGCCGGTAGAGCTGGGTTTCATCGGTCTTCCGCATGCGGCCGTCACCGCCGTGCCACGCCTTGCCGTCGATGAACAGCACGCGGCTCTTCGTCGCTCCGTCCCGGCGGCGGATGATCTCGAAGCTGTCCCAGTCCCCCCACTTCACGGCGACCGCCTCGACCGTCTCGACGTCGTGCTCGGTCCGGGCGGCGCTCGCTTCGTAGCGGTGCGGACCCAGGAGCGCGGCGCTGTCCCAGGTGACCTTGTGCGAAGCGTCCGCGATCAGGACTTCTTCGGGTGGCCCGCTGCTACAAGCCAGGATCGCCAGGAGCATCGGCAGCGTCGTCATCGGCCTCGAGCATAGCTTGGAGGGTGAGCCAGCACCTGTCGCAGAGGCGGTCCACCCCCCGACGCGTCACGCTGGAGAGCGACAGGGCCTCGACCCCCACATCGGCGAAGGCCGCGACGAGCTCGTCGAGCTCTTCCTGACCGACGAGGTCGACCTTCGTCAACACCACCAGCTGCGGCCGCTCGGCGAGGTCCGCGCGGAATGCGGCCAGCTCTGCGTTGATGGCCCGCCAGCGGGCGAGCGGGTCCTCGACGGGCTCGCCGTAGGAGGAGGCCGAGACGAGGTGGAGGAAGAAGCGGCAGCGCTCGACGTGCTTCAGGAAGCGATGACCGAGGCCGTGTCCCTTTGACGCCCCCTGGACGAGCCCCGGGATGTCCGCGATGACGAAGCCGTCGTCCCAGCCGCGAGAGACGACGCCGAGGTTCGGGACCAGGGTAGTGAAGGGGTAGTCGGCGACCTTTGGACGCGCGTTGCTGACCACCGAGATGAAGGTCGACTTGCCGGCGTTGGGGAAGCCGAGGAGGCCGACGTCCGCGATGAGCTTGAGCTCCAGCCGCACGCGGCGCTCGACCGCGGTGCCTCCTGGACCGGCCTTGCGCGGCGTACGGTTCTGAGAGGTCTTGAAGCGCATGTTGCCCTGCCCGCCGCGCCCGCCGCGACAGAGCACGACCTCTGCCCCGTCGTGTTCGAGATCCGCCAGCTCGACGCCGGACTTGACGTCGACGACCACGGTGCCGACCGGGACCTTGAGGCGGTGATCCTCGCCCGAGCGGCCGTGGCGGTTGTTGCTGCCTCCGGGGACACCGGGTTCGGCCTGGTACACCCGCCGACCGCGCAGGTGGTCCAGGGTGTTGCTGCGGGTCGTGGCGAAGAGCACGACGTTGCCGCCGCGGCCACCGTCCCCTCCGTCCGGGCCCCCGCGGGGGTTGAACTTCTCGGATCGGAACGACATGGAGCCCGCCCCTCCCTTACCGGAGATGCAGGTGATCTCGATCTCGTCGACGAAGCGCATCGAGCGCGCTGGGCTACTCGACGGGGTAGACCGCGATGCGGCGCTTGCCGCCGCGGAACCGCTCGAAGCGGACCTGGCCGTCGATCAGCGCGAACAGCGTCCAGTCGTTGCCGGTGCCGACGTTCTTGCCAGCATGGAACTTGGTCCCGAGCTGGCGGACGAGGATGTTGCCGGCGCGCACGGTCTGGCCGTCGCCCTTCTTCACGCCCCGGTACTGGGGGTTGGAGTCGCGACCGTTCCTAGTGGAGCCCTGTCCCTTCTTATGAGCCATGACGTCTCCTTCAGCCGTTGATCGCGGTGATCTGCAGCGTGGTGTGGCAGGCTCGGAAGCCCTTCTTGACGCGGCTCCGTTGCCGGCGCTTGTACTTGAAGGTGATGACCTTCGGGCCCTTGGTGTTCGAGACGACGGTGGCGCTCACAGAGGCACCCTCGACGATCGGGGTGCCGACCTTGACGTCGTCACCGCCGATCAGCAGGACCCGGTCGAGGGTGAACTCGGCGCCGTCCTCGCACTCGAGGCGGTCGACGGTGATGGTGTCGCCGACGGCGACGCGGTACTGCTTGTTCCCGCTCTCGACGATCGCGTACATGGTGATCTCCAGGCGCCCGCACGGGCGCAAGCCGTCGGCATTTAGGCGATCGCCGAGGAGGTGTCAAGCCGCAGGAGGGGGTCGTCGCCAACGGGATCGTTCGACGTCGAAGGGGCTCGGTGACGGTGGCGGCGACGGGGGACCAACAACTCGCTCTCGGCGAAACCGCACGCCGGTGTGCAATCTGGGCGAGGCTGACGCGCAGGGGCCCCCAAACTGCACGCCCGTGTGCAATCTGGGGCTCGGCACCACGTCCGAGCCCCTATCGACCATGAACCCATTGCCGTCACCCGCCCGCCGTCAGGACCTCATCGTCACGGATGCTCGCTCACCGCCACGGCTGCCAGATCAGTGCTCAAGGACCGTCCTACGGTCCTTGGAGACCGATCAGGTCCTCGTGCGACAGGTCCTCGTCGTCCCCGTCCCTCATCCCCCTTTGTCGTCACCGTCCCCCTTGTCGTCACCGTCACCGTCCTCGTTATCGTCAACGGCCCAGTTGTCGACGGGGCCGGCAACTCGCGCTCGGTGAAACAGGGCGTTTCAGCCAGGCCGACTTGGGCCGCCAACTCGCGCTCGGTGAAACAGGGCGTTTCAGCCAGGCCGACTTGGGCCGGCAACTCGCGCTCGGTGAAACCGCACGTCCGAGTGGCCACGACCTCCACCGCCAGGACCTCATCGTCAAGGATGTTCGCTCGGTGCCGACGGCTCGCCGCCGACTGATCGGCGAGGCGTAACGCCCACGTAATGCGCGCCCCGGTGACCCTGTCGTCGCACGGAGGTGTTCATGACACGTCGAGAGATGCTCGCGGCTTCCCTCTCCGGGGCCTTCCTCGTCGCCTGCGATCCGGGCGGGAGCCCTGGCACCGGGTCCGTGTGGACCGGAGGCGAGACAGGCGGATCCTCGCTGTTTGTCGACACCGACGCCCTGGGCGAGGCCTTGTCGCTCTTCGACGGCAGCCCCTTCGAGGACCACGCCCGCGGCCTGCCCGAGGCCCTGGATGCGGCCCTGTCCGAGGTCGCCGACCACGATCCGGCCACCGCCGAGGTGCTCGCGGCGTTCATCGCGACGGTCGCCCTCCCCCGCTTCGAAGCGGCTCGACTCGCCCAGGGGGCCTTCGACGAGGACGACCTGATCGCCATCTCCGCCGAGGGACTCGACGTCGATGGGGCGCGACTCACAGCAGCGCTGGAGTCCTGGGTTCCGGTGCTCGAGGAGGGGGACCCCTCGACCCCCCAGCAGAGCTACCTCGACCTCGCCCGCGAGGTGAGAGGGGAGGCCGACAGCCAGGACACCCTGGACAACGGCTACGTCCAGCGCATCTGCGCGGACCTCGACGGCTTCGTCGCGGCGCTGGACCGGCCGACCTCAGAGCTCGTCGAAGAGGCCCGGGCGGGGGTCGACGCGCTCGTGCGAAGAGAGGACTTCGACCCCGGTCCCACAGGTCCGCCCACCGAGGAGTGCGACGACAGCGAGTACCAGGCCGCCCAGATCCGCGCCCACGCCGCCATCACGCTTAGCTACATCGGCATGATGCGCCTGGTCATGGGTCTGTCCGCCGCCGGACCGATCGGCATGATCCTCGGCCTGATGACGCTGGCGATCGGGATCCCGCTCATGGTCGGCTCGATGATGAGCATCTACGAGCGCGCCTACATCCGCATGTGCAACTGCTGAGGAGGACGACGTGATCTTGCTCATCGCATCCGCAGCCGCCTGGGAGTGTCCCCAGGTCGACGCCCCCGAGATCGAGACGATGGAGGTGGACTGCTCCGAAGGACAAGGCGAGGTCGACCTCTCGGTCTCCGCCGAGTCCCCCGTGACCACCACACGGATCGTGGTCCTGGATGGCTCCGGCACAGAGGTGGACCGCTGGTACCCAGACCTCGACACCCCAGGCGAGACCAGCCTCTGGCACGCGGAGGGCAGCCTGGACTGTGAGCAGACCTTCCAGTTCCAGGCCACGGCCTTCCTCGAGGACGGCACCCAGGTCGAGCGGGACGCCTGGTGGAACCTGGGCTTCGACTTCGACAACGGGGACTTCGAGCAGGGCGAGACCGGCTGGGTGACCGCCGGCAACGCCGCCTTCACCGGCAGCCACGCGGGCATCGATCCCCACGGCGGGAGCTGGATGATGCAGCTGGGCTGGCCCGACTACGCCGGCTCGGTCTATGGCTACGCCTACCAGGAGCTGGGGACGCTGGCCGCCGGGACCTACACGCTCCGCTACCACTACGCGGTCCGAACCCACGACGACAACTACAGGGACGCCTCGTCCTGCGGGGACCGAGCCCCTCACCTCGCGATCGCGCTGGCGACCGCCCAGGACGACGGACAGGGAGTGGACTTCGTGGACTACGTCGACCTGGGACCATCGAGCGTCTACTGCGACTCGGTGTCACAGGTCGCGGACGGCGCCTGGGTCAGCGAGTGGAAGGAAGAGGAGATGGGCTTCATCGTCAGCCACGACACCGAGGACGCCGTGATCTTCTTCAACGTCTACGGCGGATACTCCCAGTGGGGACACCTGGTCTACTTCGACGACCTGAGCCTCACGAAGGACTGAATCAGTAGCCCAGCCGGAGGGAGTCGAGGAAGCGGGTCACCTCGGCTCGCTCCTCGCCGAGGGGCTCCAGAGCCCAGATCAGCCAGACCGTACGGCCTCTCACCGCGGCGATCGCGAAGCCCGCGTGCCGCGTAGCCTCCCAGTCCACCTCCCAGGCGGAGAGGCCGGCGAAGGTGGTCTGGTAGGCCTCGTAGAAGATGGCGTCGGAAGGAGCCACGGCCTGTGCGATGTCATCCGCCCGATCCGCGGGGGCGAGCCGCTGGGCGATGCCGTAGTCCGAGCCGTCGGGGACCTTGACACGACCTACGCCGTAGCGCGTTCCGCGGGTGAACTGGGGCGCCGCCTCGTAGCCCACCGTGGGTTCGTAGCCGACGTGGATGCTGGACCAGGGCGAGACGCCGGCCATCGGTATCGGATCGCCCTGCATCTGGGCCTCCAACCCCAGCTCGTCGTCGAAGACCGACCTCCAGGTCGTCGTCTCCAGGGCCTGGGAGTACCCCCAGACCACGAAGCCCGTCGCCGGGAGACCGACCACGGCGACGCACATGAAGAAGCCGGGCAACGGTGACCCCCGCCCTGCCTCGGGTCGGGCGTGTCGGGCGGCCAGGAGGAAGGAGTAGAGGACGAGCAGCAGGCCGAGCCCGATGACGCAGACCGTGAAGAGGCCCTGGTAGAAGCCCCCGCCGCCCCCGCCGACACAAGACGCCGGCCAACAGAGCGCCGACGAAGCGGCAGATGTTCGGTCCGTGGTGCTTCATGGATCTCCCTGAAGGAGAGATCCCATCGGGCCGGTAACGGCGCGGTCACAAACTGCCTGTGACCCTCACGATGGCGTCCTGCGGGACCCTCTCAGGCTGCCGGCCCTCCAGGGAAGCCTCGACGACGGCCAGCAGATCCCGGGCGCGCACCGACGTCCCGGCCGCACGGCGGGCCCGCTCCAGGGAGATCCGTCGTTGCTCGTCGGTCACCGCCAGCGCCCGAAGGGACTCGCTCTGGGAGAGCCCCACGAAGTCCCCGGCGTCGCTGCTGGCTGCGGCGGCTTCGGCGAGGAACGAGCTGGCATCCTCCGGCCTGGACGACAGCAGGCACAAGAGGCCCCGATAGAGACCGATCTCCGCCCGATGTACGCCCGCTCCACCCTCGGCGGCCAAGGCCGAGGCCTCGTCGAGCCAGCACCCCGCCGCCTGAAGATCCCGCTCCTCCATCGAAGCCAGCGACAGCACGGTGCGGCTCGTGATGCGGTACCAGGTCAGACCCTGCTCATCGGAGAGCGAGCGCGCCCGCTCGAGCAGCCGTCGCGCCCGGAGCAGCCTCTCCGCGTCCAGGCAGGCCTGCCCCAGGGCGTAGAGAGGGCAAAGGCCAGCGGGCGAGGGCTCCCGGAGGCCATGGCCTGCTCCAGGGCCTCGTCGAAGAGCGGCAGGACCTCTGCCACGGGGGTGCCGGTGTGCCGGCGGATCTGGGCCAGGTTGGCCAGCAGGCGCGAGCGGGCCCCGGGGCGCTCGGTGCCTTGGAGCGCCGCCTCCACCAGGCGGGTCGCCTCCTCCAGCTCCCCCGCCTCCCAGGCCATGTACGCCCGCAGCTTCAAGGCGGCCGGGCCATCGACATCGCGCACCATCAGGCGCGCCTCTTCCACCCGGCCCAGCACCTTGAGCGCCTCCGCGACGGTGAGGCGGGTCTTGGGGGTGTCGAAGCGACGCTGCAGCTCGACGGCGTCCTCGTAGCGCTCCTGGTTGCCCAGCAGCTGTCGCAGTGCCTGGAGCACCGAGTCGGGCCCTCCCAGGGCCTCTGCCGCAGCCCAGAGCTGCTCCTCCATCTCGGCCAGCTCCGCCAGCGCGTCCTTCAGCCCGGGCCCCAGGGTCGCCGCCGCCAGCTCTGCGGCTCGCCGTTCCACCGCCCGATGCTGGGGCTCTGAGGCCGCCTCGAAGCAGTACCCGAGGCCCCGCTGGAAGAGCAGGTGCCTGGGTTGCCGGGGATCCTCCTCGATCTTCTTGCGCAGCCGGCTCACGGTGGTCTTGACCGTGTTGCTCGAAGACACGCGGTAGCCCCAGACAGCAGCGAGCAGCTCGCGAGAGTCGAAGGCGCGGCCCGGGCGTTCGGCGAGGAAGGCCAACAGCCGGGCTTCAAGCGGAGTCAGCCTGGCGCCACCAGGCAGCACCAGGCGTCGCTGCAAGTCGACCTGTCGATCCCAAAGCTCGAGCACCGCGTTGAAATCTACACGAGGACGCCTATGGGCCCAGGGTCTCGATGCCCTCTGCGAGCGCCTTGTCTCCGATGGCCCTGGCGATCACCAGGGCCTCTGCCAGGATCTCCGGGTCCGGGCGGCCGAGGCGCAGTCGGGCCAGCCCCAGGTTCGCGAGGGCGTATGCCTCCACGACCTGGTCCCCGCAGGCACGGGCGGCGGAGAGCGCCTGGGCGGAGACCTCCTCGGCGCGGCCCTGGCGTCCCTGGTGCAGCAGCACGTCGGCCTGGTTCACCTGGGTTCGGGCCTGTCCCCTGGCGTCCCCGGCGCGGGCGAAGTTCGAGCCCGCTCGGGCGAGCTCATCCTCCGCCTCGGCGAGGCGCTCCACCGTGATCAGGAAGACCCCCAACGCCTCCTGGGCGCGAGCCTTGGCCCGAAGATCGCCCGCCGCGTCGAGCCCCCGGCGGAAGGTCTCCTCCGCGGCACGCATGCGCCCGAGAGCCTGCAGGGCCTGACCCCTGGCCCTGTCGAACTCGACCGCGAGCTCGGCTGGGGCCGGAGCGGCGAGCTCCTCGAGGGCCTCGTCGGGGAAGCCACGAACGCGCAGGAGCTGGGCACAGGAGATGCGCAGGCGACCACGCCGGAAGGCATGCGGCGCGGCCCGTCCATCCGCCTCGCGGGCCCGCTGGACCAGCCGCAGGGGCTCCGGGACGTTGCCGCGGAGGACGGCGAGCGCGAAGATGATGACACCAGCCCAGGCCTGCTGGTCGTCGTCGCCGATCCGGACCAAGGCCAGCAGGTTCGCCTGCTCCTTGACCAGCCGGTCCAGGCAGGCTCGGCTGTCGCGACCGTCGAGGCCATCGACCCAGGCGCGGCCTGCATCGACGAGCCAGTCTCCCCAGCCCCGCTGGGCGGCGGCGGCGTCCTCGAGCATCTGCCGCGCGTAGGCCCTGACGAGCTCCAGCAGGTGAAAGCGACCGGTCTCGTCCACCTGCACCCAGCCGTGATCGTGCAGCTCCTGCAGCAGCTCGACGACCCACGGAGCCTCTGGGCCGAGGTCCGCGATCGCCTCTGCGGCGTCGAGCTCGAAGCCGCCATGGAACAGGGAGCACCGCGCGAGCAGCACACGGGCGGAATCGCCGAGCAAGGCCCAGCTCCCATCCAGCACGGCGCGAAGCGAGGCGGGGCCTTGCTGGAGCAGGTCGACGGAGAGACGCTCCAGCAGCCGACGAGGAGGCATCAGCGATGCCCGGGCAGCCACCAGCTCGAGGGACAGGGGGTGAGCGCCGAGGCGCTCGACGAGCTCGCGGACCTCTTCGCGCTCCTCTGGTCGAGGGGGCCTCCCGGCGGAGTCCGCGCGGCGGTCGAAGAGCTTCATGCCGTCCTCGACGGACAAGCTCGGAACGGGCAGACGGTGCTCGCCCTCGACACCCAGGGGGACGCGACTGGTGACCAGCACGGCGAGCGTCTCGATCTGTCCGAGAGCGGTGACGATGTCGGCGAGATCGACCCCCTCGGCCTCGTCCAGGACGAGCAGGCCGGCGCGGCCTTCGAGGCAGGTGTAGACCCGATCCTCGATGGGTCCACGCACGGCGAGGTCCAAGGCCTCCGCGAGCGCGCAGAGGGCCTCTTCCTTTGTGCCACAGCCCTGGAGCTGGACGACCCGCGACCACTGATCGGGCCGTGAGTCCACGACCGCCCTCGCGACGCTCGTCTTGCCGATCCCCCCAGGACCCAGCAGCGTGACGAGCCGATGCGTCAGGATCGCCTGGGCGACGACCTCGACGAGCTCGCCCCGCCCGATGAGATCGCTCTGGACCCGCTGAAGGCCACGATCCACCTGGTGGACCCACACCGAGACCGGCGGCTCCAGCCGCAGTCCACGATTCTGGGTGCCTTCGATCGACAAGGACTCGCCCAGCTCCTTGCGCAGCCGCGACAGCGCGACGCGGAGGGTGTTGTCACTCGATGGGCGGTAGCGCTGACCCTCCCAGACGGCCTCGAAGAGCGCGGCGCGGTCCAGCTCCTCGCCACAGGTGGCGACGATCAACATCAAGCGGAAACCGACGTGAGACCTGGAGAGCCGCGCGATGCAGGCGCCGTCGAGCCAGACCTCTGCCCGGGTCGGGACGAGGACGAGGTTCCGCTCGCCGGCCGAGACCACCTGGTGGAGGCTTGGGGGCGCATTGCCCGCCGAGAGCGCCTCGATGGCCTCGCGGACGTTCACATGGCGCGGCGACCGAGCAACAGGCGCAGCTGGTCGAGGCGCTCCTGGACGTCCCCGACGGGCATGTCGCGGTAGCGGTCCGGGAGCATGCGCTTGGCCGATGCCTCGAAGACGGCGAGCATCTCCATGAACTCGAGCATGCGCGTGTCGCGTGAAGGCAGGGTGTCCTCTGCCGCCTTCACGAGGTCGGCCTGGGAGATGACGTCCCGGTCGGCGTGGGAGGCGAAGCCCGCAGCCGCCAGCAGCACCGCCTCCAGCTCGGCCGCGGAGTATCCGGCGGTGGCCTCTGCGACGGGGTCGAGGTCGCAGCTCTCGTCGAGCTCGAAGCCCTTCTTGCGGAGCTGGGCCTCGAGGATGAGCACGCGCTCGCTGTGCTCCTCTGGGAAGAAGAAGGGGATCTTCACGTCGAAGCGGCCCGGGCGCTTGAGGTCCGCGTCGAGCTTGTCCGGACGGTTGGTCATCATGCAGATGACCACGCGGCCACGGTGGCTCGTGTCCGACATGAACTCCTTGAGCCGGGCGATGACGCGGGAGCCCGTGCCGCCGTCGCTCTCGCCGCTGTTGCCCATGGAGCGGTCGGCCTCGTCGACGATGAGCAGGACGTAGCCAAGGGCGTCGACGACCTGCAGGATCTTCTCGAGGTTGCCCTCCGTCGAGCCCACCCACTTGTCCCGAAAGTTCTTGAACTTCAGGCAGGTGAGGCCACTCTCTCCAGCGAAGGCTTCAGCCAGGAAGGTCTTCCCGGTGCCCATGGGGCCGACGAAGATGATGCCCATCGGCACCTGGTTCTTCTTCCCCTTCTTGATGGCCTCGGCCATGTTCATCAGGTCGATCTTGATGCGCTCCATTCCACCGACGTGGGTGAAGTCGTGGTCGGGATCGACGAACTCGACGAGGCCGTGGCACTCCTGCTCGATGATCGCCTTCTTGCGGCGGCTGACCGTCTTGAAGGTGATCGGGTTGCCAGTCTGTCGGGCGATGCGGAAGAGTCCCCGGATCTGGATGAGCGAGAGCCCCGCGGTGTGCGAGGCGAGGTGCTCCTCTGGGATCTCGAGCTGCACGCGGCGAGTGTCCATCTTGCGGATGAAGTGGAGGCGCTCGTCCGGGACGGGCAGACCGACCTGGATGGCGACCAGCTGAGGCGAGGCCAGCACCTTGCGGTGGATTTCCGAGAGCTGCTCGGTCACGAGGACGACGAGGTTGTCGCTGGCCAACAGCGCCGGGTCCGAGGCCCACCGCTGGAAGTTCACGAGGTTGGACTTGTCCGTGTCCCCCATGAAGGACAGGTCCCCCGCCGGGATGATCGTCTCGACATAGTCGATGATGACGCCGGCGTTCTGGGCCGGATCGGTGAAGACGGCCTCCATCAGCGGCAGCGCCTCTCCGGCGGCCTTCGGCATTCGCCCGATGAGATCCGAGAGCCCCTCCAGCGTGCGCCGCGTGTTGGCTGCCCGCTTGAAGCGCCCGGCCATCTCTTTTTCGGGGAACTCGATGCCTTCCGAGCAGTTGTAGTAGGCGACGATGTCCTTCGATCGGGAGAGGAAGCGCTCCAGGTACTCCCTCAGAGGCACGTAGCGAGTCCCGTCGGCCCCGTCCCAGGGGAAGAGATCCCGCACGTTTCCGTGCAACAGGAACATGCTCGCCTCGCCCGCGAGGTACCGCTCCCTCAGCTGCTGAGCCCAGGCGGGCAGCTCCGGCTGTCGCTTCATCCAGTCCTCCGAGACCTGCGAACGTGACTGGAGGTAATCGCCTCAGCTCAACAGGACGAGGATCATCCCGGTGCCACCGGAGAGCTCCTCCATGGCCTTGCCGACGAGGCAGCCCCGGGTGCGCTCGGGTCCCGCCGCCATGGCATGTCCCGGCACCTCGCTGGGCACGAGCAGATCCCCGAGCTCGACCGGGCCGACGACCTTGCAGGGCGCCGTCCCCTGCAGAGCCACAGGCACCTCTCCGTCGCCCAGGCTGATGCCGGGCTGGCTGCTGACGACGCCGACCACCCGCGTGTCGAAGGCGGTGTCGGAGACCACGACACGGCGCCCCCCGTCCATGCGCACGAGGCAGCCAGGCTCGACGGGCTCGCCGTCGAAGCGCTCGGCGAGATCCTTGCCCTTGGTCCGGACCTCCGCGCACTTCACGGGGCCGTGCACCTGCAGCCCCGCCGCGGAGGCCTTGTTCCCGACGATGACCTCGTGCCCACCACGGCTGTTGAGGTGGAGCGGCCCGTCCTTCTTCGCCGAGCCGTTGCGACCCTCGATCTTGCGGATCTGGATGGCCCGCTGGGTGTTGTCGGCCGTGATCTCGCCCCGGATCTCGAGCTGCTCCTCCGCGACGAGCCGACGTGCGCGGACAGCGTTGCTGGCGGTGACGGAGAAGACCTTGACCTGGTTGCCGGTGATGTCACCGGAGGCGACGTTCAGTCCCCCCTTCTGGATCGTGAGACCGCCGGCGAGCTCGCCCCCAGCCAGCGGAAGCGCGTCGATCTGCTCGGTGTCGCCAGGTCCGGCCGCTTCAGCGCTCGACGCCGGAGCCTCCTCGAGCTTGTCGATGCGCCCGACGACGGCCTCGTAGCGATCGGGGCCCGCCTCTGTGTGCTCCAGGACTCGCAGCGCTCGCTTCTCCAAGCCGTCCATGCGCTCGTTGACGTCGACGATGTCGCCGTCAGGCCCGCAGAGGTCCTCGATCTCGTCCTCGATCCGCACCAGCCGTCCACCGTCCTCGTCGACGGCGTCGACTCGATCGAGCAGCTGATCGATGAGCCGGGACAGGCGGGTGACCTCGCCGATCTCGAGACGCTCGAGGCGGGTCGCGATCTCGTCGAGGCGCTGCTTGAGCTTCTCCTTGGTCGGCCCGGCGCGGAGGATGCGCTGGTTCTCTTCGAGGGTGTCGAGGCGCGCGGCGTGCCGCTCCACGAGCTTCGTGAGCATGAGCGTGGTCCCGACGATCCGGGTGCGCGGCATGGCCTCGTCGGCCTGGCCGCGTCGCAGCAGGCGCGCCCCCACCCAGCGGGTCCGCCCGTCGAAGAGCTTGGGGTCGATGGGAACCTCGAGACCGAGCACCGCAGCGACGGCGCCGTCTCGCCCGATGTCGATGTCGTGCTGGGTCTCCACCCAGGAGGTGCGCTGCCCCCGCTGGTCCGAGTGCAGGGAGAAGCGCACGCTGTAGCGACCCGCAGGCACGGGCGAGCCGTCCGGCTCGAGAAGCCGGCCGTGATATTCCAGAGCCCGGAGAATGGTCTTGCTCACCCGGAGTCGTGCTCCCTCGGACGTGCGGAAACGAGCCTACGAAGGGCGCGGACGGCCTGTCGAGGACAGCCTCGGCCGCCCCTGGCCAAGTGGGCGTCACCAGTGAAGATCCTTGCCACCGGGGCGGCCGGGCTGCTGGGATCTGCGTTGGTCCGCAACGGGGCGCGGGGGCTCGACCGCCACGCCTTGGACGTGACCGACGAGGCACAGGTAGACGCGATTCTACAGGCCCACGAGCCTGATGCGGTGCTCTTTTGTGCGGCGTTTTCGAGGGTCGACGCCTGCGCGACCCACCCTGGCGCTCGGGCGGTCAACGTGGAAGCTCCCATCGCCATGGCGCGCCGCGTACCGACCTGGCTGGTCTCCTCGAACTACGTCTTCGATGGCCCCGGTCCCCACGGAATCGACAGCCCGCGCAGCCCCGTGAACGCCTACGGTCGCCAAAAGCGCGAGGCCGAGGACGGCGTGCTCGCGGCCGGGGGACACGTCGTGCGCACCGGCTGGCTCTTTGGCCCCGGGGGCGACAACTTCCCCTCGCGTATCGGCGAGCTGCTCCTCGCCGGAGAGGTCCGAGCGCTGGCGGGTTGGCCAGTCCAGCCGACCTGGGCGGACGACGTCGCGATGGCGATGATGCAGCTGCCGCCCGGCGTCTCTCACCTGATCGGCTCCGGCGAGACCACCTGGTACCGCTTCGCGTGCCGCGCCCAGGAGCTGCTCGGGTTGAGTGACCGGGTCCGACGGGTGGACAGCCTCGACATTGGGCCGCGACCGAGTGATGCCCGTCTGGAGCCTGCGAAGCTGCCCTCGTGGCAGTCTCGCCTGCCGCTCTTGCTGGAGACGACTTGAAGGTCCTCGATCGCATGGTCGCCGCGCACCGCGACCACGACCCCGCGCTGTTGACCGAGGTCGGAGACTTCAGCGGCTGGTTCGGCAGTGACGCCCTGGACACGCTGATCGCCACCCGCGGCCTGCGGCACCCGACCTTCCTCGTGCTCCGAGGCGGGCAGGTCGTGCACCCGCACCAGGTCTGCGTGCCCACGCTGACGTGGGGACAGGGCGAGGTCCACATGCTGGCCAGGCCCGATGTCGTCTTCGGCCTGATCGCCACCGGTCACAGCGTCCTGCTCGACGAGGTGCAGCGCCTGTGGTCGCCCCTGGCGGAGCTGACCCGGGGCCTGACGCAACGCCTGCATGGCCCCTGCGCCGCTCGCGCCGTCTACACCCTGGCCGGACAGCAGACCCCGGCGCTTCAGCGCAGCGATCGGATCAGCTTCGTGGTCCAGGTCGAGGGTGGCCAGTCCGCTCAGCTGTCGGCGCCCCCCGTGGCCGAGGGCGTGCCCGGAGAGTGTGCGTTCGAGGCGAACCTGCGAGCGGGGGACGTGCTCTACGTGCCACGGGGCCTCGACTGCGTGGGGCGGACCTTGGATACGCCGAGCCTGCAGCTCCAGCTGAGCTGCGCGCCGGTGCTCTGGGGCGAGGTGCTGCGCCGCGCGCTGGAGCGCCACGATGATCCCCTGCTGGATGCCGCAGTGGGCTTCGACGTGCGACGCGACATCGAGCTCTCCGATGATGAGGACGAGGCCTTCGACGAGATGCTCGAGCGCTTCGCCGAGGTGGCCTCGCCAGCGCTGGAGCTGGACCGATGAAGCGAGCCGTCGACGCCATCCTCCGAGGTGAGACCGCAGCGCTGGAGCTGGCGGTCCCCTTCGGCCTGGAAGACATCCAGGCGCTCTTGCACGGAGCCGCACTTCGCCACCCCACCTTCCGCGTGCTGCGCGGCGAGTCCCCCGTCGAGCTGGCCGCGATCTGCGAGCCTTCGGTGCGCTGGGGCCCGGGCACGGTGGACGGGCTGGCAGACCCAGAGGCAGTCCAGAGGCACCTCGATGGCGGCTGCACCCTGGTCCTCGACCAGCTGCATCGCCAGTTCGGACCAGCAGCTGTCCTCAATCGTCGCTTCGAGGTGGCCCTGTCCGCGCGCTCGCGGGTCGACGCGGTGCTGGTGCCCGCAGGAGCGACAGGCCCGGCTCCGGATCTGCTCGACAACGTGATCATCGGCCTCCACGGCAGCAGCGCCTTCCGGGTCGGTGACCAGGACGTGGAGCTCGGACCCGGCCAGGCCCTCGCGGTGCCGAAGCTGCCCGTCGAACCCCTCGTCGCCGAGACCCTCAGCCTCTACGCGGTCGTCGCGATCTCCCGCGTCACCTGGCGAGAGGTCCTGATGGAGGCCGCCGCCGCCTTCGACGATCCCCTGGCTCATGCAGAGGCGAGCGAGGGCGGAGAGCAACACTGGCGAGCGCTCGTCGCCCGCTTCCTCGAGGACGTCGACGCCGAAGAGGCCCTCGATCGCATCGCGACGACGATGGTGGCCACCCGCTTGCCGTACATGCCCGGCCAGCTGCAAGCCAGCCGTCACGCTCTGGACCTGAACACCTGGGTGGGCCGACGCCCAGAGGTCATGTTCCGCATCGTGCGCGACGAGGAGGCCTGCCGCCTGCTCTTCCACAGCACGGAGATGTCCTTCATCCCCCAGGCAGAGGACCTTCTCTGGTACATCGTCGAGGCCCCGGCCTTCCGCCCCGCGGAGCTGCCCCAGATCCCCGAGCACGCGCGTGTGGGCTTCGTGAAGACGCTGGTGGACGCGGGCTTCCTCGAGCTGCGCGAAGGCGGCGAGGGTTGAGGTTCGTCCGACCGGTGGTGAAGACCGCGAGGCGGGTCACGGGGACCGTCCGCGATGTCGGCAGGATGCGCGAGGTCGCCACGGTGCTCGGACGCCACGGCTTCGGCGCCCTCTTGACCAACGTGGACATCCCGGGGTTTTCGCGCCCCGACCAGGAGGTCGTCGAGACCACTCCCGAGCGAGCCGTGCTGGCCCTGCAGGAGCTCGGGCCCACCTTCATCAAGCTGGGCCAGGTGCTCTCGACCCGCCCGGATCTGCTTGCTCCCGCCTACATCGACGCGCTCCAGACACTCCAGGACGCCGTCACCCCGGTCGCGTGGGAGGACGTGGAGGCCCAGCTCGAGGCGGAGCTCGGCGACTGGCGGGAGAGGCTGTTGGACTTCAACGAGGAGCCCCTGGCCACCGCCTCGATCGCCCAGGTCCACAGGGCGCGGCTGCTCGACGGCACGGAGGTGGTGTTCAAGGTCCAGCGGCGCGGCATCGGCCCGCTGATCCGCTCTGACCTGAACATCCTCCACTTCCTCGCCGCGCGGGTCGAGGCCGAGTTCCCAGAGGCACGCAGCCTGGACGTCCGCGGCGTCCTGCGCGAGTTCGATCGCTCCCTGCGGGCCGAGCTCGACTTCACGGCCGAGCAGCGCCACACGGAGCGCTTCTACCGCAACTTCGAGGGCTCCGAGATCTGCCGGGTCCCGGTGATCTTCGACGAGCTCAGCACGGGGCGGGTCCTCTGCATCGAGTACCTCGACGGGGTGAAGATCCGAGAAGCCCGGGGGGCGGGCATGGACATGGCGCGCGTCGGGCAGCGCTACCTCGACGTCGCCTACGAGATGCTGTTTTCGCACGGCTACTTCCACGGCGACCTGCACCCCGGGAACGTGCTCGTCTTGGAGGACGAGGTCCTCGGCTTGCTGGACTTCGGCATGGTCGGCACGATGACCCGGGAGATGAGGGACACCATCGTGTCCCTGTTGTTCGCCCTGGAGAGGGGCGACCACCGGGTCATCGCCCGCATCTTCTACGACGTCGCGGTCAAGGACGACCGCATCGACTACGCCGCCTTCGAGGCCGACGTGGTCGAGGTCGTCGAGCGCAACTGGTCCGGCGTGTCCGTGAAGGACATGCAGATCGGCATGTTCCTCCTGGACGTGACCCAGGGAGCGCTCAAGCACAAGGTGCGCGCGCCCCACGGCTACACGATGTTCTTCAAGGCGCTGTTGACCACAGAGGGCCTCGCGAAGGCGCTGATCCCCGAGCTGGATCCGCTGGTGGCGGCGCGCCCCTACGTCGAGCGCATGATCGCGGACCGCTACGGCAAGGAGCGGCTCCAGCAGGACCTCTTCTACAACCTCGTGTCCCTGGGGACCCTGGGACAGCGGCTCCCGGTCACGATCAGCCAGCTCTTGGACGACCTCGACAAGCAGCGGCTGACCTTCACGGTCCGCGAGGCCGCAGACCCGAGTCGGATCGCCGCAGAGGACCGCCGCCAGAACCGCCTGATCATCGCGCTGTTCGCCATCACGGCGGCAGTCTGCGGCGCCCTGACCTGGGAGGTCCGGGGCCCCTTCTTCGACCTGCCCTTCGTCTCGGTCGTCTTCTGGCTCTCCGCCTTCCCGCTGTTTCTGCTGACCCTGACGATGACGCTGCGCAACCGCGGCTGAGTTGGCACGCCTCTTGCGCGGCGGGGACTGGACTCGGACCGATCACCCCCTGTACAACGCGCGTCCAGGAGGTGTGTTCTTGTCTGGACTCCTTGCTCTGTTCTTCGGCTGCTCCGACTACAACATCCACGGAGTGGAGGACATCCGAGAGCCCCTGGACCCGAACGAGCGCCCCCCGATGGACGAGTCCGAGGAGGAGGAGGACCCCATCGTGCCCGGCGAGCCAGTCGCCGACGCGGGGCCCGACCAGACCGTGGCGCCGCTCGACCTCGTCTTCCTGGACGGCACCGCCTCCTACGACCCCGACGGCGGGGACATCACCAAGTACGAGTGGACGCTGGTGGAGGTCCCCAGCGGCTCGACCGCGAGCATCCTCGGCACGAGCAAGGACGCGCCGAGCATCTGGATGGACCTGGCCGGTGACTACGTCATCGAGTTGACCGTGCAGAACGACCAGGGAGAGTGGGACTCGACCCCCGACGAGGTCGTGATCTCCGCCGTGCCCAGCGACGGCTTCTACGTCCAGTTGTCCTGGGACACGGTGACCGACCTGGACCTCCACCTGCTCGACGGCAGCTCGAGGATCTGGGACAACCCCGGGGACTGCAACTTCTGCAACATGTCGCCGGAGTGGGGCAGCGGCGGCCCCGATGACAACCCCTCGCTGGACTGGGACACGATCTTCGAGGGCTACGGGCCCGAGACCATCACGATCGACAAGCCGCGCTCGGGCAGCACCTACACGGCGCTGGTCCACTACTACGGCGAGTCCGGCTCCCCCACCTGCTGGGGCCAGTGCCCGCCAGCCACGGCGACGATCGACATCTACCTCAGCGGCTCCGTCGTGGCCTCGTTCACCGAGACCCTGGACGACGCAGGCGCCACCTGGACCGCCGCGTCGATCGAGTTCCCGTCACAGACGGTCACCGAGATCGGGACCCTGGGCAAGACGAACGACATCACCTGCGACTGGTAGCTCAGTCCCCCGAGGGGTTCTTGAGCACGCGGAAGTCGGTGACCTCGAACTCGACGGTCTGGTCATTGATCTCGATGGGATCGCCCTCGTACTCGAGGGGCTCGACGACCACTCCCCACCAGGACACCCGGAAGGTGCCGTTGCCGATGTAGTGAATCGAGTTGTCGTTCGTCTCCCAGGTGGCCTCGGAGCCGTCGATCTCGACGATCCCCTCCAACTCCTCGAACGAGTGCCAGTCCAGAACCACATCTTCTGCCAGGTCGTCCGGGTCATCGACGCAGCGCTTGTCGACGCGTCGTGCGGTCTCGACGGATAGCGCCCAGATCATCGGAACGGCTTCGACGTCGAGTGTCCGCACCGGCGACTCGACCGTCACCAAAAGCGGGACGCTCACCACGGTGTCACCCGTCCCACTCACAAGGCCGATCCAGCCGTCAAGTTCGGTCCCGCGATGACAGTACACCGGGCCGATCGGCCTGGTCATCTGCGGTGTGGGGCTGCACGCCAACAGGACGATCAACACCCCCGACGCCCTTCGTCGAGATCGGACTGCCTGCCCACGTGCGGATCGTCTTGGGCTCGAACTCCCTGGAGAGCTCCTCTGGAGACCGGCCGGAGCGGACGAGCTACCAGTCGCTGACGGTATGCAAGGAGCGGTCGGACTCGGGGCATGGGACATGCTCCTACGGACATTCGGGGATGTCCACGAAGCCCGGGTCACTCCATCGAGCGCCAACACCACCTCCACCACGGGTAAGGTCCAAGTCGTGATGCAGGACTTCATCTCGTTCCTGAAGATCGGCGTCGAGGCGAGTGGAGTCCCGGCCCAAGTGCATGCTCGATGAGCTGGATGATCCTCGCCGCATGCACCCCCGAGCCCGGGGACTCGGGGGTGAACGATGACCCCTGCGCTGACTACGACTGGATCTACGACGCGGACCTCTGGGAGGACTCACCGCGGGAGAACACGGAGGTAGAGGCCATCGCGCTCTGCCTGAGCGAGCCCGGGTCCGTCGCGGCTGATCCGACGACCTACGATCGCGTCGCGACCGACTTCGAGGGCATCGAAGCCGCTTTCGTGTGGGATGAGTACGACTCGAAGTTCAGCGGGCTCCACACCTGGACGGGATCGGATCTATGGATGTGGAACGCCGGGCGCACCGTGGAAGCCGACCTGGTCGCCGTCGTCGAGTCCGAGCCCTTTCAGTGCCTGGCGCAGCGCTTTCGCGGCACCCCGGAGATCTGGACTCCGTTTCTCGAAGTCTCATACGGACCATTGTTCGACTCGGAACTGGTCCTGGAAGAGTGGCAACACATCCTGGGTGACACCTTTTCGAGGTAGGAAGCCTCCCTCGTGAACAGCCTCACGCTGAGGTCCGACTTCGTCTTCGGCGGACACCAGGAAGGCGACACCTGGCACTACGTCATCGTCAGCAAGCCATCCGTGCCCGACCGGGACGAGTACTGCTGCTCCGACTACTGGGACACCACCGCGGGCTTCGACGGCCGCACCCACGTCTACCTGCGCTCGGACGCACCAGGGGACGTCACCCTCATCGAGGAGTGGGTCAAGGACGGAACCGCCGAGCGTCCAGACTGGATGGACTACATGACCTGCCCGCGCTGGGAATAGGGCCAATCGATGAGCACTCCCCACCGGGCCAGCATCGGCGCACGCTCAAGAGCAAACCCCGCTCTGCCTCGATGTAGACCCCGCACGACTCGTCCCACGCCTCCGTCTGGGGGGCGGCGGCGAGGGATCCGCGAGAGGCACATGCCAACAGCGCGAGCGCCAAGAGCAGGCTCAAAGGCCGCGCTCGTCCGTCGTCGCGAGCTTAGTCTTCACCCAACCCAACCGCCGCCGATGCCAGGCCGTCCCGAGACTCGATCGCGAGGATCGCGCCCGCGGCCTCGATCGACATGCCGCGGTCGTCCTGGCTCATGAAGCCGGCCAGCAGGGCGCGGTCGTCCATCATGCCGGCGCGGCCCAGGGCCTGGATCGACTCCATCACGACCACCGGCTCCGGGTCGCCGAGCATGGCGACGATGGCCCTGTGGGCCTGCTTCTTGTTGCGCCCGGCGCCCTCTGTCGCGAGCACCCAGTGCGACAGCGACCACACGGCCTGCTGGCGCAGCTCGCGGTCCGTCGAGACCAGGGCGGCGAAGGCGGGATCGGGAGGGTGCTCGCCCCGGGCGATCAGGGCCAGGGTCGCCCAGTCCTCGACGGGCTCCGGGCCGATGTTCTTCGCCCTCTTCAGGAGAACGAGCGCGATCTCGTCGTCCCGCTGGGCGAGGTAGTCGACGGCCTCCAGCCGCCGCTCGAGGTTGTCGGAGTGCAGAGCCTCGCGAAAGCGTGACTCCCCCTCTGCGTGGCCCAGGTCCAACAGCGCGTTGGCGATGGCCAGCTCGAGCTCCTCCTCGACCAGCTTCGAGCCCTCGATCAGCGAGTCGGCGACTGGCAAACCGCTGGCTCCGACGTGGAGGAAGAAGGCGATCTCGAGGGGGTAGTCCCCTCGGCTCAGGTCAGCGCCCAGCGCCTCCAGCGCGGTGGTGTCACCCTGCATCGCCGCGGGCAGGGCCAGCGGTGCCCGGCGCCAGTGGAGCCGCTCGTCGTTCCAGCCGAGATCCGGCACGGAATGCCCGGCGCGGATGAGCGCCACGGCGGCGTGGCTGCGCGTGTAGGGATCTACGTCGCGAGCCGCCAGGGACGCGATGAGCGCATAGGCGTCGTCTTCGTCGCGCTCGGCCAGGGCCTCTACTCCAGCCCGCTGGACGTAGGGCGAGGGGTCGAAGAGCGCCCTTGGGCCCCACTCGGCGCCCTCGTACCGAATCAACAGCGACAGGGCGCGAGCACGGACAGCGACGTCCAGCTCCGCGGCGGCGGTCTCGAGGGTCGCGCTGGCGTCGCCCTCGCCAGGCTCGACCTCGATGACGGCGATCTCGGTGACCGGGACCTTCTTGCAGGCCGACAGAGACAGGAAGCTAGCGAAGAAGAGCATCGATCCGCTGTTGAGCCAGCTTGTGGAGCTCGTGGTTCTTGTCACCCACGAGCTTCTGCACCTGGCTGTACAGGGACAACGCGCGCTCCACCTGGTTCGCGCTCTCGAGCACCCGGGCCTCCTTGTACTTGTCGGAGGCCTCTGACTCGAGGCGGGCCTGGACCTCGCTCAGCTTCTGCTTCGCGGCGGCGTGGTAGGGGTCGAGGCGGAGGGTCTCCTTGAGCTTGCTGCGCGCGGTCAGGTTGTCACCGCGCGACATCGAGGCCATGGCGTGCTTGTAGGGCTCCGCGGCCGCCCGGCGCATGCGGGACTTGACGTCGGAGATGCCCTCTTCTGCCTGGTAGTAGTAGGGGGTCGAGCGCTCGGGATCCGCGGACTTCACGCCCTCGAAGCCTGACAACGCGCTGCTCCAGTCGCCGCGGTCGAGCGCCGCCTTGGCGTCCTCGTACATGGGACCGATGCTCTCGGCGAGCCTTGCATGCTGCCGATCGGTGGCGGCCCTGGCGACGACGCCGCTGCGGCGCTGGAGCTGCTTGGAGAGGGCCGCGAGATCCTCGTCGTCGGGGTTCAGGCGCAGGGCCTGCCGCACGGCGTCCCTCGCGTCGCCGAGGTTGGCCTTGCCGTCCAGCGCCGCCTTGCCCATGGCCAGGGCTTCCTGGCGGGCGACCTTCTTGTCGGCCTCGCTGGCCGCGGCCTGCTCGACGACGTCCTGCATCGCCTGGATGGCGATGAACTCGCAGGCGACGTAGCCCATGCGCTCGGCGTCCTCGTGACCGGGATCCATCTTCAGGATCTGGAGGAAGCGCGAGGTCGCCGCGTAGTACTCCTCGTCCATGAACAGCCCGATGCCCTCCTGCATCAGGCCGTCGATCTCTGCGAGGTCGGCGTCGTCCAGGTCCGTCGTCCTGTGCTCGTACCCGCCCTCGCTCTTGACGACCTTCGCGGTGCGCGGAGTCGCGGCGAAGTCCAGCACCACCTTGCCGACGAACATCGCGGCGACGAGGCACAGGATGACCCCGATGGCGAGGCGAATCGGGGTGACCAGCGGCTTCGACGGTCGAGGCGCAGGTCCCCCGCCGAGCTCCGCCCCGCCGAAGCCAGGACCGCCAGGGCCCGGCTGTCCGAAGCCCGGCTGCTGGGCCGGTGCGCCGAAGCCCGGCTGCTGGGCCGGTGCGCCGAAGCCCGGCTGCTGGGCGGGGGCGGCGAAGCCCGGCTGCGGGGCTGGAGCGCCGAAGCCTCCAGGCGCGGGGGCCGGCTGGTTGTGGGGCACCTGTGTCGGCTGCGCGGGCCAGGCGCCGTTGCCCGGAGGGGGAGGCGGGGCGGCGGGGAAGCTCGGCACGCCGGAGTGGGCCCGGGTCGGAGCGTCGAGGATGCCTCCGAAGGCCTCTGTGTGTTCGGGCTCGTCTGGGGGGAGGATGTCCGTGGAGCGGCCCCCGTCCATCGTCATGAAGCGAAGCTCGGTCGAGCCGATGCGGATGACGTCGCCGTCGATGAGGCGCTTCTCGCGAATGCGCTGCTCGTTCACGAAGAGCCCGTTGGCGGCGCCGGTGTCCTTCGCGATGAAGTCGCCCGCGATGGAGACGATCTCGCAGTGCAGGCGGCTGGCGGAGAGATCGGGGATGACGATGTCCCGCTGCTCGGAGCGGCCCATCGTCAGCCCCGCCTCCGTCAGCGGGTAGTTCGGCCGCATTCCATGGACAGAGGTGATGACCTCCAGCACCGCTGGAGGGGGCCCCTCCGTCAACGCGGGTGGCGCGGCGGAGCTCGGCGCGGTGTTCGTGCCGGTCGACTCCGGCTCGCCGACCTCGAAGCGCAGCAGGAAGGGGTCGATGCTGACCTCGTCGCCGTGACGGATCGCCGTCGAGCTGATCCGCTGGCCCTCGAGCCAGGAGCCGTTCCCGCTACCCAGATCCTCGAAGACGACGCCCACACCGTCCACGACGATGCGCGCGTGGCGCCGCGACACACCGATGTCGGGGAGGCAGATCTCGTTGTCTTCGGCGCGCCCGAGCCTGGACACGCCCGCCTGAAGCGGGACACGCCGGTCGGGAAAACCCGGTCGCACGACGATGAGGCCGACGGGGTTCATGCCGGGAGACACCTCCAAACTCCGAATAATACTGGAGACGCCACCTCGTCAGGGTCGTCCAGTCATCTTCCGTGCTTTCTTGAGGTAGTCGACGGTCTGCTTGTGGATCGCAGAGGACTCGTCGGTCTCCAGCTGGAGCACGGTCTCCCAGAGGTTCACGGCCTGGTCGTACTGCATGGCCTCGTAGGCTCGGACGCCTGCGTCGTAGTTCTCGTTGATCTGCTCGTCGATCTCGATCGTCAGGCGCTCGATGCGAATGCCGCAGATCTCGCACTTCGGGTCGAGCTTCATCGCCATCTGGTAGTGCTCGAGGCCCTCGCGCAGCCGCCCGGCGTTGTAGTGCTTGTGGCCCATCTCGACGAGCTCGGACGACTTCGCTCCCTTGGGCGGGTCCGGCCACTCGTCCTGCTCTGTCAGGGGCCTGCCCGAGGTCGTAGCCAGGGCCTCTCCGAGGCTGACGGTCTCCTCTGCCTTGGTCTTGCCGCCCTTGAGCGCCCCACCGAGCACGCTCTTGGGTTCGTCGTCGACGTCCTGCTCCGATCCGCCGTCGCTCCCGGCGACCGCGATCAACCCCACGAGCGCGAGGAGGATGAGCAGGGCGACCGCGAAGGGCCAGACCTTCCACTTCTTCTCCGGCTCGGCGACAGCGTCGAGGTTGACGCTCACGGAGTGCTCCGAGTCCGGATCCTGCATCTCCATGGTGAAGCGGTGGGCTCCCAGCGCCAGCACGTCCCCGGGTCCGAGCTGCTTGTTCTCGGCGACCCTCGCGTCGTTCACGAAGATGCCGTTTCTGGAGCCGGCGTCCTGAACCCAGACCGCGCCGTTGTGCAGGACGACCCTGGCGTGGAAGCGGGAGACGTCGTTGTCCGGCAGGTGGAGCTCGTTTCCGGGATCCCGGCCGATGCGCAGCCCGGCCTGGGTGATCTCGAAGCTCTTGCCATCGAAGTAGCCCGCGATGCCGACGAGGGTTGGGGTGGTCACAGGACGATCACCACCAGCTCGCGGTCACCGGTGGTCTTCGCGGCCAGCGTGACCTGCCGCTCGCTGCCACCGATTTCGAAGCGGTCGGCCAACACCGGCGCCGTCTTCACGCCCTGGATCATGGCGCGCAGTCTATCGGATGCACCCTTCTCAGAGAACAGTCCGACGAGCGGACGGCCGACGAGATCACCAACTGGGAGGCCAGCGAGGTGGCCACCCCAGTCGTTCGCGCGGAGCACACGCGCCTCTGCGTCGAGCACGAACACCGGGAATGTCGCAGCCGCCAGCATCGCGTCGAAGAGGCCCTCGTCGTCTGCCTCCGGCTGCCCCCCGGCGCGCGCCAGCACCCGGTTGATGGAGTGAACGAGATCTCCGGCCTCTGGCCAGCCTGCCGGCGGAGCGACGCGGCCCCCGGTCTTCATGGCCAGCTCGGTCTCTTCGCGCAGATCCTTCAGTGGCTTCGCCGCGAGGAACCAGACGCCACCGAAGGCGACGGCGAGCGCGATCGCCAGCCAGAAGAGCGAGGCCAGCCCTCGCAGGACGAAGGAAGCCTGCTGGTCTGCGACGCTGGAGGCGTCGTAGCTGAGCACGGCGTAGCCGATGATGGACCCGAAGGAGGGGGCGCCTCGCGTGGCGGGGCCCCGAATCGGCGTCACGATGCGCGTCAGCCCGTCCTCGTAGGCGTAGACCGGCGCCTTCTCGGACTGGGACTCGACGAAGAGATCGTCCCGCCTGAGCGATGAGGTGGTCTTGTTCGGGGGCGCGATGACGTCCCCGTGGGAGTCGAGGAGCAGGGCCTGCTTCACGCCGGGTTCGTCGAGCACGAAGTCCACGTCGAGGGCCAGCTGGTCGTTGGCGACGATCGAGGTCGCGTTGCGGTGGCCGAGGCCCTCGCAGAGCAGCACGCCCTGCTGGACCGCCATGTTCTCGATGACGGAGTCCGCGCTGGTGACGAGCCACGCGAAGCCGCCGACCGGCCCACAGGTCAGGACCATTCCGGCGATGACGAGGACGGCGGCGATCCGCACGAGCCAGGGCAGACCGCCCAGCGGATCGGCGGCAGGGGCGGGCTGGGGAATGACCGAGGTCGCCGACGCCGGCCTCTGTCCGGGTGGCGGCATCGTCGGCGCGGGGTCCGGTGCCGGGACATCCCGCGTGATCGTGGACTCGGGCTGGGGCTCCAGCGGCGAGCCTCCGAAGGCCTCACCACCGAAGGGGGGGGGCTCTGGTCCACCGAAGGCGGGAGGCGGCTCGTCGAAGGCGTGCTCCTCTGTGGGCGCGGCGCGCAAGAGCGGCTCGGACTCGCGGGCCTGGAAGACCATGAGCACGTCGCCGAACTGGAGCTGGGTTCCGTCGGCGAGTTCGCAGGCCTCCATCCGGTGACCGTTCACCAGGATCCCGTTGGCGCTGGCCATGTCCTGGACCACGCAGCGATGCCCATCGGACTGGAAGACCGCGTGCCTGCGGCTCACCCGTCGGCTCGGCAGGTAGACCGGGCACTCCGGCTCGCGACCTGCCACGTGCTCGCCGACGGTCAGCGTGAAGGTCGAGCCCTTGCCTGGGCCCTCGACGATGACGAGGCGCATCTCCATCAGCCGATCTCCAGGACGTCGCCTGGCTGGGTCGAGGTCGCAGCGATCGTACCTACCGGGAGCTCGATGGCGTAGCGACTGCCCCAGTGGACCTTGCTGAGCCGCCACGGACGCAGCTCCTCGACGCAGCCGGTGACGTGGGCGTCAGCGTCGGCGAAGACCACGTCGAGGGCGTAGCGCATGAAGAACATGTGGACGCTGTTGCATGGCTCGAGCACGAAGCCTTCGCCCGCCGCTGGCTCCGGCCGACCGAGCAGGCCCCGAGCGCGCTCGAAGAAACCCGTAGCGTGAGCTGCCTGCTCTGCGAGGACGCTTTGACGCGTCCGGTTTCGCACGCAAACCGTCTTCATCACAAGCCGATCGTCTGGTCCCCGTACATGAAGTTCAGAGCGATGGGACCGAAGATGATGACGAAGACCGCCGGCATGATGCAGAGGATCAACGGGAAGAGGATCTTCTGCGAGGCGTACGCGCCCTGGCGCTCGGCCGCCTGGAAGCGGTGGGTGCGGACGAGGTCGCTCTGGGCCCTCAACACCGGGCCGATCGAAGCGCCGAGGACGTCCGCCTGGATCAACATCGCGGTGAAGCTCCGGACCTCGCTCATGTCGATCCGGTGGGCCAGGTTCCGCAGGGCCTGCTGGCGCGTGGCGCCGACCTGCAGCTCGCCGAGGAAGAAGGACAGCTCATCGACCAGCGGGCCCGCCTTGGCCTTCTCGCAGACCTTGTGGATGCCAGCCACGAAGTCGAGGCCCGCCTCGACCGACAGGGTCAACAGGTCGAGCACGTAGGGGAGCGCTCGCCGGATGCGGCCCTGGCGATCACGCACAAGCCCCGTGATCCAGATGTCCGGGAAGCTCGTGCCGATGATGAAGATGAACAGGTCGATCACCAGCGGCTCGTCCCAGCCGACGATGACCCGGGCGAAAAGCACGACGAAGAGCGCCCAGAAGGCCGTGCCCATCAGGATCTTGTAGGCGAAGAACTCCTCGGCGGTCATCGCGTCGGTCAAGCCGGCGTTCACGAACTTCTTCGCGATCCAGGTCCGATACCGCGGCAGGCGGATCCAGCGCACCATCGGCACCATCATGCCGAGCAGCGGGCGCAGGGCCTGGACCATCGGAGACAGCGTCTCGCTCTCCACGCCCTTCAGGCCGAGGCGCTCCTGGGCCGGGTCGTGCTCGTCCGAGGGCCAGGCGCTGACCACGCCGAAGAACACCGCCGCCGCGAAGAGCAGCGTGATCGGGACGGAGAGGGGCGGAAAAGCCGGCACGCGCGAAGACTACCGCGACGTGAGGATCTCTCGAAGCTCAGAGGCCTCGACCGGATGACCTGTGAAGAGCTCGAAGGACATGGCGCCCTGGTGGATGAGCATGCCCAGCCCGGTGCTCGTGCGAAGTCCCCGCGCCCCGCAGGCCGCGAGTCGTGGGGGCCGGGGGTTCCAGTAGTTGGCGTCCACCCAGATCGCAGTCTCCGGCAGCTGCTCGATCGGCAAGGCCTCGACGAGGGCCTCTGCCCCTCCTCCGAGGCAGTTCACGACGAGGTCGAAGGGGGTCCCCGCGAAGGCCTCTGGCGTCAGCGGCGAGGCGACGACACGGAGCTGGTCTGCGGCCTTCTCCGCCCGCGACAGGGTGCGATTGAAGAGGTGGACCTCGGCGCGCTGGGCGAGGCTCGCGGCGACCGCCCGACCAGCACCGCCGGCTCCGAGGACCGCGCAGACTGCGCCCGTGGGGTCGAAGTCGTGCTCCTCGGCGAGGCTCGCGACCAACCCGGCGCCGTCGGTGTTGTAGCCGGTGAGGTGCCCGTCGACGTTGATCACCACGTTGACGGCGCCCGCCTCGCGCGCCGCGATGGTGAGGTGGTCCAGATCCGGCAGCAGCCGCTCCTTGAAGGGCACGGTGAGGTTCACGCCGACGATGTCGAGGGTGACGATGGCGCTCGCGACACGGTCCGCGCGGCGGGGATCGACATCGAAGGCGACGTACACGGCGTCCAGACCGAGGCGACGGAACAGGGTCGTGTGCATCTCCGGCGAGAGGCTGTGGCGGACGGGGTGCCCCACGAGTCCGAAGATCCGGGTGCGGCCGCTGATCACTTCGAGCTCGGAGCTGCGCGCGTCACCGCGTCAAGATCGCACGGGCCGCCTGGATGTCCTTCTCGACCTGCCGCTTCAGGGCCCCGACGTTCTCGAAGCGGCGCTCGCCCCGGAGCCGCTCGCGGAAGAGCACGTCCATGCGCTCCCCGTAGAGGTCGCCCTCGAAGTCGAGCAGGTGGACCTCGATCGACAGCCGGCTGCCCTCGAAGGTAGGCCGGACCCCGAGGTTCGCGACCGCGGGGCGCAGCTCGCCGTCGACCACCCGGGCCTCCACCGCGTAGACCCCCGGCGGCGGCAGGAGCTCGCCCTCCCTGGAGATGTTGGCGGTCGGGAAGCCCAGCGCGCGCCCGCGGGCCTCGCCCTCGATCACGGTGCCGCGGAGGTGAAACGGGCGCCCCAGCAGCTCCGAGGCGCGGTGCAGATCACCGGTGGCGACGGACTCGCGGATCCGTGAGCTGGAGACGGTGGTTCCATCCTCCAGGACCAGCGCTTCGACGGCATCGATGGGCAGTTCGGGCAGCTGCTGCCTCAGCAGATCGATGTCGCCAGCGCGCTCGTTGCCGTAGCGGAAGTCGTAGCCGACCACCATCGCGACGGGGTCGAGGCGGGACTCGAGGATCTCGTGAGCGAACCACTGAGGTGGGTTCTGCCCGAGCTCGACGCTGAAGGCCTCGATGACGACGATGTCCACCCCAGCCTCTCCCAGGAGCCGGAGCTTCTCGCCGAGGGGCAGGATGCGGGGTGGACAGCTCTCCGGGCGCAGGACCCGCTGAGGCGCTGGCTCGAAGGTGTAGACACAGCTGGGCGCGTCGCGCTGCCCGGCAGTCTCGATGAGCACCTCGAGCAGGCGACGGTGGCCAAGGTGCACACCATCGAAATTGCCGATGGTGATCACACCTCGGACCTCGCGACCGAAGCGCTCGGAGCCATGGACGACGCGCATGGCGCCATCTATCCGCCTGGCGGAGCGCGCGATAGCAGGCTGCATGCTTCTGTTCGCCCTGGCCTGCAGCTCCGAGCCCACCCCCAGCGCCGAGGTCGATCCGGTGGAGGATCTCGGGCCCATCGACGGGGACACCCTGGTCGTGGCGGCGAGCTTCGATCCGGGCAACCTGAACTCCATCGTCGCGCCCTACGCGCTCAGTGGGTACTACATCGGCGCGACACAGCTGGGGCTGGTCGAGCGGCGCGTCGATACGGACGGCCTGCTCCACGTCCCCGGCGTCGCCGAGTCCTGGTCGTGGTCGGAGGACGGACTGACGACGACCTTCATCCTCCGAGACGACATCGTCTTCAGCGACGGCCATCCGCTCTCCGCAGAGGACGTCGCCTTCACCTACGAGCTGATCCTCGACCCGGAGGTCGCCAGCAACTGGCACGCCCTGGAGAAGAAGCTGGAGTCGGTGGAGGTCATCGACGAGCACACCGTGGCCTTCACCTGGAAGCAGCCGGGGCTGCACACGAACCTGATGGACGAGTTCCGCCTCGGCGTCCTCCCGAAGCACGTCCTCGCGGAGGCGGACCGTGGCTCCCTGCGAGGGCACGAGTACTCGCGAAACCCCCTGTCGACGGCCTCCTGGAAGCTCACGGCCTGGGACAAGGAGGCCCGGCTGGTGTTGGAGCCCAACGGCCTCGTCACCGGCCGGCCGCCCGCTCGGCTCGATCGGGTGATCACCAAGATCATCCCGGAATACGCGACCCAGCTGATCGAGCTGGAGAACGGCAGCGTCGACATGGTCTTCACGGTCGAGCTGGCGGACATCCCCGGCATCGAGGCCGACCACCCGGAGATCCGCCTGCTGCGGGAGGAGGCCTCCGGAATGGAGTACGTCGGGTGGAACATGAAGGACCCGATCCTCGAGGACGCGCGCGTTCGTCTGGCGTTGACGCATGCGATCGACGTCGAGCGACTCATCGAAGACGCCTACTCGGTCGACGACAGGGTCTTCGCCTCCCCCTGCCACGGCACCGTCACCCCCTCGACCGGGGGCTGGTACAACACGGACATCGAGCGACTGGCCTTCGACCAACAACAATCCATGGCGCTGTTCGACGAGGCCGGCTGGACGGACACCGACGGGGACGCCATCCGCGACCGGGACGGCCAGCCGCTGTCGATCACGCTGGTCATCCAGAACAGCATCCCGCGAAGCGAGAAGCTGGCCATCCGCATCCAGGCGATGCTGCGCGAGGTCGGGGTCGATCTGCAGATCCAGGCCCTGGAACCAAACCTCTTCAGCAGCCAGGCCAGGGCCCACGAGTTCCAGGCGATCCTCTGGGGGTTCGGCGCGAACTACAAGGTGGACCCGACCATCCAGTGGCACTCGACGGGCCAGTACAACTGGATGGGCTTCTCCGATCCAGAGGTCGACCGGCTGCTCGAGGAGGCGATGTCCACCAGCGATCTCTCGGATGCCCAGGCCAAGGTCCGAGAGGTCCAGGCGATCGTCTACGAGGCCCAGCCCGCGACCTTCCTGGTCTGGCAGGACACCGTCGGTGCGATCCACACCCGCTTCGAGGGCGTGAAGCAGAACCCATACACGGCCTTCCAGGAGCTCGAGACCTGGTGGGTGCCGGCCTCGAAGCAGAAGTACCGCTAGCCGCAGATCATCATCGTAACGACGCGGCCCGAGAGCGTGGTCCCGCCGGTGAGCGCCGCTCGGAGTTGGGAGGTGGAGAAGAACGGGTCCCTGCGCTTCCAGGTCTCCTGGCGGATGCGGAGTTCGCCGCCGCGACGGGTGCGCTGCCCGACGAAGAGCTCGAACTCCCGTGGGAGCACCCCCCAGTAGGGGCCCTCGTCGTGGTCGCTCAGCACGGGCCGAAACGCGCTGAAGCCGTCGACGATGAGATGGAAGGCCTTGTCGCCGCTGCGTCCAAGGCGCACCGGGCGCCCCTTGGCCCTCTCGGCCAACAGCGCGCCGGTCGAGGTCGCCCAGCCGATGGGCATGTACCAGCCCTCCTCGTGGGGCAGCCAGAGGGCCACGAGGTCTACCGCCGCGAACTCGTAGGGCTTGAGCAGCTGCTCCTCCGGCGTCAAGGTCCGCTGGGAGATCAGGATGTGGATGTTGTCGACGAGAGTGCTCCGAGCGACCAGCAGCGGGGAACGGTCCACGGCGCGGAAGCCCGGTGGCAGCGCCCAGGGGCCCGCGCCGTCCAGCTCGAAGACGGCGTAGTTGGTGTCGGCGATGGGCTCGTCCAGAGCAGCCGATTGCAGGCGGCTCAGGTCCAGCTGGTGGCGCCGGATCTCACCGCAAAGGAGCTCTCCGTAGCGGGAGTCCTCTCCCAGCTTCTTCGCCTCGACGAGAGCGATCTCGGAGTGCTCCTCTGCGTAGAGCAGCACCTCGACCCGCGGATCTCGGGAGAGCCCGAGCAGCCCCCCCGGTCCTCTGGAGCCGGCGAAGCGACGCCGGCCGTCCTCGACGAGGATCTTGGAGACCCGCCCGGTGATCACCTCGCCGACACGATCCGGGGGCACACGGCCGCGGTAGCCGGGCTTCAGCGTGAGCAGCGGCATGCCGTCGCTGTCGACGGGTGCGATCTCCGGGGCATCGGAGACCGGCATCGTCCGCGCGGGCCAGGAGCGGCTGCCCACGTCCAACAGCCGCATGTCGAGACGAAGACGCCAGCCGCCATGAATCCTGCGCTCCGGGGTCGAGAAGCACTGCAGCCCCTCCAGCCGCCGGATGGCCCGCGGCAGCCCCAGCTCGAAGCGGGCCTCGCGCCCGTCCGGCAGCTTCGTGACCAGGGGGACCTCGTCCACGAGGAGCTCGGTGAGCGTGCTGCCAGGGACCACATCGGCCACGCTCGCGAGCACCCGACCGAGCCGACCGAGGTCCTGCAGAGCAGAGAGCACCTCGGCCCCGAAGACATCGAGCTCGACGGCGACCTCGCTGTCCCAGTCGGCCAGGAGGCGAACCGGGTGGTTCACCCAGGCGGCGGTCCTGCCGAGCCGGGTCCTGCCCAGGTCCTTCGGGAAGCCGAAGGTCTCCCGACCGACGACGACGGCGGCGCTGCTGTTGGGATAGAGCGAGTGGGTGTAGACCGTCGGCGGCCAGCGCTTCAGCGGAGCGAAGAAGGCCACCTCGTCGTAGCTGGTGCTCAGCTGGAAGGCGCCGAACCTCGGGTAGTGGGTGAAGACGACGAGGCTGCGGGTCCCGAAGACGTCGTGCCCTCGCGCCTCCGCCTCCGAGACCTCGACGCCCCCGGAGACCACGAGCATGACGAGGTCCACGTCCTCGGCCTCGTAGTCGGCGGCAGGGATGGAGGCGTCGAGTGGATCCAGGAAGTCCTCGAGGCCCTCTCCGAGCCGTTTGGCTTCGCGGCGCGTGGCCTTCAGCTCGCCGCTGGCGAGGTCGACCAGATCCACCCCGGCGAAGTGCCCCGCCAGACCCAGCTTCGCGTAGCGCCCGGGACCTACGAACCGCACCGCGGCGAGAGTGACGAGGCTGGGAGGGAGCGCCGGCAGCCGCTCGCGGATGCCGACCCAGGAGGGACCCTCGACGACCCACCGTCGGGGGTCCGTGTCTGGCTCCGACGGACGGACACCGGTGAGCTCCTCGATACGCTCGGGGGAGAACAGCGGCCAGAGGGTCGGGAGCAGGAAGCTCTCCGCGACCCCGTCGAGGACGAGGACGACCTCGACGCCCACCGCGAACTCGACCTGCTGGCCCGGAGCCACCTCGACGACATCGAGCCCATCACCGAAGGCGACGAGTTCGGTCTCCGACAGGGTCCGCAGACCCGGGATCCCTCGCAACAGCGCGACCACGCCGCGAGCATATGTCAGGTCGGCCCTTGAAGCTCACCCCAGGGGTCCGAGGACTCAGCTCGCCCAGCGCATCCACTCGCTCGGGTCGAAGATCTGCGGCCTGCCGAAGTGGTAGCCCTGCACCAGGTGGATGCCACACTCGCGAAGGGTCGCGGCCTCTTCGGCGGTCTCGATGCCTTCGCCGAGCACCGTGGCGCCGGTGGCGTCACCGAACTTCACGAGCAGATCGACCAGGCGCTGCTTGCGGGGCTCCTTGTCACAGTTCCGCACGATCGACATGTCGATCTTGATGAAGGTCGGCTGAAGGTCGGCGAGGACCGAGAGGCTGTTGTAGCCAGCGCCGAGATCGTCCACGGCGATCTGGAAGCCAGCCGTCTGGAGCTCCTCGACGCTCCTCTCCCAGCCACCGATGCCCTGGAGCCGGCTGCGCTCGGTGATCTCGATCGCCACCCGGTCCGCGTAGGGCAGCACCGGCTGGAGGGTCGCCATGAGCCCATCCATGTCCCCGAGCTGTTCGGGGTGGAGGTTCATGAAGAGGTGCTCGTCGGCGCCGAGGACCTCCAGGATCTCACCACAGCGGCGGGAGACCTCTGCGGCCAGCTCCATGATCATGTCGTGGCGCTCGGCCACGCGGAGCACGGGCATCGGCCCGTCGAGGATGCAGTGGCTGGAGCGCAGCAAGGCCTCGTAGCCGAAGGGCGAGCCGTCAGCGCGCAGGATGGGCTGCAGCGCCATGCGGATGAAGCCCTCTCGAAGGCAGGCCTCGAGCATGCTGCGCTCGCTGCTCTCGACCGCCAGCTGCTGGGCGTGACGGACGGTGGCCATGCGCCGGACGGAGGCGTAGGCCTCGCCGAGATGACGCAGGAAGGCCCTGGGCTCGAAGGGCTTCTCGACGACGCGCAGGACCTCGCCGCGGTTGACCGCCTCGACGATCATCGGGAAGTCGGTGCAGCCGGTCATGAGCATGCGGATGCAGCCCGGCTGGGCCTCGCGGATGGCAGAGAGGACCTTGAGTCCGTCCAGCCCCGGCATGTCGTAGTCCACCAGGGCAACGTCGAAGACATGGTCCTGCAGCCGCCGAAGCGCCGAAGGTCCGTCTCCGGCCGTGACCACGCGGAGTCCCTCCGACACCAGCACGCGCCTCAGCGAGCGGCAGAGGCTGAGGTCATCGTCGACGATCAAGATATGGTTCATTCCCCACTCCGAGTTGTTGCCTTCCCTGGGCACTTGGGCACCATGCATGGCTCCTCGGATCACAGGTAGGGTGGGTTGATGCTCGCCCTCGGATTCCTCATCTCGGCGCATGCGGCTCGCCTGGTCGTGGACGGCGACGGCGGCGGGGATCACACGACCATCCAGGACGCCGTCGACGCCGCGTCGCGAGGCGATCACATCGTGGTGCTCGCCGGCACCTACGAGATGGTCAGCCTGAACTCGGTCAGCGTGCCGATCATCGGCCTGGACGGACCCGACGCCGTCTGGATCGACACCAGCGACTTCTGGGCCATCTACCACACGGACTCGGAGCGACTGCGCCTGGAGGGCCTGTCGCTGGTGGCAGCCGACTCTGCCGTCTACTCCTCGGGCGGCGGCGTCCACGCCCGCAGGGTGCGTACCTACGACTCCACCTACGGCTTCTACAGCTACTACAGCGATCCCTGGCTGCTCCAAGCGGTCGTTGCCGGGGGCCACTCGATGTACGGCATCACGGCCTACCACTGCGACATGGAGATCGAGCACGCCACGTTCGTCGCCAACAGCGCCCACCTCTACAGCCGCAACATGACCGTCACGGCAGCGCAGGTCGTGGGCTACGACGGCGTTCCGGTCCACAGCTGCAGCAGCAGCACGATGGACGTCTCCTACGCGCTCTTCGGCGACATCAGCGGGACCTGGCCTTCCTGCGCCTCCTCCTCCTCGGTGATGCTCGGCTTCGACGTCGAGTTCAATGACTACGCCGAGGGCGGGGACTGGGAGGACCAGGACCTCCGCGAGGTGGGCCTGGGGGTCGACGCGGGCCCCTCTGGCTGCGAGGACGTCGACGGCAGCGTCTGCGACCTAGGCGCCTTCGGCGGGCCCTGGGGGAGCGACACCGATCACGACCGCGACGGGCTGCCCGACGCCTGGGAAGAGGAGCAGGGACTGGATCCAACCGTCGACGACGGCGCGGACGACGAGGACGGTGACGGGCTCGACAACCTCGCCGAGTACCTCTACGACACGGACCTGGCAGACGCGGACACCGACGGGGACGGGGCTGATGACCTCGACGAGCTCCAAGCTGGCTTCGACCCCCTCGACCCGGACGACCAGGCTCCCACTGCAGTGCTCGCCGGAGCCTCCTGGGCCTATGTGGATGAGCCGAGCCTGCTCGACGGGCGCGCCTCCAGCGATCCCCTCGGCGAGGCCCTGAGCCACCGCTGGACGGCCACGCGGCAGCCATCTGCCTCGACCATGGACTCGGAGCTCGGCGACACGGCCACCCTCACCTTCGTCCCTGACGCAGCGGGCGCCTGGACGATCCAGCTCGAGGTCGATGACGGCACGACGACCGACACGGCCAGCCTGGAGATCGCGGTCTACGAAGGGCGCGAGGTCCGCATCCCAGAGGACTTCGCCAGCTTCGCCGAGATCGACCCGCAGCCCGGCATGGTCGTGGTCTTCGGAGCCGGCGAGCACGTCGTCGAGGGCCTGACCGTCGAAGACGAGCTCACCCTGCGCGGCGCCGGGGCTGACGAGACGACCCTGGTCGTGGACCGCCTGACGTCCTCCAACGGCGGGCTGATGCGCCTGCAGGACCTTCGCGTCACCGGCAGCACGAACATCCCGCCGGTCTACACATACGGCGGGCGGCTGGAGCTCAGCGCCGTCACGGTCGACACCCCGGACTCGCCAAGAGGCATCGCCGTCCTGTACGGCATCCTGACGGCCCATGACCTCACCGTCACCGCCCAGGACGACGGCATCTTCGGCACCGCGGCCCTCCTGGATGTCCGGCGCGGATCGATCGCCGCGGCCACCGCCGTCAACAACGACAACGGCACGACGCGACTCGAGGGGCTCTTCCTCGAGGCCACGCTCTACGGCGTGGAGGGCGTGGGGGGCAGCTTCGAGCTGCACCACCTCACCGTGGCTGGAGCCACCCTCGGCCTGCGCGTCTCGGGCAGCACCGTCACCGGCGACCACCTCTACTTCCACGAGGTGGGCAGCGCCCTGGCCTGCTACTCCGGGGCCGAGTCGCTCTACGACTTCGTGCTCACCAGCGACTCCGGGCTCGGCGGCGCCTGCACGGTCCTGCGCTCGCAGGAAGACACCTCCGGCCCGGACGAGGACGGGGTGCCCTCGCCGGAGAGCCTGGCGTGGGACGGTGGAGACTGGCGACTGCTCGACCCCGACGGGACCGTCACCGACATCGGAGTCAGCGGCGGCGCCTTCGGTCTCAGGCAGGAGCACGAGCTCGCAGCACCCAACGAGGACCTCGACGGCGACGGGCTGACGGCTGTGATCGAGTGGATGCTGGGCAGCTCCGACGAGGAGATCGACAGCGACGGCGACGGCCACACGGACATCGCCGAGCACACGCTCGGTGGAGATCCTGCCGATCCAGCGAACCACCACCCGGACCTCGACGGTCTCCTGGAGCGGGCCGCGGTCGGCGGCACACTCGAGGTGGCGCCGAGCTGGAACGACGACCCCGACGGCGACTCCTGCACCTTCACCTGGGAGGACGGCAGCGAGGCCATCCCGCGGACCTTCGACACCAGCGTCGCCGGAGTCCAGACCCTGGCCTGGACGCTGGTGTGTGGAGCCGGAGCGTCTGCGGGCGAGGCGGTGGTGATCGTCACAGAGGACCTCTTCGTGCCGAGCGACTTCGCGACCGTGACGGACGCCCTCGCCGCCGCCGAGGACCACCACCGCATCGTGCTGGAGGTGGGCGAACACGTCGGTGACGCCGATCTCCGCGGACGGTCCACCGCTCTCGTCGGCGAGGGACGGGACAGCCGGCTCGTGGGAGACGTGCTGGGGGACCAGGCGGCGCTGCAGGTCCAGGACCTCCTCGTCGAAGGGGACGTCCGGGTCGATGGAGGCTCCCTGTCCCGGCTCGAGGTCATCGGCGCCCTCTGGACCGGGAGCGCCGGCGGACGCTACGTGCTCGTCCACGACGATCTGCACGTCCTCGAGGGTGCGAGCTTCCGCGATCTCACCGTCATGGGAGACCTCGTCGCCGACACCGTCGGCCTGGGTGCAGCCGCCGTCGCAGGCGAACTCAGGACGAACGAAGACGCCATCCTCTCGTACACCCACGCCGGCACCGCCCTCGGTCAGCGTCCCTTCATCCTCTACGACACCGACCCCGAGGTAGCCATCTTGGAGCCCTGGCCGGGCTCGAACCTGTGGGACAACGCCAGCACCGCGGTGGAGGATCCCGACGGCTCCGTCGAGGACATCGGCTACACGGGCGGCCCGGGCGCCTGGGAGACGGACGCCGACCTCGACGGCATGAACGACCGCTGGGAGGACCTCTACGACGTCGATGACCCAGCGGCGGACATCGACGGGGACGGGCTCGTCAACGTCGAGGAGTTCGCCCTGGGCACCGAGCCGAACAACCCGGACACGGACGGAGACCGGGTGCCTGATGGCGAGGACCCCGACCCGCTCATCAGCGACGGCGGCAGCGTGAGGGTGCGCCTCGACATCGACGACCGCCACCCCTGGCCCGGCCAGATCGTCACCCTGAGCGCCACGGGCAGCTACGACCCCCTGGGCAGCGAGCTGGCCTTCTCCTGGACGATCGAGGGTCCCCCAGGCAGCGAGCTCATCGAGTTCGAAGGGCCCGTCGCGGTCGTGGCGGCCGAGGGTGCCGGAGCCTGGGACGTGAGGCTCTCCGTGGAGACGGACGACGGCCTCGAGTTCGAGCTCATCGACGACTTCCACACCCGCCGCGCGGTCCCGGTCCCGAAGGGGGCAGACCTCCAGGCAGCCATCGACGAGGCCCTCCCCGGGTCGATGCTGGTCCTGCAGGAGGGTGGCTGGTCCACCAACCTCGTCGTCTCGGATGACCTCGTGCTCACTCACGCGGAGGGGGCTCATGGCGGGGTGATCGAGGGTCTCGTAGACGGCCCCGCCATCATGGTCACCGGCGGCCACCTGCTGCTAGAGGACATCTCGGTTCGCGGGGCCGGCGGCACGGCGACGCTGCAGGTGACCGGCGGTGACCTGCAGCTCCGTCGCGCCAGGCTCTTCGCGGGGGACATCGCGCTGTTGTTGCAGGACGGTGACGTCGACGCCGCCAACAGCGTGATCATCGGCGCCAGCCAGCTCGTGAGCGCCTACCAGTCCCGCGTCTCGTTCCGCCACTGTGTGCTGGGCTACCCAGAGGACCTGGAGACCCTGGAGCCGCCGATGTCCCTCGCCGATACCCACCTGCGGGTGGAGAACTCGGTCTTCGTGTGGACCGCCCCCCACATAAACGCGATCTCCTGCAGCTTCCGGTGCACGGCCGACTTCTACGCGAGCATCGTGCCCGATCCCTCCTTCCTCCAGGTCGGCGGAGTGGTCACGAGCGCCGATCTCATCGACGAGGACCCGGGCTTCCTGCTCCGTCCCGACGAGGCAGAACGCCAAGGCCTCGGCGACTACCGGCTGGCCGGCTCGAGCCCAGCCATCGATGCCGGCAAGGGTGGGGTGGACCCGGACGGCTCGGTCGCCGACATCGGCGTCCACGGGGGCAGGTACGGGGACTGGCCCGACGTCGACGAGGACCGCGACGGCTACACGAACCTCGAGAACGACTGCGACGACACCGATCGCACGGTCGTCCCAGATCTGTGGACCGGGACCTGCCCGGCTCCCCAGGGCTGCACCGGCTGCGGCGGTGGCGCGACGCCGCGCTTGCTCGGGTTGCTCGCAGCCTTGTTGCTGACCCGGAGGAAGCCGTCGGGTTAGGCGCGGGCCATGCTCCGCGTCTTGATCGCCGACAGTCTCCCCGACTCCGCTCGCACCCACCTCCAGCAAGCAGGGATGGAGGTCGTCTTCGAGCCCTCCTTGAAGGACGACAAGCTGCTCGCCGCGCTGGAGTTGCACGACCCGGAGGTCCTCGTCGTGCGCTCGACCAAGGTCAGGGCCGAGCACTTCGGCGCCGCTCGAGCGCTTCAGCTCGTCGTGCGCGCTGGCGCCGGCTTCAACACCATCGACCTCGCCGCGGCCTCTGGACTCGGCGTCTACGTCAGCAACTGCCCGGGCATGAACGCCGTGGCGGTCGCCGAGCTGGCCTTCGCGCACATCCTCAACGCCGACAGGCGGATCGCCGACGCTGTGGCCGATCTGCGAGGCGGATCCTGGAAGAAGAAGACCTACGCGCGGGCCCGCGGGCTCAAGGGCCGCACCCTCGGCGTGATCGGCTTCGGCGGCATCGGCAGCGAGGTCGCGCGCCGGGGTCTCGCCTTCGAGATGGAGGTCCTGGCCTGGTCCCCCTTCCCAGAAGACAGGGAGAGGGCCGAGGCCATCGGCGTGCGCCACACACCAGAGGTGCTGGAGGTGGCGGCGCAGGCGGACGTGCTCACCGTCCACCTCGCCTTGAACCCGGCGACGCGAGGCTTCATCGGACCCGCCATCTTCGACGAGCTCGCCCCGGGGACCATCTTCGTCAACACCAGCCGAGGCGAGGTCGTCGACGAACCCGCGCTGGCAAAGGCCGTGCGCGACAAGCACATCAAGGCCGGCTTGGACGTCTACTGCGGAGAGCCCTCCAGCGACGGCCAGTGGACGTCGACCCTGACGGGCCTGGCGGGGGTCTACGGGACGCCTCACGTCGGCGCTTCGACCGAGCAGGCCCAGGAGGCGGTCGCGAACGAGGCGGTGAGGGTCATCCTCGACTGGCAGACCACCGGATCTGCCCCCAACTGCGTGAACCTGGCGACCAGGACCGCCGCTTCGCACCTGCTCGTCGTGCGTCACGAGGACCGCGTCGGGGTCCTCGCCCAGGTGCTCGACCTCCTGAGGGAGAACGACATCAACGTGCAGCAGATGGAGAACGTGATCTTCAGCGGCGGCGGCGCGGCCTGCGCGCGCATCCAGCTCGACCGGACCCCGCCGGCACGAGCGCTGGCGACCCTCCGGGAGGCGGAGCCGATCTTCGACGCCAAGATCGTGGAGCTGGCATGACTCGCAAGCACAACTTCTCCGCCGGCCCGGCGGTCCTTCCCGTCTCGGTGCTCGATGAGCTTCGGGCACAGATCCTCGACCTCCATGGCTCCGGAGTCGGGCTGATGGAGATCAGCCACCGCAGCCAGACCTTCGGTGACATCGTGGACAGCGCCATGGCGCGGATCCGGCGGGTCCTGTCCCTGCCCGACACCCACACGGTACTGCTCTTGCAGGGCGGCGCCAGCACACAGTTCCTGATGATCCCGGCCAACCTGCTCCAGGGTGGCCACGCGGACTACCTGAACACCGGGACGTGGTCGACCAAGGCCATCAAGGAGGCCCGGCGGTTCGGCTCCGTCTCCGTGCCCTTCGACGGCGCAGAGGTTGGCTACCGCGCCCTGCCGGCGTCATGGGAAGACAGCGACGACGTCGTCTACTCCCACTACACGAGCAACAACACGATCCACGGCACGCAGTTCCACCACGTGCCAGGGGTCTCGGGCATGCTCGCCTGCGACGCCTCCAGCGACATCGCGTCTCGGGCCATGGACGGTGGCCGCTTCGACGTGCTCTACGCCGGCGCGCAGAAGAACCTCGGGCCCTCCGGCGTGACGCTGGTCTGCCTGAGCGAGCGAGCCATGGCCGCCGCGAAGGACGCCGACGTGCCCACGATGCTCGACTACCGGGTGCACGCCGACAAGGGGAGCCTCTTCAACACCCCCAACACCCTCGGGATCTTTGTCCTCGAGCGCGTGCTCGCGTGGGTGGAGGAGCAGGGCCTGGATGCCCTCGCAGCCCGGAACGAGCGCAAGGCCAGCTCGCTCTACGAGCTCTTGGACGGCTCCGACTTCTGGCAGCCGCACGCGGAGACGTCCTGTCGAAGCATGATGAACGTGACCTGGCGGCTCCGAGACCCGGAGCTCGAAGCCCCGCTGCTCGCAGAGGCAGAAGAGATGGGTTTTTCCGGCATCAGGGGCCACCGCTCCGTCGGCGGTCTCCGCGCCAGCATCTACAACGCCTGCCCCGAGGACAGCGTCGCAGCGCTCGTGGCATTCCTCAAGGAGTTCGAACGCACCCATGGCTGATGAACAGGACATCGTCGTCCTCGAGGACGCCGAAGGAAACGTCGCGGAGTTCGCCGTCCTAGGCATCGTCGAGCTCGAGGAGGAGGGGGCCTTCGCCCTGTTGGCTCCCACCTGGCAGATGGACGCGCCGGAAGACGAGCCGCTGGAGATCTACGTCTTCCGCTACGACTACGACGAGGCCGACGAGAGCGAGGCCTTCCTCCCCCTCGACGACGAGGAGCTCGTCCGTCGCGTCGGCGAGCTCGCCCAGCAGATGATGGAGGCGGACGAAGACGACGGCGAAGACAGGGACGACGGCGAAGACAGGGACGAAGGCTGACTAGGGCAGCTTCTCGACGTACAGCGACTGGCTGGGAAAGGCGAAGCTGATCCCCTGCTCTTCGGCGAGGCGCAGGACGGCCAGGAGGATCTCGCTGCGCGCGTCACACTCCTCTGCCCAGCCCGGCACCGTGAGGTTGAACATCAGCAAGACGTCGAGGCTGGAGGCGCTGAAGTCCCGGAAGGTGGCCGTGCAGGAGTCCGGAACCGCGTGCTCGTGGGCCTCGACGATGGCGCGAACTCCCGCGATGAAGCCCTCGATCTTCGCCGGCGGCGTGTCGTAGGTCAGCCCCAGGACCGTCTTCACGCGGCGGTGAGTGCGGTGGCCGAGGTTGTCGATCTTGGCGTTGGCGACTTTGGAGTTCGGCACCGTGACCACCGAGCTCCCCAGCGTGCGGATGCGGGTGCTCCGGAAGCCGACCTCCTCCACAGTGCCCTCGACCCCGTCGATGACGACGAAGTCCCCGACCTGGAAGGGCCGGTCCGCGAAGATGGTCAGGCTGCCGAAGAGGTTGGACAGGGTGTCCTGGGCCCCCAGCGCAAGCGCAAGGCCGCCGATGCCGAGGCCGGCGATGAGCGACTTCACGTCGATGCCGAGGTTCGACAGGACAAAGACGACGCCGAGGCAGACCACCGCGACGCGGCCGAGCTTCGAGAGCAGGGGAACGGCCTGGTCGTCCATTCGCGATTCCGTCGCGTGGGCTCGCTTGATCCAGATGGCCGCGAAGACGTCGATCCAGCGAATGGCGATGATGACGACGCTGACGCTGACGAGCACGCGCGCGATGAACAGCAGCACCAGGCTCTGCTTGACGCCCAGCTGGAGCTCGGGAGCGCCGGCGAGGAGGACCAGCCCGAAGCACAGGGTGCGCATCGCGCCCCGGGTCTTCTCGAACACGGCAAGGTCGAGGGTCAGGCCCAGGCGCGTCACGAGCGCCAGCAGCCGACTGCGCAACAGCGCGTTCATCAGCAGCGATGCCAACCCCGCCGCGAGGAGGAGGCCGACGAACAGCAGCATCTGCCAGGCTTGTACGTTCCAGAGCCTGGCTGTCGTGAAGCTCGGCGGGAGCACGTCCTGGAGCCAGCTGGCGACCCCGTGGAAGGTCTCGGCGTGGAGCTCGTCCGTGGCGAGCACCGTGTCTCGGGACCACAGCCAGCGCCCGTCGTCCTGGAGCTCCAGGTAGACGATGGGGAGCTCCTCGACGACCACGACCTGGTCGCCCTCGTCGGGCCTCCACGCGGGATCGTCGGAGAACTCGGCCAGGGAGATCCAGTGTCCGCGCGCGTCCAGGACCAGCTTCAGCTGGACCGCGACCTGGGGCCCCTCCCCTGCCATCTCCGGAGGCAGGTCGAGGCACTGTGCCGCTTGCTTCGGATGGTAGTTCTCCGGCTGGAGCAGCGCGAGCAGCGTGTCGGCCGCGTCGCGGGGGTTGTCACAGTTTGGGAGGTCGCCAGCGAAGGCAGCGGAAAACCACGACAGCAGCAGGAAGAACATCCGCGCCCCTAACCGTGTTTGGACTTGACAGTCACCGGGGTGGAGGTAGAGCGTCATGTGGAGAGCGGGACGCCCTTGGAGATTGCATGACGCAGAAAACCGCCCAGCAGGAAGCCTGGTGGGCTGACTTCGTCTCCGAGTTCGGCAAGACGCCACTGCGCGAGCTGGCGCGACGCTTCGAGACCAACCCGAGGCGCCTGCGCCGGGCCGCGCAGCGCAGCGGGCTGAGCGACGAGCCGGACGCGATACGCGACAACGCCGCGCTCCTTGGAATGACGCCGGATGCCTCTGTGGCCACCAAGCTGGGTGTGACGGCAGAAGAGGTCAAGGGAGCCCGCGCCCGGCGCGGCATCGCGGCGTACAACAAGGCAGCGCCGCCTCCGAAGACCCAGCCCCCCGCGCCCAAGCGGGCCGCGCCCAAGCGGGCCGCGCCCAAGCGGGCCGCGCCCAAGCGGGCGACGACCAGGTCTGAACCCACGCGCAGCCAGGACGCCGAACCGGATGTCGTGGTCAAGCGAGGCGCCAGCCTCTCGCGCCGGTCCGAGTCCTCGATGCCAGGCCAGAACCGTCTCGGGCGACTCGGACGCATCGCCCCCATCGAGCCCGAGGTGACGCGCCGCCCCCCCCGGCGCCGGCGGATCGTCAAGAAGGACTGAGCGACATCACTCGAGGCGGTGAACGAGCACGCCGCCGGCAAGCTTGGGCTCGAACCAGGTCGACTTCGGCGGCATCACCCGGTCCGCGTCCGCGACGGCGAAGAGCTGGTCGAGACCCGTGGGCACCATGTGGAAGGCGACGGCGGCGCGGCGCTCGTCGACTGCGTCCTGGAGGTAGCCGGGACCCCGGATGCCCCCCACGAAGCTCACGCGCGTGTCGCGCCGGGGGTCCTCGATGCCGAGCAGCGGGGACAGGATTCGGTCCTGGAGCACCGCGACGTCGAGGCAAGCGACAGGGTCGGACTCGTCGAGCACCCGGGGCTCGAGCAGGTACCAGCGGCCCTCGAGGTACATGGTGAAGGTGCCGCGCTCCGTCGGAACGGCGTCGAGGGCCACTGTCACCTCGAAGTCCCCGTCCAGGGTCTTCAACAAGGCGCTCGGAGTGAAGCCTCCGAGGTCTCGGACCATCCGGTTGTAGGCCATGCAGTTGAGGCTGTCGTCGGGGAAGATGCCGCAGAGGAACCAGGCGGATCCTCGCTGGCCATCGAGCCGGGCAGCCACCCGCGAGGCGGCGGCGGAGCGGTGGTGTCCATCGGCGATGTAGAGGACATCGACCTCGTCGAAGAGGCGCTGGAGGCGCTCGACGCTGAGGCGGTCCGAGATGCGGGTCAGGCCGTGCTCGACTCCATCCTCGCTGGTCAAGGTGAACAGGATCTCCCCGCTGGCCTGGGCGACCGCCTCCCGGATGTCATGTCGTTGGCGGTAGGCGAGGAACACCAGGCCCGTCTGCGCGCCGGTGCCGAGGATGTGATCGACCCGATCCTGCTCCTTGTCCGGCCGAGTGTGCTCGTGCTTCTTGATGAGACCCCGGTCGTACTCCTCCGTAGAACAGAGGGCCATCAGCGCCGTCTGCCGATGATCGCCCATCTTCTGGAAGTACAGGTAGAAGCTCGGCTCTTCATCCTGGACCAGAGAGCCCTCGGCCAGGAGCGTCTCCAGAGCGATCCTCCCGGCAGCGTAGGCCTCGCGGGAGTGGGCGTCGACGCCATCGGGGAGGTTGACCTCCGGGCGCGTCACCTGGAGGAAGGTCTTGGGGTTTTCGGAGTGGATCGCTCGGGCCTCGGCCTCTGAGAGCACGTCGTACGGGGGGGCCACGACGCGCCCCGCGACCTCGGGATCGGGGCGCACACCACGGAAGGGTCGGATCGTTGCCATGACCCGCGTGATAACGCGAGACATTGGCCTGACCCGAGCCTCCCGTTAGGCTTCCAGAGCCATGGCATTCGACTGGATCTCCAACCTGTTCTCAGGCGGGTCGGCGAAAGGGCTCTCCGGCCCGGACTCCGAGCCCCTGGATGCGTCCGACTACTACGCATCTCGACTCCGCAAGCACAAGTCGCAGGGCGACCTCGTCGATGATCCCTACCTGCTCTGGTCGGACGGGCTGAGGGCCCACCTGAGCGCGCGCGCCGAGGATGGCTCCACCGACTTCACGGACGTGGTCCTGATCATCAACGAAGAGGACTGGAGTCGCACCTTCCAGCGGGTGTCGGAGCCCTGGACCGACACCGCCGCCAGGCTGCTCGGCCAGGAGTTCGACTCCTTCTGCCAGGCGGGTGGACTCGAGCTGCCCTACGCGAGCCGCGCCTCGCGCTTCCGCATCGTCCAGGACGGCGGCGCAAAAATGGAGGGCGAGGACTACGCGCTCGAGGCGGGCGAGTTCATCACGGGGCTCTTGCCCAACATCTACGCGGGCGCCTCCCCGGCCAGCCGCCCCGTCATCGCCGTGCACCTCAACCTGCCCGACGTCTGGGACGGCTACCGCGAGGTCGGCCGACTCCACTCGGACCAGGTGAGCTTCACCCTCGGCAACCACTGGCTCGACAACTTCAGCCACTTCACGCTGCAAGAGCCTGCCCTCTACCGGCTGCAGCAGCACCTCGACGGGAACTTCGTCCACATCATCGATCCCGACCTGCAGGAGCGGTACAGCGTCGTCAGCAACGACGGCACCGGCGCCAACGTCCTCAGCATCATCGACGCCGACGGCGAGGCGGTCGCGCACCTCGTGCTGGCCCTGCTCGACTCGATGGTCCCGGACGCCCCGGACATGCCAGCGTCAGAGCCCGACGTCGACGTCGCGGCGTCTCCGGCAATAGACATGCCCCAGCCGCCGGTGGGGCTGATCGAGCCGATCTCGACCTTGGGCCACGGCTCCAAGACGATCGTCCCGGAGAGCGTGCAGGAGCGCATCTTCTCCCTCCGCGAGCGAGGCGCCCTGCTCCAGAAGGTCCACTTCCGCAAGTTCATGCAGGGCTACGACGTCTACGTGGGGCCGAACGGCTCCCTGAGCACGGCGCTGATGGACCGCGCGGCCACCTTCCAGATCCGAAAGGACACGGTCTCCCTGCTGGTCCACAAGCCCGACGTCCTCGTCAACGGAAGAGCCGCGAAGCTGGAGCAGCCGACCCCGCTCTATGGCTCCACGACCATCAAGGTGGGCGCCCACGAGCTCGTCTACAACGACCTCTCGGATCACCGCCCGGAGCATGGCTGGCCCTACCTGGGCGAGATCCTGCGCCCGGCCAGCAGCACTCACATGGTCTTTGGCGGCGTCTACAAGGTCGGTCGCGACCGGCGCTGCAAGGTGCAGCTGCCCGACGAGCCCCAGAACGACAACATCGCCTGGCTGCCCGACCTCGCCCACGGCGCGACGATCCGCGCCCGCTCAGGGGAGATCCCGAAGAGCCGCTTCTACACGGACTCGATCATGGTCGCCTCGGAGCACGCCGAGATCGACCTCACCGCCGACCCGAAGGTCACGTCCATCGCTCGCCACTGCTACAGCTACGTCCGGCGCGGGCGCGAGATCATCGCCCTGGTTCCCAGCAAGCAGCAGGGCCTGCGCAACACGACGCTGCAGTCCGGGGACGACCTGATGATCGGCAACTGCCTGTTCGAGGTGGGCTACGCGCCAGAGGATGGCGGATCCGTTGCCCCGGAGGCCCCACCGCCTCCCCCGCCGCCGAAGCTCACCCCGGAGTCCCTCGCCAAGGCCGTCAGCGAGCCAGACGTGGAGCTCGTCGAGGACCCGCCCCCGGACCAGCCGAACCTCATCGACAAGATCCTCAGCCGCCCCGCGGCCGACCGGCCGGCCCGAGGATCGCTCGACGATCTCCTCAAGAGCCGCATCAGCGAGGACGACTCGCGCAGCTCGGGGCTCGACGCGCTGCTCAACGAGCGAGGGGTCGACAAGAGCGGCATCTCCTCGAACTTCGACGCCCTCCTCGGAGATCGCGCCTCCGACGTCCCTGTCGCCGGCGGGCTCGGCGAGACGGGCAAGGCGCCCCCGGTCCCGGATCTGGGGAAGCCCGCGAGCTTCGACTCGCTCATCGGAGACACCGCGCCGCCGCAGGTCCTCCAGATCGAGAACGAAGACCCGGTCGGCGACCTCCCAGAGGACAGCACCGACCTGCCGAGCATCCTCCCGCGCATCGACCAGATCGAGGCCGAAGACCAGCTCGACGAGTCCGGCGAACACTTCGGGCTCCCCTCCCCGGAGAGCCCCCGTCGGGGCGGCCAGGATGAGTTCGACGTCGCGGACGAAGGCACCGGAGGCCTCGAACGGGTGGTGCCGATCAAGACCTACCCCCAGAAGCAGCTGCCTCCCGACAAGAGCGAGGAGAAGGCGCCGCTGCCCTCGGCGAAGAGCGTCCCGCTTGGGGCCGGCGGCGAGATCGTCGCCATCGACGACGAAGACGGCGGCGTCGAGCTTGCCCGTCCAGCGCGGCTCGTGCACATCGGCTGGACGCTGTCAGGAGAGGCGATCCTGGGCAACTACCAGGGATGCACGGGCGTGATCCCGGAGACTCGCTACGAGGACGACCAGAAGTTCGCGAGGGCGGAGTACGTCCGCTTGAAGGTGCGCGGCCGCCGGGCGAAGGCAGAGGTGCTCAACGAGACCGAAGCGCGGCTCAACAAGGGCGATACGTCAGTGTCGACCGTCAAGGACCTCGCCGGCGTGCGCATCGAGATCATCCGCCGTGACGAGGAAGGTGACGAGGACTTCAGCGTCTTCCTCGACCTGGACGCCAGCGTGAAGCTGCCTGATCCACGCGCCAGGCTCCTGGCTGTCGACCACAGCGACGACATCGTCGCCGCGCTCTTCGTACGCGGACTCCCCCTGCGCGCCGACCGCCGCATCGCCCTCGGCCCGATCCGGGTGGTGGCCCACTTCGACGGCTCCAACCTCAGGCTCCAGGACTACATCGACACCTACCGGAAGAGCGACGGCTACGAGCCCTTCTTCCTGAAGAGCGGCGACGACCGCTTCCGCACCGCCCCAGAGGACGGCGGCACCATCTCTTTGTCCCCGGGCGACCTGCTCATCGCAGGGAGCGCGGTCTACCGCTTCGAGATGGCCTAGGAGCACCAATCAGGTTCTCTAGCCCGCAGCCTCCATCCACGCCGGGGGCCGGGCGATGTCTCGACCACGGCGCCAGTCGGCGAGGACACGGTCGCGGAGCAGCGCGGCGAAGGGATCGAGGACGCGGAGATCATCGAGGTCGACGTGCAGGTCACGGATGCCCTGGAACACGGCGACGTCAGCGCCTGCGTGACCGGGAAGGATGCCGCCGAGCACCATGCCGTGGCCCTTCCAGGCCAGCGTAGCCGCTGCCGTGAAGGGGGTCTCCAGCGGGGAATGCACGGTGACGTGGCGTATGTGTCCGCCCATCAGCCAGCGGAAGCGCTCCAGGACCCGCTCTTCGAGGTCGGGACCCGCCCGCACGACGTGGATTCGTCCAATCTGGCGACTGGGATCGAAGTGGACGCGCACGTCGGTCGCCGCGGCGAGGCGGTGGGAGCCGCAGTCCTCGACGAACAGGCGCTTCTCGGCGAGGTTCTCGTAGAGGGCGTCGTAGACGTCCCGATCCTGGCGCGGCAGGTAGACCTTCTGCTCGGGGCTGTCCGCGAGCGCGAGGTATGCGGTGAGGATCGACAGTGGGCGGCCTTGCCCAGCCCTGGGGATCGCGCCGAGCGACAGCGCGGTGGGCACGGCGCCCATCGCTCGGGCGAGGCGCTGGACCTCCACCTCGTCGGTCCGACAGCGGAACAGGAGCCCGCAGATGTCCCTGGTCCCAGCCCAGCCATAGAGCGCGGTCGTAAGGCGCTGGCGAACGCCGCTGCCCTTCACGTCCGGATGGATGATGTCGAGCCCGACGACGCGGTTGTTCCTCTCGATGGGCGTGTCCGCCTCGTCGAAGTGCGGAGCGATTGCCGCGAGGTGACCCACGCAGCGCGGGCCGACCATGGCGACGAAGCTGCGCACGTGGCCGCCGCGGTTTCGCGCGAGGATCTCCTCGGGTCGGTACAGCCAGCCCCTGTGATGAGTCAGCCCCTGGGTCTCGTAGACCAGCCGGGCAAGCGCCCTGGCCTGATCTTCCGACTCCAGGAGCACAACGCGCACGTTCAGCATCGCTCCTCCAGGCCCTTGCGGGCTCGCCCCCAGAAACGGATCGGCGGGGGCGCGCCATTAGGGCCCGCTCAGAGCCGGATTAGCTCCACCCTGCGGCCCACGGAGACCTCCAGCCGCTGCACGCCGGCGTGGAAGTCGCCGTCCACCATGAAGCCCAGCGGCTCCTCCGCTTCGATCTCCAGCCGGTGGCCCAGTCCCCCGACGATGTCCGGGTGCTTCATCGGCTGGCCCCGGTACATGTTCCAGAGCTCACCGGTGAGCGAAAACGGCGAGCACCCGATGCCGACGGCGTGGAGGTAGCCCGGGTGATCCGGCGCGAGGTGGAAGGGGCGGAAGCCGAGCCCGATGTCGTCGACCGTCGCCGCCGCGATGGTGAGATAGGGCAGCTCGGGCAACTCCTTGCCGTCGAGGCGGACCCGCGCACGGACCGGCGCCGCGACCTTCCGGACCAGGCGGCCCTGCACAACCGCAGAGGCGACGGTGCGGGCGAGCAGCCAGGCAGCCCTCGCAGGGGTGGGGTCGGGATCCTCGTAGTAGATCTCCAGCCAGTTGGCGATCAGCCCGTTTCCGAAGATGAACCCTGCGTATTCGTTCACGCGCAGCAGGCTCCGCGTCACGATCCTCAGGGGCATCTCGCGGTGATACAGACTGGTCAGGCGCCCGAGGAGCTCCTGGGGGGTGCCGCGAATCCCCAGCCCTGAAGCCACCGTGTTCATGGTCCCGCCGCGCAACAGCGCGATGCGTGGGAGCGGTCGCTGTCCATAGGCCTTCACCAGGGCCGTCAGCACGGCGTGGTTCGTGCCGTCTCCGCCGTTGATGGCGACGATCTCGATGCCATGATCCCGGAAGTGCTCGGCGACGCCGTCGAGGGCGTCGAGGTCCGAGGGCGCCGCGAGCGTGCCCTTCTCGCCGAGCACGTAGGCCAGTCGCTCCGCCAGCTCCGGATTGCGCCGGTTGTGCCGCGACCGGGGGTTCGAGATGACGCCGATGCCCATCGGCCCGATGCTACCGTCGAGCCCGATGCGGGTCCTCGTCACCACGGATCGCCAGGACGGCGGAGGCTCCCTCGACGAGGCTCGCCGACCTTCGGGTTTGGCAACGCTTCGCCCCGTCGACGGAGCTCGCGTGCGCCCGCGACAGCCCAGGGCATGGGTGAAGGAGGCCGTCATAGACGCGGTGCGCCAGGCCGGGGGCGTGCCCCTGCTGTTGCCCCCCGGCGAGACCGACCTGAAGGCCGCCTTGGAGGGCATCCACGCCGTCGTCATCACCGGCGGCGACTTCGACATCCACCCGCGCCACTACGGAGCCGAACCCCACCCGAAGCTCGGGAACACCGACGACAAGCGCACCGCGACGGAGCTCGCCCTGGCGACCCTGGCGCTGAACGACGACATCCGGGTCCTCGGCATCTGCGGAGGCATGCAGATCCTGGCGGTGGCCGCCGGCGGCACGCTCGTCCAGGACATCGATGCAGAGGTCCCCGGCGCAGCCGAGCACCAGCAACCAACCGACCCCTCGGAGGGCTGGCATCGCCTCGTGGTCCAGCCCGGCATGCTCAGGCGCCTGATCGGTCCCACTCCAGTGGTGAACTCGACCCACCACCAGGCCGTCGACCATCCCGGCAGGCTCCGCGTCGCCGCGCTGGCCGAAGACGGGATCGTCGAGGCGGTCGAGGCCCCCGACCACCGCTTCTGTCTCGGGGTCCAGTGGCACCCGGAGTTCCTCGGTACACAGGAGAGGCTCTTCAGGGCGTTGCTGAGTTAGGGCCAGGACCCTGGAGGTCCCATGATCCTGTTGCTGCTGTCCGCTTGCCCCAAGCCCCAGCCCGCCGACGAGGTCCTCGCCCTGACGGCCCCCGCTTCGATCTACCCGGAGACGATGAAAGGCGACGTGGTCGACGACTACCACGGCACCCCAGTGCCGGATCCCTACCGCTGGCTCGAGGACAGCGAAGCCGAGGACGTCCGCGCCTGGATCGACGCGGAGAACAGACTCACAAAGGCCTACCTCGGCCAGATCGACGAGCGGGAGCGCATTCGAGCACGGATGACCGAGCTCTGGGACTACGAGCGGTACTCGATCCCCTACGAGGAAGGAGGGAGGTACTTCTGGAGCCACAACGACGGCCTCCAGAACCAGTCCGTTGTCTACGTCGCCGACTCGCCCGAGGCCGAGGGCCGCGTGCTGCTGGACCCCAACACCCTCTCAGAGGACGGAACCGTAGCGCTCTCGGGCACCTGGGTGAGCGAGGACGGCAGGTACCTCGCCTACGGCGTCTCCGACGCGGGCAGCGACTGGAAGACCATCCAGGTCATGGAGATCGAGACCGGGGACGTCCTCGACGACAAGATCGAGTGGGTCAAGTTCTCTGGCGCGTCCTGGACCCACGACGGCAAGGGCTTCTTCTACAGCCGCTTCGACGAGCCGACCGACGAGGGCCTGGAGTCGATCAACTACTACCAGAAACTGTTCTACCACCGCATCGGAACGGACCAGTCAGAGGACGAGCTCGTCTTCCACAACCCCGACGAGAAGCGCTGGGGCTTCTATGCGGGAATCACCGAGGACGGGCGCTACGCGGTGATCTACAACTGGGAAGGGACCGACCGGAACAACCGCATCTTCTACAAGGACCTCGCCAAGGGCGGCGAGGTGGTCCCATTCCTGATGGACTTCGACGCCAGCTACGCTGTCATCGGGAACGACGGCACCCGCTGGTACATCGAGACGGACAAGGACGCCCCGAAGAAGATGGTGGTGGCGTACGACCTCGAGCGACCCGCCAAGAAGCCCGAGATCCTCATCCCCGAGAGCGAGGATCCGCTGCGTGGTTGCAGCATGCTCAACGAGCAGTTCGTCTGCAGCTACCTCCACGACGTGAAGACACAGGTCAAGGTCTTCGACCTGAAGGGCAAGCCGGTGCGCGACGTGGAGTTGCCCGGCATCGGCTCCGCCTGGGGCTTCGGCGGGGACCGCGAAGACACCGAGACGTTCTACAGCTTCACATCGTTCACCACACCCGGCACGATCTATCGCTACGACATGAAGTCCGGAGAGAGCACGCTGTTTCGCGCCCCCGACGTCTCGATGCCAGAGGGCGAGTACGTGACGACGCAGGTCTTCTACCCGTCAAAGGACGGAACGAAGATCCCGATGTTCATCACGCACAGAACCGGCGTGGAACTCGACGGAGAAAACCCCGCCTTTCTCTCCGGCTATGGCGGCTTCGACATCTCGATCACGCCCTACTACTCCACCGTCAACCGGGTCTGGCTCGAGATGGGTGGCGTGCTGGCCATCGCGAACCTCCGCGGCGGCGGCGAGTACGGTGCGGACTGGCACGACGCCGGGCGCCTGAAGAACAAGCAGAACGTCTTCGACGACTTCCACGCCGCGGCGGAGTACCTCATCGCAGAGGGCTACACGACCACGGACCACCTCGGCATCGGCGGACGCAGCAACGGCGGACTCCTGGTCGGGGCCGCCATCACACAGCGTCCGGATCTGTACGGCGCGGCGCTCCCCGGTGTCGGCGTGCTCGACATGCTGCGTTTCCACGAGTTCACGATCGGACACGCCTGGACGTCCGACTACGGCGACCCGGACGATCCCGAGATGTTCCCGGTCCTCTTTGCATACAGTCCCTATCACAACGTAGAGGACGGGAAGGAGTACCCACCGACCCTGATCACGACCGGCGACCACGACGACCGCGTGGTGCCAGGGCACAGCTTCAAGTTCGCGGCCCGCATGCAGGAGGCCCAGGCCGGCGGTGACCCGGTGCTGATCCGGATCGAGACCCGGGCTGGTCACGGCGCTGGAAAGCCCACCGAGCTGCAGATCGCGGAGTGGACCGACCAGTGGGCCTTCCTAGTCAAGAACCTGGGGGTCATACTGCCAGAGGAGTTCTGATGAACCGCCGCCGCCTCCTGCAAGGACTCAGCGCGCTTCCCATCGTGGGATGCGGCAGCGGGGTCGACACCGGCGCCGACCCCAGTCCCTTCGACAGCGGCTCGCTTCCCGGCACGCCGCAGGAAGCGGGCTTCCGCATGCCAGCCGAGTGGGAGGCGCACGACAGCTGCATCATGGCCTTCCCCACCGGGTCGAGCTGGCTCAAGGGCCGCGAGCTCGACAGCGCCCGCACCGAGTGGGCAGACACGGCCAACGCCGTAGCCGAGTTCGAGCCCGTCACCATGGTGGTGAACCCAGGGGACGACTCGACGGCGCAGGCGCTGCTCGACTCGCAGATCGAGCGCATCGAGATCGACATCGACGACGCCTGGACCCGGGACACGGCGCCGCTGGTCCTCGTCGACGACCAGGGCAACCGAAGCTGCGCAGCCTTCGGCTTCAACGGCTGGGGAGAGAAGCAGGACTACGAAAAAGACGCGGCGCTCAAGCACCACCTGGCCGAGCACCTGGGCCTGGAGTCCTGGGTCATCGACGCCATCCTCGAGGGGGGCGCCATCACCGTGGACGGCCTCGGAAACTGCATCACCACCGAGCAGTGTCTCCTGGAGGAGAGCCGCGGCCTCCATGACAAGGGAGCCTGGGAGCAGCTCCAGTTCGAGAACCTGGCGGTCGACAAGACGATCTGGCTACCTTCGGGGATCGTGCCGGATCCGATCACGGACGGACACGTCGACGGCATCTGTGTCTTCGTCGAACCAGGAACCGTGATGGTCAGCATGACGGACTACGAACCCGACCCGAACTACACGATCTGCCAGGACGCCATCGCGCAGCTGAAGGCGGAGGGGTTGGAGGTCATCGAGCTGTTGATGGGCATGAAGGTGCTTCACATCAACTTCTACATCTGCAACGGCGGCGTGGTCGTGCCCATCGCCGGCTCGGACCGCGAGGACGACCAGGCGCTCTCCCAGATTCGCAACTTCTTCAGCGACCGCACCGTGAGGACCGTCGAGGCGATCACGATCAACGGTCTCGGCGGGGGCATCCACTGCATCACCCAGCAGGTGCCGTCGGCGTAGTATCCGGCATGCCTTGGCTCTACACGCTGCTCGGAGCGCTCCTGGCCCTCGGCCTGTCGATCGTGCCGCTGGCTGGTCTGGATACAGACCTGGAGTTCATGCCGAGCATCGTCGACCAGCTGCAGGTGGGCGGCCTGCTGTCGGCCATCTGGCCGTGGTTCTTCTGCGGGCGCGCCGCCGCTCGCCTGCTCGGATGGAGGAGGTCGGCGCTGGCGGGCACCTTGCTCGCCAGCGCGCTCGCGACCGTGGGGCTCGGGAGCATCCTCATGGACGTGATGCTCCCGAGGCACGTGATGCTGCTCGCGAGCTCCGGCGCAGCGAGCTCCGCGCTGCTCTGGTGGGTCTGTGATCGCCTCCGCGAACGAGGTGCCCTCGGCGGCACGATGACCGTCATGGGCGGGGTGCTGCTCCTGGATCTCCCGAGGCTGGCGATGGGCCACGGGGCATCGCTGGCCACCGACCCGAGCATCCTGCTCTTCGTTCTCGGAGCCGCGGCGCTGCTGAGCCCCGCGGCCCTCGGCGTAGCGCTCTGGAGGCGACTGCCCGAGCGGCCCCCGCCGTGGCTCCCGGTCAAGCACCCCCTGGAGCTCATGCTGTTGCCGCTGGCAGTCGGCGAGCTGGTCTCGGGTCTGCGGGCGCCCGGTCTTCCCTACGTCCTGGACAGCCTGGCCATGCTCGGGGCGGTCGCCCTGGTCCTCTGGCTCACCCGCGCCAGGACCCAGGGCCCACCAATGCTGGCCGGAGCCGGCGTCGTCGAAGGACTCGTCGTGCTCGGGTCCCTCTGCTGGGGAATCCACGCCACCAGCGACATCCTCGGCGCGCGCTACGTAGAAGGGCCCGTCGACGGCAGCCACTCGGTCCGGGTCCTCTGCACGGCGCCGGGGGCCGACCTCGCCGAGATCGAGCGCATGCGGGCCCGCATGGACGAGCTGCGCATCGAGGGCAACGTGCAGCTCCTCGACGGTCTCGTCCAGCTCGAGCTGCTCGATGTCGCCGAGCCGACGGAGCTGATGGACACGCTGACCGCGCCGAGCCGCTTCGAGATCCGTCCGGAGAACGTGGGGGATCCGGTGCTCTCGGTCGCCCAGTGCCCTGGCTGCGAGGTGATCGACCTGGGCGAGGTCGTGCTCACAAACAGCCACATCGCCAAGGCGACGATGAACATAGGCTACGCCGGTGCGCCGGGGGTGGCCCTGGAGTTCACCCCCGACGGAGAGGCCACCTTCGCCGCCCTGACGACCCAGACCGTGGGCTCTCGCATAGCGCTGATGGTGGACGGCCAGGTGCTGTCGGCCCCCTACGTGATGGAGCCCATCACCGGCGGCAAGGCCTGGCTCACCCTCGACGGGGCCTCTGTCGAGGACGCCCAGGTCATCGCGACGCTCCTGTCCCTGGAGCCACTGGAGGCGACCTGGATCGCCCGGGACTTCCAGGAGATCACTCCCTGATCCGCCCCGCCGTGCAGGTGGCCTCCGTCGCCTTGCAGATGGCGAAGGCCTGGGCACAGCGGACGATGACCTCTTCGCCGTCGCGGATGCGGACGAGTCCGGCGAGCTCGGGCTCGCCCTCGACCCACTCGGCCCAGATCTTGTAGGTGCCCACGTCGACGGGGCCGGCGCCAAAGGCCTTGTCGCCCTCGCCCACGAGCACGGCCTTGAGCGCGTCACCCTCGAAACGCACCAGGCTGTCGCCGGTGGGGCAGACCTGGTTTCCCTCCCAGGTGGCGCCGGGAGTGCGGACGGGCAGACAGAGGGCGAAGGCGTCGTCGCAACGCAGGGTGACGATCTCGTCGGCGACCAGCGTGACGCGGCCAGCGACGAAGGGTGGACCCTCCGCCCAGGTCGTCAGCACGAGGTAGCGGCCCGCGGGCACCTCTCCAGGGGGAGTGAAGGTGCCCTCTGCGCCGAGGAGCTCGACCTTGCGTACGTTGCCCTCGACGAGGACGGTGGCGGGCTCCTGTGCGAGAGCCATGGCGAGTGTCAGAAGCATGCGCTGATCGTCTCCTCGTAGTCGTCGCCCTGGGCATGGGGGTAGCCCTGGCACTCCTCTGTGAGGATGGGGCAGTCGTCGCTCTCGCCGCCCGAGTCGAAGGTGCAGAGCTCGTGGCACTGCCGGTCACCGACCGGGGCCTCGCACACCAGCCGTCCCTTCTTCGTGACGCAGGTCCAGGAGTGCCAGCAGAAACCGGAGGAGCAGTCCTCGTCGTAGCAGCAGGTGGCGGTCCCCTCCTCACGACAGAGAACACCCGGATCGATGTCGTCGTCGCCGGTGCAGGCGAGCGAGAGGACCAGGGCGATCACTCGATGTCCTCTACGTTCCAGGTGCCAGAGGGGCCGTGCTCCGGGACGAGCACCATGTGGCGGGATGTGCGGGGGGCGATGCAGGCCCCGCCACTCCAGGAAAACGGCGGGAGGAGACAGCGGGCGATGCCGCCCCGAAAGGGGTGCAACACGTAGCGCCAGATGCGCACGTCAGTGCCCACCGACGTGACGACGGTGCGGTGCCCGGGGAGGCTGAGGCGCAGCCGATACCGCCGCGCGCCGTTGCCGACGTGCGGGGTCCACACGGTCGTGAACTCGAGTGGAGTGACGCCCTTCTTCTTGCCGCGGAAGAAGACGGCCGCCCCTGGAGGCTCGGAGGTGACCTTCACCTTGTGGGCGCACCCGAAGAGCGACAGCGACAACAGCAGCGCCAGCATGGCAGCGATGGTAGCCGGCGGCATAGAGTGCTGCCATGTGGTGGCTACTCGCAGCGCTCTCTGGAAACGCCGAAGCAGGCAAGGCCGGTCGCGAGGCCCGCAGGGAGGTGCGCGTCGTCCGCCGCCACACGACCACCCTGACGACCTACACCGACGAGTACTGGCGCGCCCTGCGATGGAGCGACTTCTCGCGGGCCGGCGGCCACATGGCGGACCCCGAGCACCGCGCTCGATGGGTCGTCGCCGAGACCGAAGCGCCAGAGGTGCGGATCCAGTCCGCGGAGATCCTCACCATCACCATCGGGCCAGAGCTCACAGAGGGCGAGCACCTCCGCGAAGCCCACGTGCTCGTGCAGATCGAGGGCTACGCGCCGAAGAGCCAGATGCTGGAGAAGGACACTCGCGACCAGGTCTGGGTGCTCACGGCCACTGGCTGGTTCGTAGAGCCAGGCCAGGAGTACGGGGTCTCAACGAGGGAAAGGTAGGCGCGGATCCCTTGGGCCCTCAACGGGCTGCACCTCGACACCGTGGTCCCGCAGGTAGCTGACCCCGTTGTCGCCAGCGTAGCCACCCTCGACGACCAGCACGCGCCGGATGGCGGCGTGGTGGATGAGCTTCGCGCAGAGGACACAGGGCTCGCCCGTCACGATGAGCCAGGCGCCACGAGTCGGGACGCCGTTGGCGGCGGCGTTGCAGATGACGTTCATCTCCGCGTGGTGGCAGCCGACCTCCATGCGCGTCCCAGAGGTCACACCCTGGCTGTCCCGCAGGCAGACCTCGCCACCGCACAGGGCCCCACCGCCGCGGGGCCCACCGTTGTAGCCATCCATCAGGATGACGTTCCGATCCGGGTCGAGCAGCAGCGCCCCGAACTTTCGCCTGGGACAGTTCGAGGCCTTGGCCAGCGCCAGACACTGCTCGATCCGGATGCGGATGTGCTTTTCGTTCATGCCCTCCGGGCGTAGCGCCTCCGGACCGCCGCGGCCAGCAGCGCGAAGCCCATCAGCGGCGTCAGGCCGAGAGCAGCGCAACCGGTTCCGGTAGCTGACTCCTCAGAGGTCTCGATGTCGCCAGAGCGGCCCTGGATCTCCGTCGCGCAGGAGCCTGGCTCCTCGGCCCAGCCCTCTCCGCAGATCGGCCAGTTCGACTCCATGTCGCGGGAGTGCACGATGTAGCGCTGCTGGACGTTGTCCGTGATGCCAGAGGCGTAGAGCGACAGGTCCTGATCGATGGCGTCCGGTGTGTACCGCAGGTGGAGACGCGTGAAGTAGGCATCGAGCGCCCCTCCCGTGAAGCCGACACCCTGCACCATGTCGTCGGAGAGCCCCGTGACGACGTCGTCGGGACAGGGGTCGCACTTGCCGGCGCCCCAGCCGAACTCGACCGTCCAGGTCGCGCCCGTGGGGAACTCGTCGCCGTACCAGGTGCCAAAGGCCTCGCCCGTGGCGTCGACCAGGCACTCGTCTTCGATCGTGGCCTCGTCGTAGTTGCTGACGTGGACCTGGCCGTCGATGTAGTTCGTCAGGAAGAACAGGAGCAGGTCCTGCTCACCCTCCGAGCTGGCCGTGCCGAGCCGGATCGGCAAGCTGAAGGCCTGGCTCTCGTAGGTGATCTGCAGGGCGGACAGCCAGGTCTCCTCGGACTCCGCGGGGACGCCGGTGTCGGCCTCCTCGTCGACATCGGTCGTGACCTGCAGCGCGAGGAACCACGAGTCCTCCTCGACGTAGTCCGCGAGCACCGAGTCCAGGCCCTGGTCGACGACGAAGCCGTTGCGGTCGAGCCACCAGTCCAGGCCCTCTTCGGACTCCGCGCGCAGGATGGTCGCGTCGTACTCGCCGACGGTGAAGACCTCCTTGACGTAGACATCGGCGGAGTCCATGCCGAACTGGGTCCCGGTGAGGGTCCGCTGGCTCTCGTAGCTGACGTCATCAGAGGTGTAGGTGGTGCCGCCGCAGCCCGAGGACGTGGAGCTGGAGGTCGTCGGGGTGGCGACCAGGCCCGTGTCGTAGAGGTTCTCGCAGGTGTACTCCACGAGGCGAGGAGCCGAGTAGCGGTCTAGATCCGCGAGGATCGCGGCGTCCACCACCGTCACGTCGTCCGCTGAGATGGACTCCGGGACGGGGATGAGGAGCCCGAAGTCCGTGTCCGCGCCCTGGACGTCGTTCAAGAGCGTCAGCACCGTTCGGTCACCCTGGCGCACAATGGCCATCCGGCTGGCGCCGTTGCTGAGGTCCGAGTCCGCTCCCCCTACGTATGCTCCACAGAATGCGTGGGCCTGACCCACGAAGAGGGTGATGAGCATGTCTCCTCCCAATCCTGCCCTGACCAGAAGGGAAAACCAGTGTAGGCAGGGCGTGCTAGGGTCCGCACATGGCCCTGGAAGCCTGGATTCGAGCCCTCGTCTCCCCGAGCGAAGAGACGGTGGCGGAGGCCTGCGCAGAGGGCGTCAGGGTCTACCGCTACAGGGTCTTCGAGGACCGGGGCGAGCTCGCCGAGACCTTCACGGGCCGGAGCGAGCTGCTGGCCTGGCCGGGGCGGTCCCCGCCGAAGGTGGCATGGACGATAGAGACCGACGACGGCGCGACGGCCCGGTACAAGCTGTCGATCGAGGACTTCGAAAACGGCGGGCTCTGGCACTACACCCTCGACGAGGAGGGCAAGGTCCTGGAGCTCCACCACCACGCTGACGCGATCAGCCAGGATCCGCCTGATGTTTGAGCCGTTCAAGACCCGCGCACAACTCGAGCACATCATCCGTGCCAGCGCTTTCATCGCCGAGACGACCGCGGCGTCGCAACTCCTTGCCCGAGCGCGACGCTGGTTCACCGCCGGCGACTGAGCCTCTCCAGGTACCAGGCGCTGCGCTCGTCGCCGCAGGCAGCGGCGATCTCGAGCTCCTCGGCGGCCGAGGGATGGTCGATGGCGAAGAAGACCCGGCCCAGGTTGGCGTGGGCGACGCACAGGGTGGGGTCGTCCTCCAGCGCCCTGCGGAAGGCGCGGACGGCGTCAGAGAGACAAGGCACCCTGCCCTCGGCGCAGGAGCCATCGAGCACGTGCCATGCGACGACACCCTGCTGGTTCCAGGCGGCGGCGTCCTTCGGGCGCTCTTGTTCGAGCACCCGGTACCACCCGGGGCGCTCGGTCTCCGGGTCGAGGGGGAACTCGGCCGGGCCCAGCCAGGCATCGACGTGCCCCTCGGCTGCCACCGGGGGCTCGACGAGGCGGCCGTCGAAGTGCTCGGCGAGGACCTCGCCGATGGCGGACGCCAGCACCGTGTGGGCCTCTGGCGTCGGGTGGCAGTGGTCGTAGATCTGCCCGAAGTCGACGAGTCCGTCTTCGCTCATGGCGGCGATGGCCGCGGCCCCGTCGACGAGGAGGACTCCGTCGAGGTCCCCTACGACCTCTGAGAGATAGGGCGCGGCCCTGTTGGGCGAGGCGTCGAGCAGCATGGCGCGCTCCAGCCACTCCCTGGCCAGCTCGACCTCGCCGTGACGACGGAGCGCGGAGCCCCAATGCCAGGCCTGCATCGGGTCGGGGCAGGCGGAAAAAGCGGCCTCGGCCAGCGCGAAGGCCTCGTCGCGCCGACCCTCCTGGAGCAACCGATCTGCCTGGCCGGTGGCCTCTGACTGGGCCTCGACGCAGGGATCCTGCGTGTCCGCCGGCTGGTAGGCGAGGTTCAGGGGCACGGTGCTGACCACGACGGGGATGTCTCCGGCGAGCTCGACGATGCGACGAAGGTTGTGACGGAGCTGGCCCTCGGCGAAGGCCCTGTCGGCGTCGGTGATGGGGGCGCGCTCCACCATCGGGATCGGCTCGGCCTGGCGGAAGTCGGTCTGGCCCCACACCCCGGGCCTCTCGGAGAGGGCCTCTGCCATCCAGCGGTAGCTGCGCAGGGTTCGAAGGCGCCTGGCCCAGGTGGTGCTGCGGACCCATCGGCGGAGCTCCGGCTCGGGCAGGTACTGGCGCGCGCCCACCCACTCGAGGAGCTCGTTGTTGCCGCTGTAGACGACGAAGGCGTCAGGCTGGAGCGCGAGGGCCTCCTTCACCAGCATGACCAGCTGCTGCGAGGACCAGGCGATGGCGCCGAGGTTCAGGACCTCGACGTCAGCCCCATCGACGACGAGGCGCTCCTCGACCTTGTCGGGCCAGGAGCCGACGCGGGTGAAGCCGTAGCCGTGCACGGCCGAGCCCCCCAGTGCCACGATACGCAAGGTGTTTGCTGGTTTCTCGCTGGACCAGGGGTGGGGCTGGCTGGGGGTGCGCGCGGCCCGGTAGGGGTGGCCCTCGACCTCCAGTGTGGGGAAGAAGGGCGGACTCGGTGGGACGTGCTCGGGGCTCCAGGACACGGTGCGATCGGGCTGTCCCTGGTAGCCGGCGAGGCGCAGGCCACCCTCGACCAGCACGCCGAAGAGCGCGAACACGAAGAGCGAGAAGAGGACACGACGCCGCATGCGCCGATAGACAAGCACATGGAGCCGACCGACTTCCCCATCCGGGTCACCATGCCCGTGGCCTGGGGCCAGCTGGATGCCTTCGGGCACGTCAACAACACCCAGTTCTTCCGCTTCTTCGAGGACGCGCGCATCGCTTGCTTCACGCGCATCGGCGTGGCCGAGCACATGAAGGCGACGAGCGTGGGCCCGATCCTGGCCAAGACGAGCTGCGTGTTCCGCCGACCCCTCGGCTTCCCCGACACGGTCACCGTCTGCACTCGCGTCACCGAGCTCGGCGAGGACCGCTTCACGATGGAGTACGCGCTGTTCTCGGAGAAGGCGGGCCTGGCCGGACACGGAGAGGGGCGCATCGTGATGCTGGACTACAAGACCGGGCAGAAGACGCCGATCCCCGCCGCGATCCGCGAGGCCATCGAGGCCCTCTGAGCGGGCCGCAGGGTTCTCTGCACTTCAGTCCTCGAAAGCCAGCTCCACGCTGGTGTTGGGAAGCCTCTCGACGAGGGCCTCCAGCGCAGGGCGTGAGGCGGAGACGAAGCCGAGCCCCAGCACCTCCAGCTGGGCCAGCTCGGCGAGGATGACGAGGTCGTCGTCCTCTATGTCGGTCTTGGACAGCCGGAGGCGCCGCAGACCGCGCAGACAGGACAGCCCCATCCGGTCCTCTGGGGAGATCTGGCAGCGGGTGAGATCGAGGTCCTCGATGGAGCTCTCGGCGAGCTCCTGGACACCGGCGTCCTCCAGGATGCAGCGGTAGAGCGTGAGCTGCTTGAGCTCCCGCAGCGCCGCCAAGCCGCCGAGCGAGTGCAGGGTGCTCTCCGTGATCGCCAGGCTGCGGAGGTCCGGGAGTCGAGCGATGGCCGCGATTTCTCCCTCGCAGAGCCGACCCCCGCCGAGGCGAAGCCCCCACAGTCGAAGCCCGGAGAGTGCGGGCAGCTCGGAGATGTCGAGCCCGCTGACATCGAGCGCTCGAAGCTCCTGGAGCTCCGCCAATGGAGACAGTGAGCGGACACCGGTGTCGGCGATGTTCAAGAGGCGCAGCCGACCGAGCCGCTCCAGCATCGCGATCTCCCAGAACGGAGTGCCCGACAGGTCGAGGACCTCGAGCGTCTCGGGCAGGTTCGCGAGCCCGCTCAGCGGCCCGTGGAGCTCCGTCAGGTCGAGATCGTAGAGCTGAGCCGCCTCCCGCAGTCGCACCCACTGGGCGGGGTCCTCGAGGGTCTGGGAGACGTGGTCCTCGACGCCGATCGTCTCGATGATCTCGGCGCTGGGGGGGTCACCCGTGTCCTCGATCCAGAAGTCCCCGTAGCCCTCCTCCCAGGCGAACTCGTAGCGATCCGTCCAGGCCGAGCCGAGCACCATGCGGGCGACCATGTCCTCTGTGCAGCGCTCCTCCAGGACTCGACGCACCAGGCCGAGCTCGACCAACGACGCGCCAGCGAGCAGCAGCTGGCGCAGCGGAAGCCCCGCCAGGTGCACCAGCTCACCGTGATCGACGAGGGCGCCCGAGATGTCGAGCTCCACGAGCGTGGAGAGCCGAGCGAGGGGCTCCAGGGACTCCAGCAGACCGGAGTCGCGCAAGGCGAGTGCCTCGATCGGCCAGTCGGCGAGTCGTTCGACGAGCTCGGAGAGATCGATCGGACCATCGACCCAGAGCCGAGGCACGGGCGTCTGCCCGGAGATGTCCTCTGCCCGAACGCGCACCCATGGCCCGCTCACGACCTCTCCAAGATCGGCGTGAAAGCTGGTGAAAGGACGTGAAATGGTCGAGGGGGGGGGTGCGTGCGAAGAAACATACAGGCCCCCTCGAACCAGAGGCAGCAATGAGCAACGAGCTTCACACCACCCAGTCTCACACCGAAGTCTACCCGGACGCAGAGACCATCATGGATCGCTTGGAGCGACGCTGGACGCTCGCGAGCCATCGACCGCCGCTGACACCCAACATCGCGCGCCAGGTCGTCCGCATGGCTCACCTGCCGGACGTCACCCGGCGAGAGGCGATGGACCTCTTTGGTCAGTCCCCGATCCTGACCGCCGCTCTGTTGCGCGAGGCCCAGCGCTCAGGCCCAGCGACGAGCCTCCCAGAGGCCATCGAGATGCTAGGACTCGCACGCACCCGGGCGGTCCTCCTGCGCTTCGCCTACGACCTGAAGATGGTCGGACAGCCCGATGTCATCACGGCGATCACCGCCATCCAGCTCCACGGCTGGCGCTGCGCCAGGGTGGCCGAGGTCATCTGCCGCTACACCTCGCTGAACGCGGACCGGGCGCGCGCCTGCGCCCTGCTCCAGGACATCGGACTCATCGCCGGTCTCTGCGCGCTCACCGACAGCGCCCCTGGCGTGGCGCCGCCGCACATCAGCAAGTGCATGAGGATGCTCGATGCCGGCCACGAGACCCTGTCGTGGTTCGTCGCCGAGTGCTGGGGCCTCCCCCACGAGCTGCAGGACGTGTTGGCCGCTCACCACGACGTCCGCGTCGGCGGCTACCGCCACCCCTACTGCGCGGTCCTCGTCATCACGCAGGCGGTCGTCGCAGAGCTGGGCCTCGACATGTCCGTGGACGGCATGCCCTGCCGCACGCCGGAGTCCGCGCAGTTCGTCGACGCGCTCGACGCACTCGGTCTCACCGAGATGCAGTTCCTCCTGATCCGCAAGCAATCCCGGAGTTCACTCACGGGTTAGCGAGGTTCCTCCGGGGCTTTCCTTCCCGTGCCCCGAGCTCGCTTGCCCACGGCCTCCCCGAGGGATACCTACCGTTCGGTATACAACCTCGGGGAGGCCGCTTGCGGACCCCAGCCACCGGCACGCGCCAGCGCATCATCGACGAGGGCACCAGGCTCTTCGCCGAGCAGGGCTACGCGGGCACGAGCGTGCGCCAGATCGTCGAGGCCGCCGGCGTCACGAAGCCGACCCTCTACTACTGGTTCGGAAACAAGGAGGGCCTCTTCGGCGCTCTCGTAGACGTCCACATGGGTCACTGGTTCGAGGTGCTGGAGGCCATCGTGAACGGCGAAGGCAGCGCCCTCGAGCGCCTCGACGCCTACCTCCGGGCCTCGCTGCGAGAGGCCAGGGACAAGCCAGAGGTCCTCTCCTTCCTCGCTCAGGCCTTCCACCAGGCGGGCCAGGGCGCCACGGGGGTCGACTGCACGCGCTTCGTCGCGACCGAAGCCCGACTCCTGACCCAGCTCGCAGCAGATGGCATCGAGGCCGGCGAGCTCCGCGCGGGGCTCCGGCCGGACGACGTAGCCCTTGCCGCGATCGGCCTCGTGCACATCCGTATCGGCGCCTGCCTGCACGGGGGCGTTCCGCTCTCGGAAGAGGCCGCCGCCGCCGCCGCCGACATCCTTCTAAACGGAGTGAGCCCTTGATCCTGCTGCTGTCGCTCATGTCCTGCTCCGACTCCAGCGCCGAAGGCGAGACGCGCGAGGCGATGGACCTCCCGGACGCGCCAGGGGTGCGCGTCGAGACCGCGGTGCTGAAGCCCGCAGAGGCCAGGGTCGAGCTGTCCTTGCCCGCCGAGGTGCTCGCGTCCTCTGACTCCACCCTCGCTGCACCCCTCGGCGGCTACGTCGAGGGCGTCCTGGTCGAGGCCGGCCAGCGGGTTCGCAAGGGGCAGGTGCTGGCGCGGGTCGATGTGCGGACCCGGGCCGCCCAGACCGAGATCGCCACCGCCCAGGCCGAGCAGGCCGAGGCCGAGCTCGAGCGCATCCTCGCCCTGGGCGACGGGGCCTCTGACCAGCAGGTCCTGGCTACCCGGACCCAGGCTCGCGTCGCCCGCGCCAACGCGGATCTGGCCGAGATCAACCTCCAGCGCGGGGTCGTCGTGGCCCCCTTCTCCGGACGCATCGCAGAGGTCTTCGTCGAGGTCGGCGAGGTGGCCGGCCCGGGCACACCGGTGGTCCGGGTGGTCCGAACCGACGTCGTCACTGTCGAGGTGAGCGTGAACGACCGGGACGTGAGCCAGCTGCAGATCGGGCAGGAGGTGGAGTTCCGGACCCAGTCCCTTCCAGATGTCTTCGAGGGGACCATCACGAATGTCGGCGCCGCGGCCTCGACCAAGACACGGACATTCCGCGCTCAGGTCGAGATCCCCAACCCGGACGACGAGCTGTTGCCGGGCATGCTGGGCAGGGTCTCACTCAGGCGGATCCTGGCCGATGAAGCCATCGTCATCCCCCAGGACTGGATCGTCACCGCGCTGGACTCCAGCGGGGTCTTCGTCGACCACGCCGGCGTCGCCCAGTGGCGCGAGCTGGACATCGCGAGCTTCGCGGCCGACCAGGCGATCATCGAGGACGGCCTGCAAGTGGGCGAGGCGGTCGTCTCGGTCGGAGGCAGGGACGTCACCGACGGAGACGCGCTCATAGTCGTCCGAAGCGGCACTTGCTGCGACAACGGCCAGGTCGTCTGGTAGGTCACGATGAAGTGGGCACGCTGGCTCGTCGAGCACCCGACGACCGTCCTGGTGGCGGTCCTCGCATCCCTCTACTTCGGCGTCGTCGCGTACAAGACGCTGCCTCGAGAGTCGACCCCCGACATCACGATCCCGGTGGTCGTGGTCAGCACGCCGTACTTCGGCGTCTCGCCAGAGGACATCGAGTCCCTCGTCACGATCCCGATGGAGCGCAAGCTCAAGGATCTCAAGGACGTGGACAATATGACGTCCACCTCCTACGAGGGCGCCTCCGCCGTGGTGCTCGAGTTCGACCCCGACATCGACATCGACGACGCCCTGCAGAAGGTGCGGGAGAAGGTCGACGCGGCCGAAGCGGATCTGCCAGAAGACGCCGAGGACCCGGTGGTCCAGGAGATCTCGTTCTCGGACATCCCGATCCTCATCGTCTCGATGACCGGGCCCCAGGACGAGGAGTTGCTCAAGAACCTCGCAGAAGACCTCGCGGACGAGATCGAGGCAGTCCCGGGCGTGCTCGACGTGAAGGTCTCCGGAGGCCTCACCCGGGAGTTCAAGATCCTCGTCGATCCCGACCGGCTGGCGCTCTACGAGGTGAGCTTCAACGACATCCTCCGCGGGATGCAGTCGGAGAACGTGAACATCCCGGGGGGCACGGTCGACGCCGACCGGACGAACTACCTGCTGCGTGTCCCCGGAGAGCTGGGCTCGGCCGAGGACATCCGGGCGGTGCCGCTCAAGAACGTGGGTGGGCAGACGGTCTTCGTGCGCGACGTCGCGCGGGTGGTCGACGGCTACGCGGAGCGCGCGACCTACGCGCGGATGAACGGCACGCCGAGCATCAGCCTGTCGATCCAGAAGCGCGTCGGAGAGAACATCATCCAGACCGCCCAGGCCTCGCGCGAGGTCGTAGAGAAGGAAGCCGAGGGCTGGCCGGAGGGTGTCGAGTACGCCTTGCTGGCGGACCAGAGTCGCGAGATCGAGGCGATGGTCTCGGAGCTGGAGAACAACATCCTCTCGGGCCTCATCCTCGTCGTCGGCGTCCTGCTGTTCTTCATGGGCTTCCGCAACAGCTGGTTCGTCGGGCTCGCCATCCCCTTGTCGATGTTCCTCTCCTTCATGGTCATCCAGGCGCTGGGGATGACCCTGAACATGGTCGTCTTGTTCAGCCTGATCCTCGCGCTGGGCATGCTCGTCGACAACGCGATCGTCATCGTCGAGAACATCTACCGCCACCTCGAGATGGGCAAGACCCACGTCGAAGCGGCGATCGAGGGTGTGTCGGAGGTGGCCCTGCCCGTGGCGACCTCGACCTTGACGACCGTGCTCGCCTTCGCGCCGATGCTCGTCTGGAAGGGCATCATGGGCGAGTTCATGGTCTTCCTGCCGAAGACCCTGATCATCGTCCTGACCTCTTCGCTGGTGGTGGCGCTGGTCGTCATCCCCGCTGCGACGTCGCGGTGGATGAAGCAGGTGGCGACCGGCACCGACCTGTCCTCTGGCGTGGTCGCGGAGGGGGGCCTCTACGGCGTCCTGATAAGGCGCTACAAGCGTCTGCTCGAATGGTCCATCGACCACCGCTACGTCAGCTTCTTCGGCCTGGGGCTGCCGATCCTCGTCGGCACCCTCGTGGTCTACGGCGTCTTCAACCACGGCACCGAGTTCTTCCCCCAGACCGAGCCCAACCGCGCCATCGTCCAGATCACCGCTCCGGACGGCACCGGCATGGAGGTCACGGACCGCATCGCCCGCCAGCTCGAGATGGTGTTGGACACGGAGTCCGACGTCGACACCTACATCACAGAGGTGGGCGTGGCCACGGGCTCGGATGGCTTCGGCTTCGGGAGCTCCAGCGTTCCCCACTCGGCCCGCATCACGGTCGACTTCAAGCCAACCATCGGCAAGGCCCGCGAGGGCGAAGCGGTACGCGAGGGCAACACCTTCGACGCCATCGACAGGGTGCGCACGACCGCCAGCTTCGTCGTGGGAGCAGACGTCATGGTCGACAAGATCCAGGAGGGCCCGCCCGTGGGGCTGCCCATCTCGATCGAGGTCACCGGCGAGGACGTCCACGAGATCGGTCGCGTCTCTCACGAGGTCCGCCGCAAGCTCGCTGGCATCGCCGGTGTCGTGGACATCACGGACGACTACCGCGTGGGCCGCCCGGAGCTGCGCTTCGACGTCGACCGGGCAGCGACGAAGCGGGTGGGCGCCTCGACCGCGACGGTGGCCAACACCTTGCGCACCGCAGTCGCGGGCACGAAGGCCTCTGTGATTCGGGAGGGCGAGGAGGAGTACGACATCGTCGTGTCCCTCGACGAGCGCTTCACAGAGGACATCCCGTCGATCCTGGCTCTGCACGTTCCGGGCAAGGACAACCTGATGGTGCCGCTGTCGACGCTGGCGACGGCCCGGACCCGCGGTGGCGCCGGCAGCATCAAGCACAAAGACCGTGAGAAGATCGTGCGTATTTCCGCAGACGTGGCGGACGGCTACCGCGTGGACCTCGTCCAGGCCGAGGTCGCCACCCTCATCGCAGAGTACCCGACGCCCGAGACCGTGCGCCTCGATATGGGCGGCGCCAACGAGGAGGAGGCCAAGGCGCAGGCCTTCTTGAGTCGGGCCTTCCTCATAGCCGTGTGCCTCATGTTCATGGTGCTCGTGACACAGTTCGACTCGGTCATGCGTCCCTTCATCATCCTCGGCAGCGTCGTGCTGTCGCTCATCGGGGTCCTGTGGGGGCTGCTCATCACGGGCACGCCCTTCGGCATCATGATGACGGGTGTCGGGGTCATCTCCCTGGCCGGCGTGGTCGTCAACAACGCAATCGTCCTGCTCGACTACATCGAGCTCCAACGCAAGCGGGGCCACGACATGCGCTCGGCCCTCGTCAGCGCCGGACTGGTGCGGTTCCGGCCGGTCGTCTTGACCGCGATCACGACCATCCTCGGACTCATTCCGATGGCGACAGGGGTCAGCTTCGACTTCAAGAAGATGACCCTCATCACAGGCGGTGAGTCCGCCGCTTTCTGGGGCCCGATGGCCGTCGCGGTCATCTTCGGGCTGGCCGTGGCGACTGTGCTCACGCTGGTGATGGTGCCGACCATGTACTCGATCACAGAAGACATCGGCGGCCAGGGCGGCCGGCTCATCGCCCTGTTGAAGCGCCTCTTCGCGGGCAAGGAAAAGGCCGCGGTGGCGGCGGTGGTGGTGGTCGGCCTGCTCGTCCCCGGCGCCGCGGATGCAGGCGAGCGGGTCACGCTGGACCAGGCGCTCTCGGCGGCCCACGCCAACAACCTGGATCTGAAGATCGTGCACGAGAACACGGTCCAGGCCGAGGCGATGATGGGCCAGGCGTTCTCGACCCTGTCGCCGAGGCTGCAGGCGAACGGCAACTACACCTACAACAAGGACGAGGTGCTGCTGGAGTTCGACCTCGACATGGCGGACTACATCAGCGAGGGCGCCCCGGAGCAGTTCACGGAGTACCTGACGACGCCCCCACCCTCGGAGCCGACCGTCATCCAGGCCCAGCAGTACTACGACGCCAACGCCTCGGTCGTGCAGCCACTCTTCAACGCCCCCGCCCTCCCCCTGATGAGGGGCGCGAAGGCCCAGAGATCCGCGACCTACCTCGACGAGGACCACACCCGGGCGATGGTGGACCTGGCGGTGACGCAGTCCTACTACGGCCTCGTCGTGGCCAGGGACGGCCTGGGGCTGGCGACGGACGCGGTGGACAACGGCGAGGCTCACCTGGCGCTGGCGCAGAGGAGCGTAGAGGCAGGCGCCGCGGCCCCCCTGGCGGCGATGCAGGCCGAGCTGGGCCTCTCTCGGGCCCGCCGGGCGCTGGCGGACGCCGAGGCGCAGCTGGTCCTCGCGGAGGAGACCTTCGCGCTCATGACCGGCCTGCCGAAGGACTCAGAGGTCGTGATGCCCCCCATGCCGCAGGCCCCGGTGGCTTCGCTGGAGGCTGCGCTCTCGACCATCGATGGGCGCGCCGATGTCCAGTCCGCCTACTTCTACGCGGACATGGCGCAGTACCAGCTCCGGGCGGATCAGCTCGGCTGGCTGCCCAGCGTCGACGGCCGCTTCACCTACAGCTGGACCGAGAACACGGGCTTCTCGGGAGATCCCACGTGGTGGATGATCGCCGTCACCGCCCAGTGGACCGCCTGGGACGGCGGCTACCGACTCAACACGAACAAGGAGTGGGCATCCAGGGCACGCCAGGCCGACTATGCCGCACAGAAGGCGCGCCTGGAGGCGAGTCAGGACATCCGCGTCGCCTGGCAGCGCTGGCAGGCGGCGACCACCGGCTACGCGATGGTCGAGCAGGAGCTGGCCCTCGCGGAGGAGACCCTGGGGCTCGCCACCCGCGGCTTCGAAGCCGGCGCCAACTCCTGGCTCGAGGTCCAGGACGCCCAGCTCTCACTGGACCAGGCGAAGCTCGGGATGTTGACCGAGCGCATGGCCCGAGATCTCGCGGCGGCGCAGCTCTCTGTCGCGGTCGGCGACTACTGAACCCTGCGGCTTTGGGCTACCGTCTGCCCGGAGGCTCAACATGGACCTGAAGTGCCCGAAATGCGACAAGGCGATGGAACAGGCATTCGTGCGCGCCGGCGTCATCGGCTGGTGTCCGGAGAAGGGCTACCTCGCGCTGAAGGGGCGAGAGCGCCTCAACGTCGAGGGCGCCGCTGAGGCGTGGCGCTGCCGGGACTGCAAGGTCGTGCTGATCCAGCACAGCTGACGGGGCGATGTCTTCGAGGGGGCGACCTCTGCAGGTCGCCCCCTGGCCCGCAAGCGGGCCACCCCACCCAGCAGCAGCGCGCCCGACCCCTCTCCTCACGGGCGTGCAAGCGCCAACCCGCTGGCGCTCCTCTGACCCCCAATGATGACCTCCACGGTTATACTCCCGGTATGAAGACCGCGATCTCCCTCCCCGACGAACTCTTCCTCCGGGCAGACACGTTCGCCCGCCGAACCGGGCGGACGCGCAGTCAGCTCTATGCGGACGCTCTCCGTGAGTTCCTCGCCCGCTGGGACGAGGCCGATGTGACCGCGGCCCTCGACCTCGTCTGTCGCGAGGTCGACTCCAGCCTTCCAGAGGAGTACGCAGCCAACGCGCGGGAGCTGCTCGCAGGCGAAGACTGGTGATCATCAAGCAAGGGGACGTGTGCTGGGCGAACCTCGGCGACCCGACCGGCTCGGGTCCAGACTACAGGCGCCCTGTGATCGTCGTACAAGGGGACGCCTTCAACCGCAGCACCATCCGCACCGCCGCCTGCGTTCCCCTGACGAGCAACCTGAAGTGGGCAGGAGCGCCGGGCAACGTCGAGCTCACGGCCAGGCAGACAGGCCTCCCGAAGCCCTCCGTGGCCAATGTCTCCCAGATCGTGGCGCTCGACCGGACGATCCTCTCGCCCCGCGTCGGCCAGCTCTCCCCAGCGAAGCTCGCTCTCGTCATCTCTGGCATCGACCAGGTCCTGGGCCGGTCCACGTCTGTGTGGGGCTAGGCCGAGTACACCGTCTTGCGCAGGGTCGACTTCACCGCGCGGATGCTCTCGTCATAGGCCTCGAAGGTGCCCTCCATGTCCATCAGGCCCCGAACCCAGGTCATCTCGCTCGCCTCGAGCGTCTCGTGGAGCGAGTCGCCTCCTTCGAGCCAGACGACCAGGTCCTCGAGCCCGTCGACGAGCACGTTGTGCTCCTCGAAGAGGTGAGCGGAGACCTTGACGTCCTCTGTGATCTCCACGACCTCTGCCCTCAGCTCCAGCAACCGACGCATCTGCTCGCCGTAGGTCCGCGCGGATCCGTGAGCGTTCATCAGGTCGCGGGCGCTCATGATGGTCCCGTGCACGTCCCGGACCCGGCGCAGGAAGTCCTCGCGCTGCCGAGCCCGTGCCGCGGCGCGGTCCCTCGAAGCGAGCACATCGTCCACGAAGGGCTTGACCCAGATGCCCACGAGCAGCAGCAGCGCCAGCTCCAGGAGCCCACCGCCGAGCTCGGTCCTGCAGTCCTCTGGACCGAGCAGGCCGAAGGCCGCCCCTGCCAGCGGCAGACCGATCGCCAGCGAGAGGAGTATGCGCGGCAGCACCCGGCCGATCAGGCGAGACCTGGAGACCTCCTGTGCTCGCAGCATGCCCCATCAGGCCAGCACCTCCGCCCAGATGGCCTCGAGGTCCCTTGGCGCCACGCACCCGGCGCAGACCGCATCAGCCAGGCGGAACACACGCCGCAAGGCGGCACGGCGCAGCGCAGTGGTCCCCAGCACCTCCATGGCGTCGGGACCGGTGAGGTGCACCAGGGCGGGCACCCCCAGCACTTCGAGCTGCTCCAGGTAGACCAGCTTCCGATAGAGGCTGCCGACATCGGCGATGTGGACGTGGAAGAGCTGGGGCTTCCAGCCCCCGGACAGGCGTCTCAAGAAGTCGAGCTGGGACCGTCCGATCCACCCCACCTGTCGAGCCAGGGTCCCCTCGGAGCACGTCGGCACGTAGTCGACGCGGTGGCCGCGCTCTCGGGCGGCGTCCGCACAGCTGGCGGCGAGGTGGGCAGCTGCTCCGCGAGCACGGAGGTCAGGACCGAGCATGGCGATGTGCATGGCCCCGATTCGAACCGGCTGGACGCCACAGGGCAAGGTCAGCTGGCGTTCGCCGTGGTATCTCCGGCCCATGACACTCGCACTTTTCGCAGCATGCTCGCCCTCTTTCGACGACTCGGGGGCTCTGCCCACCTGCGACATCGACGTCATGGAGACCCTCCCGGCCGACGGCTCGACCCAGGCCTACTACCGGGGGCCCTTCGAGTTCGTCCTCGAGCAGGCCGTGCCCACCGCAGAGGTGATCGCCGACTTCCCGGGCGAACAAGGTCTCCGGAAGGAGGGCACCGTCATCACCTTCGCGCCGGACCCGCCGCTGGAGCCGCTCACGGACTACACCCTCGGCCTCGACTACTGCCACGGCAAGCCCGAGATCACCTTCAAGACGAGCGAGCTGGGCCTGCCGATCGAGGACGAGGACAGCCTCGTCGGTCGCACATACGCGGTCGACCTCACCTCCGGCGATTTCCTGGAGAGCGACCTCGTCGGCACCGTGCTGACTGGCTTCTTCGGACGAAACGTGCTCGTGCAGATCGTCGATCGGGCCGACGGCGACATCACCTTCCGGGCCGCGATCTCGCAGGCGGGCTCCAGCGGCCGCCTTGAACAGGACACCTGCAGCCGCAGCCAGGATCTGGACCTGGACTCGACCGAGTTGCCCTTCGTCCAGCTGGAGCTCGAGGAGTTCTCCTTCGGAGCCTACGAAGGCAGCATGACCTTCTACCACTTCGCCCTCGACGGCACGATCAGCCCGGACGCCAGCTGGATTGGCGGCCTGGCCTGGACCATCACCGTCAGCGCCGACGACCTCGTGCCCATCCTGGAGGCCCCGGATGTCGAGACCGTCTGCGAGACCGCCGCGAACCTCGAGGCCGAGTGCGTGCCCTGCCCCAGCGGCGATGATCTCTGCATCACCGTCAGCGGCCACCGGGTCGTCGCTGACGCCGTCGAGGGCGACCTCGAGGACATCACAGAGTCGGGCACCCATCCGGAGTGTGACGAGGAAGCCGAGTAGTCCACTGCATTAACGAAGAGGGACCAGGCGGCCTCCAAGAGAGCGGAGAGCCGACATGTTCCAGCCACGACAGACCCGCGCCCCCTTCGGCCGCCAGGCCGGCGCAGCACTCATGGCGACGCTGCTGGTGGGCAGCGCCCTCGGCCTGGCCGTCTTCGGCGGAGGACAGAGCATCGAGGAGCTCGTCGACGACGAGCCGATCTTCCTGATGGAGCTGGTAGAGGACGACGCCCTCCCCCCGCCGCCCGCTGGCACCGAGGCTGGCGGCGCGCCCCAAATGACAGAGGAGCCCGAGATCACAGAGGAGCCCGAGATCACAGAGGAGCCCGAGATCACAGAGGAGCCCGAGACGACCGAGGTCCATGGCGACGCCATCGCCGGCCTCACCGACGACCCCTTCAGCAACGGCCTCTTCGACAACGGCGGCGGAAACTGCATCCGTGACTGCGGAGAGGGCAGCGGGTCGACCCTGCGCCACGTGGCCATCGATGAGCGGGGGCGCGTCTCGTCCCTGAGCTTCCTGGCCTGCCCCGAGGTCTTCCAGGACAGCACCCGCCGAGCGCTCATGCGCTGGCGCTTCGAGCCCCTGTCGATCGACGGGGTTGCAGGCCCCACCACGACCACTGCCAACATCACGTTCAGGCTCTCGTAGCCCCACACACCCTTGACGAGGTGCGCGTTATAGTGCGCCGTCCCGCCCCGGGGCGGCATCCGGAGAGCCTCCTTTGTTCGACACGATCGGCAAGGCCCGCAAGGTCAACCGTCGCCGCCAGGCCGGCTCCTGGCTGATGTCGATCATGATGCTCGCCACCGCCGGCGGCGCGGTCGTCTTCTCCGGTGGGCAGATCGTCGAGGAAATCGAAGACGACGAGCCCATCGAGGTCACGTTCATCGACGACGCGGCCCCTCCACCTCCACCTCCACCTCCACCTCCAGCCGGCGCAGAGAAGGAAGAAGAGGAAGAAGAGGAAGAAGAGGAGGAGGAAGAGGAAGAAGAAGAGGAGGAGGTCGAGGAGCTCGAGGAGGAGATCCCGGAGCCCATCGAGACCACCGACGCCAGCGTGGAAGGTGGCGTCGAGGGAGGCGTCGAGGGAGGCGTCGTCGGTGGCGTCATCGGCGGCGAGATCGGCGGTGTGCTGGGCGGGCAGCTCGGCGGCACTGGCGTCAAGGCGCTCCACTGGAGCCAGGCCAAGCCCAAGAAGAAGTGCATCCCGAAGATGCCGAAGGCAGCCAAGGAAGCCGGCATCGAGGGCAACTGCAAGGTCCGGATCTTCATCGGCGAGAGCGGCAAGATCTACGACTACAAGTACGAAGCCTGCCCCAAGATCTTCCAGGACACGGTGGCCGAGTGTATGGCAAAGACGACCTTCTACCCGGCCAAGGACGAACACGGAGTGACCTACAAGTTCCAGTTCGTCTTCAACTACCAGTTCGTGCTGAGGTGAGCGGATTCCATGAGTTTTGATCTCCAACACATCTGGGAGGCTTCGACTCCCCAGACCCTCACCATCCTGGTGATGCTGTTCATCATGGGCATCATGGCGCTCTACGTCGCCATCGAGCGCTTCGTGTCGCTTCGAAAGGCGACCGAGCAGTCCAGGGAGCTGGCAGCAGCGCTGGCCACCCCCTTCAAGAGCGGCGACGTCGAAGCCGGCGCGAAGCTCTGCAAGGACGAGCGCTTCAAAGCCAGCTACCTCGGCCACCTGATGCGCCCGGCCCTGGGCGAGCTCGCCACGCGCTTCGATCGACCCGGAGTCGACGCCGCAGAGCGAGCCCTGGAGCGCGCCAACACCCAGGAGGGGCTGGATCTGCGCAAGGGCATGAACATCCTCGCCACCGTCGGCTCCACGGCGCCCTTCGTCGGCCTCGTCGGCACGATCTTCGGCATCATCAACGCCTTCTCGGCCATGGCCGAAGCAGGCGGAGGTGGCCTGGGTCAGGTCTCCGCAGGCATCGCAGAGGCCCTGGTCGCGACCGCCGTCGGGATCTTCGTCGCCATCGTCGGTGTGTGGTTCTACAACTACTTCAACGCCCGCATCGACCGCATCGACAACGACATCAGCGTCGCCAGCCAGGAGTTCAACGACTGGTGCGAGAAGCAGCTCCTGGCTCGGTCGGGCGACGAGCCCCCCACCGAGCGGGTCCTCGCCACAAAGTAGGGGTAGGCAGTGGGCGCCAAGGTCGGAGGAAGCAGCGGAGGTCCCGTCGCGGACATCAACGTCACGCCGTTGATCGACGTCGTGCTCGTGCTGCTCATCATCTTCATGGTCGTCACGCCGATGCTGTCCTCGGGCATCGACGTGAAGCTGCCCGACGCCAAGCAGACCGTGCAGGCCCAGGACAACGGCCAGCACATCGTCATCTCGATCGACAGAGAAGGCGACATCTACATCGGGCGCAACAAGATCGCTCTAGAGGTCCTCATCGACGAGGTCAACGCCGAGTACCGCAAGGACCCCGCGAAGGCGGTCCTCATCAAGGCCGACTCCAACCTCCACTACGGCGAGGTCCGGGCAGTCATGGACGAGCTCGCCGAGAACGGCAAGAGCACGCTCCTGCTCGCCGCAGAGAAGAAGAAGGGGGGCGAGTAGATGGGCGCGCGGGTCGGCGGCAAGAGAGGCGCCCAGAGCGACATCAACGTCACCCCGCTGATCGACGTCGTGCTCGTGCTGCTCATCATCTTCATGGTCCTGACCCCCCGGACCATCGAGGAGATGACGGCGAACCTGCCCTCGAAGACCGAGACCGTGAAGAAGAAGGACGACAAGAAGGACCAGCTGCTCGTCGCGGTCTACGAGGACGGGAGCGTCGCCCTGAACCTGGTGGCGATGAACGACCGAGAGGTCTGGGACCAGCTCCGCAAGCGGCTCCGGGCCAAGGAGAAGAAGGTCGTCTTCGTCGACGCCCACCCGAACCTGCCCTACGGCCGGGTCGTCCAGATGATGGACCTGGTGAAGGACGCCGGCGCCGACCGGGTCGGGCTCGCGCGGCTCAAGGACGAAGGCCCCGTGAAGCCGCCAGACGGCACCGAAGCCGCCCCCCCGGCCCCCACCGAGTGAAGGGAGACTGGGCCGAGCCCCGACGCCGGGAGCTCGAACGACGCCTGAACGCCCTGTTCGCGGACGCCTGGCCGCCGGCTTTCACCGCGATGGCCCGACATCCGCTGCAGACCGGTGGCAAGCGCATGCGCCCGCTCATGGTCCTCGCCGCCCACGAGGTCGCGAGCGAAGCTGCCCTGGATACGGCCTGGCTGCCGGCGATGGCGGTGGAGCTCGTGCACACCTACTCGCTGGTCCACGACGACCTCCCTTGCCTCGACGACGACGACGAGCGCCGGGGGGTGCCCACGACCCACGTGGTCCACGGCGAGGCGATGGCCCTGCTCGTCGGGGACGCCCTGCTCACAGAGGCCTTCCGGCTGCTCGCCAGCTCCGGAGACATCCGCCTCGTCGCGGAGCTCGCGAACGCCGCCGGCTACCGGGGCATGATCGGCGGACAGGCCGCGGACCTCGGCGCCCACGGTCCGGTGGGGGACGTCGACACCCTGACCCGCCTGCACGCCAACAAGACCGGAGAACTCTTCCGCTGCGCCGTGCGCATGGGCGCGATCGCTGGCGGAGCGGACGACGCGCTCCTCGCTCGCCTGACACGCTTCGCAGAGGCCTTCGGGCTGGCCTTCCAGCTCGCCGACGACGTGCTCGACGAAGAGCAGGACGCTGGCGACGACGGCCCCCCAAGCTACGTGAAGCTCCTGGGCGTCGACGAGACCCGACGGCGGGCAGCGGCCCTGACCGACGAAGCCCTGAGCGCGCTCCGGGGACTGCCCCGCGCCGAGCCGCTGAGAGACCTCGCTCGCTACAACCTGTCCCGAGAGCTGTGAAGTCCCGCCTGGATGTCCTGCTCGTCGAGCGGGGAATCGCGCCCAGCCGGGAGAAGGCCCGGGCCTGGATCATGGCCGGGCTCGTGCTCGTGGACGAGGTCGAGGTCAGCAAGGCCGGCGCGAAGATCGACGGCGAGGCGAGCATCCGCCTGCGCGAAGGGGCCCTCCGCAAGTACGTCGGCCGCGGCGGGCTGAAGCTCGAAGGCGCCCTGGAAGACTTCGACGTCGAGGTCGAAGGACGCATCTGCGCCGATCTCGGCGCGTCGACTGGAGGCTTCACCGACTGCCTGCTCCAGCGCGGGGCGGCGAGGGTCTACGCCGTCGACGTCGGCTACGGCCAGCTCGCCTGGAAGCTCCGCCAGGACGAGCGCGTAGTTGTCATGGAGAGGACGAACGCGCGCCACCTGGAGTCACTACCGGAGCCGATCGGCCTCGTCGTAGGAGATCTCTCCTTCATCTCGCTGACCAAGGTGCTCCCCGCCGTCCGGCGCATCGCCGCCCCGGGCGCCGACTGCGTTCTGCTCGTCAAGCCCCAGTTCGAGCTCGGGCCGAAGAACGTCGGAAGAGGCGGCCGCGTGAGCGATCCGGCGGCTCGGGCCCGCGCCGTACAGGCCGTCCTCGCCGACGCTGTTGCGCTCGACTTCGAGGCCCTCGGACACGCCGAGAGCAGGCTCCCGGGTGCCAAGGCAGGCAACATCGAGCACCTCGTATGGCTGAGAGCGAGCGAATGAGACGATACACTGGGCCTCTGGACTAGATGGAGGCACCCGTGTTCCTGTTGACCCTGGCGTGCACGTGGGTCTCCCAAGAGTCCTACGACGACCGGCTGAAGCAGCTGGACGACGACGGCGACGGCTTCACCCTCGACGGGGGTGGCGATCCGGCGCTCGTCGACTGCAACGACGACGACGCGGCGATCAATCCGGGCGCCGAAGAGGTCTGGTACGACGGCGTCGACTCCGACTGCGCCGGTGACGACGACTACGACAAGGACCTCGACGGCTACCAGCACGAGAGCTCCCCGGACGCCACGGCGGTGGACTGCAACGACCAGGACCCGGAGATCTTCCCGGGGGCGGATGACTCCTGGTACGACAACATCGACAGCAACTGCGACGGCGCCGATGACTTCGACCAGGACGGCGACGGCGTCCAGGCGCGTCCTCCGGAGGGCCCCGGGAACGACTGCAACGACCTGGACCCCAACTTCCGCTACGACCCCAACGACCCACCCGTCGACAGCTGGTACGACGGGATGGACCACGACTGCGAGGGGAACAACGACTTCGACCAGGACGGGGACGGCTACGTCGCCACCGAGTACCTGGATGTCGACACGTACTGGGACGCGGACCTCACCATCGACTGCAGCGACTGCCTGACCGGACGCGACTTCGACTGTGACGACGAAGAGGCCACCACCTACCAGGGCGCGACGGACGCCTGGTACGACGGCGTGGACTCGGACTGCGCGGGGGACAACGACTACGACCAGGACCTCGACGGCTTCTCCGACCCCTCGGACCCCGACGCGACGATCACCGACTGTGACGACGAGGACATCGAGGCGAGCCCTGATGGTCTGGAGGACGTCACGGACCCCCGCGACCTCGACTGCGACGGCAGCTACAACTCGGTGAAGGCCCCCGACCAGGGCCTGGTCTTCGTGAGCCCGCACGACCTCCGCGCGGGCGAAGACTCCAACCGGACCTACTTCTCGGTCGCCGGCAGGGAGATCACCCTGGCTTCGTCCGGGACGACCTACTACGACACCGCCGTCGGCTTCTGGTACAGCTTCACCGACCCGACCGCCGGCATCCAGGGCGAGGACATCTGGCTCACCAAGCTCACGTCCAACCCCGCGGGGCTGGATCTGTCCAGCGGGCACGATGTCGTCATCGACGATGGCTACATCTACGGCGCCACGGGACTGCTGACCTCATCTGGTCGCCGCGTCGACATCTCGCGCTACGACATCAGCGCGACAACGACGCAGCAGGCGGTCAAGCTCGAGAGCGGTCCGACCGTCGACTTCAACGACATCGCGCTGGGCATCGAAGACGGCGTCTACCACGCCTTCGCCTGCGCCGACACGGACATCCAGTACGTCCAGGCCAACGACGCCACGATCCTCGCCGAGGCCATCGAGGGCAGCGCCTACTACACCGCGGGCGGCGCCACCTCTTGCAGCGTCCACTTCTTCGATGGCGCCGACCTGGGCATCCTCGGCGTCACGGAGACCTCCACCGGCGACTACGTCACCTACAGCTTCGACCCAGAGGAGTCCGCGCCCACCCTGACCGAAGAGACCAGGGGCAGCGACGTCTCCCCCGCGGACCTCGACTATCCCTGGTTCACGAACCAGCTGACAGTGGTCCTCGTCGACGACGTCAACAGCCTCGTCATCGTGCGCCAGGGTGGCAGCGAGGCCCAGATCGTGACCCCCGGCCCCCCCTTGAACGCGGCGCTGGCCGTGCACCCGACCGACGGAACGCTCTACGTGGCCTGGGCCGACGTTGGCGGCACCGCCGGTTTCGCTTACGGCGACGTCACCTCTGGCTTCACGAAGGCTCGCATCACCACCAGCTTCGTGGCCTACGAGGCGGTGCCGTGGGTGACCGCGACGGGCAACCACCTGATGCTCGGCGTGCTGGGTTCGAGCGAGGTCGGCGTGGCGGTGCTCTCCGCCCCCTGAGGACCCGACAGGCGACCCTGCCGGACGAGTCGCGCACGGCATATAGAACCGCGGCACCCGAGACGAGGTTCTCGCCCAATGAGTGAAGAAGACAGCGATGGCGCAGTGGTCGTCTTCATGACCACCGGCCCAGAGACCCCCCAGCGCTGCGCCACCCCCATCTACATGGCCACGATGGCCGCGGTGATGGACTGCGAGGCCCAGGTGGTCTTCCAGATCGACGGCGTGCTGTTGATGAAGAAGGGCGTCGCCGCCGGGCTCATGGCCAAAGAAGGCGGCAAGCTCATCATCGACTTCATCAACGACGCCAAGGAGGCCGGGGTCGAGTTCTACGTCTGCTCGGCCGCGCTCCAGCTCCACGACATGACAGAGGACGATCTCATCGAACAGTGCGATGGGGTGGTCGGGGCGGCGTACATGGTCGAGGCTGGCCTCGAGAGCGACCTCGTCCTTTCGTACTGAACCCACACGGAGCCGTGAGAATGTCCCTGGTCAACAACTGTGTCCTGCCAGACGATCTTCTGTATCACATCGACTACAACGTCTGGCTGCGTGACAACGGAGACGGAACCTACGTCATCGGCATGACCGACCTCGCCCAGGCCATGGCGGGCGCGGTGATCCACTGCCGCATCAAGAAGGTCGGCAAGAAGGTGAAGGCCGGCAAGAGCCTCGGCACCGTAGAGAGCGGGAAGTGGGTGGGGCCCGTCAAGGCACCCTTCGCCTGCTCTGTCATCGCCAAGAACGAGCAGGTGGAGAACAACGCCGCCCTCTTGAACACCAACCCCTACGGCGAGGGCTGGATGCTGCGCGTCCAGCCAGAGGATCCCGCGGCAGCCGCCGCCACGCTGACCAGCGGTGACGCAGTCCGCGCCGGCTTCGAGGCCTACATGGCCGAGCGCGACTTCGAGGGCTGCCCGCCGGCGGACGACGACTCGTGATCCGAGACGCGCTCTACGCCGACGCCGCCTACGGCGAGGTCCCCGTCGAGGACAAGGAGCGCCTCCTGGCAGAGGTCAAGGGGGACGTGCGCTACCACGAAGCCCTCTACGGCTGCTACGAGTGCGGGATCTGCGTCGCCGCCTGCCCCTCTGCCCGTTTCTACGACTTCAGCCCCCGCACCTTCGCCCAGGTCCTGGCCCGCGAGGACGTCCACACCTTCTACGAGCTGCTCAACGACTCCGTCTGGGACTGCTCCCAGTGCTACTCGTGCACGCGCTGCCCTCGCAACAACAGCCCCGCGGGGCTGATCCTGATGATGCGCGAGGTGGCCGTGAACAACGGACTGCAGAGCGCAAAGGACGCCCTCCGCGCCTACAGCCGGGTGATCTACAAGGTGATGTCCACGGGCACGCAGGTGGCCCCCGACATGCTCCAGCCGGACTTCTTCCCGGACTGGGGACCTGACGTCACGGCGGTCTCGGAGAACCTGGAGGTGTGGCGACGCGCCATCCCGACGGAGACCCTCCACACCCTGGAGCTGGCCTGGGACATCAGCGAAGAGACCCGGGTCGAGCTCTACCTGATCTGGAAGCTCACGGGGAACCTGGACATCATCGAGAACATCGACGAAAACAGCTTCCTCATCCTGGAAGAGGTGATGGAGGAGCTGCTCGACGAGCACGGCTACGACATCGACGACATCGACTGCGTGATCTGAGGGGCCGACGGTGATTGACGACAACAACAGCGGCAGACCACCCGCCGCCCGGGACCGCATCTTCGATCGCAAGGGGATGATCCCGGAGAGACACCACACCGACGCGCTCAACGAGCTGGAGGCCCGGGGTCTGATCGAGATCATCCGTGTGCCGGAGCCCTACGTCGAGGTGGAGACCAAGTACGGGCGCACCAAGAAGATCCCGCTGGACCATCTCTGGCACCACAAGTCATGCGGCCAGTGCGGCCACATCCCGGGCTACCCCACCAGCATCATCTGGCTGATGCGCCAGTTCGGCCTGGACCACTTCGATCCCCGCAACCAGAGCTCCTGCACGGGCTGGAACTACTACGCCTCGGCTACCTCGAACCCAGTGGCCCAGGCCGCCGTGGCGGTGCGCAACTTCGCCCAGGCCAAGGTCGACGGCTACTTCCCGCTGATCCACTGCGGCACCACCTTCGGCCACTACAAGGAGGTCCGCGAGCAGCTCATCCACCACCCGGAGACCCTCGAGAAGCTCAGGCGGGTGATGGACAAGCTCGGTCGGCCCGTCGTCTTCCCCGAAGAAGTGGTGCACTACTCCGAGTGGCTCTACGTCATGCGAGACGAGATCCGAAAGCGCACAGTCCACGACCTCACTGATGTCACCGTGACCGTGCACCCCGCCTGTCACTACCACAAACTCATCCCAGAAGACGCCCTCTACAACGCAGAGATCTTCGGGGGCCAGCGCACGGCAGTGGTGACCGGCGTGGCCGAAGCGGTCGGCGCCCGGGTGGGCGACTACTCGACCTGGCACGACTGCTGCGGCTTCGGCTTCCGCCACATCCTCGTGTCCCGCGACTTCACCCGCTCCTTCGCGACCCTGCGCAAGGTCGAGCGGATGGTCGAAGAGGTCGATCCGGACATCATCCTCGCCCACGACACCGGCTGCGTGACGACGCTGGACAAGAGCCAGTTCGCCGCCGGGGCCCACGGCTGCAAGGTCGGCGTCGCGGTGATGGCCGACTGCCAGTTCGCTGCGCTCGCCATGGGCGCTCATCCCTACAAGGTCTGTCAGCTCCACTGGCACGGCGTCGATCCTCGGCACGCGCTGGAGAAGATGGGCATCGACCACGAGACCGCCTGGGCCGAGTTCCAGGAAGAGACCGCACGAATCAAGGCAGGAGAGAAGGACTTTCTCACCTGGGAGGACTGCTCATGAGTTCCCACCCCATCCTCGTGATCGGCGCCGGGCCCGCCGGACTCGAGGCCGCCCGAGGCCTGGCGGATCTGGGCTTCCGCAGCGTGCTGGTGGAGAAGACCAGCGTCCTCGGGGGCAACCCCATCCAGGCGAGCTACGCGGCGCTCACCCCCGACATGCGCCCAGCCGCAGAGGCCATGCAGGAGCTGATCGACCCGGTCGTCGCCAGCGAGCTCGTCGAGGTGCGGACGGAGACCACGGTCGTCGCGACCGAGGGAGGCGCGCCCGCGCTCCAGGCCACACTGGAAGGCCCCAGCGGCACAGAGATCATCACGGTCGGCGCCGTGATCGTCTGTACTGGATTCTCGCACTTCGACCCGGGCCGCGAGACCCAGATGTACGGCTACTACGAGTTCGACGACGTGATCACGCTCGTGGACGTCGAGCGCATGCTCGAGGCGGGGGAGTTCGTGCGTCCCTCCACTGGAGTCCCCCCCCAGCGGATCTGCTTCATCCAGTGTGTGGGGAGCCGCGATCGCCAGATCGGGAACCAGTGGTGTTCGAAGGTCTGTTGCGGGATCGCCTGCAAGCAGTCCATCGAGGTCCGGGAGATGCTCCCCGGCTGCGACGTCTTCATCTTCTACATCGACCTGCGAGCCTATGGCTTCTGGGAGGACGAGCTCTACTGGCGAGCCCAGGAGAAGCACAAGGTCAGCTTCATCCGCGGCATCGTCACAGAGGTCACCAGGCGTGGCGACACCGTCGTGGTCAAGGGCGAGGACACGACCATGCGCCGCCCGGTCGAGGTCCCGATGGACGTGGTCGTGCTCTCTGTCGGCATGGAGCCGAGCGAAGGCACTCGCCACATGGCGGCCCTGTTCGACCTCCCGGTGGAGTCCCACGGCTTCATCGAGACAACCGGGGGCGCCCTGAGCGCCGCGGCCACCTCGCGCCCCGGGATCTTCGTGGCCGGCGCCGCCACCGGTCCCGCCGACCTGGAGGACAGCGTCTCTTCGGCCGGAGCCGCGGTGATGAAGGCCCTCGCCTTCCTCAGGCGCAGCGCAGCACGGGAAGCCAGTGCGAGCTAGGGCCGCCATGGACGAGCCGATGGCCGTGGACATCGCGTCCGCACGGGAGTTCCTGAAGGAGGCCACCAGGAAGGCATCCCTGGCGGACCTGCAGGAGGCCGGACGGCGCCTGGAGCACAAGCACCGCCTCTTCCAGGAGCTCCTGGTGCCAGGGGCGAACGAGGCTGAGCTGCAGCGGGTCTTCGACTGCATGTTCACCCTCCGTCGCAAGGGTCGACGCCTCCTCGGGCAGGGCGACCTCGCGCAGGAGATCTCCCTGTTGCTCCACGGCGAGGCCCCCCTCGACGAGCGCTTCGATCGCTTCGTGGTGGCGGCTGAGCCGGTCGGTCCGTACCGGGCCATCGCGCTGGCCAGCGAGCTGCTCCACTTCCACCAGCCTCATCGCTACTGGCTCTGGACCCGGTGGATCTGGGACGCGGAGAAGGGAAAGGGCGCCCTGCCGCTGGTGACGGACAGAGCGCAGCTGACCGGCGACAGCCCTGGACAGACCTACCTGAAGGTGGGGCGGGCTACCGGGATGGTGGCGGCGCAGGCCATCGCGATCGGCACGACCCAGCTGGGCCGGGGCCTGTTCGGAACTGACGTGCTGCTCGCCGCCGTCTACGCGGTCTACATGCGCACCCTCTACAGACTTCAGATCTCTGAGGGCTTCGAGAAGTTCCTCCCACCACTGGACGAGCAGGTCCGACGCATGCTCGGCGTCCAGCGCTTGCAACCAGGGGACGCCTGATGCCCAAGCTCGAGAGACGGCCGAGGGACGAGTCCTTCGTCGAGAAGGAGCACGCCGTCATCGACGGCATCGACATCTCCGGGATCTGGAACAGGATGTACGAGCCCAGGGAGATCACGGACTACGACACCGTGCACCTGAACCGCCTCACGGACCTCGACGGCGGCGAGTCCATGGGCTGGTGCTACCAGTGCGCCAAGTGTGTCGGGGTCTGCCCCGTCGACGCGGTCGGGGGCGACTACGGGCCCCGCAAGCTCTTCAGGCGCCTGCAGGTCGGCTACGACATCTTCGCCCACGACGACCTCTGGCTGTGCACGACCTGCAAGAACTGCCTCCGAGTCTGTCCGAAGATGGTCGACATGATACAGATCATGCCCGCAGCCCGAGCGCAGGCTGTGCTCGACGGCGACATCCCGGACGAGTTGTCAGAGATGTTCCGCAGTGTCGCCGACTACGGCAACCCCATGGGCGAGTCCGCCAGGAAGCGCGCGCGCTGGACAAAGGGTCTCGACCCCCAGATCCGGGTGCTCTCCAAGAAGGACCCCTCCCCGGTGGACGTCCTCTGGTTCGTCGGCGACTTCTACGCCTACCACGGGCGCGGTCAGGACGCGGCCCGCGCGATGGCCCGGGTCTTCGAGGGGCTCGGCGTGGACTTCGGCACCCTGGGCAAAGAGGAGCGCACCGACGGTGACTCCCAGCGCCTCGCCGGAGAGCCCGGACTGTTCGAGATGATGGCGGAGCACAACATCGAGCAGTTCGAGAAGTACGAATTCAACACGATCGTAGCCAGCGGTCCCCACGCCTACAACGCGATCAAGAACGAGTACCCGAAGCTGGGCGGGGAGTTCCCGGTCGAGCACTACACACAGTATCTCTCGGCGAGGCTCGAGGAGCTCGCGCCGCTGTTGACCGGGCGCTTCGAGAGGCGCGTCACCTTCCATGATCCCTGCTACCTCGGCCGCCACAACGGCGAATACGACGCACCCCGCGCCCTGCTCCGGGCGGTCCCCGGGCTCGAGCTCGTGGAGATGTACCGGTGCAAACAGCAAGGCTACTGCTGCGGCGGCGGCGGCGGTGGGATGTGGCTGGACGGCCTGGTCGCGGACCACACCGTGGAGCGCCTCTCGGAGAACCGGGTGCGCGAGGCGGTCGATGTTGGCGCTGAGGTGATGGCCGTGTGCTGCCCCTACGAGGTCTCGCGGTTCGAGGACGCGGTGAAGTCCACCGGAAACGAGGGCGACCTCGAGGTGCTGGACATCATCGAGATCCTCGACCGCTGCATGGAGTGAGCGATGAACATAGTCGTGGCGATGAAACAGGTCCCGGACCTGGTCGAGGACCTGGTCGTCGACGAGAACGGGACGACGCTCGACCCTGACGAAGTCGAATACAGACTCAACGAGTTCGACGATCACGCCCTGGAGGAGGGGCTGCTCCTCAAGGAGCGGGTCGGCGGAGCCCTCACGGTGGTCGCGCTGGACGGTGACGGCGTCGACAAGGTGCTGTTCACGGCGCTGGCCAAGGGCGCCGATCGAGCCGTGAAGATCGAGGGCGACCCAGAGGAGATCGAGGGCAACTTCGCCCTGGCCGCTGTCTTTGCCCAGGTCGTCGCCGAGCTGCCCTGTGACCTGCTGCTCACCGGCGTGCAGGGCTGCGACGACCGCGACGGCCACCTCGGGCCGCTCCTGGCGGCGATGCTGAAGCTCCCCTGCGCCAGCGTGGTCACAGAGGTGGACGTCTCCGGAGGCGTAGTGCGCTTCCTCAAGGAGTACTCCGGGGGAGTCGTCGGCCGCTTCGAGGCGGATCTCCCGGCGGTCCTGGGGGTCCAGGCTGCTCGCCAGAGTCCCCGCTACGTGCCGGTGTCCAAGGTCCGCCAGGTCCAGAAGAGCGCGACCATCGAGACCACAGAGCCGGACGACGAGGCCACCGGGCTGTCCACTGTCACCTGGATGGCTCCCCCCGAGACCGGAGAGGGGGCCACCATGCTCGACGGGGTCGAAGAGCTCATCGAGCTCCTCGAGTCCAAGGGGGTGTTGTCATGAGTCAGGATGTCCTGGTCGTCGTCGAGCACCTCGATGGCGCTGTCTCCGAGATCACCTTCGAGATGCTCGGCGCCGGAACCGCCCTGGCGGCAGAGCTCGGCGGACGCTGCGTGGCGGCGCTCGTCGGCGGAACCGACGCCATGCTCGAGACGCTCGGCGTCGCCGCTGCCGTCGCCCGTGTCGAGGGTGCGGGGCTCGCCGAGTTCAACCCGGAGAGCCACGCAGAGGCGCTCCAGGCCATCGTGGCGGAGCTCGGCCCCCGGGTGCTGATGTTGGGCCACACGTCCATGGGCATGGACCTGGCCAGCACCCTGTCGGTGAACCTCTGCATGCCCCTGGCGACTGGCTGCTTGTCGGTGAGCGGGGGCGACTCCGTGAGCGCGGTGGCCCAGCTCTACGGCGGCAAGATGAACGTGACCATCGGGCTCGGCGCGGGGCCATGCGCGGTCACGATGCTCTCCGGCGCGAGCCCCGCCGACACCGGTCGGGCAGCGGTCGCGCCCCCGGTGCAGACGGTGGCGGCCCCAGCCCCAGCCGGCAGGATCCGCTTCGTCGAGCTGGTCCGTCCAGGGGTCGCTGACGTGGACATCACCACCAAGGAGATCCTGGTGGCGGTGGGCCGCGGCATCGGCAACGAGGACGGCATCGAGGTCGCCCAGGAGCTGGCAGAGCAGCTCGACGCTGCCGTCGCGGGCTCCCGGCCCATCATCGACTCCGGCTGGCTGCCCAAGAGCCGCCAGGTCGGCAAGTCGGGCCTGAAGGTCAAGCCCAAGCTCTACATCTCCCTTGGCATCTCCGGAGCACCGGAGCACCTGGAGGGCATGAAGGACTCCGCCACCATCATCGCGGTCAACAGCGACGAGGGCGCGCCCATCTTCGGGGTCGCTCACTATGGCCTCGTGGCGGATCTCTACGACATCTGCGAAGAGCTGACAGAGGCCATCGAGGACCGCTGATGCGCCGGCTGCTCCCGCTGCTCGGGCTCCTGCTCCCGCTCCCTGCCCTGGCCGCGGAGCCCCAGCGCGAGGTCTTCCGCACCTTCGGGACCCCGAGCGTGGTCGCGTTCTACGCCCTCGGCGCCCTGACCGTCGCCGCTTTCTGCTTCGGTCTCTACCGCCAGTACAGGAAGTACGCCCGGGGCCGCAGCGATGCGCGCCTCAGGCCCCTGGTACCCCGCCTGCTCGGAGCAGCCCGAGCGGTCCTCAGCCAGGAGACCGTGCGGCGTGGAGACCCCCTGGTGGGCGCCGCCCATGGGCTCGTCTTCTGGGGTTTTATTGTCCTCTTCATCGGGACGGGCATCATCGCTCTCGACGAGGACGGCATCCAGCTCATCCTCGGGCCAGAGGCCAAGATCCTGACGGGCACCTTCTACCTGGTGTTCTCCCTCGTCATGGACCTCGCGGGGGTCGCGCTCATCGCCGGGCTGCTCATGATGATGGTCCGCCGGGCGCGTTCCTCCTCGCCCAGGCTGGACTACACCCGGGTGGACTCGGCCCCCTCTGATCGCTCCAGCTACGCCAAGGGCGACGCGCTGTTTCTGTGGCTCCTGATGGGCATCGCCGTCACCGGCTTCCTCATCGAGGGCTCGCGCATCGCGGCGGACCAGCCCGAGAGCGCGCCCTGGTCATTCGCCGGCTACGGCCTGGCCAGCGTCAGCGGCAGCCTGCTGGCCTCTGAGGTGGCCTTCGCGGGCTTTTGGTGGGTCCACGTCCTCGCCGTCTTCGGCTTCATCGCCTACCTCCCCTACTCCAAGGCCACCCACATGCTCACCGACTGGGTGAGCCTGGCTTCCCGTGACGAGCGCGCCGGCATCCGCCTGCCCGAGCCCGCGGCGGATGGGTCACCGGGCATAGAGAAGCTCGAGGACTTCAGCTGGCGGCAGCTGTTGGCCTTCGACGCCTGCACGAAGTGCGGCCGCTGTCACGAGGCCTGCCCCGCTCGGAGCTCGAAGGCCCCGCTGTCACCAAGGGACCTGGTCCTCGACCTCCGCGAGGCCTCCAACCGGAGCTTCGGCATGACAGAGGTCTTCGGCTTCTCCAGGCAACCTCCAGGGGACCAGCCCCTGGTCGGGGGCTACATCTCGGCGGAGACCATCTGGTCCTGCACCACCTGTCGTGCCTGCGTCGAGGTCTGCCCGGTGGGCGTCGAGCACGTGGTCGACATCGTGCAGATGCGTCGTGCGCTGGTGGACCGGGGTGAAGTCAGCGACCTGCTCCAGGAGGCACTCCGGGGCCTCGACGAAAAAGGCAACTCCTTCGGGCTGTCACCGCGCAAGCGCACCGCCTGGACCAAGGCCCTGGACTTCAAGATCCCCGACGCGCTGAAGGCCGAGGTCGACTGGCTGTGGTTCGTCGGCGACTTCGCCTCCTACAACCCCGCCTGCCAGGAAGCGACCCGCTCCGTCGCGCGCGTGCTCCAGGCGGCTGGTCTGAGCTTCGGCATCTTCTACAAGGTCGAGAAGTCCGCTGGAAACGACGTGCGCCGTGTGGGCGAGGAGGGCCTCTTCGAGGTGCTCGTCGAGGACAACGTGGCCAACATCGAGAAGGCCGGCGTGAAGAAGGTCTTCACCACCGACCCACACACGCTCAACGCCCTGAAGAACGAGTACCCCGACATGGGCGTCAGGGTGGCCCACTACACGACGCTGTTGTTGGAGCTCGTCCGGTCCGGGGCCCTGTCCCTCGAGGGACTCCGTGACTCGCGGGTGACCTACCACGATCCCTGCTACCTGGGCCGCTACAACGGGATCTACGACGATCCGCGCGAGCTCCTGGCAGCCTGCGGGGCCGAGCTCGTCGAGATGCCGCGAAACCGAGAGGACTCCTTCTGCTGCGGCGCCGGCGGAGGGCGGGTCTGGATGGCGGATCACGACAGCGTGGACGAGCGCCCCAGCGAAGACCGGATCAAGGAAGCCGTGGCCCTGGGGGTGGACACCTTCGTGGTGGCCTGCCCAAAGGACATGACCATGTACAACGACGCGGTGAAGACCACCGACAACGAGGACAACATAGTCGTCCGCGACATCATCGAGCTCGTCTCGGAGGCGCTGGGCGCGCCGACGGAGTAACCGAGTCCGGTGGCAACATTCGAACTGGAGTGACCATGGCGGACCAGCTGCTCGACTGCAAGGGGCTCAACTGCCCCATGCCGATCATCAAGATGAGCAAGGCGATCAAGAAAATGGACAAGGGCCAGACGCTCGAAGTCCTCGCCACCGACCCGGCCTTCGAGGCAGATGTGTACGCCTGGGCCAAGCGCCTCAAGCACGAGGTCCTGGAGTTCGAAGAAGGCCCGCCGCTGCGGGTGCTGATCGCGAAGGGTCGCTGACCCCAAACCCTGCGAGGTTGTGATGCACGAAGAACACGATGGACTCAGCCCAGAGCTCCAGCAGCTCATAGAGGCGACCGTCGCTCGCAAGGTCGAAGAGGCCCTGAGCGCCCGCACCGTCACGATCGAGGAGCGCATCACCGAGGTCATGGGGCGCCTCGACGCCCTCGAAGAGGACCAGCTGACCGACCGGGCCACCCTGGTGGTCTTCAGCGGGGACTTCGACCGCCTCTTCGCCTCGTTCATCATCGCCACCGGCGCCGCGGCGATGGGCATGGAGGTCTCGATGTTCTTCACCTTCTGGGGCCTGACCACCCTGAAGAAGGAGACCATCTACAGCGGCAAGTCCCTGCCCGAACAGATGATCGGCATGATGCTGCCCTCCGGTCCCGAGACGGTGGGCACGTCTCGGCTGAACATGATGGGAATGGGCCCGCTGTTCTTCAAGTCCCTCATGAAGAAGCACAACGTCGAGACCCTGCCCTCGCTCATCGAGCAGGCCAAGGAGCTCGAGGTCCGCCTGGTGGCCTGCCAGATGTCGATGGGCATCATGGGGATCACGAAGGACGAGCTGATCGACGACATCGAGTACGGCGGCGTGGGTGCCTACCTCGGTGACGCCGGAGACTCCCGGCTCACCCTGTTCATATAGACCCACATGCAATACGAACTTGACGAGCTGGAGTTCGATCCTGCGGTGCCCAGGTGGCTCGCAGAGGCCTTCGAGGTCCGTCGAGCCAACTTCGACAACCGGATCAGCTTCTACGCGCCGACGATCAAGTCCTACGAGACGGACGAGCTCAACAACTGTGGGAGCTGCTCGTTTCGGCCTGTCTCCGTCACCGGTCCTGCCTGCGCGCTGCAGTGCGACCACTGCAAGGCCCAGGTGCTGCGTTCGATGGCCTCTGCAACGACCCCGGACAGACTCTGGGCGCTCGCCCGAGGCTATGCGCTGGAGGGCACCAGGGGTCTCCTGATCTCCGGCGGGTCGAACCTCGCCAACCAGGTCGCCCTGGACCGCTTCTTCCCGGTGATGCAGCGCATCCGCACAGAGCTGGGCATGAAGATCCTCGTGCACGTGGCCTTTGTCGACCAATCCCAGGCGCAGGGGCTCGCGGAGGTCGGGGTGGACTCGGTCATGCTGGACGTCATCGGCACCGACGAGACCATCGAGGATGTCTACCACCTGCCCTGGGCCTCCACCGCAGACTACGAGCGCACTCTCCGAAACCTCGTGGACGCAGGCCTGCCCATCTCCCCCCACGTGGTCATCGGCCTTCACTACGGCAAGATCCTGGGCGAGATCAGGGCCTTGGAGATGCTCGCGCGCTTCGAAGAGGCCATCAGCTCCCTCGTGCTGGTGGGGCTCCAGCCGCTGCCGGGAACGCCCATGGCGGACTGCACTCCACCCTCGCCCGAGCAGATGGGAGAGATCTTCCGGGCCGCGAGGGTGATGTTCCGGCGCACGAATGTCCTCTTGGGCTGCGAGCGCCCCTACGGCGACCACAAGCTCAGGACCGACGAGCTGGCGGTCAAGGCTGGGCTGAACGGGATCGCCTACCCAGCCCAGGGCATCATCGCCCTGGCGCATGCCCTGGAGTTGCGGATCGAGGTGTCGGGGATGTGCTGCTCGCTCGACTTCCAGGGCCAGTCGGCGTGAAGTGGCGCGTGCTCGACACGGGCCCCAGGTCCGCGGCAGACAACATGGCCCTGGACAGGGCCATGTTGGACGCTCGCAGCCGGGGCGAGGTGCCCAACACCCTGCGCTTCCTCCAGTTCTCGCCTGCGGCGGTGCTCGTCGGCCACCACCAGGCGGTCTCCCAGGAGGTCCGTGTCGACTACTGCGAGCGCCACGGGGTCGACATCAACCGCCGGCTCACCGGCGGGGGCGCCATCTACTTCGATCCCACACAGATCGGCTGGGAGATCATCGCCGACAGGCGGGACTTCGGGCGACTGCGCATGGACCAGCTCACGGCTCTGATCTGCGAGGCCGCTGCTGCTGGGCTGCGGACCCTGGGGGTGAAGGCTGAGTTCCGACCCCGCAACGACATCGAGGTCGAAGGGAAGAAGATCTCCGGGACCGGTGGCACCTTCGAAGGCGACATCTTCCTGTTCCAGGGGACCGTCCTCACCGACTTCGACATCGAGGCGATGCTGTTGGCCCTGAAGGTCCCCACAGAGAAGCTCACCCCGAAGGGGCTGGAGACCGCCAGAGATCGTGTCACATGTCTCCGGGACCTGCTGGAAGAGACGCCGAGCGCGGAGATGGTCCGCCAGGCGCTGATCGACTCCTTCGCAAGAGCCTTCGACGCGGAACTCGTGCCCGGAGAGCTCACCCCGGCGGAGCTGGAGATCTACGAAGAGGTCCGCGAGGAGTTCGGAGACGACGAGTGGGTCCACGCGGTGGAGGCGCCACCTGACGGGCGGCAGCTCTACCGGGCGATCCACAAGCGCCCCGGGGGCCTGCTGCGGGTCCACGCGACGGTGGACGTGGACCGCTCGATCCTGAGGCAGATCCTCATCACCGGTGACTTCTTCCTCAGCCCCAGCCGCTTCGTCTTCGACCTCGAAGCCCACCTGAGAGACAGCCCCTTCCCACAGGTGAAGGCGAAGCTCTCCAGCTTCTTCGAGCGACACCGCCCCGAGCTGGTCGGGCTCACCCCAGACGACTTCTGGCAAGCGATCAGGCTGACCCTGGAGAAGACCCGCTACTCGGAGATGGGCATCTCCCAGCGGGACGCCAGCGCCGTCTATCCGATCAACATCCCCAGCGACAAGACTGTGCGTGATGTGCTCTGCGACGCGACCGTTCTCTTGTTGCCGTACTGCGCCAAGCTGCCGGACTGCGAGTTCCGCTTTCGCCAGGGCTGTGACGAGTGCGGCATGTGCACAATCGGCGACGCCTACCGCCTGGCCAGGAACAAGGGCCTCGAGGCGGTCACCATCGTGAAGTTCGAGCACCTCGAGGACACGCTGGCTCGCATGAAACAGCAGGGTGTGCGCTCCTACATCGGCTGCGCCTGCGAGGCCTTCGTGGTCAAGCGGCACGAGGCCTTCCGCAGCGCCGGACTTCCCGGGGTCATCCTCGATATCGCCGGAAAGACCTGCTACCAGCTCGGACAGGAGGGGCAGGCCTACGAAGGCACCTTCGAGGCGATGGCCGACCTGCATGTCCCGCTGTTGGAAGCAGCCGTCGGACAGGTCCGGGGACCGCGCGTCGGACCCACACCCGGCCGGGACGAGTAGATGGCAGCGCTCCACTGTGACGTCCTGGTGGTCGGCGCGGGGCCAGCTGGCAGCTCGGCGGCCAGGGCCGCGGCGGCGGCGGGGGCCTCTGTCATCTTCATCGAGAAGAGGGCCAGGATCGGAGCCCCGGTGCAGTGTGCGGAGTGGGTACCCAGGTCGATCCTGAGCCGCCTGCCCCGCTCCGCCCGGGTCGTCGTCCAGGACATCAGGGCAATGCGCTCACACCTGCCCGGTCAGCCCCCGGTCGTGACCCCCGCGCCCGGCGCCATCATCGACAGGGGGCGCTTCGACCGGGCCCTGGCCGAGGCGGCGTGTGCGGCTGGGGCGAGGCTCCTGGCCGGGACCCGGGCCGTGGCCCTGTCGGACCGGACGCTGGTGGTGGAACGAGCTGGAGAGCGCAGCGGCATCCTCGCCAGGACGCTGATCGCCGCAGACGGCCCCCGCTCGCGCATGAGGGCCTGGACCGGGGGCGGCCAGCCCCGCTTCGTCCAGGCCCTGCAGCACCGGATGCCGCTGGTCGCGCCGCTGCACACCACCGAGTGCTTCCTCCGGCGCAGCATCCCGGGCGGCTATGGCTGGGTCTTCCCGAGGGGCCCCGTGGCCAACGTCGGTGTCGGCGTCGACCCGGCCCTCGGCGTGCGGGCCCTGGACGCCCACCGTGTCTTCGTCCAGGAGCTCCTGGGGCTCGGTGTGGTGCACGAGCAGGTCCTGGAGCGCACCGGTGGTGTCCTCCCCGTGAGCGGGCTGTTGGCCCTGCGGCGGGGGCGCGTCCTCTTCGCTGGAGACGCCGCGGGCCAGTGCCACCCCATCACCGGAGCCGGCATCGCCAGCGCGCTCATCTGTGGAGAGCTCGCTGGAGCCGCCGCGGCCGAGGCCGCCCTCCAGGGGGACCTCGGCGCCCTGGACGAGTACGTCGAAGAGGTCACCGAGCTGCTCGGTCCCAGCCTGGACCTGGGGGTCGCCCGTCGAGCCCTCCAGCTGGCCACGTGGGGAGACCCGGAGCGGTGGGCTGCGACCCTGCGCCGGAGCTGGGTGGCCTTCGACGACTACCACCGACGACCCCGCATGGAGACGACCCAATGTCCGGCCTAGCCCGCCGACAGAGCCCCGAGTACGTCCAGATGAGCCTGGCCGCGGCGATGGTCCTGGGGCTCCGCCCGGGCCGCTTCATGCGGGATGGCCGCACGCGCTGCCTGAACCTGCTGCTGACCTATGACGCGGGCTGCGCCGCCAACTGCGCCTACTGCGGGCTGGCCCGGGACCGACAGGGCTCGAGCTTCATCCGGGTGGAGTGGCCATCGGTGCCGATGGCAGAGGTCATCGAGCGCTCGAAGGGGCGCCCGCTCGAACGCATGTGCATCTCGATGATCACCCACCGGCGCGCCCAGCGGGACACGGAGGCGCTGCTGACCAGCTGGAAGAGAGAGGACGCCCTCCGCGAGGTCCCCGTGTCGATCCTCTCCAACCCCAGCACGATGAGCCGCGAGGATCTCGTGGCCCTCCGCGAGCTGGGCGCCGAGCGCTTCACGGTGGCGCTCGACGCCGTGACCCCAGAGCTCTTCGACTCGACCAGGGGGCGCGGGGTGCTCAGCCCCAACCGCTGGGAGCGCTACTGGCAGGTCTACGAAGAGGCCGTCGAGGTCTTCGGGCGTGGCGCCGTCGGCGTGCACCTGATCTGCGGCCTGGGCGAGACCGAAGGGCAGATGGTCGAGACCATGTTCCGGGCCCGGGCGCTGGGGGAGTACGGCTGCCTGCAGCTCTTCGCCTTCAACCCAGAGGACGGCTCCCGGCTGGGAGACCGACAGCGGGTCCCCCTCGGTCAGTTCCGCCGGGTCCAGCTCGCCAGGTACCTGATCGACGCCGGGCTCGTCCGCGACGGGGACCTCGACACCGACGACCGTGGTCGGATCGTGGACTTCGGCCTCGACCAGGCGGAGCTGGACCGCCTCATCGACACCGGGCTCCCCTTCCGGACCAGCGGCTGCCCAGGGAGGGAGTGCGAGGTCTCCGCCTGTAATCGTCCCTTCGGCGACGGCCCCCCGACCGACTTCTCCAGCTTCCCCTTTCCGCTGGACCGCTGGGACGTGGACAACGTGCGCGTCCAGCTTCGGGACTACGAAGGCGCCATTCGCCGCGAAGACCTGGCGGCCCGCACCCTCGCCGAGATCGAGCGGGCCTCTGCCCTGCCTTGCCGCTCTTGAGGCCCCTCAGGCTGCGGCGGCCATCACGGCGAGCTGAGCGCGTGTGTGGGAGACGCGGGTGGCCCACCCGGCCCCACCGGGCAGTGACTCGAGCCGCCCCTGTCGCAGCTCCAGAGCGACGTCGAGATCCGCCAGCAGCAGCCCCAGCGCGCCATGGCGGACAGCCGTGTGCAGGAGGTTCTCGATCAGCTGGGGGCGCCGACCGAAGCCGCGTGGCAGGTCCCGAGCGCGTCCGGCCGCGGTGATGCTGGCGGGGGTCAGCCAGACCCCGGAGCGGGCAGGGCTCGCCAGCCAGTCCGCGACCTGCGCCAGGCCCGTTCCGCTGTCGGCGAGCAGCTCCTCGGCGAGGGGGAGCGCTAGGGTCGGGGGGCCCTGGAGCTGCGAGCTGGTCAGCTCCAACAGCATGCCGGCGGCGGCGGCGTAGATCCCCTCGTCGAGCTCCTGGAGCGCGACCACGAGAGGGGGCAGCCAGGCGGCGAGGTGCTCGCGCATGAAGGCCCGAGCCAGCCGCTGCAAGCGCGCAGCCTCGTCGGGGGCGCCGGAATGCCAGGCATCCGCCTCGGCGCCGCTGAGCCAGCTGAGGAAGGCCAGCTGTCCGGCGAGGTGGTCCGGCTCGGTCTCGGGCCGGAAGCCCGCCTCGCCCATGCAGTCCCAGAGCGACAGGGTCGTCTCACCCCCCAGGACCCGCTCCGGGCTGAGGAAGACGCTCTCGTAGGGAAGGACCTCGATGCTGAACAGGCGATGGAAGCGGACCTCGTCCTGCTCGTCGGGACGCTCGGGTACGAAGGCACGGAAGGCCTCGACGGCCCGCAGGTGCTCGGCGCGGCGTATGCCCTCTCCGAACAGCGAAGCCAGCAGATCGTAGGCCCGGCAGCGCGCGAGCGCTCGGGTGCCATCAGCGTCCAAAGGGCTCCTCTGGCAGCACGTAGGCCTCTGCCACGGGCTTGAGCGGCCGCTTGAGCCAGTAGGGCCGCCGCGTGCCGTCGGGGCTGTGCTCGACCGCCGAGCGGGTCAGGGCGTGCCACTCCCGGTAGACGGCCATGGACTTCGCCGTGTCGACGAAGACGTCGCCGTGACGCTCACCCGGCTCGGCTCGGCGCACGCTCAGGGCCTTCTGGAGCCAGACGTGGTGGCCGCTCACCGGGTCGGGCTGCACCGGGTGGGTCAGGTTCTGGTGCACGCCGACGTCATTCCACCAGATGCGGGCCGTGTCCGGGTCCTCTGACTCCCAGGACGAGCCGCCCTTCAGCAGCCGCAGGCGACGCTGGTCCCCGTCCTCGCTGAGCTCGGCCAGGGCGGTCATGCCCGGGTTCCCGCCGAGCTCGTCTCGCAGTCGCCACCGACCCAGGTGGTGGCTCATCGCGATGATGCCGGGCTTGATGCCCTCTGTGACCCAGACCTTGTCCACGAACCAGCCGATGCGCGTCTGCACGCGGATGAGCTCGCCGCTGGCGACACCGATGCGCTGGGCGTCCAGGGGGTTCATCCAGACCGGGTTGTCGTGGGAGATCTCGTAGAGCCACTTGCAGTTGGCCGAGCGGGTGTGGATGAGGGCCGGCAGCCGGAAGTTCGGCAGCAGCACCATCTCGCCAGCGGCGCGGTCGATCTCGTCTGGGTGGACGTGGCTCGGGAGGTCCCACGGGATCACGTACTGCTGCTCCGTCCAGCCCCAGTCGTGCAGGGTCGGAGAGAACCACTCGAGCTTGCCGCTGGGCGTGCCGAAGCCCTTGCGCCGCACTCCGTCCACGACGACGCCTCCCTCGGCGACCACCGCCTCGTAGGGCAGGTAGTTGCTCTCGGCGACCTCGAAGGCGCCGTAGCGGCGCATGTACTCCAGCGGGCTCAGGTCCTCTCTCGCCGCGGCCTCGGGCAGGCCGGGCACGCTGTGCTCGAAGATCCAGGCCCAGTACTCGTCCTGGGTGATGGGCTGGCCGGGTCGCTGGGGGCTCTCGACGTACCGCCGGATCCCGAGGGAGCCGTCCGGGTCCATCTTCCAGCTCAGGTCCACCCAGAACTCGGACTCCTCCCAGACCTCGCCCGGGTTCGCCTCCCAGGTGCGGTCGACCCGCTTCCCAGCGCGCTCCATGGCCACGCGACGCACTGGCTGGCGGAAGCCGATCCACATGCCCGAGTGGGTCTCCTGGCTCATCAGGTCGTGGCGCTCGCCGGCGTGACCCATCGGCAGGACGTAGTCGGCGAACCAGGCCGACTCGTTCCAGGTGGGGGTCAGCGCGACGTGGCACTTGATCGCCTCTGTGTCCCGCAGCGCCTTCATCCACATGAAGCCGTCGGGGTTGATCCACAGGGGGTTGTAGACGCGGGAGAAGTAGACATCGACGTCGCCGCGGCCTTCCTCCAGGAAGTGGGGCAGCAGGAAGCTCATCTCGTAGAAAGCAAAGGGCCACTCGTGGGGGAGGTGCAGGTCGTTCCAGGCGTCGAAGGGCGGTGGCTTGCGGAAGGGCTCCGGGACGAACTTGTTCCAGCTGTTGAGCGAGGTCCCCCCCTCCGTTCCCACGCTCCCGGTGAGCACGTTCAGGAAGAAGAGACAGCGCGCGACCTGCCAGCCACCCCGGTTGCCCATCGAGGCGCTGCGCCAGACGTGCGCGGAGAGGCGACCACCGGCCTCGGCCACGTACTCGGCGGTCAACTCGATGCGCTCGATCGGGACCTGGGCCTCTTCGGCGGCGCGCTCGAAGGTGTACTCGGCGTAGAGCCACTTCAGCAGGGCATCGAAGTCCTCGAAGGTCTCGCCCCCTGAGAAGTGGGAGAGGCTCTGCTCCCAGTTGACCCAACGTCGCACGAACTCCTTGTCGTAGAGATCGTGTTGGATGAGGTGGTTCGCCACCGCCAGCAGGAGCGTGCACTCGCTGCCGGGCCAGGTGGGCAGCCACACGTCGCTCTTGGCCGCGGTGTTCGACAGGCGCGGGTCGAGGGTCACGATCTTCGCGCCTCTTTCCTTGGCCTCGATGATGCGCTGGGCGTGGGGGTTGAAGTAGTGACCGGTCTCGAGGTGGCTGCTGACCAGCAGGATGACCCGGGCGTTGGCGTGGTCAGGGCTGGGCCGATCTCCGGCGGCCCACAGGAAGTAGCCGGCCCTCGCCGCGGAACTGCAGATGTTCGTGTGGCTGTTGTGCCCGTCCACACCCCAGGCCTGGATGATCCGGTTTACGTAGTGGTCCTCTCCGGGACGACCCACGTGGTACATGATGCCGTCCCGTCGGCGCTGACGGCTGGCCCGCATCTTCTCCGCGATCTCGCTCAGGGCCACGCTCCAGCTGATCCGCTTCCACTGCCCGGAGCCCCGCTCGCCGACACGCTTCAGCGGGTACAGGACGCGCTCGGGATCGTAGATCTGGTTGTGGGTCGCCGGGCCCTTGGCGCAGTTGCGACCTCGACTGCCCGGGTGGACCGGGTTCCCCTCGAACTTGCGGATCTCGAAGGTCTGCTTGTCGACGTAGGCGAGCAGCCCACAGGCGGACTCGCAGTTGAAGCAGATCGTGGGGACCAGGGTGTAGCGACGGGCGACCTTGCGCGGCCACTTCGCGCCGTCGTACTCGACCCAGTCGTCCCACGACTCCGCGGGCGGGTAGCTGGACATCCTCCCGTCCGGGTGCTGGACGCGGGTCAGGTCGACGGGCTCGTCGTCGACCTCTGCGAAGGGCTCGGCGGCGGAGCGCGCCGGACTCGCCACAGAGAGCATCGCCTCGAGGAACTGGGTCAGGGCAGAGCTCATCAGCTGTTGGGGACCTCTTGGGGCGCCATCACGAAGGCGTGTTCGTAGAGATAGAGCCCCGCGACGGCGGCGAGCAGCGGCAGGCCAGGGGGCGCTCCGACGACCAGCAGGCCCAGGGCGACGAGGTGGAGGGCGATGGACCCGCGCCAGTGGTTGCGGTAGCGGCCAGAGGTGATCCCGGTGGCGGCGCGCGCTGCGACCTCCGAGGAGTGGGGGCCCAGGATCTCGGCGCACATCAGGACCAGGCCCACGAGCAGCGCGGCTCCGAACAGCGAAGACAAGAGCTGGTCAGGCTCGAACAACGCGAGCACTCCGGAGCCGAGCATGAGGGCACTGACGGCCAGGTGCTGTGCCACCAGCCGGCCCTGCCAGAGGTCCCTGCCCTTCGCCTGGGCGAAGAGGAAGGCCGTGTAGACGGCGGCGCCCAGCGCCAGCGGGAGGGTGCCTTCGGCGAGGACAGCCCTGAACGGGACGGCCTCCATCCACTCCATCCAGACAGCTGCCTCCAGTCCCCACCACGCGGTGAGCCAGCAGCTGTAGGCGACGAGGACGAAGCCCCCCCGAGTGAGCCAGCTGCGCCACTGGGGCCGCAGCAGGATGCGGAGGAAGCGCTCGGGTCGCTCCAGGTCGTAGACCAGCAGTCCGGTCGTGAGGCCGAGGCAGACCAGGGCCAGGAGCCCGCCGAGGACCACCGTGTGAGCCTGCAGCGGGTACAGACCAAGGACCCCGAGGGCCATCAGAAAGGGCAGCCCCGCGGCGACGCCCTTCGTCACGAGGTAGGCCGGGACAGGCCAGTGCCAGGGGACCTCGTACCGGGCCTCGTGGGCCACGACCACCGGCTCCTTCGGCTCCGCGGCGTCCTCGACGTAGAAGAGCTGGGGCGAGGTGCCCTGCTCGGGCTTGCGCACGGTCACGGTGTCGGCGGCGCGGGCGCGGCTTGCCTCTGAGGCGGGGTCGTCCAGGTCGCCGGCGATGATGGCGTGCACCGGGCAGACGACCACGCAGGCGGGCTCGACGCCGTTTTCGACCCGGTGGGCGCAGTAGTGGCACTTCGCCGCCGTGCCGGTCTCAGGGTCGACGTAGATGGCGTCATAGGGACATGCCTGCATGCAGGACTTGCAGCCGATGCAGGCGTCGCCGTCGACCTCGACGATGCCGTCCGAGCGCCGGTACATCGCCGCCACCGGGCAGATGCGCACGCAGGCGGGGTCGTCGCAGTGGTTGCAGCGCGTCACCCGGAACTGGCGCGTGACCTCCGGATAGCGCCCGACCTCCGTGTACTTCACCCAGGTCCGGTAGACCCCCAACGGCACCTGGTTCTCGCTCTTGCAGGCCGTCGAGCAGGCGTGGCAGCCGATGCACCTGCGGTTGTCGATGACGAAGCCGTAGTTCATGAGGCTACGAGTATGGGGCCTACCCCTCCGACGCGCGGGCGGCGGCTGGTACGTTGACTGCAGGCCCAAGCCCCATGTTCCGTGTAGTCAGGGAGTTCCGCGTCTCGGACGTGCCCGCCGACCTGGCGGCGGCCCTAGCCGTGACCTTCATGGCGATCCCCCAGGGCATCGCCTACGCGATGATCGCTGGCCTGCCGCCGATGGTCGGCCTCTACGCGGCCACCTTCCCCGCCATCGCCGGCAGCCTGTTCCGCAGCTCACGCTTCGTCATCGCCGGGCCCACCAACGCGGTCAGCCTCATCGTCGGTGGCGCCATCGCCGCTCACTCCCTCGACCTCGGCCTCACGCCGACACAGGTCGCCGTAGAGCTCGCCCTGATGGTGGGGGCCTTCCAGCTGGCGGCAGGGGTCTTCAAGCTGGGCTCCCTCGTCGACTTCATCTCCGCGCCCGTAGTCCTGGGCTACATCGCCGGCGCTGGCGTCCTGATCGCAGCCGGCCAGCTCGGCAACCTCACGGGGACCCAGAGCGGCGGCTCGAACCTTCCGGAGAAGCTCTGGATCTGGAGTCAGGGCCTTGGTGATCTCCAGTGGTTGCCCCTGGTCGTGGGACTCGGGACGACGCTGGCGCTCCTGGGCCTGCGCCGCCTGGACCGGCGGATCCCCGCGGCGCTGCTGGTGCTCGCGGTCGCGACCGCAGCCAACGCGTTGTTCGACCTCCACGGCGCCGGGCTGACCGAGGTCTCGGACCTCGCGCCAGTGCAGTCGGGCCTCCCGCCGCTGTCACTCCCGGGTCTCCCTCACATGGAGCTCTTGTCGCTCGCGGCGGCGGTCACGGTCTTGTCCCTCGTCGAGTCCACCGCCGTGGCCCGGAGCATCGCGGATCGTGCTGGCGACACCCTCGACAGCTCCCGGGAGTTCGTGGGCCAGGGCTTCTCGAACCTCGCGGCCGCGCTCTGTGGTGGCTACCCGGTCTCCGGCAGCCTGAGCCGCTCCAACCTCAACTTCCAGCTCGGGGCCCGAAGCCGCCTGGCGGGGGTGTTCGCGGGGCTCCTGGTCCTCGTGGCGCTGCTGGTGGCGGACACCGCGGTCCGGCGCATCCCGATCGCGGCGCTGGCGGGCCTGCTGCTCGTCGTCGCCGCCGACCTCGTGGACGTCGAGCGCATCCGGAAGGTCCTGCGAGGCGGGATCGGGGACGTCGCCGCCTTCCTGGCCACGCTGCTCGGCACCTGGACCCTCCCGCTGGATTGGGCCATCTACCTGGGCGTGGCCATCAGCATCGCCCTCTTCGTGCGGCGAGCCAGCCTGCTGATCGTGAGCGAGCTGGCTGTCGACGACACCGGTCGCCTCCGGGAGCAGCCGGTGGGAGAGGGCTCGCGCTGCGACGCGGTGCGCGTGCTCCACATCGAGGGTGCCCTCTTCTTCGGCGCAGCGGAGGAGCTCAGGCAGGCCCTCACCACCGCGGCATCGCGGGACGGCACCCGGTCGGTCGTCGTCCGCCTCAAGCGCGCGCGGGGCCTCGACGCGACCGCGATGGCGGTCCTCGAGTCCGTCGCCGTGAGCATGAGGGCGCGGGGCCAGCTGCTGCTGCTCGTCGGCATGCGCCCTGCCGCGATGGCCCGACTGCGGGACAGCGGCGCGGCGGAGGTGATCGGAGAGGACAACCTCTTCCCGAGCAGGCGAGGGTGGTTCGTGGCCCTCGACGCGGCAGTAAGGCGCGGGCTGGACCACGCGAGCCCACACGACTGCGAAGACTGCCCGCTGGAGCGCTACCTGGCGCTGAGGGGGGCTCGGGGGGTGGGGTGAGGCGGGTTCGACTCCCGCCGCCTCCCGCATCTATTTTGTTGTCATATCAATAGGGTGCAGATCGGCTTCCGTCAAGCTGCCCTCCTTCGAGAAGGCAGCTTTGCCGGTGATTGTGTCTGAAGCCGGACGCGGCAGCCGTCTTGCTGCGCGCGGCCCCGCAGACTCTTCATGGTCCAGCTGACGAAGGCGTCCCACTGTCCGTTCACGTCGATGCAGCGTAGCTGGATGACGGCTTGAGCGCGCTCCCGCTTCCAGCGCATCCCGCCGTGGTCACAGCGCTTGGCGATGACGTACTTGATGGCACCCTCGACTTGGCCGGTGCCCACCTCCAGGTCGCGCTCCCGGTAGGAGCCGTACTCGAGCTTGTCGAGCCGGTCTCCGAGGTAGCGGATGGCGTCGGAGAGCCGCTCCCGCTTGCCCTTGTTGCCCGGTCCCGTCTTCGGGATCTGGTCGAGCCAGGCGCGAAGCTCGGCGAGGACGGCGCTCCCGTCGTCGTCGTACAGGCGGTCCTCCTGGGCGTACACCCACTCGGCGAGCTCCTCGCTGCCCTCGGAGTGGCGGACTCGTCCTGCCTCCCAGAGCTTCTCCAGGACGTGCATGACGTCGACGGTGACGACGCGGTTGGGGAACTTCGCCGCCGGGAAGTACTCATCGACGTAG